>OOIG01000101.1_pt1 | contig 73623 bp, 76 predicted proteins | sample 1692091 | NCBI WGS metagenome assembly OOIG01 (sample SAMN06348188, study PRJEB24527) | human gut metagenome | biome: human gut; feature: ankylosing spondylitis patient; material: feces | host: Homo sapiens | place: China | collected 2015-10 | reverse complement strand
TACTCTGTCAACATTATAACACGCAGATACTTTAAAATCAACGTTGGATAATAAATATCCAATTGAGATGCTTGAGGGTGTAAAATATGGCGAAAAGTCTTTTTCTTATAAAAGGGAATATTTGCGCAGAGCGTGTCAGGCTGGGCAGAGCATTGCAAAAGCCGCCTATGACGCAGGATGACTTAGCACGCAAGATACAATTTATGGGTATGGATATGACGCCGCTTATTATTTCGCGTATAGAGAAAAATCAGCGCCATGTGTGCGATGCCGAACTCAGAATACTTGCAAAAGCATTGGGTGTTACAATGGACTGGCTTTGCGGCGACAGTGACGAGATTAAAATAAACTGAGGTTATTTTATGGTTACGAAGAGTTTATCAATATGAAATACAATGAGCTTGCAACGGTTTCGGGCGTAACGCCGTCAACTGTTTACAGCCTTATGGACGCAAGCCGTAAGGATTTATCGGTAATTACGCTGAAAAAGCTTTGCGACGGACTTGATATGACGATAACGGAGTTTTTCGATGATGAGCTTTTTAAAACGCTCGAACAGGAAATCAGATGATAAGAATAATTGATACGGAGAATGTCAATATAATCGGTGCACGGATAAAAATTGCAAGAGAAAATGCCGGAATGAGTCAAAAACAGCTTTCTGAAAAGCTGGAATTAGAGGCGGTATATACCTGCCGTGGTTCAATTTCAAGAATTGAAAACGGAAAGCGTGCCGTAACCGATATCGAAATAGACGCAATTTCAAAGATACTGAACGTATCACTGGATTTCCTATTTGGCAGGGAGTGACAAATATGGCGAAAGGTCTTTTTAATAACACACCGACGGCATAGTTTCCACGAAACAAAAAAGAACTGGACCGCTTGCGGTTCAGCTCCTTTTCATCTGTCAATATTATATGCGGCATAAAATCATGCAGAAATTCAGCCTCCCTTGCCTTAAAGGGAGGGGATTGTGCTATATACCGTTAATCAGCTTTTTAATTGCTTCGGCGGCGGCGGTAAGCCCCGCAGCGCCGGGAACGGGCGCCATACTGGCGGGGCTTACCCTGCCCGTGCTGCGGTATTCGCCGCAATCCTGCGGCTTTATGGGCGGCTCGTCGCTCCAAACGGCGGTAACCCCCGAAACGCCGCGCTTTTTAAGCTCATAGCGCATTACCCGCGCTAAGGGGCAAACGCTTGTTTTTGATATATCTGTCACCCTGATGCGCGTGGGGTCGGTTTTATTGCCCGTTCCCATAACGCTTATCAGGGGGATTTTTCTTTTATACGCCTGCTCTGCCAAAAAAAGTTTTGCGGTCACGTTATCCACCGCGTCTATCATAACGTCGAATTTTTCAAATGGTATTTCGCTTTCGGGCGTTATAAATTCGCAAACGGGAATTATATTGCACTCGGGGTTAATATCCCTGTACCTTGCGGCGGCTATATCGGTCTTGTTTTTACCCACTGTGGAATTAAGCGCTATAAGCTGGCGGTTTATGTTGCTTTTTGCAACCGTATCGTTATCGTAAATATAAACCGTGCCGAGCCCTGAGCGCACAAGCGCCTCGGCGGCATACGACCCCACGCCCCCAAGCCCGAAAACAGCGGCGGCGGAGTGTGAGAGCTTATCAATTCCTTTTTCGCCTATAAGCGAGGCGGTTCTTAAAAGTTCTTCGCGCATATCACAGCTCCAAGTATTTAATAAGATATGGTATCTGCGTTTCAAAGTCTACCCCGAAGCGTTCTTCGCGGTTATCGGTCAGCGCCTTTTTTATGCAGCGCGCGGTGAAATTAGCCGCTATCTGCGCGGCGGATTTCAGGCTGCGGTCGCGAAGATATGCGGCGGTAAGCGTGCTTGTAAAAATATCCCCCGTGCCGTGGTAAGCCACGGGAACGCGCTCGGCAAATACATATGCGGCGGTTTCGCCGTCAAAAACGGCGGCGCCGATTTTTCTTTCGTCAAAGCTTACGCCAGTCAGCACAATATCGGCGTGGGTCTTCAAATAAAGCCCGCCAAGCAGCGCCTTTATATAATCTTCATCATACGGCGGCTCCTTATATTCGCACCCCAGCATAAGGCAGGCTTCGGTAATATTAGGGGTTATAATATCCGCCGCGGCGCACAATTTCAGCATATAATCGGGAAAATCGGGTTCAAAGCCGCGGTAAAGCCTGCCGTTATCCGCCATAACGGGGTCGGCTATAAGCTTTGTATCGGGGCGGCTTATAAGGCGGGCGGCCTCCAGCGCCAAATAAATTTGCTGCTTTGAGCACAAATAGCCTGTATAAACCGCGTCGGCGGTAACGCCCTCCTCTTTCCAGTGGCGGGCTATGGCTACCATATCGGGCGACATATCCTTAAATGTATAATTTTTAAAGCCGCCCGTGTGGGTTGAAAGCACCGCCGTGGGAATAACGGCGGTTTCAATTCCCGCTGCCGAAATTATGGGCAGCGCGACCGTGAGCGAGCATTTCCCGAGACAGGAAATATCACTTATTGCAACAACTCGCTTTTGCAAGCTATTTCACTCCCTTTTTAGGACAAAAACTTTCAAGCGGACAAATTTCGCAGTGTGCTTTACGCGCGGTGCATATATCTCTGCCGAAAAGCACCGCGCGGTGACAAAACGCGTTGGATTTTTCGGGCGGCAGCAGCTTTCGCATTTCGGTTTCAACCTTCAGCGGCACGGTCGTATTAACCAACCCCAAGCGGTTGCAGAGCCTTATAAAGTGCGTGTCGGTAACCACGGCGGGGTTGCCGAAAATATCTCCGCACACAAGGTTTGCCGTTTTTCTGCCTATTCCGGGCAGGCGCGTCAGTTCCTCAATAGTGTCGGGCACTTTACCGCCGTACTGCTCTGTCAGCATTTTGCCTATGCCGCAAAGGTCCTTTGCCTTTGTTTTGTAAAGCCCGCAGGTTTTAATTAGCTCCTCCACCCGCTTTATATCGGCGGCGGCAAGTGTTTCGGGCGTGGGGAACTCGGCAAAAAGCGCGGGAGTTACCATATTCACCCGCTTATCGGTGCATTGCGCCGAAAGCCGCGTTGCGATAAGCAGCTGATACGCGTCGGTATAGGTAAGGGAGCACACGGCGTCGGGGTAGAGCTTTTCAAGACCCGCTACCGCCCTTTCGGTTATTTCTTTTTTACGCATTTGTAGGCTCCAGCTTTAAATCGCCCTGCTTTATAAGCCCCAATTTGCGCATACCCTCGGCAATGGCAAGGGTCACGGCGGCGGGGAGAATAAAGTGCATAACTATTATTTCAATTATTGTAACCGCGGGTGAAAAGCCCGCCGCGGTCATACTGTCATACGCCATAAACTGCCCCACAAGCCCCGATGAGCCCATACCCGAGCCTACGGGGTTGCTTACCATTTTAAGCACCGCCGAGGAAATCGGACCGAGTATAGCGCTTGAAAGCACGGGCGGCAGCCAAAGTATAGGCTTGCGCACAAGGTTCGGAACCTGCAGCATAGAGGTGCCTAGCCCCTGGGCTATAAGCCCGCCGAGCTTATTTTCGCGGTAGCTTATAACCGCAAAGCCTACCATATTGCAGCAGCAGCCTATTGTGGCGGCGCCTGCGGCAAGCCCGGTTATTCCCATTGAAATGCCTATTGCCGCCGAGGAGATGGGCAGGGTGAGAATAACGCCCATAAGCGCCGAAATCGCGATTCCGCCCAAAATCGGGCTGTTTTCAACATTAATATTAACAAGCTCGCCGAGCCACTTCATAGCCGTGGAAATGTACGGTCCTACAAAATAGCCCGCGGCGGCGCCCGCCAAAATGCAGCAGACAGGCGTTACAATTATATCTACCTTTGTTTTGCCCGAAACCAGCGCGCCTATTTCAATAGCTATGTAGGCGGCTATAAAAGCGCCGAGCGGCTCGCCGGGTGCGCCTATTTTAAAAGCCTCGTTTGCAAGGTTGGGGAAAGCGCCTATCATACCCGTAACCCCCGCGGCTACCGCAACCAGCGGCGAAGATTTTAATTTGCAGGCAACGCCCACGCCTATGCCCGCGCCCGTGAGCGTTTTTGCAACGCTGCCCATGGCGTTCAGGTATGTACCCACAACGTTACCGCCCACAAGCTTACCTATTTGGCAGATAATAGTGCCTATAATAAGCGTGGAAAAAAGCCCGTAGCTCATTCCGGAAAGTCCGTCTATAAAAAGGCGGTTAAGATATTTTTTCATAATTTTCCCCTTCTCCGCAATAGTATTACACTTATTATACTAAAAAAAATTAAAATTAACAATAGTGAATACCCCGAATTTCAGGGAAAATACTAATGATATTATGATAATATTATCAAGGCATAAACGGAGGTAAAAATATGAAAACAGTAGCATTCTTCGATGCGAAAAGCTACGACCGCGAAAGTTTTAAACGTTTTGAGGACGAGGACATAAATATAAGATTTTTTGAAAACAAGCTGAACGCCGACACCGTGAGTATGGCGGCATGCTGCGACGGCGTGTGCGTTTTTGTAAACGATACGCTTGACAGAACGGTTATTGAAAAACTGGCGGAATACGGCGTGGGAGTAATTGCGCTCAGGTGCGCGGGCTATAACAATGTGGATTTAAAGGCGGCGGCGGGGCGCGTAAAGGTGGTAAGAGTGCCCGCCTACTCGCCCTATGCCGTAGCCGAGCACGCGGCGGGGCTGCTGCTAATTTTAAACCGCAAGCTGCATAGGGCTTATATAAGAACCCGCGACCATAACTTCTCATTAGAGGGGCTTATCGGCTTTGATATGCACGGCAAGACCGTGGGAATTATAGGCACGGGTAAAATAGGCAGGTGCTTTGCGGATATCTGCACCGGTTTCGGAATGAATATTTTGGGCTGCGACCCATACGAAAGCCCCGAATTTAAGGGCGAATACGTCACGCTTGAGGAGCTGCTGCAAAAAAGCGATATTATATCGCTGCACTGCCCGCTTACAAAGGAAAACCACCACCTGATAAACGAAAACACAATAAATCAAATGAAAAACGGCGCGTATATTATAAACACCTCGCGCGGACAGCTGATAGACACCCAAAGCCTGATAGCGGGGCTGAAATCGGGCAAAATAGGCGCGGCGGGGCTGGACGTTTACGAGGAGGAAACCGAGCTTTTCTTTGAAGATTACTCCGAGGAAATAATCCCCGACGATACCCTATCCACCATTATTTCAATGCCGAATGTTATTGTCACCTCGCACCAGGCGTTTTTAACCCGCGAGGCGCTCGATGGAATTGCGGGCACTACAATGGAAAACCTGCGCGCTTTCTTTGCGGGTGAGGAGCTTAAAAACGAGGTCGGGTAAAAAATTCAATTCCCTCAGAGCAAAGTCCGATTTATAGGACACACAAGTCTGTATAATAAAGAAAAAGAATAAAAAAAGACTTGACAAATGTCGAATTTGCGATTATAATATCAATATCGAACATTTGTTCGGAGGGAGAAATTATGAATTTATCAATGCTTTTAAGAACAGTTTTTGAAATAGCTATGTTTGCCGCCGTGCTTTGGGGAATTTTCCATGAGGACAGGCTGGCAGCATTTGAAAGAAAAATAGCCTGCCTTGTTCGCCGCCGCAGACTTAAGGTAATAAAAGGCTCGCGCCCGGAGTCGCTTTGCAACAGCGCGGAAGGGTGAATATTTAATGCGGAATTAACGATTTATAACAGCAAACCCTAAAATTTAACCCCGATAGTTGTCATTTTAACGATAACTACCGGGGTTTCTGTTTTATTATTCCGAATTCCGCATTACGAATTCCGAATTATTTTGTCATAAGCTCGCAAACAAGTGCGCTGTGCTCGGCGGGGTCGGGCACGCTCTTACCGCCTATTAAGCACGCCTCACCGTAAAGCAGCTTTGCGTATTTACCGAGGGTATCCTTATCCTCGGTATAAAGCGATTTCAGCTTTTCGGCAATCGGGTGGTTTGCATTTATTTCAAGCACAAGCTGCGCCTTAACTTTATTCTGCTCCGCTCCCGGCATAGAGTTTAGCACCTTTTCCATTTCAAGCGAAATTCCGCCCTCGCTTGTAAGGCATACGGGGTGGTCTTTCAGCTTGTTTGTAAAGCGGACGGCGTTTATTTTATCGCCGAGACTTTCTTTCATAGCCTCAAACATATCCTTGGCGGCGGTGTTTTCCTCTTCAAGCGCTTTCTTTTCGTCCTCGCTGTCGAGATTCAAATCGTTATCGCAAATATTTACGAACTTTTTGCCGTCGTATTCCGCCAGCATTTTAAGGGCGAATTCGTCAACGTTTTCGGTAAGGTAAAGTATTTCAAAGCCCTTATCCTTTACCGCGTCGGTCTGCGGCAGCATATCAATCTTTTCGTCTGTCTCGCCGCAGGCGTAGTAAATAGAGTCCTGCCCATCTTTCATTCTGCTTACATACTCTTTAAGGGTAACATACTTCTTCTCGTTTGAGGAGCGGAAAATTAGCAGGTCGCGCAGGGTTTCCTTATGTGCGCCGTAATCGTTGTAAATGCCGAATTTAAGCTGTATGCCGAACGCTTTAAAAAATTCCTCGTAAGCCTCGCGCTCATCCTTGAGCATTTTTTCAAGCTCCGATTTTATCTTCTTTTCAAGGGTCTTGGCAATAAGCTTTAGCTGCCCGTCGTGCTGTAAGGTCTCGCGCGAAATATTGAGCGAGAGATCCTCGCTGTCAACAAGCCCCTTTACAAAGCTGAAATAATCGGGCAGAAGCTCCGCGCACTTATCCATTATAAGCACGCCCCTTGAATATAGCTGCAAGCCCTTTTCATATTCCTTTGTGTAGTAATCAAACGGCGGGTGCTTCGGTATAAACAGCAGTGCGGAATAGGTTGCCTGACCCTCTGTCTTTGTGTGGATAACGCGGGCGGGGTCATCATAATCGTAGAACTTTTCTTTATAGAAATTGTTGTAGTCCTCGGGCTTTATTTCGCTTTTCTGCTTTTTCCAAAGCGGCACCATACTGTTGAGGGTGCGTATTTCCGTAACGTCCTTGTATTCGGTGGGCTTATCCTCCTCGCCCTCCTTTTTCGGCACGGGCTCTTTGGTTGTAAACTCCATACGGATCGGGTGGCGAATGTAATCGGAATACTTCTTTACAAGCGCGCTTATTCTGTATTGGTCGAGGAACTCGTCGTAATTATCGTCACCCTCGTTTTCCTTTATGTGCAGGGTTACAGTAGTGCCCACCGTTTCCTTTTCGCAGGGCTCAACCGTGTAGCCGTCCGCTCCCGATGAGGACCAGCGAAAAGCCTCGTTCGAGCCGAAGGCGCGGCTTTCAACCGTAACCTTATCGCTCACCATAAACGCCGAATAAAAGCCTACGCCGAACTGACCTATAATATCAACGTTTTCTTTTTTCTCGTTTTCCTGCTTAAAGGCAAGCGAGCCGGATTTTGCAATTGTACCGAGGTTCTTATCAAGCTCGTCCTCGGTCATTCCGCAGCCGTTATCAATTATTTTAAGGGTGCGGGCGTCCTTGTCTATTTCAAGGCGTATTTCAAAATCATCGGGCGCTATACCCACCGAATTATCGGTAAGCGAGCGGAAATAGAGCTTGTCCAGCGCGTCGCTCGCGTTGGAAATAAGCTCGCGCAGGAAAATTTCCTTATGGGTATAAATTGAATTTATCATCATATCCATAAGCTTTTTGGATTCTGATTTAAACTGTCTTGTACGCATAAATTTATCACCTTTTTTGAGAGTTTGACTTTCACTGACATATAGTATAGAACATCTGTCAGCTTCTATTGTTAATAAATTGTTAATAATATATTAAAATGTATTGTTGACTTGTATTTTAAAAATGCTATAATAACCATATAACACTATCGGAGGTAATATTTAATGGAGCTTAAAGGCACAAAAATAAACTTTCTCGGCGACAGTATAACCGAGGGTGCGGGAACCTCCTCGCACGATAAAATGTTCACAATGTTAATTGAGCGCGAATACGGCGCAATATGCCAGAATTACGGCATAGGCGGCACACGCATAGCAAGGCAGAAGACGCCGACCGAGGAAAAATGGGACAGGGATTTTATATCCCGCGTGCCCGAAATGGATAATGACGCGGATATAGTGGTGGTTTTCGGCGGCACTAACGATTTCGGTCACGGCGACGCGCCGATAGGCACAATGAGTGACCGCACGCCATATACCTTTTACGGCGCGCTGCACTGCCTTTACACCGCGCTTATCGAGAAATATCCCGGTGTGCCGATAGTGGTGCTGACCCCCCTGCACAGAATAACCGAGGATATACCCACGGGCGATAATAAGCCCGCGCCTGTAGGAACGCTTAAGGAATATGTAAATATAATACGCGAGGTTGCAGAGTATTACTCGCTGCCGGTGCTTGATTTATTTAAAGAGAGCGGCTTGCAGCCGAAAATTCCGGTAATTCAGCAGAAATATGTTCCGGACGGGCTGCACCCGAACGACGCCGGCAACGAGATTTTAGCGCATAAAATTGCACGTTTTCTTGAAATGCTGTAAACCGATAAATTAAGAGCATAGGGATTGCACGAAAAAATGTCTCCCTTCTGTTTTGACTATGCGTCAAAAAGAAGGGAGCCTATGGCTTGCACAAAAAATTCCGCTTTACATTGCCCTGAAATTATCTACGGTAACGCCGTCGGCGTTTTCTATTGTGATATTTTCCTGCTCTATTGCGTTTATAAGGTGCGCGCCTGTTACCCATTCCGATGCGAACACGCGGTTTTGCGGGCGGAGGTGCTGGCTGAACGGGCGCATATGAGCGTCGGCAGATTTCAGCATATTTTTAAGGAGGTTGCGGGCGTATCCCCCGCGGAATATACCGAAAAAATGAGAATAGCCCGCGCGAAGGAACTGTTTTCCGGCGGCAGCTGCGATATTTCGGAAATAGCCTTTAAGTGCGGATTTTCGGAGCACAGCTATTTTTCAAAGCGCTTTAAAAAATATACCGGCGTAACGCCTAGGCAAACGAGAATAATCCGAACCCGTTTTTTGAGCGTGGATTTCTCGCATTGCCGCGTTAAAATACTCGTTAATCCGTTAGGATTAACTGCGTTTTGTGCCTCGCTCTGCAAAAAATCCGCTCCTCAAAAAATCTGCGACCCAAAACGAGCGTGATTTTCGTGTGGATTTTTATGCGGAGGATGCGATAAGGCTTTCACCTTATAAAGACGACAAATGAAAATACGCCGAAAATACGCCGTTTTGGGCGGGTTCGGATTATTCTCGTTTGCCTACCGCCTATAAAACAGCCGAGCGGGAAAAATTAACGGTTGACAAACATATATTATATGATACAATATAAAGAGAACTGAATACTATCCTTATCAAGAGCGGCGGAGGGGACCGGCCCTGTGATGCCCGGCAACCTGATTTTTAAATCAAGGTGCCAATTCCGGCGGATTATCCGAAAGATGAGGCTTTTTATACCGTCTCGTCCGAGGCGGTTTTAATTTTTTTGAAAAAAGAGGAATTTAAAATGGCGAAAATGCTTTTTACATCCGAATCGGTAACAGAGGGACACCCCGATAAGGTGTGCGACGGTATATCCGACGCGATACTCGATGAAATTTTAAAGAACGACCCCGACGCACGCGTTGCCTGCGAGACCTTCTGCACCACCGGCAGCGTGACCGTAATGGGAGAAATAACCACAAGCTGCTATGTTGATATTCCGCAGATAGCGCGCGACGTGGTTTGCAGAATAGGGTATGACAGCCCCTCCGCAGGCTTTGACGGAAACACCTGCGCGGTTATGGCGGCGATAGACAAGCAGTCGCCCGATATAGCGCTGGGTGTTGATAATTCACTTGAATACAAGGGCGGCGAGGAGGACGAATACAACCTGCGCGGCGCGGGCGACCAGGGCATGATGTTCGGCTACGCCTGCGACGATACGCCCGAGCTTATGCCGCTGCCTATTTCCTTAGCACACAAAATGGCAAAGCGGCTGACCGACGTTCGCAAAAGCGGTGAGCTCAGCTACCTGCGCCCCGACGGTAAGACCCAGGTCACGGTTGAGTATGACGACGGAAAACCCGCGCGCATAGAGGCGGTTGTGGTGTCATCTCAGCACAGCGCCGATATTGATTTATCGGTACTCAGAGCCGATATACTCGAAAAGGTTATAAAGCCCACCGTGCCGGCAGAGCTGCTTGACGAAAACACAAAAATATATATTAACCCCACGGGCCGCTTTGTTGTGGGCGGACCGCAGGGCGACACAGGGCTTACCGGCAGAAAAATTATAGTTGATACCTACGGCGGCTTTGCACGTCACGGCGGCGGCGCGTTTTCGGGCAAGGACCCCACAAAGGTTGACAGAAGCGCAGCCTACGCCGCAAGGTATGTTGCGAAGAATATTGTAGCCGCGGGCGTTGCGAAAAAATGCGAGGTGCAGTTAGCTTACGCCATAGGCGTGGCGCACCCGGTTTCGGTAATGGTGGATACCTTCGGCACGGGCATATACCCCGATGATAATATAGCCGAGGCGGTTAAAAAGGTGTTTGACCTGCGCCCCTCTGCTATAATAGATAAGCTTGACCTTAAAAAGCCTATATACAGCAGCCTTTCGGCATACGGTCATATGGGCAGGGAGGACTTAGGCGTTTCCTGGGAGAAAACCGATAAAACGGAAGAGCTTAAAAAGTACTTGACAAAATAAAACTTTGTGTTATAATGGAATAACAATGAAGCAGTACGTTTATTCGTCCTCACCCCGAGCGAGAAGCGATAGGGTCAATAAAAGTTCAAACTTATTTGTTTGGTATTTTTATGCGCGGGCGAAAATTCGTCCGCGCTTTTTGAATTGCAGCAACGCGAATTTTGGAGGTGCATTAACATCAGCAGCAAAGAGCTTTCCGTAAATGAAAACATCAGATTTAAGGAAGTCCGTACGATCGGCTCAGACGGTTCACAGTTGGGAATTTTACCGATTGCCAAGGCTTTGGAAGCGGCGTATGCCGCCGATCTCGATCTGGTTTGCATTTCGCCGAACGCCGCCCCGCCGGTATGTAAGATAATGGATTACGGTAAATACCGTTTTGAGCAGGCAAAGCGCGAAAAGGAAGCCAAAAAAAATCAGAAAACGGTTGAGGTTAAGGAAATAAGGTTAGGACTTAGCATTGACGTTCACGATTTTGAGACCAAGGGAAAACACGCAATGCGTTTTCTTGACGAGGGCAACAAGGTAAAGGTTTCTATCCGTTTCAGAGGCAGAGAATTGGGTCACCCGGAAATAGGGCTTGAAACAATGCGCCGCTTCGCGGAATATTGCGCAGACCACGGCTCGGTTGAAAAGGCTGCTAAAATGGAAGGCAGAAATATGCTAATGTTTTTGGCTCCGAAATCGGGTAAATAATTGCAGTTGAATTATATCAGGGAGGACTTACAATGCCTAAGATCAAAACACACAGCGGCGCGAAAAAGCGCTTTAAGCTCACCAAAACCGGCAAGGTTAAACGTGCTCATGCTTTCAAGTCGCACATTCTCAACAAGAAGACCACAAAGCGCAAGAGAAATCTCCGCAAGGTTGTTACGGCTGACGTAACCAACGTGGCGAAGATCAAGAAAATGATTCCTTATAAATAAGGTACGACTGAAATCGGAGGTTAGAAGATATGGCACGTGTTAAGGGTGCGTTAGCAACACGCAAAAGAAGAAAAAAGACTTTAAAGCTGGCTAAGGGCTATTTCGGCGCTAAGTCAAAGCTTTTTAAAACCGCTAAAGAAGCCGTAATGAAATCCGGCAACTATGCGTACATCGGCCGCAGGCAGAAAAAGCGCGATTTCCGCAGATTGTGGATAACCCGCATTTCCGCCGCCTGCAAGCTGAACGGTATAAACTATTCCCAGTTTATGAACGGCCTTAATAAGGCGGGAATAACCATAAACCGTAAAATGCTTGCCGACCTTGCGGTTAATGACGCCGCGGGCTTTACCACCTTGGTAAAGGCTGCCGTTAAGGCTCTCGAAAAGTAATTTTTTTCGCCCGGGGTTTGCTCTCTGGGCGAATTTTTAATATTATGAAAGGGTGCGGTGCCGATTGTATGGCTTTAAAAAAGTTACAAGCAGAGAAAATCCACTTATCAAGCTTGTTTCCTCGCTCCAGAAAAGCGCTGCCGCAAGGCGCGAAAACGGTCTTTTCGTGCTGGAGGGGCTGCGGCTGTGTACGGACGCGTGCGATAACGGAATCAGGTTTGATAAGTTGATCGTCTCATTTTCGGCGGCGGAAAGGTACGCTGAAAAAATTGCGGCATTTGCAAAAAATGCCGATGACTGTATAGCCGTTCCCGACGCGCTTTTTAAGAAGATAGGCGATACCGAAAACCCGCAGGGAATAATAGCGCTTTGCAATATTCCGAAAACCGAAAGCGCAAGCATTAAAAAGAACGGCAAATATGTCGCTTTGGAAAATATAAACGACCCCGCGAATTTAGGCGCAATATCCCGCACGGCGGAGGCGCTGGGAGCGGACGGGCTTATACTGTCCTCGGGCAGCTGCGACCCGTATTCACCTAAAGCTATGCGCGCCTCAATGGGAACGCTTTTGCGTATGCCGATTTTTGTTTTCGGCGATTTTTCGGCGGAAATGAAAAGCTGTGGGCTTAAATTTTACGCCTGCGTGCCGTCTTCGTCGGCTGAAAGCATTTCAAACGTAAAATTCTTGCCGGGCTGCGCCGTAATGATAGGCAACGAGGCAAACGGGCTTACCGAAGAAACAAAGGCGGCGGCACATAAAAAAATCACCATACCTATGCGCGGCAGAGCCGAATCGCTCAATGCGGCGGCTGCGGCGGCAATAGCTGTTTGGGAAATGATGAAATGATTGAATACCTTATCTGGCTGCAAACAGCCCTCGGTGCGGGAAATCCGCGCGGGGCGCGGGCGCTCGATAATATAGGCAGCGCCGAGCAAATTTACAAAATGAACGATACCGAGCGCAGGCAAAGCGGTATTTTCACGCCGAAAGACCTTGAAAGGCTGCACAATACGAAATTGGGCGAAGCAAAGGCGATAGAAAAGGAGTGCCGCCGCCACGGGATAACCCTGCTTGCCTACGGGGATAATAAATATCCCGAAAAGTTGAGGGTAATAGCCGAGCCGCCCGTTTTGCTTTATTTAAAGGGCAAGCTGCCGAATGTGGATGAAACGCCCGCGGTTTGCATTGTGGGGCCGCGTAAATCAAGCGAATTTGGGCAGAAGGCGGCATATTCATTAGGTTACCGTTTAGCCTCTGCCGGAATGACGGTGGTAAGCGGCGGAGCGCGCGGCAGTGATTTTTATGCTCACAGTGGGGCTTTAAAGGCAGAGGGCAAAACCGTGCTTGTTATGGGCTGTGGAATAGAATCGGACTACCTGCCCGAAAATGCCGCGCTAAGGCGCGCCGTGGCTGAAAACGGCTGCCTTGTAAGCGAATATCCGCCCTTTGAGGGCGCCTCGAAATACACATTTCCTGTGAGAAACAGGCTTATGTCGGCTTTAGCCGACGCGGTTATTATAACCGAGGCGGGCATGCGCAGCGGCGCCGTAAATACCGCAAACCACGCGCTGAACCAAGGCAAGGAAATTTTTGTAATACCCGGTTCTCCTGCGGATTAAAATTACGCGGGCTCAAACGCCTTGCTCCGCGACGGCGCACGGCCGCTGCTTGATATAAGCGATATTTTGAATGAATATCTGCCGCGGTACCCCGATAAAATTGATATTGAGAAAGCAATTAAAAAGCGGGCAAAACCCGAAAAAACGGAAGTTCACAAAAAATTATCAATTGAAACTCTTTCAAACGCGGCGAAAATAGTATATAATCAATTGAATAAGCCTATATTTTATCCCGATGAGATAAATACTTCTTTAGAGCCGGGCGATATTTTATCGGCGCTTACCGAGCTTGAAATAGAAGGGCTTATACGCTCGCTGCCCGGCGGCAGGTACGAGCTTATCAACAACTGAAGACGGAGGAAGGAAATGTCTAAGCTTATAATAGTTGAGTCACCCACCAAGGTGAAAAGCATAAAAAAATATTTAGGCGGCGGCTATGAGGTAATGGCTTCAATGGGTCATGTGCGCGATTTGCCGAAATCAAAGCTGGGCGTTGATACCGAGCACGATTTTAAACCGCAGTATATAAATATGTCGGACAAGAAGGACTTAATAAAGCAGCTTAAAACGGCGGCGGCAAACAGCGACGGCGTGCTGCTCGCAACCGACCCTGATAGAGAGGGAGAGGCAATATCGTGGCATTTGGCATATTTGCTGGCGCTCGATTTAAACGAGCCTAACCGCGTAGCCTTTAACGAAATTACCGAAAGCGGCGTAAAAGCAGGCATTGCCGCGCCGCATAAAATAGATTTGAACCTTGTTGACGCGCAGCAGGCAAGGCGCGTGCTTGACAGAATAGTGGGCTATAAGCTAAGCCCGTTTTTATGGAAAAAGGTCAAGGGCGGGCTTTCCGCGGGCCGTGTGCAAACGGTGGCTTTAAGGCTTATTGTAGAGCGCGAAAGGGAAATTGAAAAGTTTAATTCCGAGGAATACTGGAGCGTAGACGCAAAGCTGCTTGCAGGCACAAAGAGCTTTAAGGCGGCTCTTTACGGCTTTGCCGACGGTAAGAAAATAGACGTGATTCCGAATGCGGAGGAGGCCGACAAAATAGTATCGGCGCTCGGCGGCGCCGAATATATAGTATCGGCGCTTAAAAAGGGCACGCGCAAAAAGCAGCCCGCGCCGCCCTTTATAACCTCCACCCTTCAGCAAGAGGCTTCGCGCAAATTGGGCTTTACGGGTCAGCGCACAATGCGCATTGCGCAGCAGCTGTACGAGGGCGTTGACGTTCCGGGAGCGGGTACAACGGGTCTTATAACCTATATGCGTACCGATTCGCTGCGTATTTCCGAAGAGGCGCGCGCGGCGGCTTATAAGTATATAACGGGGCGCTACGGCAGGGAATATCTGCCCGAAAAGCCGCGTTATTTCAAAACCAAGAGCGGCGCGCAGGACGCGCACGAGGCTATACGCCCCACGTCGGTCAGCTTTACGCCCGAGTCGGTCAAGGAATCACTTACCGCCGAGCAGTATAAACTTTATAAACTTATCTGGGAGCGGTTTATAGCATCGTTAATGGAGGTTTGCGTGCAGAACACCGTAAACGCCGATATTACCGCGGGCGATTATTTATTTAAGGCAAGCGGGTATTCGGTAAAGTTTGACGGCTTCACCGTGCTTTACGAAGAGGGCAAGGATGAAGACAGCGCCGAGGGCGGCGCACTGCCCGAAATGAAAACGGGCGATAAGCTGAAACTAAAGGAACTGACCCCCAACCAGCACTTCACGCAGCCCCCCGCAAGATACACCGAGCCGACCCTTATTAAGGCGCTCGATGAAAACGGAATAGGCAGACCTTCAACCTATGCGCCGATAATTTCCAATATATTGGGGCGCGACTATATAGAGCGCGAGAAAAAGAGCTTAAAGCCTACTAATCTCGGTATGGTGGTCTCCGACCTTATGGTGGAGTATTTCGATAAGATAGTGGACGTTAAGTTTACCGCAGGGCTTGAAAAGCAGCTTGACGAAATAGGCGCGGGCAAGCGCGGCTGGGTTGATACCATAAAGGATTTTTATAAGGATTTTGATAAGCTTTATAAAAAAGCCGAGGACTCACTTGAGGGCAAGCGCGTAAAGGTGCCCGATGAGGAAACCGACGTAATATGCGATAAATGCGGCAGAAAAATGGTGGTAAAATCGGGCAGGTTCGGCAAGTTCCTTGCATGCCCCGGCTACCCCGAGTGCAAAAACACAAAGCCCATGCCCGAGGACGAGGTTAAACAGCCCTGCCCGAAATGCGGCGGCAAGCTTGTTAAAAAAACCTCTAAAAAGGGCAAGAAATTTTACGGCTGCTCAAATTACCCAGAGTGCGATTTCGCAGCCCCCGGCATACCCACGGGCGAAAAATGCCCCGAGTGCGGCAGCTTTATTATAAGCGGCGTTCGCGGCAGAAAATACTGTATGAATTCGGAGTGCCCCACAAGGCAGAAGAAAGCGGATAAAAAAACGGATGAATAAACTGACTGTAATAGGCGGCGGGCTTGCGGGCTGCGAGGCAGCCTATGCCGCGGCAAACCGCGGCATAGAGGTAGAGCTGATTGAAATGAAGCCCGCCAGAAAAACTGCGGCGCACAAAAGCGATTATTTAGCAGAGCTTGTCTGCTCAAATTCGCTGAAAGCATCTCGGGTAGACTCTGCCGCGGGGCTTTTAAAGGAAGAAATGCGCAGGCTCGGCTCTGTTTGCCTTGCTGCGGCGGATAAATCGGCAGTGGCGGCAGGCGGCGCGCTTGCGGTTGACCGCGATATTTTTTCAAGGCTTATAACCGAAAAAATAAAAAACCACCCGAATATCACCGTGACCGAAAGGCTTGTTACCGAAATACCGCAAGGCGGCGTTACGGTAATAGCGACAGGACCTTTAACGGACGATAAACTGGCGGAAAAGCTGGCGGGACTTTGCGAGGGCGGCAATTTAAGCTTTTACGACGCCGCCGCGCCTATTGTAACGGCGGAAAGCGTGGATATGAGCAAGGCGTTTTTTGCCTCGCGCTATGATAAGGGCGGCGACGATTATATAAACTGCCCCATGAACAAAGAGGAATACACCGCCTTTTATCACGAACTGATAAATGCGGAATCCGCCCCCCTGCACGGCTTTGATAAAGCGCCCAATGTGTACGAGGGCTGTATGCCCGTAGAGGTGCTGGCAAAGCGGGGCGAGGACTCAATAAGATTCGGACCGTTAAAGCCCGTGGGCCTTCGCGACCCGAGAACGGGGCACCGCCCGTGGGCGGCGGTTCAGCTGCGGCGGGAAAATGCGGCGGCTACCCTTTTCAATATAGTCGGCTTTCAGACCAACCTTAAATTTTCAGAGCAGAAAAGGGTATTTTCAATGATACCGGGGCTTGAAAACGCCGAATTTATGCGCTACGGGGTTATGCACCGCAACACATTTATAAATTCGCCGAAGCTGTTAAACCGCAATTTATCACTTAAAACGGATAAAAATATTTTTATTGCGGGGCAGCTTTCGGGCGTTGAGGGATATATGGAATCGGCGGCAAGCGGCATAATTGCGGGAATAAACGCGGCGGCTGAAATAACGGGCGAAAAGCCCCTTGTTTTACCCGAAACCACTATGACAGGCGCGCTGCTTTCATATATTACAAACCCGCTGACGGATAATTTTCAGCCCATGGGGGCGAATTTCGGAATAATTCCGCCGCTTGAAACCCATATAAGGGACAAGCGCGAACGCTACGCGGCTTTGGCTGCGCGGGCGCTCGGGATACTTGCGGATAATATAAAAACGGAGGAAATTTGAAAATGCGTATTGCAGTTGACGCTTTCGGCGGCGATAACGCGCCGCTTGAAATAATAAAGGGCGCGGCGCTTGCCGCACGGGAATATTCGGTGGATATTACCCTTACGGGCAATGAAAAAACCATAAGGGAAATAATAGCCCGCGAGGGTCTTGAATTTGCGGGAGATCTTAAAATAATTGATACCGACGACGTAATTTCAATGCACGACGAGCCTACATCACTTGTGAAAGCCCACAAGGAAAGCTCAATGGCAAAGGCGTTTTACGAATTGGCGGAGGGCAGAGCCGACGCCTTTGTTTCCGCAGGCTCAACGGGCGCCGTGGTAGTGGGCGGCACGCTTATAGTAAAGCGTATTAAGGGCATAAAGCGCCCCGCGCTTGCAGGGCTTATTCCCGCGCCGGGCGGTACATATATGCTTATGGATATGGGCGCAAACGCCGATTGCCGCCCCGAAATGCTTTGCCAGTTCGGGGTAATGGCAAGCGTTTATATGGAAAACGTGGAGGGTAGGAAAAACCCGAAAATAGGGCTTTTGAATATCGGCACGGAGGATACAAAGGGCGGCGAGCTGCAAAAGGCGGCATATAATCTTATGAAGGAGGCGCCCATAAACTTTGTGGGCAATATAGAATCGCGCGAAATGCCAAAGGGCGTGTGCGACGCGGTTATAACCGACGGCTTTACGGGAAATATCGCCTTAAAGCTTATAGAGGGCACTGTTTCAACCCTTTTCGGGCTTATAAAGCAGGTGTTTTACAAAAGCTTTAAAAATAAGCTTGCGGCGCTTACGGTAAAGGGCGATTTAGGCTCGCTTAAAAGCATGATGGACAGCTCCGAGGTGGGCGGCGCGCCGCTTATGGGCGTTCGCGGCACGGTTATAAAGGCGCACGGCAATTCGGACGCAAAGGCTATAAAGAACGCGATAGGTCAGGCGGTCAAATTTACCGAGACCGACGTGGTGGGTAAAATTTCCGCCTCGCTTTCGGAATAAAAAAGAAGGAAAAATAAAAATGGAAGGCTTAGAAGAAAAATTAGGCTATAAATTTAAAAATATTGATCTGCTTAAAAACGCGCTTACCCATTCCTCATACGCAAACGAGGTGCGCGGCGGCTTTTCTTCAAACGAAAGGCTGGAATTTTTGGGGGATTCGGTGCTTTCTATTATAGTATCGGATTATATTTACAGGCACTACCGCTCCCTGCCCGAGGGCGAGCTTACGAAATTAAGGGCTTCGCTTGTGTGCGAAAAATCGCTCTGCGCCTTTTCAAGAGAGCTTGAACTCGGGAAATACCTTATGCTCGGCAAGGGCGAGGATAAGGGCGGCGGCAGAGAGCGCGACTCTATTTTAGCCGACGCGTTTGAGGCGGTGCTTGCCGCAATTTATCTTGACGGCGGAATGGAGCCCGCAAAGCGCCACGTTATGAACTTTGTTTTAAGGGAATTAAAGCACACCGACGACGAGGTCTTCAAGGACTACAAAACCGCCTTGCAGGAGATAATTCAGCGCAACCCCGAGGAAAGCGTTAATTATGTTCTTACTGGCACCAGCGGCCCCGACCACGATAAAAGCTTTAAGGTTGAGGTGCGCCTTAATTCCAACGTTATAGGCATAGGAATCGGCAAAAACAAAAAGCAAGCCGAGCAAATGGCGGCTAAAGAGGCACTTAGACTTATGGGTGCCGAAATATGAGCCGAAAGCACTCTAATATATCAATTTTTGTGCCGCATATAGGCTGCCCCAATAAATGCAGCTTTTGCAACCAGCGCTATATAACGGGCGCCTGCAAGGGCCCCGGGGCGGACGATGTGGGCGCGGCGGTAGCGGCGGCGCAAAGCAGTAAAAATTATGACCCCGCCACCACCGAAATTGCCTTTTTCGGCGGCAGCTTTACCGCAATTAACCGCAACTATATGACCGACCTTTTAGAGGCGGCGGCGGTTTTTGTGCGCGAGGGGTTGGTACGCGGAATCAGAATTTCCACCCGCCCCGACGCGATAGATGAGGAAATACTGGGCATTTTAAAGGGCTACGGCGTTACCTCAATAGAGCTTGGCGCGCAGAGCATGAACGACCGCGTGCTTAAAATGAACAACCGCGGGCACACGGTAAAGGATGTTGAATACGCATCCGCCCTTATAAAGCGGCACGGCTTTGAACTGGGGCTGCAAATGATGACGGGGCTTTACGGTGACAGTGATTCATCTGCAATTCATACCGCCGAAAAACTCATTGCCCTGCACCCCGATACGGTAAGAATTTACCCGACCATAGTATTAAAGGATACCGATTTAGCCGCGCTTTACGCCGATAATATTTACAAGCCGCAAACGCTCGATAAAGCAGTCAAATTAGCGGCGGAGCTTTACACTATGTTTGAAGAAAACGGTGTGAGGGTAATAAGGCTCGGGCTGCACTCAATTGAGGAAAAGGCGTATATAGCAGGCCCGTGGCACCCCGCGTTCAGCGAGCTTTGCCAATCGCAGATAATGCTGACGGGTATACTTAAAAGCCTTAAAGATAAAGGAAATTATATAATTTACGTAGCCCCCGGGTGCGTTTCCAAAATGGCGGGGCAGAAAAGGAAAAACCTTGTTTTCCTTGCGGGAAAGGGTTATAACTGCCGCGTGAGGGAGGACAAATCCCTTACGGGCCTTGATTTCAGAACAGAAAGAGAAGTGTGACAAAAATGCTGTTAAGCTCCATTCAGATACAGGGCTTTAAATCCTTTGCCGATAAAACGGTACTCAAATTCGGCAAGGGCATAACCGCGGTTGTAGGCCCTAACGGCAGCGGCAAGAGTAATATATCCGATGCGGTGCGCTGGGTGCTCGGCGAGCAGTCTACCAAAAGTCTGCGCGGGCAGTCTATGGAGGACGTAATTTTCGGCGGTACCGAGACCCGCCGCCCGCACGGCTACTGCGAGGTCACGCTTAATATAGATAATTCGGACAGAACCCTTAATTTCGATAACGATACCGTTGCCGTTACCCGCCGCTACTATCGCTCGCACGAGAGCGAGTACGCCATAAACGGCGTTTCGGTGCGGCTTAAAGATATTCACGAGCTGTTTATGGACACGGGACTCGGGCGCGACGGCTACTCTATGATAGGTCAGGGCAGAATTGATAATATAATCAGCTCAAAATCGGACGAACGCCGCGATATTTTTGAAGAGGCGGCGGGAATTTCAAAATACCGCTACAGAAAGCTGGAGGCGGAAAGAAAGCTTACCGCCGCAGAGGATAATCTTTTAAGGCTGCATGATATTTCGGACGAGCTTGAAGCCCGCGTAGGTCCGCTTAAAGAGCAAAGCGCTAAGGCGCAGAAATTTTTGGAGCTTTCCGACCGAAAAAAGGAGCTTGAAATAGGGCTTTGGATTCACACGCTGGATAATTCAAAGGAAGTCTTGCGTGCGCAGGAAAGCAAAATTGCCGCGGCGCAGCTTGCCTACCGCGAAATTGATGAGGAATTGAGCAGCTTTGACCGCCGCTCAGAAGAAAACACGGCGTATTTCGCCCGCCTTACCTCGGATATTGAGGGGGAGCGGCTTAATATTTCGCGCCTGAATGAAGAAATTCTCAAAAACGACGGCGCAATTACGGTTATTAAAAACGATATGGAGCACAACCGCCAATCCTTTGAGCGCTTGCAGGCTGAGGCAGAGCAATTGGGCGTTTCGGATGCGGCAGCGGCAGAGGAAATTGAAAAAAGACAAGCCGCGGCAGACGAGAAAAAGGCACAAAAGGCGGAGACAGAGCAAAAGCTCGCAGAGCTTGAAAAGCACCTTTCCGACCTGCTTACAAGCAGCGAGAATATATCACGAAAAATAGAAAACGAGGTTAAGCGCCTGAATGCCTTAACTGCCGAAAGCGCCGATAAGCGCGTGGAAATGGTAACGGCGGAAAGCGCCGCAGAGGAGACCGTTGCATGCCGCGAAAACGCGGGGCAGCAGATAGCGGAATACACAGAGCAGCTTGATAAACTGACAGAGGAATTTAACGAAACACAAAAGCTGATACAGAATATTGAAGAAGAAATTATAAGCCGCCAAAACGCCGTAAAGGGCTATGAGCTGCGCCTTACCTCTAAAAAAGAGGCTGCCGAAAAAATTAAAGCGGAGCTTGAAGAAAAACGGCTTGACGCAGAAGAAAAGCGCCGCAGGGCGAAAATTCTGCGCGACCTTGAAAACAGTATGGAGGGGTTCAGCCACTCTGTAAAGGAGATTGTAAAACAGTCGGAAACGGGTACGCTGCGTGGCATTTGCGGCCCTGTTTCAAAGCTTATAAGCGTTGAAAAGCAGTACGGCGTAGCGGTGGAAACCGCGCTTGCCGCCGCTATACAGAACATAATAGTTGAAACCGAGGCGGACGCAAAGCGGGCTATAGGCTACCTTAAATCCACAAAGGGCGGCAGAGCTACGTTTTTACCCGTAGCCACCATAAAATCGCGCGAATTTAAAGAGCACGGCTTTGAAGATATGGCGGGCTTTGTGGGCATTGCGAGCGACCTTGTGGAAACCGAGAACAAATACCGCGAAATAATTAAATATTTGCTCGGCGCAGTTGTTGTGACCGAGGATATTGACTCCGCCGCGGCAATAGCAAAAAAATTCGGATACCGCATAAAGGTTGTATCTCTTGACGGGCAGATTGTAAACCCCGGCGGCTCGCTTACGGGCGGCTCGCTTACCAAAAACGCAGGGCTTATTAACCGCGCGGCGGATATTAAGGCACTTGAAGAAAAAGCCGAGAGCCTAAAGCAAAAAACGGCGGAGCTTGAAGAAAAGCTGCGTGAGGCAGAAGAGTCAGCCGCAGCGGTAAACGCCGATATAACTGCGGTGCGCGCGGAAATTACCACCGCCAATGAGGATAAAATAAGGGCGCTTGCCGAGCTGCGCCGAATAGGCGACCTTAAAACCGCCGCCGACGGTGCAATAAAGCAGCTGACCGCCGAAAAGGGCAGCTATGATGAAAAGCTTAAGCAGCTAAAGGAGACTGCCGCAGCGGCGGCAAGGGCTATTGCCGAGCTTGATAAGCAGAAAAACGAGGTTCAGGCAAGCGTTGCGGATATGACGGGCGGCAGGGATAATCTTAACGCCGACCGTGAAGAGTCAGCCGAGCAAATAACCGCCCTAAAGCTTAATATAATAGAAATGCAAAAAGATATTGAGGCGGCGGATAATTCGGTTGCGGCGCTTAAGGACTCGGTAAGCGGCAGGGCGCAAAGGCTTAAATCAATTTCTGCGGAAACAGAACAGCTGAATGTGGCAAACAGCACTTTGGAGCAGAAAATTCAGGATACCGAAAACGCTACCGCGGCTTTAAGGGAGCAGATAAAGCAATCGGAAAACAATATAAACGAAATGCTTGAAAAACGCGACCAGACCGAGAAAGCGGGGGTTGAGCTGCGCACGGGCGAGCGCGAAAAAACCGCGCTGCGCGAGAAAACGGGCGGCGAGTTAGCCCGCCTTACAGAGCGGCGCGAGGTGATGCTGCGCGAATATGACGACGTTATAAAGCAGCTTTACGATGAATACCAGCTTACCCGCAGCGAGGCTGAAAAAATAGGCGTTGCAATTGATAAGCCCGCAGAGGCTAAAAAGAGCCTTGCCGAAATAAAGGCTAAAATACGGTCGCTCGGCAGCGTTAACGTTTCGGCGATTGAGGAATATAAGGAGGTAAGCGAGCGGTACGAGTTTATGTCGGCGCAGATAAACGACGTGGAGACCACCCGCGCCGAGCTGCACAAGCTCATAAACCAGCTTACCCACCAAATGCAGGATATTTTCACCGAGGGCTTCGGCAGGATAAACGAAAACTTCCGCAAGACCTTTACCGAGCTTTTCGGCGGCGGCAGCGCAAGCCTTACCCTTTCCGACCCCGAAAACGTGCTTGAAAGCGGAATTGATATAAACGTTAAGCTGCCGGGCAAAAACGTACCGAGCCTTGACGGACTTTCGGGCGGCGAAAAGGCGCTTATAGCCCTTTCAATATACTTTGCAATAATGCGTGTAAACGCGCCGCCGTTCTGCTTCTTAGACGAGGTTGACACCGCGCTTGACGATATAAACGTTGACCGCTTTGCCGATTATATGAAAAAATCGGGCTTTGCCACGCAGTTTATCTGCGTAACGCACCGCCGCGGCACTATGGAGGCGGCGGATATGCTTTACGGTGTTACAATGCAGGAAAAGGGCATAACAAAGCTTATTGAGCTGAATGTAGCGGAGCTTGAAAAAACGTTATTGCAGAACAAGGGCGCGTAAAATTTATTTCCGAAAGCAGGGTTAAAATGGGATTTTTCAGTAAAATTAAGCAGGGTCTTCAAAAAACGAGGGACTCAATTGCAAACGGTGTAAACAGCGTTATAAACAGCTTTACCAAAATTGACGAGGAGCTGTTTGAGGAGCTTGAAGAAACGCTTGTAATGTCTGATATAGGCGTAAACACCGCGGGCGAAATATGCGAAAAGCTGCGGCACAAAATAAAAGAAACGGGAGCGACCGACCCCAACGAAATTAAGGGTATGCTAAAGGAAATAATAGCCGAAATGCTGGGCGAAAACGAGGGGTTAAGGCTTGAAACCAAGCCCTCGGTAATACTGGTTATAGGCGTAAACGGCGTTGGCAAGACCACTTCAATCGGTAAGTTAGCTTCACAGCTTAAAAGGGACGGCAAGACCGTAGTGCTCGGCGCGGCGGATACCTTCCGTGCGGCGGCTATTGACCAACTGGGCATCTGGGCGGAGCGCGCGGGCGTTGCAATGGTGAAAAGCCTTGAGGGCACAGACCCCGCCTCGGTCGTGTTTGATACAATAGCCTCGGCTAAATCAAAGGGGGCGGACGTTATTATATGCGATACCGCAGGCAGGCTGCACAACAAGAAAAATCTTATGGATGAGCTTGCGAAGATTTACCGCGTTATAGGCAGAGAGCTGCCCGATTCGTCGGTTGAAACCCTGCTTGTGCTTGACGCGGCGACGGGGCAAAATGCCGTTAACCAGGCGCGCGAGTTTTCAAACGTTGCAAATATTACTGGAATTATTTTAACAAAGCTTGACGGAACGGCAAAGGGCGGTATAATAGTAGCTATAAAGAACGAGCTTGGCATACCGGTGAAATATGTCGGCGTGGGCGAGGGAATTGACGATTTGCAGCCCTTTGACGCCGCCGAATTTGCCGACGGAATTTTCGGGGAGTAAAAAATGAAAATATTTATTGCAACCAAAAACCACCATAAATTAGAGGAGCTTGAAAGAATTTTAAAGCCTATGGGCTTTGAGGTGCTCAGTGAAAACGACCTTGAAAGCCCGCTGCCCGAGGTTGAGGAAACGGGCAAGACCTATGAGGAAAACGCGCTTTTAAAAGCGTACTCGGGGCTTAAAGTAACCGGAATTACAACCGTTGCGGATGATTCGGGACTAAGCGTTGATATTTTAGACGGCGCGCCGGGGCTTTACTCCGCGCGGTACTCAGGCAGCGGCGCTACCTATTCTTCCAATAACGAAAAGCTTTTGGCTGCGCTGAAGGACGTGCCGCGTGATAAAAGAACCGCAACATTTGTTTCAGCTATTGCCTGCGTTTTCCCCGACGGCAGAAAATTCACCGTAAGGGGCGAATGTAAGGGATATGTGGCAGAGGAATGTCACGGCAGCGGCGGTTTCGGCTATGACCCGCTGTTTATATGCTCTGCGGGCTGCTACGCTGAAATGACCGCGGAGGAAAAGGACAGGGTAAGCCACCGCGGAAATGCCCTGCGGCTTTTTAAGGAAGAGCTTAAAAAATATATTTGATTCGGAGAAGAAAAATGTTAAACAGCAGACAAAGAGCACAATTACGCGGGCTTGCAAACAGCCTTGATACAATTTTTCAGGTAGGAAAGGGCGGCGTTACCGAAAACACGGTAAAGCAGGTGGACGACGCGCTTGAGGCGCGCGAGCTTATAAAGCTGCGCGTGCTTGAAACAAGCCCGGTTTCTGCCCGCGAGGCGGCGGATGAAATTGCCGAAAAAACACACTCGGACGTGGTGCAGGTAATAGGCACGCGCTTTGTGCTTTACAGGGAAAGCCGAGATAACAAGCAAATAAGGCTTGTGAAATAATGGGAATTACCGCGATTTTCGGCGGAACCTTTAACCCGCCGCATATAGGGCATTACGAAATGCTGCGTTCGCTTGAAAACAACCCCGATATTGAAGAAATAATGCTGCTGCCCGACCGTATACCGCCGCATAAGGTGTGCGATTTTTTAGCGTCGGATACAGACCGCATAAATATGTGCAGGCTGCTTTCGGCGGATTTTAAAAAAGCCGCCCTTTGCCTTATAGAATTTGAGCGCGAGGGCAAAAGCTACTCTATTGATACAGTAAGGCTTTTAAAGCGGAAATACCCGCAAAAAAACTTTGCGTTTGTGTGCGGCGGCGATATGCTTATATCCTTTGATAAATGGTATAAATACGAGGAGCTTTTGCGGGAAATACCCTTTATAGTATTCCGGCGCGAGGGGTGCGACGGCGAGGAATTTGACCGCCGCGCGGAGTATTTTATATCGCTCGGTATGAAGCTTACTGTGCCTAAGGACAAAATACCCGCCGTTTCTTCAACCTTTATAAGGAACAACGCGGAAAAGGCGCGGGAATATTTGCCCAAGCCTATTTATGAGTATATTAGGAACGGGGGAATTTACCGTGTGTGAAAATAAAACCGATTACGAGGCTTTAAAGCTGATTTTAAAGCAACGGCTTAACGAAAAGCGGTATTATCATTCGCTGTGCGTGGCGGACGAAGCAAAGCGCCTTGCGGAAAAATACGGCGGAAACGCCGAAAAGGCTTATCTTGCGGGGCTTTTGCACGATATAACCAAAAATGCCCCCAAGGCAGAGCACTTGAAAATCTTTGCCGATTTTGGTATAATACCGAATGAAATAGAAAAAGGCGCCGAAAAGCTGTGGCACGCAATGTCGGGAGCGGCATATGTAGAGCATATTTTGGGAATAAAGGACCCCGAAATAATAGACGCGATACGCTATCACACCACGGCAAAGGCGAATATGTCATTGCTTGCTAAAATTCTTTACCTTGCGGACTTTACATCAGCCGACCGCGATTATGAGGATGTGGACGTAATACGCGAATATGTGGACGAATCGCTCCAAAAGGCATTTGTTTACGCGTTGCAGTATTCCATAAAGGATTTGGTAGAGCAGGCGCGCGCGGTGCATCTTGATACCGTGGCGGCATACAACGAAGCGGTGCTTTGAAATCGGTGAAATTATGAATTTTGAAATTAAAAACGGCGATTTTTATAAGGACGGAAGACCTATAAAGCTGATATCGGGCGCGATGCATTATTTTCGCAATATGCCCGATACATGGGAAGATATTTTCGCAAAGCTGAAAGCCTTGGGCTGCAACTGTGTCGAAACCTACTGTGCGTGGAATCTTCACGAGCCCGAGCCCGGTAAATACGATTTTTCGGGCAGGCTGGATATTGAAGGCTTTATTAAAGCCGCCGAAAAAGCGGGGCTTATGGTAATTGTCCGCCCGGGACCGTATATCTGCGCCGAGTGGGAGTTCGGGGGACTCCCCTGGTGGATTCAGTGCGATGAAGAAATTGAAATACGCTGTATGAACAAGGCTTATATCAAGCATTTCGACCGTTATCTTGATGTGCTTCTTGCAAAAATAAAGCCGCTGCTTGCAACAAACGGCGGGCCGGTAATTATGCTGCAATGCGAAAATGAATACGGCTATTACGGTGATGATAAGGAATACCTGCTGTATTTAAGAGACGGTTACCGCCGCCGCGGAATAGACGTTCCGCTGTTTACATCGGACGGTACGGGATATTCCGACCTTGCCGACGGCTCGGTGGAGGGCTGCTTGCCGACCCTTAATTTCGGCAGCAGGGTTGAAGAGAATTTTGCCTGCCACGATAAAATGTTCCCTAACGTGCCCAAAATGTGCATGGAAATGTGGAACGGCTGGTTTGACGCGTGGGGCGATGAAAAGCACCACACAACAAGCGCTGACGCGTATGCGGGCGTTGTGCGGGATATGCTTAAAAAGGGCAGCCTTAATATGTATATGTTTATAGGCGGCACAAACTTTGGGTTTACCTCGGGGGCTAACCATTATGAAAAGTTCGCGCCCGATGTTACAAGCTACGATTATGACGCGCTGCTGTCGGAGTGCGGCGATACCACCGAAAAATATTTCGCTGTACGAAAAGTTATAGCCGAGGAAACGGGTGTAACACCGCCCGAAGTGCCCGAAAACCGCAAAAAGTATGCTTACGGCAGGGTTAGGCTTACAAACAGCGCGGAGTTACTGCCCAATCTTGATATTATTTCAAGCCCGATACACAGCGATGTGCCGCGCGCTATGGAGCACTACGGCACGGGCTACGGCTATATAGCCTACACCACCGTTTTAAACCGCGATTATACGGACACGCCGCTTACATTCGCAGAGCTGGGCGACCGCGCGCAGGTGCTTGTAAATGACGAATTACAGGGCATTGCCTATATAAACGAGTCGCTTACGGTGAATATAACCGCAAAGGCGGGTGATAGGCTCACGGTGCTTGTAGAAAATATGGGCAGAGCGAATTTCGGCAATAAAATGATGCGCAAAAAGGGGCTGCCCGGCAGGGTGCTGCTCGGTAACAAGATTCATTTTTCGTGGGATGTATACCCGCTGCCTATGACCGATATATCCGCGCTTAAATTCGGCGAAAAAGCTACTGCGGACATTCCGGCGTTTTACAGGGGAACATTCTCGGCGGACGAGGCTTATGACACATTTTTAAGAACGGATAATTTCAAAAAGGGCTTTGTGCTGCTTAACGGCTTTAATCTCGGCAGATACTGGGAGGCAGGGCCGCAAAAAAACGCTTTATGTGCCGCGCTCGCTTATTAAAAAGGGCGAAAACGAGGTTATTATTTTTGAAAGCGACGGACTGAAAGGAAAACCGGAAATCGAATTTACCGATAAACCGGAGTTGGGGTGAATTATGGAAAGTACAGAAATATTAAAAATCGCAGCGAATGCGCTGAACGAAAAAAAGGCGAAGGAGCTTGCCGCCGTTAAAATAGACAAGCTAACCGTAATTGCGGAGTATTTTTTAATGTGCACCGCAACAAGCTCTACACATGTAAGAGCGCTTGCCGATGAGGTTGAAGAAAAGCTCAGCGAGGCGGGCGTTCAGCCCCACCACATAGAGGGCAAAGCTACGGGTTGGATAGTGCTTGATTACGGCTCGGTTATAGTGCACGTTTTCAGCCGCGACCAGCGCGAGTTTTACGCGCTTGATAAAATGTGGAGCGACGGCGAACAGGTTGATTTAAGCGAATTGCTTACAGAGGTTGAGGGGGACTGAAAAATGGCAAAGGGTTACGATTACGCACAAATTGAGAAAAAATGGCAGGATATATGGGATGAAAAGCAGACCTTCGCCGCAAAGGACGATTATTCTCTGCCTAAGTTTTACGGGCTGGTTGAGTTTCCGTATCCGTCGGGGCAGGGCTTGCATGTAGGCCACCCGCGCTCATACACGGCTATTGATATTGTCTGCCGCAAAAAAAGGCTTGAGGGCTACAATGTGCTTTACCCCATGGGGTGGGACGCTTTCGGCCTGCCAACCGAAAACTTCGCCATAAAGAACCACGTTCACCCGGCGGAGGTCACCAAAAAGAACATTGCCAACTTTAAAAGGCAGCTGAAATCCTTAGGCTTTTCATTTGACTGGAGCAGGGAAATAAACACCACCGACCCCGAATATTACAAGTGGACGCAGTGGATTTTCTTACAGCTTTACAAAAAAGGGCTTGCATATAAAAAGAAAATGTCGGTCAACTGGTGCACCTCATGTAAGTGCGTGCTTGCAAATGAGGAGGTTGTAAACGGCCACTGCGAGCGCTGCGGCAGCGAGGTTATTCACAAGGAAAAAAGCCAGTGGATGCTTAAAATTACCGATTACGCCGAAAAGCTGCTTGAGGGGCTTGACGAGGTTGACTTTATAGACCGCGTAAAAACGCAGCAGCGCAACTGGATAGGTCGCTCCTACGGCACGCAGGTCAAATTCTCCACCAATATAGGCGATACGTTTGAGGTGTTCACCACCCGCGCCGATACGCTTTTCGGCGTTACCTATATGGTAATGTCGCCCGAGCACCCGCTTATAAATAAATGGGCGGATAAAATAACCAATATGGACGAGGTTACGGCATATAAGCAGGAGGCCGCCAAAAAGTCCGACTTTGAGCGCACCGAGCTTGCAAAGGATAAAACCGGCGTTAAAATTTCGGGAGTTACTGCAATAAACCCCGTAAACGGCAAGGAAGTGCCGATTTTCATTGCCGATTATGTGCTTATATCCTACGGCACGGGCGCCATAATGGCGGTTCCCGCGCACGATACGCGCGACTGGGAGTTTGCAAAGAAGTTTGGCTTGCCGATAATCGAGGTTGTAGCCGGCGGAGAGGACGTGCAGAAAGCCCCCTACACCGAGTGCGCCACGGGTAAGCTTGTAAATTCTGGCTTTTTAGACGGTATGAGCGTTGAAGACGCTAAAAAGGCAATACAGGAGTGGCTTACCGAGCGTAACCTCGGCGAGCGCAAGACCAACTACAAGCTGCGCGACTGGGTGTTCTCACGCCAGCGCTATTGGGGCGAGCCTATTCCGATAGTGCACTGCGATAAGTGCGGCTATGTGCCCGTGCCCGAAAGCGAATTACCGCTTGTGCTGCCGAATGTTGACTCCTACGAGCCGACCGATAACGGCGAATCGCCCTTGGCTAAAATGACCGATTGGGTAAACACCACCTGCCCGCACTGCGGCGGACCCGCTCACCGCGAGACCGACACAATGCCCCAGTGGGCAGGCTCTTCCTGGTATTTCCTGCGTTACTGCGACCCGCATAACGATAAGGCGTTAGCCTCACCCGAGGCGCTTAAATACTGGACGCCGGTTGACTGGTACAACGGCGGTATGGAGCACACTACGCTGCACCTGCTTTACAGCCGTTTTTGGCACAAGTTCCTTTACGATATAGGCGTAGTGCCCACACCCGAGCCGTACGCAAAGCGCACAAGCCACGGTATGATTTTGGGCGAAAACGGCGAGAAAATGTCGAAATCGCGCGGAAACGTTGTAAACCCGGATGAAATTGTGCGGGATTACGGTGCAGATACCATGCGCGTTTACGAAATGTTTATAGGCGATTTTGAAAAGGCAGCTCCCTGGAGCCAGTCCTCAATTAAGGGCAGCAAGCGTTTTCTTGATAAGGTCTGGGCGCTTTCGGATAAGCTGACCGAGGGCGACAGCTACCGCGCCGAGCTTGAATCGGCTTTCCACCGCACAATTAAAAAAGTGACCGAGGATATTGAGGGGCTTAAAATGAACACCGCTATTGCGGCGCTTATGTCCTTACTCAATGATATTCAGGGCTCGGGCAGCATAAACCGGGCAGAGTTTAAAACATACCTTATTCTGCTTAACCCCTTTGCGCCGCATATGACCGAGGAATTATGGCAGCAGGCGGGCTTTGAGGGAATGTTGAACGAGGCTGAATGGCCGAAGTACGACGAGGCGAAGTGCGCCGACAGCACGGTTGAAATCGCCGTTCAGGTAAACGGCAAAATTAAGGCGCGCATAAGCGTTGCGGCGGATATTTCCGCCACCGACGCAATAGCCGCCGCAAAGGCGGACGGAGCGGTCGCAGCCGCAATTGACGGCAAGAATATCATAAAAGAGCTTTATGTTCCTAAAAAGCTTGTTAATATTGTTGTGAAATAAATTGCGGATTTGTGCAAAATATTTGTTGCATATTTTAATTGATTGTGTTATTATATATAGTGCCTATTCGTAATATGGAGGTGTAATCTGTGAGTGCAGTTGAAATAATATTGGGAATTGCGGTTATTCTGGTTTCTCTTTTCATAATTGCCGTGGTTCTTTTGCAACAGGGTCACCGCGCCGGTATTAACGGCGCTATATCCGGCGGTGCCGATACTTTCCTTTCCAAGAACAAAGCAAGAACGTTTGACGCGTCTTTGGCGCGCTGGACCAAATGGGTCGCCGTGGCATTCTTTGTGCTGGCGATTGTTGCAAACGTCATTGCTTTGAGGGGTTAAATATCCCGCGGCGTACAGCCGCCAATGTAGGACAGGCTGTAACGCAATTTAATAATTACCCCTGCTATTCTGCGGAGGGAGGGAATATAGATGAGTCAGGTTAGAATCAAAGAAAACGAGTCTCTCGATAACGCTCTGCGTCGCTTTAAAAGGCAGACCGCAAAGGACGGCGTTATTCAGGAGGTACGTAAGAGAGAGCATTATGAAAAGCCCTCTGTAAAGCGTAAAAAGAAGTCGGAAGCTGCTCGCAAGAGAAAGTTCCGCTGATTTTGTTTGAAAAAGCGGTTGCAAAACCGCTTTTTTCTATATATTGCAACAGGAGTTAATATGCTGCTTAAACCCAACATTAAACTTAAAAGAATTACCGATATAACCCCCGGGCTTTTGAAAAGCCGCAATATCAGGGGGCTTATACTTGATGTGGATAACACACTTTCGACCCACCACGGGCAAAAGCTGACCGACGGGCTTGAAAGCTGGCTTGCCCTTATGCGGGAAAACGGAATTGCCCTTGTTATTCTTTCAAACTCAAAGGAAAAAAGGGTAAAGCCGTTTGCCGAAAAAATAAATTTACCCTATGTCAGTCTCGGGCTGAAGCCGCTGCCCTTTAAATTCCGTCGTGCGCTGCGGGTTATTAAAACAGGCAGAAAAAACACTGCTATTGTGGGCGACCAGATTTTTACCGACACACTGGGCGGTAACCTTTTCGGGGTGACAACAATACTTTTAGACCCCATAAAGCCCGAAAGCTCGGCGCGCTTTAAATTCAAGCGGCGGCTAGAACGCGCGGTATTTAAAATTTACAAAATAAAAAACACGGAGGTGCGCTGAAATGCCTAAATTCGGTCCGGCGGGAAACGCCGAAAGCTTTGCAAAAATGGGCTATAAAAACAGCCTTGACGTACCCGATTATATAGTTGAAATGGGGCTTGACTGCTACGAGTATCAGTGCGGCAGGGGCGTAAATATAGGCGAGGAAAAAGCCCGCCTTTTGGGTGAAAAGGCAAAGGAAAAGGGGGTTTGCCTCTCGCTCCATGCGCCGTATTATATTTCAATGTCCTCTGTTGAGGAGGAAAAGCGCCTTAATTCGGTTAATTACATTTTAGCGTCGGCTAAAGCCGTAAACGCCATGGGCGGCAGCAGAATAATTGTCCACACAGGCTCGTGCGGTAAAATTTCGCGTGAAAACGCGCTGGAGCTTGCAATTGATACAATGCGTAAATCGGTTGCGGCACTTGACAATACGGGGCTTTCAAATATTCATATCTGCCCCGAAACTATGGGCAAGGTAAATCAGTTGGGCACGCTTCATGAGGTTTTGGAGCTGTGCAAGGTTGATGAAAGGCTTATACCCTGCATTGATTTCGGGCATTTGAACGCGCGGGACTTAGGCTCGCTCAAAACCAAGGCGGATTTTGAAGAAATTTTCCTTGCAATTAAAAATACGCTCGGTAGTGACAGGCTTAAAAGCTTTCATTCGCATTTTTCCAAAATTGAATACACCGCGGGCGGCGAAAAGCGCCACCTGACCTTTGAGGATACGGTGTACGGACCGGATTACGAGCCGGTTATGGAGCTTACCTATAAATACGGCTGCGACCCGGTGTTTATATGCGAATCGGCCGGTACGCAGGCAGAGGACGCAAAGCAAATGAAGGATTATTACAACAGTATACGAGGTGAAAGATAATGATATGGCACAGCACCGACCGCTCCGCCGTTTTAAAGGAATTAGGGGTGGACGATAAAAAGGGGCTGCCGAACGGCGTTGCCGATATGCGGCTTGAAAAATACGGCAAAAATATTATTTCCGATTCCGAAAAGCCCACTTATTTAAAGCGTTTTTTATCGCAGCTTAACAGCAAGCTGGTTTTAGTGCTTATTATAACGGCGCTGCTTTCATTTATTGTTTCGCTTATGTATAACGAGGTGAACAGCTTTTCGCCGCTGCTGATAATCGGCATCGTAATAATAAATGCGGCTATAAGCGCATATCATCTGCACACCTGCGATAACGCGCTCGACAGTATGAAAAGCGCCACCAACCCCACCGCTGCAGTGCTGCGGGACGGAATTGTGAAAAATATAAACTCCGCGTTTTTGGTGCCGGGCGATATTATTCTGCTTGAAGAGGGCGACTATATTTCGGCAGACGCGCGAATTATAGAAAGCAACGAATTTCGCTGCAATGAGGTATCGCTCACCGGCAGCGAAATACCCGTTGAAAAAAGCGGCGAGGGAATTTTTGAAGAAATAACCGCCGCGTGCGACCGCTCAAATATGGTGTTTTCGGGTACAAGCGTAGCCCACGGCAACGCAAAGGCGGTGGTTGTGGCAACGGGGCTTAACACCGAAACAGGGCACACAACCGCAATTTTGCAGCAGACGGGTGAAAAAAAGCTCCCGCTTGAAAAGGAGCTTGACGGCATCGGCAAAATTGTTAATATTATAGTGCTCATAATCTGCGCAATTGCCTTTATAATCGGGCTTATTCAAAATTTTTCAAGCGGCAATTTCGCTGCAATGACCCTGCGCGTGCTTGTAAACTCCGTGGCACTGGCGGTAGCAGCAATACCCGAGGGACTGCCCGCGGTTGCAACCGTTGTGGTGGCGGTGGGTATTCAGCGCATTGTTCAGGATAAAATAATAATAAAGGACTCCGACGCGCTTGAAACGCTGGGTAAAACCAACGTTATCTGTGCGGATAAAACAGGCATACTCACCCGCAATAAAATGCAGTTAAGCCGTATTTATGACGGCGACAAAATAACCGACGTGGAAAGCGAGGCACTAACTGAAAAGCCCGCGCTGGTTTTAAAGCTTGCCACCGCCTGCTCGACCCTGCGCAACGACCCGACCGAGGAGGCTATAAAAAAAGCCTGCCTTGCCTATAACTCAATGTCCGAAAAGGATATTGCGGGCTTTTTCCCGCGGCTCGGTGTAATTCCGTTTGACTCCGAGCGCAAAACAATGACGGTTATTTCAATGATAAACGAAAAGCCCTTTGCAATAATAAAGGGCGCACCCGAGGTAGTGCTGCCCGAGTGTGTGGGTATAAATGCAGAGGAAATTTTAAAAATTAACGACGCTATGGCGGACGACGCGCTGAGAATTGTCTGCATTGCAATGCGACCGCTTGAAAGCATACCCGCAAACCCCAACCCCGAGGAAATAGAGCACAGCCTTACCTTTGTGGGGTTGCTCGGCATTATAGACCCGCCGAGAGACAGCGTTATAGACGATATATCCGCGTGCAAGGCAGCGGGCATAAGAACCGTTATGATGACGGGCGATAACCTTATAACCGCAAAATCAATTGCCCGCAGAATAGGCATTTTAACCGACGACAGCAGCGCCGTAACAGGCGAGGAGCTTTCGGCTTTAAGCGATGAGGAGCTGGCGCAAAGCGTTAAAAGCTATTCGGTTTTCGCGAGAATTTCGCCGCCCGATAAAACGCGCATAGTAAAGGCATGGCAGCAGAACGGCGCCGTAGTTACCGTAACGGGCGACAGCGTGCAGGATACCGAGGCGCTCATAAGCGCCGATATAGGCTGCGCCATGGGCAAATTCGGCGCGGATGTTGCAAAGGGCACGGCGGATATTGTTATTTCAAACAGCCGCTTCGGTTCAATAGTTTGCGCAATAAAGGAAAGCCGCGGGCTTTTCGATAATATTAGAAAATCAGTTTATTACCTGCTTTCCTGCAATTTTGCAGAGCTGCTTTCAGTGTTTGCGGGTATGCTTATATTCTCGGGCACGCCGTTATCCGCTGTTCAGCTTTTGTGGATAAACCTGCTTACCGACTGCGCGCCCGCCATTTCGCTTAGTATGGAAAAGGCGGAGGATTCGGTTATGAAGCGCAAGCCCTACACCGTGCTCGGCAGACTTTTTGACGGCAAATCGCTTATAGGTATTGCAATACAAAGCATAACTATTACCGCCGCAACGCTTATAGCCTTTATGCTGGGCAAAAGTGCTGGCAGCGCTGCCGCTATGACAATGGCGTTCGGGGTGCTCGGTATGTCGGAAATATTCCACTGCTATAATAACCGGCTTGACGGAACGCTTTTCAGCAAGCGCATTTTCGCAAACAGGTTTTTAAACCTTTCGGCAATACTCACGCTCTTTATTCTTATTTTCCTTATGCTTACCCCTGCGGGCTACGTTTTCGGAATGACGGTAATTTCAGTCAAGCAGTTCTTTATCTGCCTGCTGCTGGCGTTTGCAATCGTCCCCGTAACTGAGATTATAAAGCTGATTTCAAAAAAATTGTAAAACCCTAAAAATCCCCCCGATAAAGGGGGATTTTTATAATGTCAAAAGGGGCTGTCTTAACACGACAGCCCCTTATTTTTTTGCCCTTTTTAAGCTTATTTTGCACTACCGAATTTGTAATTTTTTCGCAGAGTTTACCACTCTGTGAGTGACATTTGCTCAACTAAGTGTAAAAATTATAACACTGCTTTAAGGAAAAATCAAGTAATTTTGCGGTTTTTTCAAAAAAATTTTAACGGCGGCGAAAATCGGCGCGTCGAAAAATGTCAAATTATAAATGAATGCTACTAAATGTGGAGGGATTCGCAGTCAGATAAGCAGTCAAACCGCATTATATTCGAAAAAAATATCGGAGGTTTCAAAATGAGAAAAGGTGAAAACATTTTTAAAAGAAAGGACGGCCGCTGGGAAGCCCGCTATATAAAGGGCTACGAGCCTTCGGGCAAAGCGAAATACGGCTTTTGTTACGGCAAAGCCTACAGTGAGGCTAAGGAAAAAGCGGCAAAGCATAAGGCGGCGCTTGTAAGCGGCATACCTGCTAAGGCGGCAAATTCGCGCCGCTGCTTTTCTTTTTACTGTGATGAATGGCTTAAATTGAGAAAAAACAAAATAAGGGAATCTACCTATATTAAATATTGCACCGTGCTTGAAAAGCATATAAAGCCGTGGCTTGGCGGGTGCTATCCGCCGGGAATTACCACGGGCACGGTGGATGATTTTTCAAATAAGCTGCTTGCAGAAGGTCTTGCCGTTAAAACAGTTCACGATATTTTGGTAGTGCTGCACGGAATTCTGAAATACACTGCGGTGCAGCTTCCCGGCGTGTTTCAGGCTGTGGAAATAAATTATCCAAAGGAAAAGCGCAGAGAAATGCGCGTGCTCACCCGTGAGGAGCAAAACCGCTTTGCGGCGTTTTTAATGAATGATACCGATTCTTGCAAATTCGGCACGCTGCTTATGCTTTTATCGGGTATTCGTATAGGCGAGCTGTGCGCGCTGAAATGGGGAAATATAGATTTGGCAGAGCGCACTATTCGCATATCGGCAACCCTGCAGCGGCTGCACAATGCCGATATAAACGCACAAAACCGCACTAAAATTATAATCGGCTCGCCGAAAAGCGATAATTCCGCGCGGGTTATCCCCCTTACCGAATATGCCCTTACACTGTGCCGCCGCTTTCAGGTGGATAATCCCGAGGCGTATATTCTTACCGGCACCGAAAAGCTTATGGAGCCGAGAGCCTTGCAATACCGCATTGAAAAATACACGCGGGAGTGCGGGCTTGAGGGCGTTCACGCGCACACGCTCCGCCACACCTTTGCAACCAGAGCCGTTGAGGTAGGGTTTGAAATAAAATCACTTTCGGAGGTTCTGGGGCATGCCAACACAACCGTTACGCTGGAGCGGTATGTTCATTCATCAATGGAGCTGAAACGCACAAATATGGAAAAATTAAAGGCGGTGGGGCTTTAATATTCGCAGTCGGGCTTTTGTGTCATTACGCCGCAGCAGCGCCGAAAAAGCGCGATTTTACGCCTGGTTGCGGAAAATTTTAACAGAGTGGTAAACTCTGCGAAAATCAGGGCGGCAAAAAAGCTCAATTTCGGCATAGGGGATAAGCAAATGCTAAATAAAGGGAGGTGCGGTTAATGCTTTTAAATGAGGATAAGAATACAATGCTGCGGCGCGAGCTGACAGAGGGAACTATTGAAACGGTTGCGGCACTTGGGCTTGAAAACACAACTACAAACGCTATTTGTAAAACCTGCGGCGTAAATGTGGCGTATATTTATCGCTTTTTTTCGGACAAGGAGGATTTGATTGCAAAATCCTTTGCCGATGCCGACCGTAGGTTTTTAGAGGTGATTTTAGATAATTACACCGTGCTTAACTATGAAAGCATTGATTATGAATCGCGTTGCCATGTCCTTTTTATGAAGTGCTGGGAGTATCTTATGCAGCACCCTGCGGAGCTTACGTTTTATGTGCGTTATTATTATTCCTCCTCGTTTCAGAAGTATGCGTATAAAGAGCATATGGAGCGGTATATAGGGCTGTTTGAAAAAATGAAAACCGCTTTTCCCGCAACAACGGATGTACGGCTGGTTATGCACCATATTTTAGATACGCTGCTCGGCGAGGCAATGAAGCAGGTAAGCAACCCACAGGAGGATAGCAACACCGCCGCCACTAAAACCTTTTTCCTTATTTTCAGCGTTGTTAAAAGCTATGTTAATAAGGATAAGCTGAGTAGGGCTTAACAGCCGATTTTTTGAAAAGGGGGTGCCAAGGTGGGGCAGAAAAGAAAAATAAAAATCATAATAATAATTTTAGCCGTTCTGCTCGGTCTCAGCCTTTTGGCGCTGGGCGGCACGCTTGTTTATAACAGGCTGGCGGTCAGCAAGCCGGCAACTGTTTCGGTGCCGGATAACTTGATTACACCGGACGAGGACGCAAGCAAGCCTGACAGCAGCGTTAGCCCTGCCGAGAGCAGCGCCGAAGCACAGCCTGCGCAGTCGGCTGCCGCCGAGCGCCAAAAGGCGGCGACTATTGAGCTTTACAACAAGCAGCCCGAGGAAAATAAGCCGTTCAGGGTAGAAAATATGTTCCCGGGGGACAGCGAGACAAAATATTTCCGCGTGCGCGTTTCTTATCACGATAAGGTTACCGTGCATTACAAGGCTGCCGTCCGCCCAGGCTATGAAAAATTAGCCGAGGTACTTAAAGTGCGGGTTAGGCTGCTTACTACGGGCGAAACAATGTACGACGGCGGAATAGCAAATATGCCCGAAAGCCTTACATATAAGCTGAGCTCTCAGGGCAGCACTGTGGGCGAGCTGTACTATGAAATTACGGCATATTTAGATACAAGCGTGGGCAATGAATACCAGAGCAAGGATTTAATTGCCGATTTTAAATGGTGGGTTGAGGAAACAGGCAACCTTGATAATTCCCCGAAAACGGGCGATACCGCAAACATTCTGCCGTGGGCGGTGCTGGCCGTTTGCTCCGGCTGTGTGATTATCATCCTGCTTGTAACCCGTAAACGTCGGGAGGAAGAAGAAAATGGCTGAAAACAAAACCGCTAAAAGACTTACCGGCGGAATAATTGCTATAGTTGCCCTTGCCGTTTGCCTTTGCATTACCACCTTTGCTCTTGTGTATGCCTCTGTTTCGGTAGAAAATAATCTCTTTCATACGGGTAAGGTAAAAATCAATCTTAACGACGGCAAGCCAGTAATACGCGAGCACGAGTTTATATTTGAGCCGGGTATGACCGTGAAAAAGGATTTCTTTATTGAAAACGACAGCAGCTGGGATGTATACTACCGCATTTACTTGGAAAATGTTTCGGGCGGACTTGCCGACGTGCTTGAGATAACCGTTAAGGACGGCGACAGAGCGATGTATTCCGGCACGGCAAGCGAGCTGACGCAGCAAAATGTAACCGCCGCTGATGATACCTTAAAAATCGGGCAGAAAAGAAACCTGACCGTTTACTTTCACTTTCCCGGGGATAAGTGCAACGAAACGCAAAACCTCGATTTAACATTTACTATGTGCGCCGAGGCAACACAGACCAAAAACAACCCGAACAGGCTGTTTGATTAGGAGTGCGGAAGTATGAAAATTGCCGAGAACGATAAATGCGTGCTTTGCGGAAGGGACGCCGGCGTGCCGGCGGATACGCCGGTAAGCGAGCGCAAAAATTATGTTAAGGGCTGCGGTCAGCTTTGCGAGGATTGCTTTTACAGGCTATACCTCCGACCCGACCCGGATAACACCGTATCGGACGAGGAAATGAAAACACTTTTAGAGCTTTGCACCGAGGAGATGCTGCAATGAAAATTTTAAAAATACTGCGCGCCGCTGCGGTGTGGCTTATAGTGGCGCTTGCCGCCTGTATGATGATATTTACCGTTGTGTCGGTTGCTACCTTCGACCGCGCCGATCGCAATTTGTTCGGCTATAAGGCGTTTATAGTTTTATCCGATTCAATGAGCAAGACCAATTTCAACGCGGGCGATCTTGCGCTTGTAAAGGCTGTTGACCCCGCAACCCTCAGGGAGGGCGATATTATCGCTTACACCTCCCAAAATTCAGCGAATTACGGCGAAACCGTTACACATAAAATCCGTAAGCTTACTACCGACGCAAACGGCGACCCGGGATTTGTTACCTACGGTACCACCACCGATACCGATGATGAAACCATTGTAACATATCCTTATGTTTTGGGAAAGTATGAAAAGCATATTCCGAAAGTCGGAATGTTTTTTCAGTTTTTGAAAACCACACCGGGTTATATTGTTTGTATTCTTATTCCGTTTTTGCTCCTGATATTAAGCGAGGGCATACGCTGTATTCGCCTTTTCCGCAATTATAAAGCCGAGCAGCAGGCGGAGTTACAGGCGGAAAGGGATAAGATTGACGCCGAGCGCGCCGAAACACAGCGTATGATGCAGGAACTGCTGCAAATGAAGGCGCAAATGGCGCAGAATGAGCAAAGGCAGCCGGAGAAAGCAGACTCCGACACCACGCCTACGGTGTAAACACGGAAAAACCGTGATTACATATTGTCATTGAAAAATTTAGAATAAGGAGGAAAAACACAATGACAAACAGCAAATCCACCAAGCGGGCATTGGTTTCCAGCGCACTGGCTATCCTTATGTGCGTTGCAATGCTCATCGGAACCACCTTCGCGTGGTTCACCGACACCGCATCCACCGGGGTCAATAAGATCCAGGCGGGAAATCTGGACATTGAATTGCAAATGAAGGACAAGGACGGCAATTGGGTCAACGCCGAAGGCAAGACACTCCCGTTCCTCGTAGAGGGCAAAATTCCTGCCGAAGGCACTCAGATCCTTTGGGAACCGGGCTGTACATACTATGTACCCGAAGTCCGTGTGGTCAACAAAGGCAATCTGGCAGTAAAGTTTGAGTATGTCAACGAACTGTTGGGTGTTACCGGCAAGCTTGCTGAAGTTCTTGAGCCTGTGTTTAAGACACCGACTGATACGGACGGCACAGATATCAATATTGAACCCGAGGTTCTCAAGCCCGGCGAAGCTTCTCCTGCCTGGTCCTTCGGCTATCATATGTTAAAAACCGCCGGCAACGAATATCAGAATGCAACCGCGACCGGTATGTGCCTGACTGTTGTAGCTACACAGGCTACATATGAGAAAGACAGCATTGACGATCAGTACGACAAAGACGCTGAATATCCTATTTTAGTTACAACGGGAGACGAACTGCAGGCCATTGTAAGCAATGCAACAGCTCCTGTCAATATCGTGCTGACGAACAGCATTACGACCAACAACTTCGTCATCCCTGAGGATAAGGATGTAACCCTGGATTTGAATGGTCGCACTGTAACGAATGCTGGATCGCACACCATTCTGAATAAAGGCCATCTTACTCTGACAGATTCAAGCGCAGATAAAAGCGGTCAAATCATCTCCCTCAAGGGCAACACTGCAGCACTTCGCAACGGAGATAATGCAGTCTGTGTAGTCGAGGGCGGAACAATTTCTCGTGACGGGGCCAATGGAAATACATGGCATGTAGTTGAAAACTTTGGCAAGATGACCTTCAATGGTGGTAAGGTCGTCCTAAAGAACGGAAATGGCTTTGCTATCACCAATGGCTGGAATTATTTTGATCCTGGTGCTTCTACTACGCATGCAGTGATGGAAATCAACGCTTTGGAACTTGATACCGATTCCAGTGGAATTAAGAATTGCAGATATGGCGATTTAACCGTAAATGATGTGACCGTGACCTCCACCGGATATTGGGCCCTTTCCAACGACTATCTTGGAACAGTCGTAATCAACGGTGGAACCTTAACTTCAAATTCTTTCAAAGCAGTTTCCAACGGTGCTGCAATGACGGTGAATGGCGGAACCTTTGACGGAACAGAAGGGCTTTTCGTTCAGGACTATGCCACATTCACAGTTCTAAACGGCGGAACCTTTGCAAACATGAACGTTGGCGCACTCTCTAGCTATGTCGGTACGGGACACACCGCACAGCAAAGCGGCACATCCGTGATTATTAAGTAAAACCCTATTTCCACCCTCTCCGCCCTCGGGCGGAGGGGCAATCAAAGGGCATAAACGAAGAATTGTGCATTTTGATTGTATTGGTGTAGTTACGGCGCAAACCGTGTTTACATATTGTCATTGAAAAAATAAAAAAATAAGGAGGTAAATAAACAATGACAAAAGCAAACAGCACTAAAAAAGCATTGCTGTCAAGCGCATTTGCGATCCTTATATGCGTTGCGATGCTTATCGGAACCACTTTCGCATGGTTTACCGACACCGCAAAGGCTGCGGTAAACAGAATTCAGTCAGGCACACTTGATGTGGCTCTTGAAATGAAGAACTCGGAAGGCGACTGGGTATCTGCCGAGGGCGAAACACTTAATTTCGTAAAGGCGCCCGGCGCAGAAGCAGAGGAAATACTTTGGGAGCCGGGCGTAACCTATGCATTGCCTGAGCTACGCATAGTAAATAAGGGCAATTTAGCACTCAAATATAAAATTGCTATTGCCGGCGCGAAGGACGCTACCCCCGAAAACGACAAGAACGATTTAATGCTTTTGGACGTTATTGACTGGACATACGAGGTAGGCGGCACTTCATATGCTTTGGAAAGCGAAAAGCATTTAGCAGCTAAAAAAGGCGATGAAGAAAGCTTTGACACCTTCACCGTAAAGGGTCATATGCAGGAGACCGCTAATAACGATTATCAGGGCTTGAGCATTGATAGTATTGCTATTACGGTTGTTGCAACACAGGATACTGTTGAGAGCGACAGCTATAATAATCAGTATGATAAAAATGCCGATTATCCGGAAGTACAGCCGGTTGCAACTCTTGAAAAGCTTGAAGAAGTGTTGAACTCGGACGATATTAACGGTAAGACAGTTAAGCTTTACGATGATATAACTGCCGACGCACTCCCTGTAAACGGTAAGGACGTTGCTATTGATTTAAACGGTAAGAGCCTGAACACCAAGAAGCTTGAGGTAAAGAACTCCACCGTTGTTATTAAGGACTCATCGGAAAGCAAAGAAGGCACAATTACAACAGATGATTCTTACGGTACAATCAATGCTGCCAATTCCGATATAACTATCGAGAGCGGCAGATTTGTGAGCACTTATAACAAGGTAGGTTCATCTGGATATGCTTCGGTTATACAGGCGCGCAATTCAAATTTGACAATAAACGGCGGGTACTTCGAAAACACTGACGCGGTTGGCAGCTACAACTATCTGATAAAAATTCCTTGCTATAGCAGGACTGAAAAGAGCACCGTTACCGTAAACGGCGGTGAGTTCGTTTCACATAGAGACTATGGTTACATTATTACCGGCGATAGTGACGCAAATGTAGATGTTGTTATTAACGGCGGTATTTTCAAGACGGCAGGCAGAAATTCCTACCTTACCCAAGTAAAGGGTAACGTTTTAGTTAATGACTGCACCTTTACAGCTACGGGTAACAATACTGTGTTTGATATTCCGAAGGATTCTACTGTTACCGTTAAGGGCGGAACATATTCTGTCAATGAAAATTCTTACACGGATACTTCCCTGGCGGGATTGATTTTCCACAGAAAGACTAATGGCTGGACGAGTGTGTCTGGTACATTGCTGGTTGACCCCGTAAACCCGGTAAAGGTTAATCAGCCCACATATTCAGGCTTCCTTGCGGCAGGCGCTAAGCAGTCGGCTAAGGGTGCAGACGGGTTCTACACAATTACAAAATAAAGATTTGTTTCAGTCCTCTCCGCCCTCGGGCGGAGGGACGTTCAAAGGGCATAAACAAAGGGCTTGTGCCTTTTGAACGCCGGGATAATTAAGAATAAAGAAAGGAAATCTGAATAATGAGAAGTGAAAGCGGTGCAATATTATTGCTTTTTTTGCTTATTGCGTTTTTCTTTTTTCTGATTGTGGGGCGGGCTGCAATTTTTTTCAGACGATTTAATGAAGATAAAGGATATTTAAAATCGGAAATACGCCGCGCTCAAAGCATAGCCGAGCGCCGCCACTGGGAAAGAGAACTGCGCTGCCATTATTTATGCTTATTACCGTTTGTAAATGAGAAAAACGTTTCGGGAATATATCGGGTCTTTTTTCACAAGCCGCGCCACGCAAAGGAAAAGGAAAGCGGGATATTCAGGGTATTGGTACTATCCTTTATAGGAATGGGCATTTGCGCGGTTTCTCTTTGCGGCGCAACCTGGGCGTGGTTTACCGCCACCACCTCGGCAGGAACGGCGGTTATTCAAGCGGCGTCCTACACCGTTACGGTAAAAGCGGAAAGCGACGGGGAAAATTTGAATATTGCGGTTAAGGACGGGGTATCAACCGCCGTTCTAGAAGCCGAGAAGAAATATACCGTAACTCTTACCCCGGGCGGCACGGCAACCGCGGGCTATTGCAAAATAACGCTTGGCGGAAAAGACTATTATACAGGTCAGTTGACCGCCGACACGCTTACATTTAAGGTGAGTGCAGCAAAAAAACAGGCTTTAACCGTTACCCCGCAATGGGGCAGCTATTCCGGTGAGGCTACAGTAGAGAAAAATTCAATTCTTACATCTGAATAATAAAATGCCCACAACGGCTTTGTTCAGCTGTAGTGAGCTTATAGTTTGTCTATTTTTTATGTGGGAGGCTAAGAGCGGCAACGCCGCAGTCTGATATCTAACGTCTAACATCTAAAATCAAAAAAACATTTTCCGATAAGCAATTATCCCGGTCAGACATTATTGTATAATATTACTTATGATATGCGCTGCCGGAATTTATTTTGTAGGCGCGGTAAAGCTGTTCAAGCAGCAGCACCCTGAAAAGCTGGTGCGGGAAGGTCATTTTTGAAAATGAAAGCCGTATATCGGCGTTTTTTTTAACCTGCTCCGCAAGTCCGTGCGAGCTGCCTATTATAAAGGTGAAAGGTGTGCCCGAATTATCCGCCGTGCGTATTTCGGCGGCTAATTCTTCGCTTGAAAGCATTTTGCCCTCAATGCACAGGGCGGTTGTGCGGCTGCCCTCGGGAATTTTCTTTAAAATTTGCTCTGCCTCGCGGTCAAGCGCGGCGGCTATTTGAGCGGCGCTCGGTTTTTCAGGCAGCTTAAAGGGCGAAAACTCCGCGATTTTTAAATTGCAAAAGCCGCGCAGCCGCTTTATATATTCGTCTGCCGCCTCGCGCAAATATTTTTCCTTAAGTCCCTCGGGGGCTATAAGGGTTACTTTCATCATAAAACCGTCACCCCGTTATTTTCAGGGGCTGCAACCTCTAAAATGCAGTCCGAACCGACAGCCGCACCCGCGCTTGCAAGAGCGTTTTTAGCGGAAGAAAGCGCCAAAAGCGGGGTGTTGTTGTTCCTGCTTAAATGCCCCAAAATAAACCGCGTTGTGCCGCTTTTTAAAAACCCCGCCAGCTCGGCGGCGCAGGCGTTATTGGATAAATGCCCGCGGTCTGACATTATGCGCATTTTAAGCTCGGCAGGGTAGGGGCCTTTTTTGAGCATATCAATATCGTAATTCGATTCTAAAAGCACCGCGTCGCTGCCCGCAATGGCGCTGCGCACGGTATCGGTCATAACGCCGAGGTCGGTGCAAACGGAAATTTTACGCCCGTCGGGCATAAAAAAGCAGTACCCGCAGGGAGCGACTGCATCGTGGCTTGTAGCAAAGCGGGATATAGCTATACCTCCCGCCTCAAGCGTTTCGTTTTCTATCGCCGCGGTTTTGGTGTGCGGCGGTATTTTGCCGGCTGCGGCAAGTGTCTCAAGGGTTTGGGCGGAGGATATAAGCACGGCGCCTCGCGCTGCGTTAAGCAGGGGCTTTAAGCCCTTTATGTGGTCTATATGCTCGTGAGTTATAACCACCGCCGCTATTTTTTCAATTTCGCCGCCCGCGCTTTGAATTGCGGCGGTAAGGGCTTTGCAGGAGGCACCCGCGTCGGTAAGAACAGCACCGGTTGCACCCTCTATATATGTACTGTTGCCGGTAGACCCGCTGAAAAGCGGACATATTTTCGACATTTTTTTACTCCCGAATTTAAAAATTAAAAATAGCCCCCATTATTTGCGGGAGCTATTTTACACTGTAATAATAATTCCGCATTACGAATTCCGCATTACGAATTATAATTTATGCTTGCTTTAAAGCCTGAAAATTATCAAAGGTTTTAACGCGCTTTATATCAGCGCCCAAGGCGGAGAATTTTTCAACCACGTTTTCATAGCCGCGGTCAATATGGTCAATTTCTTCAATTTCGGTTATGCCGTTTGCCGAAAGCCCCGCAATTATCATTGCGGCGCCGGCACGCAAATCAACCGCGCGCACGGGGGATGGCTTTAGCTTTTCAACGCCGGTTATAACCGCCATTTTGCCGTCTACCTGAATATCCGCACCCATAAAGGTGAGCTGCTCAACATACCTGAAACGGCTGTCCCACACGCCCTCGGTTATTATGCTTGTACCGTCTGCTATGCTTAAAACCGCCGCTATTTGCGGCTGCATATCGGTTGGGAAACCGGGGTGCGGCATTGTTTTAACGTTGCATTTGCGCGGGCGGCGCGTCATTTTAACGCGAACCGATTCATCAAATTCGGTAATTTCCGCGCCTGTTTCGCGCAGCTTTGCTATAATTGATTCAAGGTGCTTAGGCGTTACGTTTGTTACAAGTATATCGCCCCGCGTGGCTACTGCCGCCGCCATATATGTTCCCGCTTCAATCTGGTCGGGAATAATGCTGTAATCAGCGCCGCTTAGGTGCTTAACGCCGCGTATTTTAATAACGCCGGTGCCCGCGCCCATTATGTTTGCGCCCATTGAGTTTAAAAAGTTGGCAAGATCCACTATGTGCGGCTCGCGCGCGGCGTTTTCTATAATTGTAAGACCGTCCGCCTTAGCGGCAGCCAGCATTATATTTATTGTAGCCCCGACGGACACCACGTCAAGATAAATAAGGCAGCCGGTAAGCGACATTGCCTTTGCGTCAACCATTCCGTTTTCTATGGTCATTTTGGCGCCCAGCGCCTCAAAGCCCTTTATGTGCTGGTCAATAGGGCGAACGCCGAAATCACAGCCGCCGGGCGGCGCTACGCGGGCGCGTAACATTCTGCCCAAAAGCGCGCCGAGAAAATAGCTTGAAGCCCTCATTCCCTCTGCCATTTTTTTGGAAACAACAAAGGAATTTACATGGCGCGGGTCAATTTCCACGGTAGATTTATTTATCATTCTTATCTGTGCGCCTAAAGACTGCATAGTTTTAAGAATGGTGGAAACATCGGATATATCAGGAAGATTTTCTATAACGCAAGGACCGTCAGAAAGCAAAACCGCCGGAAGAATGGCAACGGCGGCATTTTTTGCGCCGCTTATGCGAACCTCGCCGTGTAGCGGGCGCCCGCCGTTTATTACAAACTTTTCCAAAAAACGCACTCCCCGTACAAAAATTCAGAACAACATATGGGTCTCAATAATATTGTTGCCCGATAATTGAAATCAATCCGTTAAGAATTTTTTAATTTTAAAATCAGTTGATTTTGCCGTAAAGAGGAGCGTCATTATCCTTTTTCGGCTCTCTGTTCGGTGTGGGGGCAGAGGTTGTTCTTGATGATGAAGGTCTGCGGCGACCGCCGTCGCGTGAATCTCTGCCGCCTCTTCTGGGGGGACGCATTTCGCCGCCCTCAACGCCTATTACAACGCGACGCGCGGCGCCCTCGCCGAACGAGGTGGAAACCACGCCGTCAATTTCCTGCACGGCGGTGTGAATTATTCTGCGCTCATAAGGATTCATAGGCTCAAGGCTGCGGCTGCGGCCGGTTCTTATAACCTGCTCGGAAACGCGCTTTGCAAGGTTTACAAGCGCCTCCTCGCGCTTTTCGCGGTAGTTGCCTATGTTTATGGTGACCTTGAAATACCCGCCGCCGTTGCTTGCGGCAAGGCTGGTTAAATACTGAATTGAATCAAGCGTTTCGCCCCTGTGACCGATTATAACGCCAACCGACTCACCCTCAAGGCTTATAAGCACGGCGTTTTCCTTGGCTGCGGCTTTCATTGTTATATCAGAGCAGCCGAGGTTATCAAGTATAGCCCTTAAATAATTTGCGGCGCGGGCAGCCTTTGAATCTGCGGGCAGCTCAGCTGTTTCTTTCAGCTCGCCGAAGCCCTCTGTCGGGTCGGGTCTTTGCGGTTTTTCGGGTTTTGCGGCAGGGGCGGCTTTTTTCTCAGCCTTAGGCTCCTGCGGTTTTTCTTCCCTTACGGGTTTTTCAGCCTGCTTTGCGGGCTTATTTTCTTTTTTGGGCTGCGGGCGCTTCTGCTTTGCGGGCTTTTCATCGGGCAGCTCCACAAAAACGCGAACCTCCGCCTTTCTTCCGCCGAAAATTCCGAGCGTTTTTTTCTTAGGGGTTGCTATAACCTCAAACTGAATATCGTCGTTTTCCGACGCGTTTAACATTGCAACGGCATTTTCTCTTGCCTCGTCTATGGTATTGCCGTATCCTCTTGCTTCCTTTATCAAGAAAAATCCTCCTTCTGTGCGGCGCAATTTCACACCGCGGCGTTTTTATTCTGTTTTTTCACTGTTTAAATTTGCCTGTTCGGCTTTTTTCATTTGCTGAGCCTCAAAATCGCACTGCTTTGTAAGCTCCTTTACGCGCTCGCGGGCAAGCATACGCTGCGGACCGTAGAACTGCTGCACGCCTACCTGTATAAACCCGCCTATAAGCGACGAGCACGCCCAGTAGAACGCAACGCCGCCGGGCAATGTAAAGCCGATAAACAGGGAGAGAAGCGGCATTGTGAGCATCATTCCCGCCATATTGGGCGAATCGGGGTTGAGCTTTTTCTGCATCATAAGTGACAGCGCGCTTGTGAGCATTTGCGCTAAAAACGCCATAATCGGCATTACCCAAATAAGCTGCGCGTTATGGAAAATATCAAATGAAAATTTAGGTGTCTGGGTTAGGTCTATTCCGAAGAAGGAATAGTCAACATTCGCCTTTTCATCGGCTGCTGTAATTGATTTAAGGTCATTTTCTATTTTCGTGTATTCCTCATCTGAGAGCAGCTCCTTTATAACCTCGGGCTTTTCGCGTATAATTTTAACTATACTAAGCTCGTTGTTGCCGCCCTTTTTCCAGGAGATTTCGTCGGTTATTTTTTTGTATTCTTTTTCGTTGCTTTTTTGCAGGTCGGTAAGGCTTTCGCTTATGGCGGTAGTAACGTTTGAAACCTGCGTTGGCTCTGCGTGCGACATATAGGTGAGCGGGGACATAATGAGGTAGTAAATGCTCATCATAAGCACCAGGCGCAAAATCATAGGCAGGCAGCCGCCTGACATAGACACATTCTCTTCCTGATACAGCTTTTGCATAGCCTCGCTGTATTTCTGCTTATCGTCGCCGTATTTCTTTTTAAGCTCATCTAATTTCGGCTTAATGCGCATTTGCTGAACCGAGGATTTCTGGCTCTTTATGCTCAGCGGAATAAGAATAAGGTTGATTATAAGTGTAAACGCAAAAACAGCGGCGGCAAAATTTCCGCCGAAAATTCCCGAAAGAAATTCGAGCACCCAACCGAATGGAATGTTTATAATATTAAATAATGCTTGCATTAACGCACCGTCCGTTCAAGCCGCCTGGCAGCTGTGGTTATTTTTTTTCAGTCTTTTTCGCCCGTTTTTCGGGCACGGGGTCATACCCGCCCTTGCAGAGCGGATTGCACCTTAAAATTCTCCAAATACTTAAAAGTGTTCCGACAAACGCCCCGCGCTTTTTTATTGCCTCAATAGCATACGCCGAGCAGGTGGGCGTAAAGCGGCAGCATGGAATTTTGCGCGGAGAAATATTTTTACGGTAAAGCTCAATCAGCTTTATCAATATTTTGCTTATCATAATCGTAAATACCCGCCGCGAAAAGCAGCTTTTTCATAGTTTGTGCGGCGGCGGTGCTTTTAATTTCAAGTATGCGGGTTCTTGCTACAATAACAAAATCATACCCCGGCTCTATCCCCGGGAGACACTCTCTGAAAGCGGCGGTTATAACCCTTTTTGCGCGGTTGCGCTGAACGGCGCCGCCTATTTTTTTCCCGGCGGTTATACCGAGACGCGTTCCGCCGCGGCGGTTCTTTGTCGCATAAATAATAAGGAACGGCGACACAAAGGATTTTCCCTTTTTATAGGCGCGGCGAAACTCATAATTCTCTTTTAGCTTAGAAAAACTTTTCATAGTCTCAATAAAATGAAAAGCCACGTAGAAGTGGCTCAAATTTTGCGGGCGTAGTTCCCGCCCGTGAGAGTGCCGACAAAGCCGCACTCTCGGGCGGCTTTAGTATGTTAACTGCTTTCTGCCCTTTGCTCTGCGGCGTGCGAGCACCTTGCGGCCGTTGGAAGTTGCCATGCGCTTTAAAAAGCCATGCTCCTTTTTACGGTGCAGCTTTTTCGGCTGATATGTCCTTTTCATTTATAAACCCTCCTTAATTAACACGTTGGCGGTCAGGCGTGCCCTTTAGGGCGAAGAAAAATAAAAGCCATAACCTATCAATTTAAGATTATACCTCAAATTACATACATCTGTCAATAAAAAGTTTTTATATACTACTCATTTTCGGTATTTTCCTTCGGCGTTCGGCGCTCAACCGCCTCTTTTAAAATAATATAAAGCACTGCCGAGGTGGGCACGCTTACAAGCGCGCCGAAAATTCCGCCTATATTACCGCCCACCAAAACGGCGCAAACCACTATTACACCGGGCAGCCCTACCGATTTACCCACAACGCGCGGGTAAATAAGCGAGCCTTCAAGCTGCTGCAGCACCACAAAGAAGACGATGAAAAGCAGCGCCTTTACGGGGCTTGAAATAAATATGAGCAGAAAACCCACAATAACGCCCAGCGTAGCCCCCACTATGGGTATAAGCGATGTTGCGCAGATAAACACTGAAATTACGGTGGCGTTGGGGAAGCGGAATACCGTCATACCGATAAAGCAAAGCACGCCTAAAATAACCGATTCGGTAAGCTGCCCGCCTATAAATTTTGCAAAGCAGCCGTATGTAAGGGAGGAAACGTGATAAACTGCGGCGGCTGCTTTTTTCGGTGCGAATGCGTCAATGCACTTTACCGTAAACCGCCCTATTTTCTCCTTGCAGGCAAGTATGTAAACCGAAATCATAACGCTGAACACGGTATTGTAAACGCCCGAGAAAACCGAGGTGGTAAAGCTGTAGGCGCTGCCGAAAATGCGGTCGGAGTAATTCACGAGGTAATCCTTAATGGCGTTTGCCGCCTTAGTCCAGTCAATTTCTATATTCGGTATGAAATTCTGCGATAGATTGAATTTTTCAAGCGTATCCTCGGTAAATACCCGCACGTCGTTCATAAGCGCGGGCAGCTTTTCGGCAAGGTTTACGCAGGTATCTATAACATCGGGAATTATAACCGAAATAAGCAGCACTATAAGCCCCAGCGCTATAAGATATGTAAGGGTAAGGCAAAGCGGTCTTTTAGCTTTTTTTACAAACCCGCGCTTACTTTTATCCATAAAAGCAAAGGCTTTGTTCTCAAGCGCCGATAAAAGAACGTTGAGAACAAAGGCAATGCAAAGCGCGGTAATAACCGGGCGGAATACCGAAATTGCTCCGCCCAGCACCGATATGACTTTTTCAAAATTTGTAACCGCGGCAAAGCACACCGCCCCGAAAGCGATGAAAAACAGTATTTTTTTGGTGGTTTTGGGGTCAAGCTCCATAGCAATTCACCGCACTTTCGGCACTAATCTTTTTTGGTAAATATCTTATTGAGAATAACGGTAATAAGCACAATTACCCCTATAACCGCGAAAATGCTTATCATTCCCACGGCAAGGTAGCGCAGGTTGGTAACAAAATTCATAGGATTGAAGTTCATAATTATTGCTCCCCCTTATAAGAAGAAATTGAGTATCAGTCCGCCCGCTATTACAGAGGCTATCTGACCCGATACGTTAACGCCTATGGAGTGCATGAGCAGGAAGTTCTGCGGGTCCTCTTTAAGCCCCATTTTGTGAACAACGCGCCCGGACATCGGGAAAGCGGAAATACCCGCCGCGCCTATCATGGGGTTTACCTTGTTCTTTAAAAACAGGTTGAGGAATTTGGCGAAAAGCACGCCGCCGGCAGTATCAAACACAAAGGCGAAAAGCCCGAGTCCAAGTATTAAAAGCGTTTTCGGATCGAGGAATTTTTCCGCCTGCATCTGGGTTGCTATTGTAATCCCTAAGAAAATGGTAATCAAGTTTGCAAGCACGTTCTGCGCCGTTTCCGAAAGGGAGTTTAACACCCCGCACTCACGCAGCAGGTTTCCGAACATAAGGAAGCCGATAAGCGAGACCGATTCGGGAGCAACTATGCCTGCCACAACGGTTATAACGATGGGGAAAAGTATTTTTGTAAGCTTTGATACCTTTTTATCGTGGTACGGCATTCTTATAAGCCGCTCCTTTTTGGTGGTAAGCAGCTTTATTACGGGCGGCTGAATTATGGGCACAAGCGCCATATACGAATACGCCGCCACCATTATAGCTCCCTGATAAGCCGAATTGAGCTTTTGAGATACTACAATCGCGGTAGGACCGTCCGCCGCGCCTATAATGCCTATCGAAGCCGCGTCGTTTAAATCGAAGAACATCGATGCCGCACAGAAGGTGAAGAATATTCCGAACTGCGCCGCCGCGCCGAAAATCATCAGCTTGGGGTTTGAAAGCAGGGGACCGAAATCAATCATAGCGCCTATACCTATAAACAGTATAAGCGGGAAAAGCTCGTTTTCTATACCCGCCTTGTAAAGCGTTGAAAGCGCGCCTTCCTGCAGCTTTCCGTCAAAAAGCCTATCCACCGCGCCCGAAAACGGAATGTTTACAAGTATTGTTCCGAAACCGAGGGGCAAAAGCAGGGTGGGCTCCATTTCGTACTTTATCGCGAGGAATATGAGTATTCCCCCGATAGCCCACATTACAACATACCGCCAGTCAAGCAGTTCCGCAAAGTTTTGCACTAAGAAACCAAAATCGCTCAATGACATTTTTCTCACCAACACCTTTAATAAAATAGATTTAAAAAAAGACCTTTACCGCACAGTGTATGTACGGTAAAAGTCTTGCTGTTTAATGCAAACGCGGGCAAAAGCCGTGTATTGACGCATTTTGCAGCGGCCGAAAGCCCGACCGTCAGCTACTCCCTTAAACCTTAAAGGAAGTATAACACAAAGCGGAAAAAAATTCAAGATTTTTTTATACGGATTTTTTCAGCACTGCCGTTATAACGGTTATATCGTCCTCGTGGTTATCGCTGCGCCGCCTGTGCGCGCCCTCGCAAAGCCGTTCCGAAAGCTCCTGCGCGGTTCCGCCCTGCCATTTTTCAAGCTCGGCTCTTATCCAGTCGCAGCCTTCAAACGCAGCCCCGTCCGACATCATTACAACTATATCGCCCTCGCGGCACTTGACCGTGGCTTTATCAAACCGCACATCGCGCAGTATTCCCGCGGGCAGCGAGGTGCTTTCAGCCTTGCCGGTCTTGCCCGAGCGGCGTATTACCGTGGGCGCCGCGCCTGCCTTGTAAAGCTCAACCTGACCGTTATACAGGTCAATGCTTGCAATATCCACCGTTGCAAGCGATTCATCGGTGGATTTGAAAAGCATTGAGGAATTGAGAATTTTAAGCGAGCAGTCAAACCCGAAGCCCGCCTTTAAAAGCCTACACATAAGGCCCGAAGCCATAGCGCCGTCCACCGCGGCTCTGCCGCCCGTGCCCATACCGTCGGACAATACGGTAATAAAATGCCCGTGTCCGTCGAAAAAATACCTGTAAGCGTCGCCGCACATCATTGAATCGGAGGCGCACTTCTGCTCTACGCCCACATCTACCCGCAGCGCCGCGTGCTCGCTCAGGGTTATAAATATATCTCCGCCCGTTTCGTTTACCGCGGGCACGTCAAAGTCCCTCTCGCACACTACCGATACTAATTTCATAATCTGCAATTTGTTTATTACGGGTGCGGTGGATTTTTTAACCTTAAGCTCAATTTTTATGCGCCCGAATTTATCGGTGCGGCTGCTACATTCTTCAACCTGTATGTTAAGGTTTTTAAGCGCCGCCGCGGCTTTCTCCGCCGCCGTGTTATCATAGTGCGAGTCTGTCTCAATATCCCGCGCCAGCCCGTACAGCATATCCGAAATGCCCTCAAACTGGTCTGATACCACCGAGCGTACCTCGTCAATTCGGTTTTCCGCCGCTATTCTTGAGGTATAATCGGAATACCGCTTATAAACCGAATTTGCCACGCCCGACAGCCGTATACACCTGCCGCGAAATTCCTCGGGCGCGCCGTTTGCGGGCTCGGTGCTGCCGTCCTTTATGGCTTTTGTTATATCAAGCACCGCGGTCACGGTGTCGTCACGTCGGCTTTCCCAGCAGTGCAGCCGCAGCTTGCAGCCGGCGCAGGCGTCCTGCTCAACGGCGGATATTACCGTGCCGAAATCGGGTGCGTTTATTTTTGAAAGCTCCGCCGCTACCTGCTCTACCGTTTCGGAAACGTCGCCCAAAGCGTTTGCCGCCATATCAAGCCGCATTTCAAGCGATTTTTTTATACCGCCGGGTATAGCCAGCTTCGGTCTTGCCGCAAACAGCTTGCCGAGGTATATTCCCGCCTTTCGCGGAATTGCAAGGAAAAGCGCCGCGCCGAGTATTGCCTCAACCGCGCATAAAGCGCTTTGCAGCGCGCTTATTTTAAGCGCAGCCGCGGCAATCCCGAAAAACAGGGGCACGGCGGTTACGGCATATTTGCCAAAGGTGGAAAATATGCCCGCCAGTACGCCCGTAAACGCGTAAATTACCGCTACCTCGCCGGGCGCGCCGCTGAAAACGAGCGAGAGCGCCGCCGTAACGCCGCTTACCGCGCCAGACAACACGCCGCCGTATTTCGCCGCCGTGAGTATAAGCGCCAGCGCCGCAATGTGACCCACCGATATGCCGCCGTATGTAAACGGGTGAAGACCTGTAAGTATTATACCGAGAAAGGCGAATAAGGATACCAGCCCGTCAGCGGAAAGGCATACCGAAATTTCGGAATAATCCCTAAAAAAGCTTGAAATAAAGTAGGCTCCGCCCGCCGCAAGGCACGCGTCGGTAAATATATCGGTTATTTCGGGGTTGAAAAGCCGCAGCGTTAAAAATGAAGTGAGCAGGCTTGAAAAAAGGCATATTATTGCGGGCAGCAGCCGCCTTTTCGATAATTTTTCAGATAAAGAGGCTAAAAGCCGCAGCGCAATTATTGCAAGCAGTGCGGTTGTATACCTGAATGTGCCGCTTTCAAGCGGGGCAATAAAATATCCTAAAAAAACACCCGTTGCCGCAGCAGGCACATAAACAGCCGGTATACCCGCCACCAGTGACAGCCCGAAGGGTATGAGCCTGTCCGCAATTACCGCGCGTGAAGCAATAAGCCCGGTAATAACGGAAAGCGTCTGCCACGCCACCGCGTACACAAGATCCCTGTTGCCGCCGAGCGTCCGTGAGGGCGCGTTTCTTGTAACATCCTTCAATTGAGATCACCGCCGTATTCTTATTATTTTGTTTTTAAATGCTTCAAAATAATTATATCGCCGCCGGTGCATATATTTTGTCAAAGCGCCTTGCCGTATTAAAGATTTTTTTGCCGAAATAAAGAAATTCCGAATAATTTTTACGGAACCTGGGAAATATATTAACAAAAAAGCAAGGGTGATATTAAATGAAACGTACTTTTATATTTATAATGACGCTGTCGCTGCTGTTTGCTCTTTGCGGCGTTTCCGCCGCTGCGCTTTCAAAAATGGGCTCGCGCTCCGATGAGGTTAAAAAAATTCAGGAGGCGCTGAAAAATAAGGGCTATTATACCTATAATGTAGACGGCATTTTCGGCACCCGCACAAAAAACGCCGTTATCGGCTTTCAAAAGGATAACGGGCTTGACGCCGATGGCATTGCAGGTCCCGCAACGCTTAAGGCGCTCGGGGTGAGCGGTTCGTCCGACGGTGGGTATTCCTCCGCGGATTACGAGCTTTTAGCCAGAATAATTTCCGCCGAGGCGAGAGGGGAGAGCTATTTGGGACAGGTAGCCGTGGGCGCGGTAATACTTAACCGCATAGAGCATCCGTCCTTTCCTGATACACTCTCGGGCGTTATTTACCAAAAGGGCGCTTTTTCCTGCCTTTATGACGGTCAGTTTTATGAGCCGATAGCCGACAGCGCCTATTCCGCCGCCCGCGACGCCATTAACGGGCTTGACCCGAGCGGCGGCGCGATATACTACTACAACCCGTCAACCGCCACAAGCAAGTGGATATTTTCCCGCCCGGTTATAACAACGATTGGCGCGCACAGATTTTGCAGCTGAGTTATCTTCTTTTAACATTATAATTCCGTTATGGAATTATGTCAAGTCTTTTCGCCTTTATACTATGCTTGGTGATTAGTGTGAAGATAAGAAAACAAGAATACGGCAGCTGCAACATTATAGGTAAAAACGCGGAGACTCTGCGCAAGGAAAAGGGCTTAAGCCAAAAGGATTTTATTGCAAAGCTGCAAACAATGGGATTGGATATTAACCCCACAAGCTACTCAAAGTTAGAGGGGCAGGTGCGCTGCGCCACGGATATTGAGACCTATTATATCGCTAAGGCGCTGAACGTGCCGATTGAAAAGCTTTTCACGGGGTTGTGAATTTACTTCTTTTATCCTTGTAAACCTGCGCAAATGTTAATAATGCCAACATAATATAATCGCCATTTGCTTTTGCTTTCTCTGTCCATTTTTGAATTTCTTCATCTGTCATATCCGATTTTTCACACATTTTTTCAATCAAATCAAAATTTTCAATTACAAACAGCATTGCGCTTTGACCCTCGGGCGGCAGCTCTTTCATTTTTTCAATCATTTCATCAATCAAGTTTTTATTGTCTTCCTTCATTATACATTCCTCCGAAAATCAGTATATAATGAGTATACATTAAAAAAGTCGCAGGTTGGTTGATTATTGAATGAACTTAGTTGATTTTTTTAAAGCCTCCCTCGTCAGAGGGAGCCGAAAATATTCCGCCACACCGTGGGGAGCCAAAGTTGAGCGCGTAAATCTTACAAAATTGTTAGAATTAAAGGGAAATTTGTAAGCCGATGCTATGGCGTTACATATCTCCCTTTTGTTATAATTATGGCAGAAATCACAAAGGAGGATTTTTGTTGTGAGTATTTTAGAGGTAAGCGGAGTTAAAAAAATATATACCTCGCGCTTTGGCGGCAACCGCGTTACCGCGCTTAAAAATGTATCGTTCGGTGTTGAGGAGGGCGAGTATGTCGCTATAATGGGCGAGTCCGGCTAGGGAAAAACCACGCTGCTTAATATTTTGGCGTCGCTCGATAAGCCAACCGAGGGCACGGTTAAAATTGACGGCAACGATTTATCGAAAATAAAGGAATCGCGCTTAGCGTCCTTTCGCCGCGATAATTTAGGCTTTGTTTTTCAGGAGTTCAATCTGCTTGATACATTTACATTAGAGGATAACATATATCTGCCCCTTGTTTTAAGCGGTAGGCATTATAATGAAATGGTGCGCAGACTTATACCAATAGCAAAGCGGCTGGGAATTGAGGGGCTGCTGAAAAAGTACCCGTATGAGGTTTCGGGCGGGCAAAAGCAGCGCGCCGCCGTTGCGCGCGCCATTATAACCGACCCGCGCATAATTTTAGCGGACGAACCTACGGGCGCGCTTGATTCAAAATCTACCGATGAGCTGCTTGATTTATTTGAACAGATAAATTCGGACGGGCAGACCATTTTAATGGTTACTCACTCTGTAAAGGCGGCGAGCCGCGCCTCACGCGTGCTGTTTATAAAGGACGGCGAGGTCTTCCACCAGCTTTACCGCGGCGGCAGGAACGACACGCAGATGTACCAGATGATAACCGATACCCTTACTTTGCTTACGACAGGCGGTGAGCGGGAATGAAGGCTGTTTATCCGCGCCTGGCGTTTGACGGCATAAGAAAAAACAAACGCCTTTACCTGCCCTATATTCTCACCTGTATAGGAACGGTTACAATGTTTTACATAATTCACCATTTGGCGGCTATGCCCGCGCTAAAAAGTATGCCGGGCGGCGACAGCACCGTTATGATATTAGGACTCGGCGTTTGGGTGGTGGCGTTTTTTTCGCTGATTTTCTTGGTGTATACCAATTCGTTTCTTATGCGCCGCCGCAAAAAAGAGTTTGGGCTTTACAATATACTCGGTATGGGCAAGAAAAATTTAAGCCTTGTGCTTTTGTTTGAAACGCTTACCGTGGCGGCAATATCGGTGCTTTCGGGCATAGCGGCGGGCATAGCGCTTTCAAAGCTTGCCGAATCGGGGCTTGTTTATATGGTGAACGGCAAGGTCTCATATAAATTTACCGTAAATGTTAACGCCGTGCTTGATACCCTGCTTATTTTCGGCGGAATATTTTTGCTGCTTTACTTAAAATCGCTTATAAGCATTTGGCGGCTTAATGCAATTTCGCTTATTAAAAGCGAAAACACGGGTGAAAAACCGCCCCGCGCCAACTATGTTTTGGGAATAGGCGGCATAATTTTACTGGCGGCGGCTTACTATATGGCGGTATCAATTGAAAGTCCGCTGCTTGCAATAGGCTGGTTTTTCATTGCGGTTCTGGCGGTTATAGCGGGCACTTATATGATTTTTATTTCGGGCTCTGTTATGCTGTGCCGCATTTTGCAGAAAAACAAGCGCTATTACTACCGTAAAAATCACTTTGTATCGGTTTCCTCAATGGTTTACCGTATGAAGCGCAACGGCGCGGGGCTGGCTTCTATCTGCGTCTTAAGCACTATGGTGCTGGTAATGATTTTAGGCGCGGGCAGCCTTTATTTCGGCGCAGAGGACAGCCTGCGCGCACGCTACCCGAAAAGCATATCGGTTACTACGGACTATAATCCGTATGATGAAAAGACGGTATACTCAGCCGAAAAAGCCGATATGATAGTAAGCGAGGTGGATAATGTTGTAAGCGACTTCGGCGCAGCGCTGAAAAACACCGAGAGGTATACCTCTGCTACCGTTGCCTGTTTGTTATCGGGCGGAACGCTTACGGCAAACCCCGAGCTTGTAAACGCGGCAGACGCGTCTACCATAAAGAATGTTTGCAATGTCATTTTTATATCCCTTTATGAATACAACCGCTGTATGAATAAAAACGAAACGCTTAAAGACGATGAAATTTTTATTCACTGTGTAAGGCGGAAATATAACAATAAAACCCTTACGATAGGCGAGCTTAAATACACCGTTAAAAAGCAGCTTGAGGATATGATAAACAACGGCAGGGCGGCATCCGAAATGGTGCCGAGCGTGTTTGTTGTGATGAACAACCCCGAAAAGGCTTATGACGAGGTGAACAGTCAGTTTAAAAGCGACACATATTTCTGCTGCCCGCGCCTTTATTACAGCTTTGATACGGGGCTTTCCGCCGAGCGCGATATTGAGCTCGCGGATAAAATAAGCGAAAGACTGCGCGATATGGATATTAACGGCACTGGCGGGTATTACTCAAGAATCGTTGAGTGCAGAGAGGCTGAGCGCGCCGATTTTTACGGCACCTACGGCGGGCTTTTCTACCTGGGAATAATCTTATCCACGGTTTTCCTGCTTGCCACGGTTTTAATTATCTATTATAAGCAGATAACCGAGGGCTACGAGGATGAATCACGCTTTGAAATTATGCAAAAGGTGGGAATGACCAAGCGCGATATACAAAAAAGCATAAATTCGCAAATGCTCACGGTATTTTTGCTGCCGCTTATAACCGCGGCGTTGCATTTGTGCTTTGCTTTCCCCATGATACGCAGGCTGCTCACACTCTTTAACCTTAACAATGTTCCCCTTATGCTGATAGTTTTAGCGGGCGCGGTGCTGGTTTTCGGCGTGCTTTACGCGCTTATATATAAATTTACCTCCAATTCATATTTCGCTATTGTAAGCGGGAAGAACGAGAGTAAATAAAGATATGCAAAGGCTCCCTTCTTTTCGGCTTTGCCGAAATAGATGGGAGCCTTTTGCGCAAGCGGGGTATTTAATCTAACGTCTAATGTCTAATATCTAATGTCTAATGTTGACTTTTCCCCGTTTCTGCGGTAAAATATTTCGGGTGACGAAATGAAAAAAATTGTAATTATAGGCGGCGGCGCCGCAGGGCTTATGGCGGCGTGCAGCGCAAATTATATATATAGAAACGGCGGGGCTGAAATAACCGCTGTTGAAAAGAACGAGCGCCCCGCGAGAAAGCTTATGATAACCGGCAAGGGGCGGTGCAATGTTTGCAATAACTGCGATATTGACACGCTGATTGCGAATATACCAGAGAACGGACGATTTTTATATTCCGCATTTTCGGGCTTTGCTCCGCAGGATACTATGACGTTTTTCGAGTCGCTCGGCGTTCCGCTTAAAACCGAGCGCGGCAACAGGGTTTTTCCCGTATCGGATAAAGCCGCGGATATTGCGGACGCGCTTGTGAAAGCCGCAAAACGGGGCGGCACAAAAATAATTCACGGCAGGGCGAAGAAAATTCTTACCGAAAACGGCGCGGTAAGCGGGGTCTTGCTTGAAAACGGCGAAACACTGCCCGCCGACAGCGTGATACTTGCAACGGGCGGTATGTCCTACCCGCTTACGGGCTCTACGGGCGACGGCTATAAAATGGCGAGGGCGCTCGGTCACACCGTTGCCGAAATAAAGCCTTCTCTTGTGGCGCTTAACGCTCACGAGGGCTTTTGCGAAAGGCTGGCGGGGCTTTCACTTAAAAACGTTACTCTTTCGGTTTTTGAGGAGGGCAAGAAAAAGCCCGTGTTTTCGGAGCTCGGCGAAATGCTTTTTACCCATTTCGGAATATCCGGTCCTTTAGTTTTAAGCGCCTCGGCGCATATGCGTTATATAGGCAAAAAGCAGTACACCGCGGTAATAGATTTAAAGCCGGGGCTTACCCCCGAGCAGCTTGACAAGCGGATTCTCAGAGATTTTGACGAAGAAAAAAACCGCGATTTTATAAATTCGCTTGATAAGCTGCTGCCGAAAAGCTTAATTCCGATAATTGTAAGGCTTTCATGCATAGAACCCGACAGAAAGGTAAACAGTATAAGCAGGGAGCAGCGCGCCGCGCTTTGCGGGGTTTTAAAGGGGCTGACTTTGCATATAACCGGAACGCGCCCGATAGACGAGGCAATAATCACCCGCGGCGGTATATCGGTTAAGGAAATAGACCCCAAAACAATGGGTTCAAAGCTTGTAAAGGGGCTTTATTTCGCGGGTGAGATAATAGACGTAGACGCATACACAGGCGGCTTTAACCTGCAAATAGCCTTTTCAACAGGGTTTGCGGCGGGCAGTAATGTTTAGGAGACAGGGAAAATGATAAATGTAGCAATTGACGGACCTGCGGGCGCGGGAAAAAGCACAATAGCAAGGCGCGCAGCCGAAAAATTAGGATATAAATATGTAGATACGGGTGCGCTTTACCGCGCGGTGGGGCTTAAATTCAGCAAAACGGGAGCGGATATATCGTCCGATAAGGATATTGAAAGGGTGCTGTCGGGCACGGCGGTGGATATTCGCTTTTCGGGCGGCGAGCAGCACGTTTTTTTAGACGGCGAGGACGTATCGGGTCTTATACGCACGCCCGAAGCCTCAATGATGGCGTCGGCAGTTTCGGCAAAGCCCGCCGTAAGGGCATTTTTGCTTGAAATGCAGCGGCAGTTGGCGCGTGAAAACAATGTTATTATGGACGGCAGAGACATAGGCACGGTGGTGCTGCCGAATGCCGATGTTAAAATTTTTCTTACCGCTTCTGTTAAGGTGCGCGCCGAAAGGCGTTTCCGCGAGCTTACGGAAAAGGGCGAAAGCGTAAGCTTTGAAGATGTATATGCCGATATTGAAAAGCGGGATTATAACGATACGCACAGGGCGGCAGCCCCGCTGAAACAGGCTGAGGGAGCTTGCCTTGCAGATACCTCCGATTTGACATTGGATGACTCTGTTGCGCTTGTAGTTAAAATAATTACGGAAGGGACTAAAAAAGCTTGAAAATAACGCTTGCGAAAACCGCGGGCTTTTGCTTCGGGGTTGACCGCGCGGTGCAAACGGTGTATGACCTGCTCGAAAAGGGCGAGAGGGTTTGCACGCTTGGTCCTATAATTCATAACGACCAGATGGTTAAGGAGCTTGAAAGCAAGGGCATAAGAACAGTTTCGTCATATACCGAGGTTTTGCCCGGCGAGACCCTTGTAATACGCTCGCACGGTGTGCCGGCGGCGGTTTTTGAAGAAACGGCGGCAGCGGGCATTAAAACGGTGGACGCTACCTGCCCGTTCGTTGCAAAAATTCATAAAATAGTCGCCGAAAAAAGTGCCGAGGGTTACATAACCGTAATAGCGGGGGACGCGTCTCACCAAGAGGTAATTGGTATTGTTGGGCACTGCACGGGCGAGTATTATGTTGTTTCGGGTGCCGAACAATTCAGGGAATTACTTGAAAAAAAGGAAAATTTCAGTGGGAAAAGGGTCATTTTAGTGGCTCAAACGACCTTCAACGCGGAAATTTGGAAAGAAATTCAGAAAATTTCAAAAAAAGTATGTACAAATGCAAAAATATTTGATACAATATGTAATGCGACTTCCATGCGCCAGCAGGAGACCCGAAAGCTGGCGGCTGAAAATGACGTGATGATCGTTATTGGGGGCAGACATTCCTCCAACACGGCAAAGCTTTTTGACGTGTGCAAAGAGGAGTGCGGCAGGGCGTATCTTATTGAAACGGCGGCGGAGCTTACCGGCGCTATGTTTGATAAGTGCCGCTCGGCGGGAGTTGTTGCAGGCGCATCTACGCCTGCGGGTATTATAAAGGAGGTTATTAAAACCATGTCGGAAAATTTACAACCGGTGGAGGAACAGACGGAGGTAAAAGAATCTGTTCAAAAAAGCTTTGAGGAAATGACGGATGAGGAAGCATTTGAGGCTTCGCTCAGCAGCTTAACGGGCGACCAAAAGGTAGAAGGTACGGTTATTGCTGTCACCCCCGGCGAAATTTCGGTGGACATCGGCAGAGGCGTCACCGGATATGTTACAGCGGACGAGTATTCTTCAGATCCAGACGTAAAGCTTATGGACGAGGTAAAGGCGGGTGATAAGCTTAATCTTATCATTATGAAAATCAATGACCAGGAAGGAACCGCAATGCTTTCAAAGCGTCGTTACGATGCTATTGCCGGTTGGGATAATATAGTCGCAGCCAAGGATTCGGGCGAAATCGTTACTGGCTTTGTTAAGGACGTTATCAAGGGCGGCGTTGTGGCTTACTCCAACAATGTTCGCGTTTTCATTCCCGCATCTCAGGCAACCGCTTCCCGCGGTGAATCCCTTGAGGATTTAAAGGGTAAGGAGGTTTCCTTCCGCATTATTGAAATCGGCAGAGGCCGCAGAGCGGTAGGCTCTATCCGCAGTGTGCTCAAGGAGCAGCGCAAGGCGGCAGAGGATAAGATTTGGGAAAATATCGCCGTGGGCGACCGTTTCACAGGCGTAGTTAAGTCTCTCACCAGCTACGGCGCATTTGTTGATATAGGCGGCGTTGACGGAATGGTGCACATTTCCGAGCTTTCGTGGCAGAGAATTAAAAATCCGTCCGAGGTAGTGCTTGTGGGCGATACCGTAGAGGTTTACGTTAAGGCGCTCGACCCCGAAAAGAGAAAAATTTCTCTCGGCTACAAAAAGGCTGAGGACAACCCGTGGGTTATTTTTGAAAATAACTACCATGTGGGCGATACCGTTAAGGTTACAATTGTCAGCATGACTACATACGGCGCGTTTGCCCGTATTATTCCGGGAATTGACGGACTTATCCACATTTCCCAGATTGCCGATAAGCATATTGCGAAGCCGCAGGATGAGCTTACCGTCGGTCAGGAGGTTGACGCAAAGATTATTGCCGTTGACCCCGAGAAAAAGCGCGTAAGCCTTTCTATCCGTGCGCTTTTAGAGCCTGAAAAGGCTGAGGAGGAAGCTCCCGCTGTTTCCGAACCGGACGAAATGGTTTACGAGACCCCGGCTGAGGCTCCCGCCGCAGAAGAGGCTCCGGCTGAAACTGAGGAATAATTCTTATAAAGCTTAAAAATCGGCACCCGCAGTCCTTTAAGGCTGCGGGTGCTGTGTTTTTAAAGGAGAAAGCCCGCTGCCCGACTTTGAGCTGAACTCGCGCCCCGCGGTTAAAAACAGGGGAATATGGACCTGGGGACACGTGATTTACGATTACCGCAGCTTTATAGATAATATGGTTATGCTGAAATTAAGCACGGCGAACCATGCTATGAACGCGGTCGATGAAATGCGTGCACTAAACACGGATGTTAAAAAAATTATGGATAAAAACGGTGCGGAATACCCGGTATGGCGGGAGCTTTAAAACGAGTGCGGAAAGTATTTGAAATAAATAAAAGCTGATAATAATGCTGTATAGCCGAAAAAAACATTGTACCCTGATTGTTTTTACTTATCTGTTATTTCAGGTAGGGTAATTGTTATTTCGGTGCCATCGCCGGGTCTGCTTTCAGCCGAAATTTTACCGCCTAAGCTCAGCGCTATGTGCTTTACTATTGAAAGCCCCAGCCCCGTGCCGCCGCTTTGCTTTGAGCGGCTTTTATCCACACGGTAAAAACGCTCGAAAATACGGTCTATATGCTCGGGCGCTATGCCTATGCCCGTGTCGCTCACCCGAATAAAGGCGTTGCCGCCCGCAGAGCCTACGGTCACCTTAACGCTGCCGTTCTCGCGGTTGTATTTTACCGCGTTATCGCAAAGGTTGTAAATCATTTCAAAAATAAGCGATTTTCCGCCGTTTACAAGGGTGCTCTCACCCTCTGCCGTTACGGTTATTTCCGCTTTCTTTGCTACGCCCGAAATGCTCTTTACCGCGTCGTTTGCAACCTCTAATATATCGGTTGTTTCCGCTTTTTCGGTATCCTCCGCGCCCTCGTCCAGCTCTGAGAGCCTTATAATATCGTTCACAAGGGCAAGCAGGCGCGCAGCCTCGCGGTTAATATCCCCGCCGAAGCCCTTAACATCCTCGGGCTTTACAATGCCGTTCATAAGCATATCGGATATTCCGCAAATTGAGGTAAGCGGGGTTTTAAGCTCGTGCGATACGTTCGCCGTAAATTCGCGGCGCAGCTTTTCGCGCTTTTCCTTTTCGGTTATATCAACCAGCAGTATAACCGCGCCGCAGGGCTCGCCGTTTTCATCGTAAACCGGGTTTGCGGTTATGTTGAAGTATTTTCCGTCAAGCGGCAAAACATCGTCGCCCGAGCGCCTTTCCTTAATATCGTCAAATATTTTTCTGAAAACTTCGCTGCGGTTGAGTGTTAAAATATTGCTGCCGTTTATATCGCCCTGCGTTCCGAAGAATTTTTCAGTGCCCTTGTTGTGGGTCAAAATATTACCGTTAATATCGGTAAGCACCAGCCCCTCGCTCATATTCTCGGCAATAGCCTCAAATTCGCGGCGGCTGCGCATGAGCTTTGCTATCTGGCGGTCAATTTTGCGGTTTTGCGCGTTTATTTTTGAAATAAGCGGCGAAAGCTCACTGTATGCCGAATCAGCCACGGGTCTGTCAAGGTCAATTTCGTTTATCGGCTTTACTATTTTTTTAGCTATAACCGACGCTAAAATATTGGCAAGCACAAACACCATAATCGCAATGGCGCAAATAGGCGGCAAAAGCTCAAGCACTACCGCCCAAACGGTAAGCGAAGCGCCCGCAACGCGCAAAATATTGCCGTTTTTAAGCTTTTTTGCGTAATAGCAGGTCTTTTGCCCTAAGGTTTCCGAGCGCCGCGTATCATACCCCTCGCCGTCAGCTTCCGCCTCTTTTACCTCACGGCGGCTCGAGTGGTTTTCCATGGCGTCGGGGTTGCTCTTATTATCGTAAAGCACCTTGCCCGAGGGGTTTATAAGGGTTATTCGGTCGCTTATACCCGAATATTCGGAAAGGCTGTTTTCCTCTGCCGCAACACTTATTATTTCCGCCTTGCTGCGCAGCTCCTTGTAGGATTTTTCATCATATATCTGATACTGCACTCCCACCGTGAAAATAAGGCAGGCAAGCATTGTTATAACGGTTGAAATAAGTATTCCTCTGTAAATTTTTCCGGTCATAATAATACCCCTTTTGTCAAACTATTTTATAGCCGACTCCGCGTACTGTTCCTATAATATCTCCGCTTTCCCCGAGCTTTGCTCGCAGGCTTCTTATGTGCACGTCCACCGTGCGGTTTTCGCCGTCGTAATCGTAGCCCCATATATCGTTTAAAAGCTGATCTCTCGTAAACACCGCGCCGCGGTTTTTAAGCAGCAGGCACAAAAGCTCAAATTCCTTTAAGGTAAGCTCGGTTTCCTTGCCGTCCACCGTTACAATATGCTTTGTCTTGTTTACATAAAGTTTACCTACGGTGTACTCAACGTCTGCCGCCGCGGTTCTGCGCAGCAGCGCCTTTATGCGGGATATAAGCTCCATTGTGCCGAAAGGCTTGGCTATATAGTCGTCAGCGCCGCTGTCAAGCCCCACTACTTTATCGTATTCGGTGGATTTAGCGGTTAACATAATAGCTGGCAGCTGCTTTGTATCGGGGCGGGAACGCAGCCACTTCAAAACGGAAATTCCGTCCTCCTCGGGCAGCATTATATCAAGCAGGGCAATATCGGGCTTTTTATGCGCAACTGCCTCTTTAAAAAGCGACGGCAGCGGAAAGCCTTCCGCCTCCATTCCGGTTTGCCTTAACGCGTAAATTACAAACCGACGTATGCTCTCGTCGTCTTCAAGCAGATATACCATTTTTCCACGTTCCTTTTTTATTTTATCTGTGCGTGCCGGTAATTGAGTATTCCACCCACTCGGCTATATTCACCGCGTGGTCGCCTATGCGCTCAAGATATTTCGCAATCATTAAAAGGTCAATGCAAAACTCGCCGTTGGCTTTATCCTCGGTTATAAGCTGCACAAGCTCATCCTTAACACAGTTGAAAAGGTTATCCACCTTATCGTCATACGCCATAACCGCGCGCGCCAATTCCACATCCTTTTTTACAAAGGAATCAACGCTGTCGGTCACCATTTTGGTGGCGGCGGCAGCCATATCCTTAATGTGGATTTTGCTTTTAACATTGCTGTTTTTAATAAATTTTGCAATTTCGGCAATATCATATGCCTGGTCGCCTATGCGCTCCATATCCGAAATCATTTTAAGCGCAGAGGATATAACCCTTAAATCGCGCGCCACGGGCTGCTGCTCAAGCAATAGCTTCATACAGATAGACTCAATATCCCGCTCCTTGCGGTTAATTTCGTCCTCGGTTTCAACCGCTTTTTGGCAGAGTGCGTCGTCGTCATCCAAAAAGCCCTTTACCGATGCGCTTATGGCGTCCTCGCAGAGCGCGCCCATTGTTATAAGCTCTAAATTCAGCTTTTCAAGCTGACTGTCAAATTTATTTCTCATAATCAACCGAACCTTCCCGTAATATAATCCTCGGTGCGTTTATCCTGCGGGGTTGAGAACATTTTCTCGGTCTCGGAGTATTCTATTACCTCGCCCAAAAGGAAAAACGCCGTGTAATCGGAAATTCTTACCGCCTGCTGCATATTGTGCGTAACCATTATTATGGTGTATTTCTTTTTAAGCTCAAGCGCAAGGTCTTCTATTTTTGAGGTAGAGATAGGGTCGAGCGCGCTTGTAGGTTCATCCATTAAAAGCACCTCGGGCTTTACAGCTAATGCGCGAGCAATGCAAAGGCGCTGCTGCTGCCCGCCCGACATTGCAAGAGCACTCTTTTTAAGCACGTCCTTGGTTTCGTCCCATATAGCGGCGTCGCGCAGCGATTCCTCCACAATTTCATCAAGCTTTGCCTTTGAGCGTATGCCGTGGGTGCGGGGACCGAAGGCTATGTTATCGTATATCGACATAGGAAACGGGTTAGGCTTTTGGAAAACCATACCCACGCGCCGGCGCAGCAGATTCACGTCCATATTGCCGTAAATATCCTCGCCGTCCAGCAGCACCTCGCCCGTAATGCGGCAGCCCTCAACTAAATCGTTCATACGGTTAAGGGATTTAAGCAGGGTTGATTTACCGCAGCCCGAGGGACCTATAAAGGCGGTTATGCTGTTTTCCTGCATACCGAGATTTATATTTTTAAGCGCCTTAAAGTCATTATACCATAAATCAAGATTTTTTACAGTAAATTTTTCCATAGTTTTTATTTCCCCCTTGCCGTAATTCTTTTAGCTATAAGACCCGACAGCATATTTATTATAAGCACCAGTATCAGCAGCACCACCGCCGTGGCGTAAGCCTCATTCATATAAAGCCCCTCGCTTAAAAGTGCGTACATATGAACAGAAAGCGTTCTGCCCGAGTGCATTAAGTCCTTCGGTATTCCCGCAACCGTACCCGAGGTGTATATAAGCGCCGCCGTTTCGCCCATAATTCTGCCGACCGACAGTATAACGCCCGAGAGTATCCCCGGTACGGCGGAGGGCAGCACCACCTTGAAGACCGTGCGTAATCTCCCCGCGCCCAGCCCGAAGCTGCCCTCTCTGTATGCGTCGGGCACGCCGAGCAAGGCTTCCTCGGTAGTGCGCATCATAGTGGGCAGTATCATAATAGCCAGCGTCAGCGCGCCCGAAAGCATTGATTGATGAAAATGGCAGGCGATAACGAATATTAAATACCCGAAAAGTCCGTAAACTATCGACGGTATTCCCGCAAGGGTTTCGGTTGTGACCCTTACCACCGAAACCAGCGTGTTGCCGCGCTTGGCGTACTCGGTCAGGTAAACCGCCGAGAAAATGCCTATCGGCGCTGCCAGCAAAAGGGATAAAACCGTCATTATAACCGTGTTTATTATTGCGGGCATCATTGAAACGTTTTCGCTGTTGTACTTCCACGCAAAAAGCGAGGGCTTAATGTTCGGTACGCCCTTAATAAGTATATACGCCACAAGAAAAACCACAACCGCCGCCGTAAGCAATGCCGCAAGCCATGTTATAAGCAGCATAATAAGCGAGCCGGGGTGATTTTTGTAATTTATGAATTTTTGCTTTAAGGAGATTTTATTTACAGCGTCCATTTACTTTTTCTCCTTTTTAACAAGTGAAAACAAGAGGTTTATTATAAGGATAAACACAAACAGCACAACCGAGGTTGCTATAAGCGCCTCTCTGTGTAAATCGGCGGCGTAGCCCATTTCAAGCACTATGTTTGAGGTTAAGGTGCGCACGCCGCTGAAAATGCTTGTGGGTATTATAGCCTGGTTGCCCGCGACCATATTAACCGCCATAGCTTCGCCTATTGCCCTGCCTATTCCTAAAATAACGCCCGCCGTAATGCCCGATTTCGCTGCGGGCAGCACCGTTCTGTAAATGCTGCGCTCGTGCGTGGCGCCCAGCGCCAGAGCGCCCTCGTAGTAGCTTTCGGGCACGGCGCGTATTGCCGCCTCGGAAACGCTTATAATGGTGGGCAAAATCATAATTCCTAACATTACAGAGGCTGTAAGCACGCTTTTACCGGAGCCGCCGAACAAATTCTGCATTGCGGGCACAATTACCACCAGCCCGAAAAAGCCGTACACAATAGAAGGTATTCCGGCAAGCAGGTCAACCGCGGGCTTGAAAATTTTATAAAGCCCTTTTGGGCAAAAGCGCGCTAAAAACACCGCGCATAAAACGCCTATCGGTACGCCGATAATTATAGCGCCCGCCGTAACGTAAATGCTGCCTATTATCATCGGCAGTATGCCGTAAAGATCTTCAAGCGGTTTCCAGCGCTTGCCGAGAAGAAAATCGGCAAAGCCTATTTTGCCCATTGTGGGTATTCCGTTTGAAAAGAGAAACACGCATATTAAAATTACCGATATAATGGAAACGCAGGCGCAAAGCATAAACACAATGCGCATTGCCGTTTCTTTAATTTTTGAAATTGTTGTGTTCATAAATACTCCTGTTATGCGGCCAAGCCCTCGTGATTGAGGGCTAGCCGGAAAGAGGTGATTTTTTATTTTATTTCGCTCCACTTGGTAAGTGAACCGGTGTAGATGTTTTTGATCTGCTCGCTTGTAATCGCGTCAAGGGTGTTATCCTTATTTACTATTACCGCAATGCCGTCCAATGCAATCTTAATGGAGTTAAGTCCCGCTTCCTTTTCGCTGTCCTTTACATCACGCGACGCCATACCTATATCGTATATTCCGTCAATCGCGCCCTTCATACCCGAGGAGGAGTCGTTCTGCTGAACATCTATTGTAACATCGGGGTTGAGCTTTACATAAGCCTCTTTAAGCTTTTCCATTACAGGTGTTACAGAGGAAGAACCGCCTATGGTAATCTTGCCTTTTTGACCGGAGGCTTTGTAAGCGCCTGTGTTGCCCTCGCTTATATAGCCGTTCTTTTCAACTACCGCCTGACCGTCTGCGCTTAGAATAAACTTGATAAAGTCGCTCGCAACCCCCGTGGCGTCGCCCTTGGTGGCAATGTTGAAGGGACGAGAAACCTTATATTCGCCGCTCTTTACGTTATCGGTGGCAGCTTCAGCGCCGTCAACCTTTAACGCCTTTACCTTGCTCTTATCAAGTGAGCCGAGCGAAATATAACCGATAGCCGCCTTGTTGCCCTGAACCGTCGTAATCATAACCGAGGTGGAGTTTGTGGTTTCTGCGGTATCAATTGTTTTATCAACCTTTTTGCCGTCGGCGTTCTTTTCCTCTATTCCCAAAAGCTCAATAAACGCGCCGCGCGTGCCCGAGCCTTCCTCGCGGGTCAGTACCGATATTGCGTCTGTTCCCGTGCCTGTTCCGCCGTTATTACTGTCTGTTCCGCAGCCTGCAAGTGCGAATACTGTCATAAGGGCTGCAAGACCTAAACTCAAAATCCTTTTCATTTCTTTTTATCTCCTTTTCATCTTTCTGCCCCTATTATATTTCCCCTATGTTAAGTCTGTAATCAAAGTAATGTTAAATCCGTGTTAAATAGAAAGAGAAATTGTAAAAAATGGAATTTATTATAGCGATAAAAGCTTTTTTAATACAACAAAACCCCCGCAAGAGCTTAATGCTTCTGCGGGGGTTAAACCTATTAAAATTTAAAAGCTGTCCCGCCCTGCCGTAATGCGCTTAAAATAACCTGCGGTTTGTGCAGGTGGGTGCCCGCCGCGCGGCTTCACGCTCCCTTCTTCCGAACTCGGCACAGCCGCGGGAGGTCTGCAATCCGCCGCGCGAGCAAAGGCCCCGATTTAAAAGGTTGTAGGGCTATATAAGACGCGGTCCGCGAACAGCGCAGGACACTTTTTTATTTTATATTATTTGTCGTCTATCTCAAAAAAATCCTCAAGACGTTCAACAAATGCGTCGGCAATCATATCGTATTCGTCGTCGTCCTCTATTTCGTAATAGTATTCGTCGCCGTTTTCCTCTTCCTCGCCGACCTTTACTATAACCAGCTCGCCGCTGTCATCAAGCGTTTTTTGCGGGTCGTCATAAATCGGGAGCATTGCAAGGTATCTTCCCGTTTCGGTTTCAATAGCGTCAAGCACCTCAAAGGTATATTCCTTACCGTCATCGTCAGACAGGGTGACAATATCCGGGTTGTATTCGTCTTTGTTTTTAATCTCGTCCATATCAGAGCCTCCTTAGTACAAATATATTTTAACCCCAAAAGACCTTTAAGTCAATGGGAACTTTTTTCTTTTTCAAGCTCAATTACCTTTTTAAACTGCGTTTCGTAAAGCAGACGGTATTTTTCACTTTTTTCGAGCAGCTCCGAGTGCGAGCCGCTGTCGGTAATAGTGCCGTTTTCTATTACCATAATTTTATCCGCCGCTATTACGGTTGATAATCTGTGCGCTATAACAAGGCTTGTTCTGCCCGCCATTACAGCCGAAAGCGCCGACTGTATAAGGCTTTCCGATACCGAATCGAGCGAAGATGTAGCCTCGTCCAAAATAAGTATTTTGGGATCCTTTAAAATTACCCGCGCTATTGAAACGCGCTGCTTTTCACCGCCAGAAAGCTTTAAGCCGCGGTTGCCTACCACCGTATCGAATTTTTTGGGCAGCGATAAAATAAAATCGTAAATATTAGCCGCCTTGCAGGCGTTTTCAACCTCCTCGCGCGTGGCGTCGGGCTTTGCGTAAAGCAAATTTTCAAGAATAGTGCCGTTGAAAAGGTAGGTATCCTGCGTTACAATGCCGATATTTTGTCGGAGATACGCAAGCGAAAAATCGCGCACATCCGTTCCGGCTATTTTAACGCTGCCGCGGCTTACGTCGTAAAGTCGCGGTATCATGCCTATAATTGTGGATTTACCCGCGCCCGAGGTGCCTACTATTGCGTACATAGCGCCGCTCGGCACGGTGAAATTTACTCCCTTTAAAATTTCGTGACCGTTTTCATAGGAAAAATGCACGTCGGAAAACTCTATTTTGCTGTCATCAAGCGGGGGAGTTACGGGATTTTCGGGGTCTTCAATATCGCACTTTCGGTCGAAATATTCAAAAATTCGGGTAAACAGCGCCATTGACCTTACAAAGTCCACCTCTAAATCAAGCAGCTGCCTTACCGGCTGGTAAAGCCTGTTGACAAGCGCCACCACTACCGATATATCGCCCACGGTAAGCGACGAATCGGTATGGCTTATTATAAGGAAGCCGCCCACAAAATAAATGAGCAGCGGCGCTATTTGTATAAACATACCCAAAAACACGCGGAACCAGCTGCCCGCGCGCTGCTCGCGTATTGTTATTTTGGTGGTTTCATCGTTTATTTTGCGGAATTTTTCATATTCCGTTTTTTCCTTTGTAAACAGCTTTACAAGCATTGACCCGCTGACCGAAAGCGTTTCGTCTACCTGCTGGTTAAGCTCGTCCTGCTTTTCCTGCGCCTCGCTTACAAGCTCCCAGCGCTTTCTGCCCACCGCCTTTGTGGGAAGAATTAAGAGCGGCAGCACTATAAGCCCCACTATTGCAAGCCGCCAATCGGTATAGAAAAGATAAAATACGCAGGTTGCAACGGTTAAAACATTGCTGAAAACCGATGCCAGCATACCCGATATAACTGAGCTTACGCCGTTAATATCGCTGTTCATACGGGTTATTATATCGCCCTGCTTTTCATTTGTGAAAAAGCCGTGCGGCATATGCAAAAGGTGGTCGTACATCTGGTTTCGCATATCGTAAATTATCTTTTGCGAAATCCAGCTGTTTATGTATTGCTCAAGCACGCTTATAATCTGCGCGGCTGAAAGCACAATAAACGCCAGCACCACAAGCCCCAAAAGGGTTTTTACGTCGGCGCTGTCGTCCACTATCGCGTCAACTATTTTCCCCGTTATAATTGACGGGAAAAGCCCCAAGACCGCCGAAACGGCAAGGGCGGCGAAAACCGCTATGAATTGCAGCTTATACGGCGATAAATAGCCGAATATTCTTTTAAGCAACGCTTTTGTCAATTTCGGCTTGTTCTGTTTTTCTTCATCGGTTAAAAATCCGCGCGGACCGCCGCCTATCCGCATAGGCCCTCTCATTCCGGGGGGCGGGGGCATCATAGGACCCATAAGCATTTCTCCTTGCAACATATATATTTATATTTTAACATATATTTCAAATATTGTAAAGTTTTGAACAAATTGTTAATTTAACTAAAAGTTATCAAA
>OOIG01000099.1_pt1 | contig 75133 bp, 52 predicted proteins | sample 1692091 | NCBI WGS metagenome assembly OOIG01 (sample SAMN06348188, study PRJEB24527) | human gut metagenome | biome: human gut; feature: ankylosing spondylitis patient; material: feces | host: Homo sapiens | place: China | collected 2015-10 | reverse complement strand
TGCTGGGTCTTATCGCTGCGGTTATTCTTCAGTTGTTCTACAACTATATCGTTTCGAAGATCGACTCGCTCGTGAACGATATGGAGGATTCGTCCATCACGCTGATGGATATTCTGACGGCTTACAACAAGAAATAATCGAACGCTGAAATAGTCAAAAGCAATTATGAAAAAGATTTTAAACATATTGCTGGGTATTCTGATGGCTATCACCGTAGTCCTCATGGTCTACGCGATCGCTACCGGCGGCTCGGACGCATCGATCAGCGTGAACCTGATGTGGGGTTACTTCCTCTTCGTGTTCGCTGTCGCTGCGGCCATTTTCTGCGCCGTTTTCGGAATGATTCAGAACCCGGCAGGCATCAAGGGAACCATCCTGTCCCTGGCGTTGATCATCGTTATCGTGGGCGTGTCGTACTTCTACTCGGCAGGCCACACGGTGAACATTGTCGACCTCCAGAACAACGGGTTCTTCGGCCACGGTGAAACCGTAATTACCGAAACGAGCATCCTCGTAACCTATGTTGCATGCGTCGCCGCATTCGTGACGGCCGTAGCAACCGAGATCTGGGGCGCATTCAAATAACCGAGTAAGACACAATGGCAACAGATAAAAGAAAAATCCAGGAGATCAATGCCGGTTCTATGGCCGACATCGCCTTCCTGCTGCTGATTTTCTTCCTGGTGGCCACTACCATGAATACCGACACGGGTCTGGTGCGCATGCTTCCGCCGATGCCTCCTGAGGATCAACCCCAGGATGAAATCAAGGTCAAGGAGCGCAACCTCTTCCTGGTGTTCATCAACGGTAGGGGCGACATCATGGCAGGAGCCGCAGGAAAACAGGAGGCGATCGACCTGCATCAACTCAAGGACAGGACCAAAGAGTTCATCCTCAATCCGCTGGATGACGAGAACCTGCCCGAGAAGGCGAACAAGGACATTGAACTTCCCGACGGCGGCAAGTGGGTATATCCCGTGAGCGAAGGCGTCGTCTCGTTGCAGACGACCCGGGATACGGGCTACCAGTCCTATATCATGGTGCAGAACGAACTCACGCGCGCATTCAACGAAGTGCGTGACGAAGTGGCACAGCGTAAATTCGGCGCAAAATTCGCGGATCTTCCCGAGGAGTTGCGCAATGCAGTATCGAAGGCCGTACCTCTGAAGATTTCGGAGGCTGAACCGCGTAACATTAAGAAGTAAGCCATGGCAGTAATGAAAAAGAAGGGCAGCAAAGGTCTGCCCCCTATCTCGACCGCTTCGCTTCCTGACGTGATCTTCATGATCCTCTTCTTCTTTATGGTCTCGACGACCATGCGCGATCAGGAACTGCTGGTGAGATACAAACTTCCGGAAGCTACCGAAGTGCAGAAACTCGAGAAGAAATCGCTCGTAAGTTTCATCCACATCGGTCCTCCGGCAATGACGATGCAGGCAAAGTTCGGAACCGCGCCGCGCATCCAGTTGAACGACTCTTACAAATCGACCCGGGACATCCTGGACTTCGTTGCCGCCGAGCGCGACAAACTCTCCGAAGCCGACCGCGCTTCGATGACGATCTGCCTCAAGGCCGACGAAGCTACGAAAATGGGTATCGTGACCGACGTCAAGCAGGAGCTGCGTCGCGCCAACGCCCTGAAACTCTCCTATGCGGCTTCCAAGTCGCTGGGTTACTGATCCGGAGATTTCTTTTTGAAAAAGAGCAGGCTTACAGCCTGCTCTTTTTGTTTGACCGGGAATGCCGGAAATGCTGGAAATGCGCGACAAATGCGCGACAAATGCGCGACAAATGCGCGACAAATACGCGACAAATACGCGACAAATACGCCGCAAGCACCGGAAACGTCAGAAAGAGGAGGGGGGGGGCGTCAGAAAGGGAGTTCCAACTGATCAATCTCGTGGTTGAACGTCAGCCGGTGGTGGGGCGTGAGGCCGTGCTCGCGGATCGCCAGCCGATGCTCGCGCGTCGGATAGCCCTTGTTCTTCGCCCAGCCGTATTGGGGAAACTCTTCGGCGATGCGGAGCATGTACTCGTCACGATGGGTTTTGGCAAGCACCGAAGCCGCGGCAATGTCGGCGTATTTGCCATCGCCCTTGACGATGCAGCGCCAGGGAATTTCGAGACGTGTGCGGAACCGGTTGCCGTCGATGGCCAGAAACGCCGGAGCGGGATCGAGGCGCGCCACAGCCAGCGACATGCCCTCGAACGAAGCGTTCAGGATGTTGATTTCGTCGATCCGCGCGGCGGAGACCGCCTCGACAGCCCATGCGACGGCCTCGCGCTCGATGACGGCCCGCAGCTTTTCGCGGTTGCGCTCGGTCATCTGCTTCGAGTCGTTGAGCAGCGGGTCGTGGAAATCGGGCGGCAGCATCACGGCCGCCGCAAACACCGGCCCGGCCAGACATCCCCGCCCGGCTTCGTCGCACCCGGCCTCCGGAAGGTCGTATTGATACTGGTTTTCTAACATCGCACCACAAAGTTACGGATTATTCCGGCTTTTTTCGCTAATTTTGTCCGGAGAAAAAGCCCCCGACATGAAATTCGACATCGCACGGCAGCCGCTCGTTCCGGCCTTCCTGACCCTCGCCGCACTCGCCGTCGTCGCGATGTGGAACGCAGGCGGCCCCGCCGTGTCCATGGCGGTGCAGGCCGGCCATGCCGCAGGAACCGTCGATATAGGCCGGAATGCCGCCGGCGCACTTGCGGTCTCTTCCCCCGGGGAACTGCTGGCGCAGTTCCAGGCCGCACATCCCGTCTGGGCGCGCTGGATCGCCGGACTGCTGATGCTCTTCACGGGCATGTCCGTCGGGCGCCTCACCGTACGCTACAACCTCTACTCCGTCGGAACCTGTCTCGCCATCCCGCTCTACGGAGCGATCGCCTGCGGCCTCGCCGTCGGCGGCGACTGCCTGACGACCTTCGCCGCATCGGCCCTGCTGGCCCTCGCCACGAAGAATTTCTGCCGTTCGTACTGCAACGGATTCGGCTTCGACGCCATCTTCCGCGCCTCGCTCTACATCGGACTGCTGCCGCTCGTCGCCACGGCCGCAGCGCCGCTCCTGATCCTGCTGCCGCTGGCCGTCATGCTTTTCCGGCGCACGCTGCGCGAAGTCGCCGTCGCGGTTGCGGGCCTGCTGCTGCCCGCTCTCACGCTCTGCTACGTCAACTGGGCCACCGGAGGCGAGTTTCTCGCTCCGGTCGCGGAACCGGGAAGCGCATTCATCGCCGGAACGCCGCTGTCGCTGTTCCTCTCGACGCCCGTGCACAACCTCGTCCTGCCGGGAGCCGTCTTCCTCCTCGACCTGACGGCCCTGCTGTTCTTTCTCTCGGACATCCATGCCCTCGGCACCAAACCGCGTCTCATATTCATATTCAATATAAGTGTGCTCCTGCTGACCGCCGCCGCACTGTGCGGTCCCGCCGCCACACCTGCAACCGTCGCCCTCGCGGCGGTGCCTTCGGCCGTCCTGCTGCCCTTCATGTTCGTGCGCATCCACCGGGCGATCGCCCTTCCCCTCTACCTGCTATTGCTCGCCTCTGCCGTCATTAGCGCAGTATTACAATAATCTATTTAGTTCGAAACATAGCATAAACGGCTCTATTTGCCACTTTGTGCCCAAATGTGCTATTGCGTATGGTAGATTGAAAAGTTTTAATTGTATATTTGAGAACGAACAACAGTGACGCAATGCTTTGTTCAGAAAAACTTAAATTACAATTACTATGAAGAATTCAATGAATTCGTCGGTTCAACAACCGATGATTGTGAAGTATGTCGAGTCGCTTCACAACGGTATCCAGTCGCAGGCCCTTTCGCGCTATGCAATCGGCTACATCCTCCGCGGAACGAAGTACATCTACGACGGCGATAAGCGTCAGACACTTTCGCGCGGCGACGTTTTCTATCTGGGCATCGGACACCACTACATTGAGAACTTCCCCGAAGGCGGCCAGCCGTTCGAGCAGGTGCTCTTTTATTACACGCCCGGCGACCTGCAACGCATCCTGATGCATCTGAACATCACCTACGGACTGAACATTTCGAACGAACATTCGTGCGAAAACTGCCGCAACCGTTCGCACGTCACCATGCCCGCGTGGAACTCGCTGCGAAACTTTTTCATCAACACCAACAACTACCTGCGCGACGAGGATTTCCGCCACGACGAGACGGCCGAGAACATCAAGATGACCGAGTTGATCTACCTGATCGCCTCGCACGAGGATTGCTGCATCAAAAGCAAGCTGTTGAGCAACGTCGACGCCGCGAAGGAGAATTTCGAACAGACCGTCTACGACCACATCTTCAAGGACATTTCGATCGAGGAGCTTTCGAAACTCACCAACCGTTCGCTCACCTCGTTCAAAAAGGAGTTCCGCCGCCACTTCCAGATGCCGCCCCACAAGTGGTACATCCGCCAGCGGCTGATGCACTCGCGCCTGCTGCTGATCTCGACCTCGAAATCCATCTCCGAAATCGGCAACGAATGCACGTTCCCCAACACATCGCATTTCATCAAACTCTTCAAGAAGGAGTATCAGATGACGCCCGCCACCTACCGGCACAAGCACCTCACGTCGCTGGTCCCGGAACCCGCTCTCAACGAAACGGCGGAAGCTGCGGAAATACGCGAGGCGCTTTAATCAAAAACTTATAAACACGCAGGCATTTTAAAAATTTTAATTATAATCTATAAACAAAATTACGTTAGGTTTTAGAAAAATGTTACAAAACATTTGGAGTTTCATAAATTTCAATTACCTTTGTGTAACAAACGTGGGATTCTCCCACTCTCATTAACCTAACTAACCTAACCAGAGAGGTCCGATACCGGCAGGTGTCCGACCTCTTTTCTTTTGCGTGTTTGCGGGCGGGCGCTCTTTTGCGGGCGGGCGCAGAGCCGGACCGTCAGCGGCAAGGCTCCGCACCCGACAACCCGCCTTTCAGGCGGGCGCACGCTAAACCCCGGCTTTCAGCAGGGGGTATCCTTCCCGGAACAGCGGATCATCCGCCAGCATGGCGCGCAGCCGTGCGTCGCCCGCGCAGCAGGCCGCCGCCGTTTCGGCCATCCGCAGAAAGCGAAGCCGCAGGAACCGGCAGGGAAGCATCTCGGTCCCGTGGTCGTAATAGTCGCCGTCGAGGCAGGCGAGCGCCGCGTCCCGGTAAGCCCGCACGGCCGACGGGCGCGACCCGACGCGGAGAAAGAAATCGCCGAGCCGCTCCCACTCCACGCTTTCGGCAAAGGCGCGCCGGTCGGCGCAGCATTTCAGCCCCTCCGCCCTGCGGACGGCCCGGAGGTGTTCCTCCTCCACGGCTTTGCGAAGATCCGCATCCAACAACAGTTCGTTTCCGCGCAGGCGGGCTGCAAGGCGGTAATTCGCCTTGCCGGTTTGCATTGTTTTCATAAAAGCACATTTTGAAATTAGACAAACGCCGGAGCCTGCCGAAGCGAATCAAAGAACGCAACAGGGCGTAATATCCCCGTCGATGCGGTCTTCGACAGACTGCCGATTTTCAAATGTGCGAATGATATGCAGGTAAAAGAATCACATAATTTCCGGACAAACGGCCCGGGTCATGCCGGAGATAACCGTTGCGGGGACAAATATAAGGCAAATTTCGGCTTCCTCCAAAAAAATCCGCATCCCCTCCGGTGCACCCAGACCCCGCATCGGAACAATAATTGGCTTTTTCACGGGGTTTTTCAATTATTTTTTCTTATTTTTGCATCAATTGGAAAATAATGAACTTAAATGCCGAAGTTTTATGACAAGGTAGATGTACTGAAAAAACCCGGATGGCTGAAAATCCGACTCCACCGCACTCCCGAATGGGGCGAAGTGCGGCAGATCGTCGAAAAGCACAATCTGCACACGATTTGCAGCAGCGGCAGGTGTCCCAACCAGGCCGAATGCTGGAGCCGGAGGACAGCGACATTTATGATTCTGGGAGACATCTGCACTCGGGGCTGCCGTTTCTGCGCAACCAAAACGGGCCGTCCCCTTGCTCCCGACGCCGAGGAGCCACGACAGGTGGCCGAAAGCGTCGCACTGATGAAACTGCGGTATGTCGTCGTAACTTCCGTGACGCGCGACGACCTCCCCGACGGCGGAGCAGCCCATTGGGCCGCAACCGTGGAGGCCATCCGCACACAGAACCCCGACGCCGTAATTGAGCTTCTTATTCCCGATTTGGACGCACGGCCCGACCTGCTGGAGGTGATCGTCGCGTCGAAGCCCGACATCATCGGGCACAACATCGAAACCGTCGAGCGACTGACCCCCGTGGTGCGCTCCAGAGCCAAGTACCGTACGAGCCTGGAGACCCTGCGCTGTCTGAACAGGCAGGGCGTCGTAACGAAAAGCGGACTGATGGTCGGACTTGGCGAGAGCGATGATGAAGTTTTGCAAACCTTGCACGACCTGCGCGACGCAGGCGTGCGGATTGTGACACTCGGTCAGTACCTTCGGCCCACTCTGGAGCACTACCCCGTTGCGGCGTACATCACTCCCGAAAAATTCGAATGGTACAGACTCCGGGCGCTGGAAATGGGTTTCAGCTACTGCGCGAGCGCGCCTCTGGTCCGCTCGTCGTACATGGCCGAAGAAGCCCTGCGAAGCGTAAAAAGTTTGTAGCGATGAAAGCCTACTGCCGGGACCTCGGACGCATGGACTACAAAACCTGCTGGGATTTGCAGCAGGAGCTGTTCGACGCCGGGGTAGCCCGAAAGCGCACCGGTCCCATTCCGGTCCCGGGCGCGGACGGCGCGGACGATGCGGGCACGGTCCTGCTGGTGGAGCATCCGCCGGTTTACACGCTGGGCAAGAGCGGGCATGCCGAAAACCTGCTCGTCAATCAGGAAGCGCTCGAAGCGATGGGCGCACAGTTCTTTCACATCGACCGCGGCGGCGACATCACCTTCCACGGCCCCGGGCAGCTGGTATGCTATCCGATCCTCGACCTGGAGCGTATCGGCATCGGCCTGCGGGAGTATATCGAAGCGCTGGAGGAGGCCGTGATCCGCACGGTCGCGGAATACGGCATCGCGGCGGGACGCATCGCCGGAGCCTCGGGGGTCTGGATCGACCCCGGAAAGGCACGGCCGCGCAAGATCTGCGCAATAGGAGTCCGTTCGTCGCGTTATGTCACCATGCACGGGTTCGCACTGAACGTGACGACCGACCTTGAGTGGTTCTCGCGCATCAACCCCTGCGGATTCACCGACCGGGGCGTCACGTCGATCGCCGCCGAAACGGGGTCGCAGCCGTCGATGCAGGAGGTAAAACAGCTGGTCATCAGGGAATTGGCCACAGCCTTGCAGTGTGAAATAACGAGCGGTTCGTGAGAGACGGCCGGCAAAAGGGTCTGGCATCTCACTCATCTCCCACCCTGAAGGAGGGCCGGAGCGGAGATTTTTAAACGATGCCACAGGCGGCGGCGACAGCGGCGGACAGCGCCGAAACGATATAAAGACGCAATAACGATAATTGGAAATTAAATGTTAAAATATATAAATAACAATTCGTATGCCTATAGAAAAACGCTGGGTAGTGAAGCCACAGGGCGACCCCGCGACGGCAGCCATGCTGGCTGCCGCTCTGCGGATCTCGCCAGTACTGGCCAATCTGCTCGTACAGAGAGGCATAGACACCGTAGAAAAGGCGGAGAAGTTCTTTAAACCGAGCCTCGCCGACCTGCACGATCCGTTCCTGATGAAGGACATGGAGAAGGCGGTCGAGCGGGTCGAACGGGCCGTTGCGAACCAGGAGAAGATCATGGTTTACGGCGACTACGACGTGGACGGCTGTACGGCCGTCGCGCTGGTTTACAAGTTCCTGCGCCAGATCGGGCACAAAAACCTGATGTTCTACATCCCCGACCGTTATACCGAAGGATACGGTATTTCGATCAAAGGTATCGACCTCGCCGCCCGCAAGGGCGTGGGGCTTATCATCGCCCTGGACTGCGGCATCAAAGCCACGGAAAAGGTTGTCTATGCGAAGACGAAAGGCGTGGATTTCATCATCTGCGACCACCACCTCCCGGCCGAGGAGATTCCCAAGGCCGTAGCCGTTCTGGACCCCAAGCGGGTCGACTGCTCCTACCCGTTCGACGAACTGTCGGGCTGCGGCGTGGGATTCAAACTCGTGCAGGCCTATGCGCAGAAAAACCGCATGCCTTTCGAGCAGATCCTGCCCCTGCTGGACCTGCTGGTCGTGTCGATCGCCTCGGACATCGTGCCGCTGGTCGGCGAGAACCGGATTCTGGCCTATTTCGGCCTGAAGAACCTCAACCGCGAGCCGTCGAAAGGTCTGCTGTCGATCATCAAGATCTGCGGGCTGGACAAACACAATATCACCATCGACGACATCGTCTTCAAGATCGGGCCGCGCATCAACGCCGCCGGCCGCATGCGAATGGACGAGAACGACGAAAACGCCTCGCCTTCGGGCGGGCACGCCGCCGTGGAACTGCTGATCGAGGGCAACGAGTCGATCGCCGAGGAGTTCGGCAGCGTGATCGACGCCTACAACCAGGACCGCAAGTCGATCGACCGCTCCGTCACGCAGGAAGCGCACGACTATATCGAGGGCAATCCCGAAATGAAGGCCCTCAAGAGTACCGTGATCTACAATCCCCGCTGGATGAAGGGCATCGTGGGCATCGTCGCGTCGCGTCTCATCGAGACCTACTACCGTCCGACGGTGGTGCTGACGATGAGCAACGGATTCGTGACCGGATCGGCGCGTTCGGTTCCCGGATTCGACCTTTACCAGGCCGTCGAGTCGTGCTCGGACCTGTTGGAAAACTTCGGCGGACACATGTACGCCGCAGGGCTGACGATGCGTCCGGAAAACGTCGGCGAGTTCACGCGGCGGTTCAACGCATACGTGGAGGAGAACATCGACCCGCAGATGCTCGTCCCGCAGGTGGACATCGACAGCGAACTGCTCTTCTCGGACATCACGCCGGCTTTCCGCAAGGACCTCAACCGCTTCCAGCCCTTCGGGCCGGGCAACACGGCGCCGGTCTTCGCCACCTGCGGCGTGAGCAACCACGGCGACGCCAAGCTCGTCGGCATGGAGTGCGAGCACCTGCGCATGGACCTGATGCAGCGGCAGAAGCCCAACACCAAGATCCAGGCCATCGCCTTCCAGCAGCCCACGCATTACGAATGGGTGCGCTCGGGACGCCCGATCGACGTCTGCTACCAGATCGTCGAAAACCACTACCGGGGAACTGTGACCACCCAGCTCCGGATCAAGGACATCAAACCCGTTCTGAACAGGTAGTCTCCGTCTTCGAAAGAGAGGTCAGGAACACAACTCCGGGCCTCTCTTTTTCAATTTACATGCGTCATTGCATTTAGCGTCACAGCCGGTCATCCGGCTCCTTCACTGCAAACAAATGAATCTTCTGAAGAAACCGTTCAGCATTTCCCTCCAGGCCCTGGCGGGAGTTCTGATTTTCAGCTGCCTGCTGGCACATCCCTTCTCCGAAGCCGCGAGCAGCCCCCCGGGCGACAAGCGCGACTACATGCTGGTGCTGAACACCTACACCGAATCGGCGCCCTGGAGCAGCCACATTATCAACAGCATCGTCGCGCATATCGACCAGGTGGACAACTTCGAAGTCTACACCGAAAACATGAACTCGCTGTTGATGACGTTCAAAAAACACAAAACCGGCGAGATCGAATCCTTCAAAAACAACCTGCTGCGGGAATACGGCAAGAATCCGCCCCGGATGCTGGTGCTGCTGGGCGCTCCGATCGCCGTGCTGCGCGACTTCGTGAAACAGACCTGGCCCGGCGTGCCGTTGATCCTCTGCTCGGAAATGGACTACATAGGTCCTGAAAACGCCTACCTCGACCGCCGCCCGCTGCGCCCCGAGGAGCGGCTGCCGCTGTGCGACAAAGCCGTGTCCGACAACATCACGCTCATCCGCACGCCGCTCTACCTGCGCGAGAACGTCGAGCTGATGCGCCGGATGATCCCGGGGATGGATTCGCTGATCTTCGTCGGCGACGGCCGCTATATCAACCAGCAGGCCGACAGCGACCTGCGCGAGCTGCTGGACCGCGAATTCCCGCAGATCGACTACCGGTTCTACTCGGCACACGAAATGTCGACCGAAGCGTTGCTGGACTCGCTCAACCACATCGACATCCACCGCACGGGCATACTCTTCTCGTCGTGGCATTACACCAAAAAAATCGGCGACAACATCGTCTCCGTCACCGACTCCTACCGCGTCATCGCCAGCGTGCAGGCCCCGATGTTCGCGCTGATGCCCGCAGACATCCGCGACGGCGGACTGGTCGGAGGCTATGTATACGACGACGCCGAGGTGAACGCACACGTCATTTCGACCATCGACGCCGTTCTGGCCGGACACCAGCCACGCGACATTCCGTTCTACGCCCCGCAGGACGCCCGCCCGGTCTTCAACTACGCAGCCCTCGAACGCAAGGACCTCTCGCCGCACACCTGCCCGGCCAACACGCTCTTCTACAACAAACCGGTATCGACGCTCGAACAGTACAAATGGGCGATCGGAGGCATCGTGCTGCTGCTGCTGGCCTTCATCGGCATCCAACAGTGGCGCATTCGCATGATGTACCGCGTGGAATCGGCCCGGCAGCGGGAATCGGAAAGTCTGGCGAAATATTCGAACCTGTTCAACGCCATGCCGATCGTCTACATCCAGATGAAGGTGATTTACGACGAAAACGGCAACCCCGCAGACGCCCTCTACTGCGACGTGAACTCCCGTTACGAACGCATATTCATCCCCCGCGAGCAGGCGATCGGACGACGGGTCAGCGAACTGTTCCCCTTCCCGATGACCGAATTCATGCGGCTGATAAAAATCGCACAGACCGAGAACCGGACCATCACCTACCCCTATTATTACGAACCGCGCGACATCTTCTACGAAGTGGTGATCAGCCGCTCGTACCTCGAAGAACACATCGACATCTTCTGCCTCGACGGCACGGCGCTCTACAAGACGCAGCAGAAACTCGATTCGATCAACCACAAGCTGGCGATGGCGCTCGACGTGGCGGACATCGTGCCCTGGAAATGGGACCTGCGCAAAAGGTCGATCCTGTGCGACGTGAACAAATCGGTGCACGGCCAAATGCTCGCCGGGACGAACGCCGACCAGCAGCTGGAAGTCCCCTCGGAAAGCTATTTCGCCAAGATCCACAAGGAAGACCGTGAGCGGGTGCGCCGCGCCTACGACGACCTGATCGCCGGACGGAAGGACAAGGTGCGCGAGGAGTACCGCGTAGCCTCCGACGCCGGAGGACGCTGGCATCTGGACTGGGTGGAGGCACAGGCCACCGTGGACCAGCGCGACGACGACGGGCGCCCGCTGAACCTCATCGGATCGTCGCTCGTCATCACGCCGCGCAAGCGGCTGGAGCAGGACCTCCGTTCGGCACGCGACCGCGCCGAGGAGTCGAACCGCCTCAAATCGGCCTTCCTGGCCAACATGAGCCACGAAATCCGCACGCCGCTCAACGCCATCGTAGGGTTCTCGAGCATCCTTGCCGAGACCGACGAGGAGCAGGAAAAGCGGGAATACATTTCGATCATCGAGAACAACAACGCCCTGCTCCTGCAACTGATCGGCGACATCCTCGACCTCTCGAAGATCGAGGCCGGAACTCTGGAATTCAACTTCTCGGACTTCGAGCTGAACGAACTGATGCACGAAAAGGAGAACATCATCCGCATGAAAACAGCCGAAGGCGTCGAACTGATCTTCGAACCGGGGCTTGACGCATGTCTGTTCCACTCCGACCGCAACCGGCTTTCGCAGCTGCTGATCAACCTGCTGACCAACGCCGCGAAATTCACCGCCAAAGGGTCGATCCGCTTCGGCTACCGGACGGAGGGCAGCCGGCTCCGTTTCTACGTCTCCGACACGGGCTGCGGCATTCCGCCCGAAGGGCAGCGGCGGATTTTCGACCGGTTCGTCAAACTCAACTCCTTCAAACAGGGCACGGGACTCGGGCTTCCGATCTGCAAAAGCATTGTCGAACATCTCGGCGGAGAGATCGGTGTGAAGTCGGAAGAAGGGCGCGGCACGACCTTCTGGTTCACGCTTCCCTACGTCACCGGCAAGCCCTGCGAAACCCCGTGCGGGGAGATCCCGACGGTTTCGGTCGAAAAGGACAAACTGACGATCCTCATTGCCGAGGACAACGACAGCAACTACCGTCTTTTCGAAACGATCCTGCGCCGCGACTACCGGCTGATACACGCCCGGGACGGGGAGCAGGCCGTAGAACTGTGCCGCACGGAACATCCGCACCTGATTCTCATGGACATCAACATGCCCGTGATGAACGGTTACGAGGCCGCGGCGGAAATCCGCAAATTCGCGGCGGAAATCCCGATCGTCGCCGTCACGGCCTACGCCTACGCCTCCGACGAGCAGAAGATCATGCAGAACGGATTCACGGGCTACATGCCCAAGCCGATCAACGCCCCGCAGCTCAAAAAACAGATTCTCGACATCCTGCGGGAACGCATCACGCTGATATGAAACGTTAAAGGACGCCTCGAAGGGCGTCCTTTAACGTTATCCGAGCCGGAGAATCCGCGCCTCGTCGTCCGCAGGCGGCAGCGGGGCGGGGGAAAAGTCAGAATAGCCCAGGGCGATGGCGCAGAGGGGTTCGCAGCCGTCGGGAACGGGCAGGAACGTCCGCAGGTAATCGGCGGCCCTCTCTCCGTCGGGGGCGTCCTTGCGGCGGGGCCGTCCGTTGACGTGCACCCAGCACGAAGCCAGCCCTTCGTCGACGCAGGCCAGCTGGAGCACCGTGGCCGAAATCGCGGCGTTCTCACGCCACAGATCGCTCGCCGAGGTGTCGCCCAGCACCAGGACCGCCAGTGGCGCGCCCTTCAGAAACGCCGACCCGTAATCGCGCATTTCGGCCATGCGGGCCACCAGCGCGGGATCGTCGACCACCAGAAAACGCGTCGTGCGCGTATTGCGTGCCGAAGGGGCCGAAAGGGCTTCGGCGAGGATGCGGTCCACGACCTCTCGGGGAACTTCGCGGTCGGTGAATTTACGGACCGAACGGCGTTTCGCAATCAATTCCTTGAACTCCATAATCTGTTGTTTTTACGTACGTTATTGCCGGAAAAGAGCCTCTGTTCCAGACAGACTGCGCCCCGGACCGGCACGAAAGCGACCGGCGTCGGGGCCGGTTTGCGCTGTTTTTGCAAAAATACGAAAAAAAAGCTATCTTTGGTGTCGGGGTCGCTGCGGCCCCTTCATCTGTCGGAAGGTTTTACCGAACCGCATGCCATACGGTTTTGCAGCCGTCTGATTTTTAGCAGCTTTAAAATCAAAACTTTGAAAACGATGGAATTCAGATTTACCATAGCACTGATCTACGACTTCGACGGAACGCTCGCTCCGGGCAACATGCAGGAATACGACTTCATTCCGGCCGTCGGCAAGAGCAACAAGGAGTTCTGGACCGAGGCCAACACGCTCGCCGAGGAGCAGGACGCCGACATGGTCCTTACGTACATGGCGCGGATGATCCAGGAGGCCAAGTCGAAGGGACTCTCGCTCAAACGCGAGGCGTTCCAGGAGTCGGGCCGCCGCGTGACGCTCTTCAACGGCGTCAGGGAGTGGTTTTCCCGAATCAACCGCTACGGCGAAGAGCAGGGCATCCGCATCCTCCACTACATCAACTCGTCGGGTCTCAAGGAGATCATCGAGGGAACGGAGATCGCCCACGAGTTCCGCAAGATCTACGCCTGCTCGTTCCTCTACGACGTGGACGGCATCGCCTACTGGCCCGCCGTGGCGGTCAACTACACCAACAAGACGCAGTTCATGTTCAAGATCAACAAGGGCGTGGAATCGGTCTTCGACTCGAAGATGGTCAACCGCTACATTCCCGAGAACGAGCGCCCCGTGCCGTTCAAACACATGATCTACGTCGGCGACGGAACCACCGACATCCCCTGCATGCGGCTGGTGAAGAATTTCGGAGGACACTCGATCGCCGTCTACAACCCCGACCAGAAGGGCGCGCGCAGGGAGATGGCCTCGCTGATCCACGACAACCGCGTGAGCCACGTCTGCCCGGCCGACTACTCCCCGGGATCGGAAATGGACGTGCTCGTCAGGACCATCATCGACAAGATCGACCTCGACGACCGGCTCGAAAAACTGGAGGCCGTCAAATAGCCATGTCGCCGCACAAACAATCGAACGCGGGTTTCCCGGATTTCCCGTTCCGGCTGTTGGGCGGCTCTCCCGAGTGGATCGCCGGCATGCGACTCCGCCCGGGGAGCGTGGTGGCGACAGTTTCGGCCCTCACACTCTGCGCCTGCGTGCCCTACGCCGGATTTCCGGCCCTCGTGGCCGCAGCGGTGGGATGCGGGGCTTTCTACCGGAGTTGCGAGCCGCTGCAACTCGTGCTGCTGCCCGAACAGGGCGCCGCGCAGTTTCTCGCCCGAAAGGTCCTCGCGGCCTGGCGCAACTACTTTCTCTTCGCAGTTCCCTATGCCGCGGTCATTGTCCTGCGCCATCCCGACACATGCTGGATGGCCGCAGGGTGGGCTTCGCTTGCGGCGCTGGCGCTGCTTTATGCCGTAGTCTCGAAATACGCCCGCTACCAGCCCGACCGGACGCCCCGCCGGCCGCTGGCCGCCAAACTGGGCGCCGCGGGATTCCTCATTCCCCTGCTACTGCCGCTGAGCCTCTGCCTCGTGGTGAGCTACGCCTTGAGGGCCGAACGCAATCTCAACCGCTATCTCCATGATTACGATTGACGCACTCCGGGTCCGCGACGGGGAACGGACGCCGCTCGACGGCGTGACGATGCTCCTCACGGCCAATGCCGTCCACGGCATCGCGGGCGAGGGCCGAAGCGTCCTGCTCCGGACCGTATACGGACTCGCCGTGCCCGAATCGGGAAGCGTCACCTCGGGCGGACACCCCCTGCGGCGGCGCGACATGGCCTATCTGGAGGCGGAGCCGCGCTTCTGGCCGGGACTGACAGCGGGGGATTGCCTCGGCCTCGTACGCCGTTACCATCCCGCATCGGACCCGGCTCCGTTGCTTCGGCGGCTGCCCGTACCGCCCGCCGCCGAAGCCGCCGCTTTGCCGCCCAACGAGCGGAAACGGCTGGCGCTGGTCCTGCTGTTGCTGAATCCCAAACGGGTCCTGCTGCTCGACGAACCCTTCCGCGGCCTCGATGTCGAGAGCGCCTTCATGCTTCGCCAACTGATCCTGCAACTCGGCTCGGAGGGTCGCACGGTGCTCGTCGCCGCCCGGCTGGCGGAGCTGGACGGCATCTGCGACGATTTCTACGTGCTCGGCGGCGGGGGCGTCCGCGGCCGCTACGAACACTACGAATTCGCTCGGGCGGTCCGGGAAGCGGCCGCTTCGGGGATTGCGGAAAAATGAGTACCTTTACGAAAAATTCCATGCCATGAAAATCGTTTTCGCCACGAATAACGCCCACAAGCTCTCCGAAGTGCAGGCTGTGCTGGGCGACGCCTTCACCTTGCTGACGCCCCGCGACTGCGGCGTTGAGGAGGATATTCCCGAGGAGCAGCAGACCCTCGAAGGCAACGCCTCGCAGAAGTCGCACTACCTCCACGGCCGCACCGGGCTCGACTGCTTCGCCGACGATACGGGGCTGGAGGTCGAGGCGCTGGGCGGCGCCCCGGGCGTGCACTCGGCCCGTTACGCCACCGACGGCCACGACTTCGCGGCCAATAATCGCTTGCTGTTGAAAAACCTCGAAGGCGCAGAGAACCGCCGGGCGCGTTTCCGCACGGTCATCTCGCTGATTCTCGGCGGCGAGGAGCACCTTTTCGAAGGCGTCGTCGAGGGGCGGATCATCGACCGCGAGGCCGGGCACGAGGGGTTCGGCTACGACCCGCTGTTCATCCCCGACGGCTATGCGAAGACGTTCGCCGAGATGACCACCGACGAAAAGAACGCCGTTTCGCACCGCGCCCGCGCCGTGCGCAAACTGGCCGAATTCCTCCGTTCGATCGAAAAATAGCCGTATGGAAAACGTCAATTGGGGCATCCTGGGCTGCGGCGACGTTTGCGAACGCAAGAGCGGCCCGCCGATGTACAAGACCCCGCATTCCGCCCTCGCGGCCGTTATGCGCCGCGACGCCGCCAAGGCTGCCGATTTCGCCCGCCGGCACGGCGTGCCGAAGAGTTATACCGACGCCGATGCGCTGATTGCCGATCCCGGCGTGGACATCGTCTACGTCGCAACCCCGCCCGACAGCCACCGGGAACTCGCCCTGAAGGTGCTGGCCGCCGGAAAACCCGTCTACGTCGAGAAGCCGATGGCGATGAACCATGCGGAGTGCCTCGACATGATCGCCGCGGCGGAACGCTCCGGGCAGCGGCTCTTTGTCGCCTATTACCGCCGGGCGTTGCCCTACTTCTTGAAAGTGAAGGAGCTGCTCGACAGCGGGGCCATCGGCGAGGTGCTGAGCGTCGAGGTGCGCTATTTCCGTCCGGAGAGCCCCGGGGACCGCGATCCGGCACGTCTTCCGTGGCGGCTGCGCCGCGAGGTCGGAGGCGAAGGCTATTTCCACGACCTCGCACCGCACACGCTCGACATCCTCGATTTCCTGCTCGGGGAGATCTCCGACGCCCGGGGCTGCAAAAGCAACCTCGGCGGATTCTACGACGTGGCCGACACCGTCACGGCGGCGTTCCGCTTTCGCTCGGGCGTCACGGGGACCGGAACGTGGTGTTTCGTCGCCCCGCCCCAGGCCGTCGAGGATTCGGTCGCCATCACGGGCCGCAAGGGCATCATACGCTTCAGCACCTTCACGTTCAGCCCCATCGAACTGACGACGGCCGGGGGCACGGAGCGTTTCCGGATCGACCCTCCGGAGCACATTCAGGGTCCGCTGATCGAAACGATCGTCGCCGAACTGCGCGGCGAGGGGCGCTGTCCCTCGACGGGAACCTCGGCCGCGAGAACATCCCGGGTCATGGACCGGATCATATCCGAATAAAATCGTTATCTTTGCACCCTATGGAACTGAAAAATTACGACAAGGAGGAACGGTTCGACCCGGCGACCGTCGAGGCGCTGAAGGGCCATTACACCGAAATACTGCGTCTGCTGGGCGAAGACCCCGCACGCGAAGGGCTGCTGAAAACCCCCGAACGCGTGGCCAAAGCCATGTCGTTTCTGACCAAAGGGTACGACGAAAATCCACTGGAGATCATCCGCTCGGCGACCTTCCGCGAAGAATACAAACAGATGGTGCTGGTGAAGGACATCGAACTTTACTCGATGTGCGAACACCACATGCTGCCGTTCTACGGCAAGGCCCACGTGGCCTATATCCCCAACGGGCGCATTACGGGGCTTTCGAAGATCGCGCGCGTGGTGGAGTGCTTCGCCCGCCGCCTGCAGGTGCAGGAACGGCTGACGGTGCAGATCCGCGACTGCATCCAGGAGGCGCTCAACCCGATGGGCGTGGCCGTGGTGATCGAGGCCAGCCACATGTGCATGCAGATGCGCGGCATCGAAAAACAGCAGTCGGCGACCACAACGTCGGCATTCACGGGCATCTTCCTCTCGGACCACCGCACCCGCGAGGAGTTTATGACCCTCATTTCGCACCGCTACCGGTAAACCGGAAACTGCACGGAAAAGTCCGCACGCCGTCGAGGGGTGCGGACTTTTTCGTTTCCCGGCGGCCGTCTTCCGACCGGCAGAACGCCCCCGTTCAACCGGGACTTCCTGCGGGAAGTCCCGGTTTCCATACCCCGAAAACGGTTCATTTATACACGTTTCGGGCAATGAGCCGGGAAACGCCCGCGCGGGGAACGAAATTTGGAACGACAGGCAGGACAGCAAACAAACAAAATTTCAAACACCATGAACGTCAAAAAAATCCGTTACATTGCACTCGCGCTCGTCGTAGCTGCGTTCTGCTCGTGCCAGAAAGAACCCTCGACGTCGGATCTCCACAGGGATTATCTGGTCTACACCGCCCACGATACCGGCACCGACTTCGCCGCGATCGACACCTACTACATTCCTGACAGTATCCTGATCATCGGGAACAGCGACAAAACCGAATACTGGAAAGACGCCGACGCCATGGCGATCATCGGCACGGTGGTCGGCAAACTCGACGATGCGGGCTACACGCGCACCGAGGACAAAGACGCCGCCAGCGTGGGCATCCAGCTCAGCTACGTCCGCAAAGTGACCTACTTCGTAGGCTACGACTATCCCTACTGGTGGTGGTACTATCCCTACTACTGGGCTCCCGGCTACTGGGGCGACTGGGTGGGATGGCACTATCCTTACAGCGTTTACTACGGGTACACGGCCGGTTCGCTGCTGATGGAAATGCTGGACCTCCTGGCCGATCAGGAGAGCGGCAAGAAACTGCCTATCGTATGGGACAGCTTCATCGGCGGCCTGCTGACCTCCGACGCCGACCTCAACCAGCAGCGCACGATCGCCGCCGTCGAGCAGGCATTCGAACAGTCGCCTTACCTGGCCAAATAGTTTAACAGCAAAAAATCGTCCGATTATGAAAACATCGAAATACCTCAAAACCATCGCTTTCTGCGCCTTGATGCTCGCTGCGGCCATGCCGGGCAAAGCGCAGGTATTCCCCAACACCTACATCAACATCGACTGGCAGGTAGGCGTGCCTCTGGGCGCCGGTTTCGCCGACAAGGCCTCGGGCTGGGGCATGAACTTCGAAGGCGGATACTTCGTCACGCCGGCCATCACCGTCGGTCCGTTCATCTCCTACCAGACCAACCTCCAGAGCATTTCGCGCCAGACGCTCGATCTGGGCAACGGATCGGCGCTGACGACCAACCAGAAACACGCGCTGTTCCAGCTGCCGTTCGGTGTCACGGGACGATACAACTGGCTTACCGACAGCGTATTCCAGCCATATGCGGGTCTGAAGCTGGGTGCCAACTACGCCGAAATGTCATCGTACTACTACATCATCAAGCAGTACACCGACACCTGGGGATTCTACCTCTCGCCCGAAATCGGCGTGTCGATATTCCCGAGGCCCGACTACCGGCTGGGGTTCCACGTAGCGCTCTATTACAGCTACTCGACCAACAGCGGCGACGTGCTGACTTACTCGATGGACAACATCAACAATTTCGGTATCCGCGTCGGTATCTCCTTCTGACGCCCGTTGGGTGACGCCTCACCGAAACGCCGGACCCGTTGCAGGGTTCGGCGTTTTCATGCGTCCGGATTTGACGGTTCCGGTTTAAAAACCTATCTTGCAGGACCGAAAACTATTTCGCCCTGGCGGCCGCCCGCATCCCCGCCTTTTCTACATCGGCCAGAAGCGGCAGCGCCTTCCCATGACACGAAAGACCCGATTTCGCAGGAAATCGGGTCTTTTTTTCGGCTTCGGAAGAGGGTCATTCCCGCGAAAGGGCATCAATGCGCGCCAGCTCGTCGTCGGAGAAGGAGGCGTTTTCCAACGCCCGCAGGTTGTCTTCGATCTGCGCCGCGGAGCTGGCCCCGACGATTACCGACGTAACGCGTTTGTCGCGCAGAAGCCATGCCAGCGCCATTTCGGCCAGCGTTTGGCCGCGCTGCCGGGCGATGTCGTTCAGGGCGCGGAGACGTTCCAGCATCGCGTCGGTCAGCACCTCGCGCTGCAACGAACGACCCGCCGCCATGCGCGAATCCTGCGGAATGCCGTCGAGGTAACGACCCGTCAGCAGTCCCTGCGCCAGCGGCGAAAAGGCGACGAAGCCCGAACCCGACGCGGCGGAAAGCGACAGCACGCCCGAAGTTTCGGGCTGGCGGCTGAAGATATTGTACCGGTCCTGAAAAAGCAGGCACGGAACGTCGCGTTCGGCGAGGTAGCGGAAGGCGAAACGCGCCGCTTCGAGCGGGTAGCGCGACAATCCGACGTAGAGCGCCTTGCCCCGGCGGACGATGTCGACCAATGCCTGGAGGGTCTCCTCAAGGGGCGTCTCGGGGTCGTGGCGGTGGGAATAGAAGATGTCGACATAATCGAGTTTCATGCGGCGCAGGCTCTGGTCGAGGCTCGCCGTGAGGTATTTGCGCGATCCCCAGTTGCCGTAGGGTCCCGGCCACATGTCGTAACCCGCTTTGGTCGCGATGAACATTTCGTCGCGGTAGGGGCGGAACGAGCGTTCCATCAGACGGCCGAAATTCTCCTCGGCCGTGCCGTACGCCGGCCCGTAGTTGTTCGCAAGGTCAAAATGGGTGATTCCGCGGTCGAAGGCGTAATGGGCCATCCGCTGCACGTTGGAGAAGGCCTGCCCGCTGCCGAAATTGTGCCACATACCCAGCGAAAAGGCCGGCAGCAGCACGCCGCTGCGCCCGGCGCGCCGGTAGACCATACCGTCGTCGTAACGGTCGGGCGAAGGTTGATAGGGTGATTCAATCATGGCTGTAAACAGTTATCCCGAAAGCCTCCCTTTTCAAAGGGAGGTTCAGAGGTTTTGTCGAAATGGAGGCGCAAGGCGCATCGGTTGTGACTTTTCCACAATCAATGCGCTTCCAGCCAGTTGCCGCCCACGCCGGCGTCGGCGATCAGCCGGACCTTGAGCTGCGCGGCGGACTCCATGCACTCGGTGACGATCGCCGTGACACGCTCCTGCTCCGAGCGGAGCATGTCGACCACCAGTTCGTCGTGCACTTGCAGGATCACCCGCGAGCGGATGCCTTCGGCGGCGAAACGCCGGTGAACGTTGATCATGGCGATCTTCATAATGTCGGCCGCAGAACCCTGAATCGGGGCGTTCACGGCGTTGCGCTCGGCAAGGCCGCGGGCGATGGCGTTGTGCGACGCGATGTCGTTGAGGTAGCGGCGGCGGCCGAAAATCGTCGAGACGAAACCCTCCTCCTTGGCCTTCTCGACCACGTTGTCCATATACTTCTTGACCCCGGGGTAGGAGGCGAAATAGCCGTCGATGATCTCCTTGGCCTCCTTGCGCGGAATTTCGAGCCGCTGGCTCAGCCCGAAGGCCGAAATGCCGTAGATGATGCCGAAATTGGCCGTCTTGGCCCGGCGGCGTTCTTCGGAGGTCACCTCGTCGAGCGTTTTGTTGAAGAGCTTGGCGGCCGTGGCGGCATGGATGTCCTCGCCGTGCTCGAAGGCCGCGATCAACGACTCGTCGCCCGAAAGGTGGGCCATCAGCCGCAGTTCGACCTGGCTGTAATCGGCCGAAAGCAGCAGGTGATCGTCGTCCGAGGGGATGAACGCCTTGCGGATGCGGCGGCCCATGTCGTCGCGGACGGGGATGTTCTGCAAATTGGGATTCGTCGACGAAAGGCGTCCCGTGGCCGTCACGGCCTGGTTGAACGAGGTGTGGATGCGCCCCGTCGAGCGGTTGACCAGCTGGGGCAGCGCCTCGACATAGGTCGAAAGCAGTTTCTTCACGCCCCGGTATTCGAGGATCAGATCGACGATCCGGTGTTTGCGGGCGAACGACTGGAGGTAGTCCTCGTCGGTGCAGAACTGCTTGGTCTTGGTCATCTTGGGCTTCTCGGCAATGCGCATTTTCCCGAAAAGCACCTCGCCCAGCTGGCGCGCCGAGTTGATGTTCAGGTTCGGTTCGCCCGCCTCGGTGCGGATCGCCGCCTCCAGTTCCGCGAGTTTGCGGTTCAACTCGACGGCATAGACCGCCAGCGCTTCGGAGTCGATCCTCACGCCCGCCATCTCGATGTCGGCCAGCACGGCGATCATCGGCTCCTCGATCTCGAAATAGAGGTGCTGGAGGCCGATCTGCTCGATCATGGGGTAGAGCGCCTGCTTGAGTTGCAGCGTCACATCGGCATCCTCGGCGGCGTACTCCTTGACGCGTTCGACGTTCACAAGGTCCATCGTCAGCTGCTTCGAGCCTTTGCCGATGAGCGTTTCGATCTCGATGGGCTTGTAATTGAGGTATTTCTCCGCAAGGGCGTTCATGTTGTGGCGCGACTCGGGATCGAGCAGGTAGTGGAGGATCATCGTGTCGTACATGCGGCCCCGGATCGTGATGCCCAGCCGGCGCAGCACCATCAGGTCGAACTTGATGTTCTGCCCGATCTTGGCGATCTTCTCATCCTCGAACAGCGGCCGCACGATCTCCGCATACTCGGGCGTATCCTTCTCCAGGAAAGGCACGTACCACGCTTTGAACGGTTCCACGGCGAGCGACAGCCCGACGATGCGGTCGTTGAAGATGTCGAAACCCGTGGTCTCGGTGTCGAAACAGAATTCGGGGTATCTGCCGACCGCGGCGACCACCTCGCGCAGCTGCGCGGCAGTTTCCACAAGCGTGTACTCGTGGGGCGTCGTCTGGGCCGTCCGGAACTGCATCGCCTCGGCTTCGGCCTGAAGTTCGGCCACGGGAACCTCCTGCGCCGCAGGAAGCGGCACGACGGGGTCGCCGAACAGATTGCCCTGTCCCGCCAGCGCGGCCTTCTTCGCCGCGGCCGACTTGGCGCGGGCCATCTCCGCCAGCTGGGTCTGCGCCTCCTGACGCGGACCTTCGGGAAGCGGCTCGGCGGGTGCGAGGTTCGTCAGATCGTTCATAAAAGCCTTGAAATCCAATTCGGCGAAGATCCCGCGCAGCTGGTCGATATGCGGGTCGCAAACCGTGAGGTCCTCCTCGCGGAAAGGGATCGGCACGTCGAGGCAGATGGTCGTCAGGCGCTTGGCCAGCCGCAGGTTGTCGGCCCACCCGGCGATCTTCTCGCCCTGCTTTCCGGGAATTTTGCCGACATTCTCCAGAATGTTTTCCACCGTTCCCCACTCCCGGACCAGTTTGCAGGCGATCTTCTCGCCGATGCCCGGGACGCCGGGAATATTGTCCGAGGCATCGCCCCACAGCGCAAGGATGTCGCGCACCAGCTGCGGGTCGTCGATGCCGTACTTCTCGCGGATGGCCTCGCGGTCGACGATCTCGATGCTGCCCTCGGCGCCCCGCTGTTTGTAGATGCGGCAGTTGTCGCGCACCAGCTGGCCGTAATCCTTGTCGGGCGTCACCATATAGACGTCGTAACCGGCTTCGACACCCTTCTGCGAAAGGGTTCCGATCACGTCGTCGGCCTCGTAACCCGCCACTTCGAGAATCGGAATGCACATCGCGTCGAGCACCCGTTTCACGTAGGGTATCGAAAGCAGGATGTCCTCGGGGGTTTCGGAACGGTTGGCCTTGTATTCCGGAAAGATGTCGCGGCGGAAGCTGCCGCCCTTGGGATCGAACGCCACGCCCAACAGATCGGGCCTCTCGCGTTTCTGAATGTCGCGCAGGAACTTCACGAAGCCGAACACCACGGAGGTGTTCATCCCCTCGCGGTTACGCATCGGACGGCCCAAAAAGGCATAGTAATACTTGAAAATCAACGCATAGGCGTCGACCAGAAAGAGTTTTTTCATATCAGATAAGTTGCGTCAATTAGAGTCACCTTTTCCCCGCTGCGGCCATTTTCACAAACCCGCCGCATCCGGAATCCCTGCTTGTCTTCTTACATATTGTCCTCGGCGAACCACTCGGCGAACGATGTCGCCGTCTCGTGCAGACGCAGCGAGTGGAGCGCGACACCTTCGGGAAGGCGCGCGGCGATGCGGGCGGCGAAATCGCCGAGCATGTTCTCGCACGTCGGCTGGTAGCCCACCGTAACCACATTGCCGAAGCGTTCGGCGAGCACGCGGAAAAATTCCTCCCCGGATTCCGAGGCGCGCAGCACCAGCGCATGGTCGAAATGCGAGACGATCTCCTCGCTGACGATCCGTTTCAGTACGCCGAAATCCAACACCATGCCGCATTTCGGGTTGGACGTATCTTCGGCCGGAGTACCCTTAACCGTTACAAACAGACGGTAGGAGTGCCCGTGAATCTCGCGGCACGGACCGTCGTATCCGTCGAGCGCATGAGCCGCCTCGAACGAAAATTCTTTAGTCAATCTGATAACTGCCATATTGCAAAGATAATGTAAAGCGCAAAATATTCACCCCGATCGGACGTTTCTCTTTAAAATTAGTTATATTTGCCCGACTATGAAGCAGATTCTCGCCGATATTACTCCTGTGGGCAGCAACAATTTATTCGTGACCCACTACTGGCCCGACAAGCAGACCGATCCTCCGCTCCATTACCACGAAGATTACATGCTCTGCCTGACGCTCCACGTGCGCGGCCAGCGCATCATGGACGACGCGGTCGAAGATTTCACCGAAAAGGACCTCGTGCTCATCAATCCCGGAACCCCGCACCGTTTCAAGCGCGACGCGGCGTATGCCGACGCCAAGTGCGAAACCGCCACGGTCATGTTCAGCCGCGAGATGCCCGACTGGAAGTTCCTCTCGCTCGAACACATGCGTCCCATCCGCGAAATGCTGCTCCGCCCTGCGGCCGGACTGCGATTCGCCCCGAAAACGATCGACACCGTGCTCGAACGGATGATATCGCTGCCCAAACTCGACGGCTTCGAAGCCGTCTCGCTCTTTTTCAGCATCCTCAACGACCTTGCCACAGCGCCGCCCGACGAGGTGCAGCAGATCGGTTCGCGTCACGACGGTTCCTACCAGGACGACCGGGTGCGCCGAATCGTCCGGTTCGTGGAGGAGAGCTATTCCCGCAAACTCTCGCTGGAGGAGATCGGCCGTTCGGTGGACATGTCCCCGTCGTCGGTGTGCCGCTACTTCAAACGCCGCACGCACCAGAACCTGTGGGAATACATCAACAGCTTCCGCATCAACCGGGCCGCGCAGCTCATCGTCGAGACGCAGCTCCCCATTTCGGAAATAGGCCCCCGCTGCGGATTCACCAACGTCTCGAATTTCAACCATCTGTTCCGCGCCCACCTCGGAACCACGCCCAGCGACTACCGCAGCCGGTTCAAAACCTCGCCGCTCACGCCGGATACGACGAACTGAAAAGAGGCGCCCCCTTCATCCGGAGACGCCTCTTTTTCACGATACGTGCGGATCAACGCACTTCGACCTTCCAGGGCGAGTACATCAGGACGCCCTGCTGGTTCAGGGCCTCGCGCACGGTGTTGTACTCTTTCATCATCAGTCCCAGTTCCGAACGGGCGAAAGCTTCGCGGACGCTCACGTTCAGCGAAGCGATGATCGCAGCGAAACCCGTCGGCTCCTCCTTCACTTCGACGACCCGGTAGCCGTCGCCCAGTTCCGCCTTGTCTACGGCCAGCGCAATGGCCGTTTTCAATCCGCCGTAGGTGTCGATCAGGCCGACTTCCAGCGCATCCTTACCCAACCAGACACGGCCGCCGGCGATGTCGAGCACCTTCCCGATCGGAAGATTGCGCCCCTCGGCCACATGGTTGGTGAAGGTGGTGTAAACCCGGTCGACACCGCGCATGATCATCGCCCGCTGCAAGGGCGTCAGCGGCGACGTGGCCGCGAAATCGGCCGAAGCGTTGCTCTTCACGCCGTCGACGGTGATGCCCAGTTTGTTTTTCAGGGCGTCGCGCGTATCGAGGAACATGCCGAACACGCCAATCGAACCCGTGAGGGTCATCTTGTCGGCCACGATCGCATCGGCAGGGCAGGAGATGTAATAACCGCCGCTGGCTGCATAGGAGCCCATCGACACGATGACGGGTTTCTCGGCACGCAGCAGTTCGATCTCGCGCCAGATGACGTCCGATGCCAGCGCGCTTCCGCCGGGGGAGTTGACGCGCAGCACGACGGCCTTCACCTTCTCGTTGTCGCGCACGCCGGCGATCTTCGCAGCCAGCGTATTGCCGTAAATCTCCTTGCCGTACCCCTCGCCGTCGACGATCTGACCGTCGGCATAGACGACGGCCACCTGGTCGGCGGAGATGTTTTTCAGGTCGGCGCCCACCTGCGCGGCGTAGTCGCCCAGCGTAACAAAGTCGTAATCGTCGGAAACGCCCAGTTCGGCAAAGACATCCTCCATCTGGTCCTCGTAGATCAGACTGTCGACAAGCCCTTTTTCAAGCACCTCGTCGGGAAGCGCCACCTCCAGTCTGTCGGCCATTTCGTTCAGCGTCTTCAGTTCGATGCCGCGCGCCTCGGCGACGCTTTCGGCGATGACGCCCCACATCGAGCTGACGAGCTGCTGCATCTGTTCGCGGTTGGCGTCGGACATCTTGTCATAGATATAAGGTTCGACGGCGCTCTTGTATTTGCAGGCCGTGGGGCGGAACACTTCGGCCTTGAGGTCGAGTTTGTCCAGCAGCCCCTTGTAGAACATCAGGTTCATCGACAGTCCGGCCCACTCCATCATGCCCTCGGGCTGCATGTAGATCTTGTCGGCGACCGAAGCCAGGTAATAGCCGCCCTGCGAATAGGTTTCGTTGTAGGCGACGATGAATTTGCCGCTCTGCTTGAACTCCACGAGCGCCTCGCGCAGCTCCTCCAGGATCGCCGAGCCGGTTACGCCCCCCGTGCCGTTCATCCGCAGGTAGATGCCCTTGATGCGGTCGTCGTCACGCGCGGCTTCGAGGGCGCGGAGCGCCTTCAGGAGCGGAAGCTGCCGCTGGGTCTGGAGCGTCATCAGGTCGAGACCCGCCAGCGGATCGGACGACGGGGCGTCGGTCAGCACCTCCGAGAAGTCGATCTTCAGGATCGACTCGGGATGCACCGCCACACTCTTCTCCATCGAGCCGGCAATGCCCAGCAAAATGAAAATCCACAGGAAAAACACCAGGAACGTCCCCACGACGACCGCGAGAAGCCCTGCCAGAAAAGTCTTGATAAAATTCATAGTTCGTTCTATTTTGTTGTTGTCTTCTTCCGTATGTTGTCGCAAATATAGCGATTTTATACGAAAAACAAATAAAATTTATCGTTTTTCGATAAAATAATTAGACATACTATATATATTCTCCAAAATATACGTTATCTTTGGTGGCGTAACGACACTTTTATCTGCCGGAGCGTTTTACCGAACCCCATGCGATTCGGTTTTAAGCCCGTTCCGCTTTTTCATATTTTTGCCGAAAAGAAACTGAATACGACAATGGAAGAAAAAATCAAACGCCTGCTCGCATCGGTCGTCCACCCGGAAACCGGACAGGACATCGTTTCGAGCGGATTTATCGAACATACGGCGTCCGCCGAAGGCAAAGTCACCGTCGTGCTGCGCTTCGCCAAGGCCCGCGACCCGTTCGCCGTGAAGATCAAGAACCAGGCCGAATCGCTTTTGCGCGAGGCGTTTCCGGGCGCGGAGGTGCTCGTCGTGATCAAGGAGGGCGGGGCGGCTCCGCGTCCCGAACCCAAATTGAAGACCACCACGGGCGGCATCGCCAGGGTAATCGCCGTCGCCTCGGGCAAGGGTGGGGTAGGCAAGTCCACCGTAACGGCCAACCTGGCCATCGCCCTGCGGAACATGGGTTTCCGCGTCGGCGTCCTCGATGCGGACATCTACGGACCGTCGCAGCCCAAAATGTTCGGCGTGGAAGGGTACATGCCCGAAGCCGTCGCCGAGGACGGGGTGGACCACATCGTCCCGGCCGAATCAATGGACGTAAAGCTCATGTCGATCGGCTTCTTCATCAAACCCACCGATGCGCTGCTGTGGCGCGGCGCAATGGCTGTCAGCGCCCTCAAACAGATGATCCACCAGACCCGGTGGGGGACGCTGGACTTCCTGCTCACGGACCTCCCTCCCGGCACGGGCGACGTGCATCTGTCGATCATCGGCGAACTGAAAATCGACGCCGCGGTGATTGTCTCGACGCCGCAGCAGATCGCCGTGGCCGACGTCGTGCGCGGCGTGGAGATGTTCCGCAACGAAAACGTCAACATCCCCGTGGCGGGCATCGTCGAGAACATGGCGTGGTTCACGCCCGCCGAACTGCCCGAAAACCGCTACTACATCTTCGGCCGCGGCGGGGCACGCGCATACGCCGAAAAAAACGGGGTGGAGTTCCTGGGAGAAATACCTATCATCCAGTCGATTATGGACGGAGCAGACGCAGGGACGCCGGCAGCGGGAATTGATTCCCGCGTCGAGGAACACTACCGCGGGATCGCCGAAAAGATTGTCGGCAAAGTGATGAAAAACGGTTGACAACTTGTCGAAAACCGCGTTGATAACCGATGAAAAAGAATGAAAAGTCGACGCTGAAAAATTTGCTTTTCGAAAAAGAGAACGGGTATAAAAATCTTTTCGCCGAAACCAAAAATAGTTTTAAGAAGTTGTCATACCCGGAAAAGGGATGAAACCGGAAGAGAATGTTTAAAACAAAAGGCTGTCGATATGTCGACAAACTGTTTCAACAATTGTCGATTGTTTTTATATTCTTTTGATTTTTAATCAATTAAAATTTGAAATAAGAAACAATAAAAATAAAAAGTGTTGATTGGAAAATAACACTTCCACTTGTCAACAGTATCAACAGCTATTATATCTATTCTTCTTTTTATTATTTAAATTAATTAAAGGAATAAAAATAAAAAATGAACGTGGAAAACTCCTCCGAGCTCAGCCGCCGCATCGGGGATCTCAAGCGCGAGAAAAACGCCGTGATCCTGGCGCACTACTATACGACGCCCGAGGTGCAGGCCGTCGCCGATTTTCTGGGCGACTCGCTCGCCCTCTCCGTCCGGGCGCAGTCGGTCGACGCCGACATCATCCTCTTCGCCGGAGTGCACTTCATGGCCGAGACCGCCAAGGTCCTCTGCCCCGAAAAGAAGGTGCTGATCCCCTGTCCCGAGGCGGGGTGCTCGCTGGCCGAGTCGTGCGACGCCGGGGAATTCGCGGCTTTCAAGGCAAAATACCCCGGTCACACGGTCGTCTCCTATGTGAACACCACGGTCGGCGTGAAGGCGCTGACCGACATCTGTTGCACGTCGTCCAACGCGCTGAAGGTCGTGGAGTCGATTCCCGCCGACCAGCCCGTGATTTTCGCTCCCGACCGCAATCTGGGTTCCTATATCCAGAAGCTCACCGGGCGTCGGAACATGGTGCTGTGGGACGGAGCGTGCCACGTCCACGAGGAGTTTTCGCTCGAAAAACTGCTGACGCTCAAACGGGAGCATCCGGCGGCGAAGGTCGTCGTGCACCCCGAGTGCCGGGCCTATATTGTCGAAGTGGCCGACTATGTGGGTTCCACGGCGGGGATACTCGAATATTGCGGCCGGAGCGACGCGCAGGAGTTCATCGTGGTGACCGAGGCGGGAATCCTCGCCGAGATGAAGAGGCGTTATCCGGAAAAAGAGTTCATCCCGGCGCCTCCCGACGACGAGACGTGCGGATGCAACAACTGCAAGTATATGAAGATGGTGACGCTGGAGAACATCTGCGCGTGCCTTGAGAACGAATCGCCCGAGATCGTGCTCGACGACGAGGTGCGCCGGGCGGCGGAGCGGTCCATTCTGAATATGATCAATGTCAAATAATTTGAAGCGATTACATACGATTAATCTTTAATGCACTTTATGAAGAAAATCTTTTTACTGCTCGCCGCAGCGTGCGTCACGCTCTCGGCGGCGGCGGACGAGGGCATGTGGATGCTGCCCTATCTCCAGAAAATGAACAGCAAGGACATGAAGGCCCGCGGATGCAAACTCTCGGCCGAGGAGATTTACAGCATGAACAACTCTTCGCTCAAGGACGCCATCGTCATTTTCGGCGGCGGATGCACGGGTGAGATCGTTTCGCCCGACGGACTGCTGTTCACCAATCACCACTGCGGTTACGGGTCGATCCAGTCGCTTTCGTCCGTGGAGCACGACTACCTCAAGAACGGTTTCTGGGCCATGTCGCGCGCCGAAGAGCTGCCGGCTCCGGGACTCAAGGTGCGCTTTATCCGCCGGATCGTCGATGTGACGCCGGACGTGCTGGGCGCCGTGCCCGACATCGCCGGCGGCGGGGAGCGGGAAGAGCTGGTCGCCGGACAGGTGAAGGCCGTTTCGGAACGCCTCGCCGGGGAGAATCCCGGTATGGATGTCGAGATCAAGTCCTTTTTCGGGGGCAACCAGTATTTCGCCTTCGTGATCGAGGTCTTCAGGGACGTCCGCCTGGTCGGTGCGCCTCCCACATCGATCGGAAAGTTCGGCGGCGACACCGACAATTGGATGTGGCCGCGTCATACGGGCGATTTCTCGGTCTTTCGCGTCTATGCCGGACCGGACAATAGGCCGGCGGATTATTCGCCCGAAAACCGCCCTTACAAGGCTGAAAAGTTCCTGAAGATTTCGCTCGGCGGTTACGACGAGGGGGATTTCGCGATGATCATGGGTTTCCCGGGGTCGACGCAGCGTTACATGACCTCCTACGAGATCGACCGTCTGCTCGAAGTGGAAAACCCGCAGCGCATCTTCATCCGCGGCGAACGGCAGGCCATTCTGAAGGAGGACATGGCCGCCAGCGCCAAGGTCCGCATTCAGTACGCTTCGAAGTACGCCCAGTCGTCGAACTACTGGAAGAACTCGATCGGCAAGTCGCGCGGTATCCGCCGGCTCGACGTGAAGGGCCGCAAGCAGGAGCAGGAGGCGGCTTTCACCGCCTGGGCGGCGAAGAACACGCTGCCTACGGAAGGTTATTCGAACGCTCTGAACCTGATCCGCGAATCGGTGGAGGAGACGGCCCCCTATTTCGCTTCGAGCCAGTACTTGAGCGAGGCGATAGGCCGTTCGGTGGAGATTCTCGCACCGGCGCGCCTGGCCGTTTCGAAGAAGGGCGGGGAGCTGACCGAGGCGCTGAAAGCGTTCTACAAGGACTACAACATGCCGACCGACCGGCGCGTGGCGAAGCGGATGTTCCGGATCGTCGGGGAGAACTGCAAGGAGCTGCCTTCGGTGTTCGCCGAGGTGATCGGCAAGCGGTTCGGCGGCGATACGGACGCCTATGTGGATTATCTCTACGACAATTCGGTGTTCGCCGACGAGCGGAAGGCGCTGGCTGCGGCCGCCGCCGGAACGGACGTTTCGAACGATCCCGCCGTGCTGCTGAACAAATCCTATACGGCGAAAATGCGGGAACTGGCGGCGGCGCAGCTGGCCGGGAAGCGGAAGTTCGCCGACGGACAGCGGCTCTACATTGCGGGGCTGATGCGCATGCAGCCGAACAAGGCCTGGGCTTCGGACGCCAATTTCACGCTCCGTCTGACCTATGGGCGCGTGCTGCCCTACGATCCGGCGGACGGCATTCACTATAACTACTATACGACGCTCAAGGGCGTGATGGAGAAGGAGAATCCGCAGAATCCCACCGAATTCACCGTTCCCGCCCGCCTCAAGGAGTTGTATGCGGCGAAGGATTTCGGCCGTTACGCCAACGAACGGGGAGAGCTTCCCGTGGCGTTCCTGGCCGACTGCGACATCACGGGCGGCAACTCCGGTTCCCCGGTGCTGAATGCCAAAGGAGCGCTGTTGGGACTGGCCTTCGACGGTAACTGGGAGGCCATGTCGGGCGATGTGGCGTTCGAACCCGAATTGCAGCGGACGATTGCCGTGGACGTGCGTTACGTGCTGTTTGTCATCGACAAATTCGCCGGAGCCGGATGGCTGCTCGACGAATTGCAGTTCGAATAAAGGCCGGATTTTCCGGTGAGATCGAGAAGGCGTGCCCGGCGGGTGCGCCTTCTTTTCTTTAAACCTTTCACAAAATATGTGCTTTTCGTTCCCGATTCTCTTAAAAATTAGTAATTTTGACAGAAATTAGTAATACTGTATCTATTTTACATTTATGGCAAAAGAGTTCAAACGCTACCTCGTGACATCGGCGCTCCCTTATGCGAACGGTCCGGTACATATCGGCCATCTGGCTGGAGTTTACATACCTTCGGACATTTATACGCGTTACCTGCGGCTTCGGGGGCGCGACGTGATTTCGGTCTGCGGATCGGACGAACACGGCGTACCCATCACGATCAAGGCCCGCAAGGAGGGCGTGACGCCCCAGCAGATCGTGGACCGTTACCACGCGCTGATCAAAAAATCGTTCGAGGGGCTGGGCATGTCGTTCGACATCTATTCGAGGACCTCGTCCAAGACCCACGCCGAGACGGCGTCGGCCTTTTTCCGGAAACTTTACGACGAAGGCAAGTTCATCGAAAAGACATCAATGCAGTATTACGACGAGGAGGCGCAGACCTTCCTGGCCGACCGGTATATCGTGGGGACCTGTCCCAAGTGCGGCAACGACCGTGCTTACGGCGACCAGTGCGAGAAGTGCGGCTCTACCCTTTCGCCCGACGAACTGATCGACCCGCACAGCGCCGTGTCGGGTTCCGTGCCCGTGAAGCGGGAGACGAAACACTGGTACCTGCCGCTGGACCGTTACGAGGAATTCCTGCGCGAATGGATTCTGGACGGGCACAAGGAGTGGAAAACGAACGTCTACGGGCAGTGCAAGAGCTGGCTCGACGGAGGTCTTCAGCCGCGTGCCGTGAGCCGCGACCTCGACTGGGGCATCCCGGTTCCCGTCGAGGGGGCCGAGGGCAAGGTGCTCTATGTGTGGTTCGACGCTCCTATCGGTTATATATCTGCTACAAAGGACCTTACGCCCGATTGGGAACGTTATTGGAAGTCGGAGGACACCAAGATGGTCCACTTTATCGGCAAGGACAACATCGTCTTCCACTGCATCGTCTTCCCGTCGATGCTCAAGGCCCACGGCGACTATATCCTGCCCGAAAACGTGCCGGCCAACGAGTTCCTGAACCTCGAAGGCGACAAGATTTCGACCTCGCGCAACTGGGCCGTATGGCTGCACGAGTACCTCGAGGAGTTCCCCGGCAAGGAGGATGTCCTGCGTTATGTGCTCTGCGCCAATGCTCCGGAGACAAAGGACAACGACTTCACGTGGAAGGATTTCCAGGCCCGCAACAACAACGAACTGGTGGCTGTGCTGGGAAATTTCGTCAACCGGGCCTTGGTGCTGACCCAGAAATACTACGGCGGAAAGGTTCCGGCATGCGGTGAACTGACCGATTACGATCGTCAGTCGATCGCGGAGGTTGCCGCCGTAAAGGCTTCGCTCGAAGGAAATATCGAAAACTACCGTTTCCGCGAGGCGCTGAAGGACGCCATGAACATCGCGCGCATCGGCAACAAATACCTGGCCGACACCGAACCGTGGAAGGTCGTGAAGACCGATCCGGCGCGTGTGGAGACGATTCTCAACATCGCTTTGCAGATCACGGCCAACACGGCCATCGCCATCGAGCCGTTCATGCCCTTCTCCGCGGAGAAGATCCTCCGGATGCTGGCTGTCGGTAAATTCGGCTGGGAACGCCTCGGTGCAATGGACCTGATTCCGGCGGGACACGCCATCGGGGAACCTGCTCTGCTGTTCGAAAAGATCGAGGACGACGTGATTCAGCGTCAGCTGGATAAACTTGCGGCAACCAAAGCAGCCAATGAAGCCGCTGAAGTTGCTCAAAATGTTGAACCTCAAAAAGATACGATTCAATTCGACGATTTTCAGAAAATGGATATTCGCGTTTCGACGATTCTGGCGGCCGAAAAAGTCGCCAAAACGAAGAAATTGCTGAAACTGACGATTGATACGGGTATCGACAAACGCGAGATAGTTTCGGGAATCGCCGAGCATTTCACGCCCGAAGAGTTGGTCGGACAGCAGGTGCTCGTCCTGGTGAATCTCGCTCCGCGCGAACTGAAGGGTATTCTTTCGAACGGTATGATTCTGATGGCGGAGGATGCTTCCGGAAAACTGCGCCTGCTGCAACCCGGCGAGGCGACCCACAACGGGGCTGTTGTGGGTTGATCGTTGATATAGCTAATTTTCGATAAATCTTTTAAAAACATAGGATATGGAAAATACAGATTGGAGCGCTTTGGGCTTCGACTATCGCAAAACCGATTACAATGTTCGCTACTCCTTTGCCGACGGGAAATGGAGCGATATGGTGGTTACCGATGACGAATATATCCAGATGCATATGTCGGCTTCATGCCTGCACTACGGCATCGAACTTTTCGAGGGTCTCAAGGCCTTCCGCGGTGTAGACGGGAAAGTGCGTCTTTTCCGCGTTGCCGACAATGCGCGGCGTCTCCAGTCCTCGGCGAAACGCTTGTGCTTGCCGGTTCCTTCGATTGAAATGATCGTCGATGCCTGCATCGAGGTCGTCAAGCGCAACGAGCGTTTCGTTCCTCCCTACGGTACGGGAGCTTCGCTCTATCTGCGTCCGGTGATGTTCGGAACGACGGTCGGATTGGGCGTGAAACCGGCCAGGGAAGCCCTGCTGATCGTCTACTGTTCGCCCGTCGGAGCCTATTTTAAATCGGGAATCAAACCGATTCGGGTTGCTATCGACCGGGAGCAGGACCGCGCTGCTCCACGTGGAACAGGCGATGTGAAGGTCGGAGGCAACTATGCGGCCAGCCTGTTGTCGGGTGAAAAGGGACATGAAATGGGTTATTCGAATATCATGTACCTCGATGCTGCCGAGCATAAATACATTGAAGAGTGCGGAGCTGCCAATTTCTTCGGTATCAAGGATGGCAAGTATATCACGCCGAAGTCGCCTTCGGTTTTGCCGTCGATTACCAACATGAGCCTTCGTCAGATTGCACGCGATATGGGTTTGGTTGTTGAGGAGCGTCATATTCCGGTCGAGGAGTTGGAATCTTTCGAGGAGTGCGGCGCCTGCGGAACGGCAGCGGTTATCTCCCCTATCGGATATATTTACGATATGCAGACCGAAAAATCGTATGATTACGGCGACGAGGTAGGAAAGAACTGCATGGAACTCTATACGCGCTTGCAGGATATTCAGTATGGTCGTGCGGAGGATAAATACGACTGGTGTACGGTTGTGCTGTAAAATAGCGAAATATTGATATTAAAAAGCCACTCCCGAAGGAGTGGTTTTTTAATATTAGTTGCTTTGTCTGGGTATCCGGTGTGTTTTTCTTGCGCTTGTTCCACGTGGAACATTATACCCTATCGCCCGAATTTTACAAGCAATACATTGACGTCGGCAGGTGAAACTCCGGGAATCCGTGATGCCTGACCAATCGTTTCGGGTCGGATGCGCGAGAATTTCTGCCGGGCCTCGATGGTCAGAGCATTCATTGAATGAAAATCGAAATTTTCCGGAATTCGGATGTTTTCGAGGCGTCGCAATTTCTCTGCGATGAATTTTTCGCGTTCGATATATCCTTTATACTTGATTTGGATTTCCGCCTCTTCGATCGCTTCGGGAGTTATTTCGTTTGCCGCGATGAATTTCCGCAGTTTGGGCAGTGCGTTTTGCAGCGAATCGAATGTGACGTTATTGCGCATCAGAATGTCGTAAAGCTTTCTTCCCTGCGATAAAGGCTCTGAATCGACCGATTTTAAATAGTCGTTAATTTCGGCTGCTTTGACACTCTGTTCGTGGGCGAATGAAATAAGCGATTCTACGAGTGTGTTTTTTTTGGTGAAATGATCGTATTGTTTTTGCGAAATCAGACCTATTTTGTATCCCAGCGGAGTCAAACGGATGTCGGCGTTGTCCTGTCGGAGCAGAATGCGATATTCGGCCCGGGAGGTGAACATGCGATAGGGTTCGTCGACGCCTTTGGTCACCAGGTCGTCGATCAGTACGCCGATATAGGCTTCGTCGCGTTTCAGAACGACCGGACTCTCCCCTTTCATTGCCCGGTGGGCATTGATGCCCGCTATCAGGCCCTGCGCCGCCGCTTCCTCATATCCTGTCGTACCGTTGACCTGCCCGGCGAAGTAAAGACCCGAAACCAGTTTCGTTTCGAGTGAATGGTGCAACTGTGTAGGCGGAAAATAGTCGTATTCGATGGCGTATCCGGGCCGGAAAATGTGCAGATCCTCGAATCCGCGGATTTTGTGCAGGGCTTTCCATTGAACTTCCCAGGGCAGAGACGACGAAAAGCCGTTCAGGTAATATTCATTGGTCGAACTGCCTTCGGGTTCCAGGAAGAGCTGGTGCTGGTCTTTGTCGGCAAAGGTGCGGAGTTTGTCCTCGATCGACGGGCAGTAGCGCGGACCGATGCCGCAGATCGTACCGTTGAACAGCGGCGACCTGTCGAATCCGGTGCGGAGGATGTCGTGAACCTCTTTCGAAGTGTAGACCAGAAAGCAGGGAAGCTGCTCTTTGATCGGTTTCGTTTCGGGTGAAAAGGAGAATTTGGCGGGGTTTTCGTCGCCGTATTGTGGTTCGAGGATTTCGAAATCGATGGTCCGGGCGTCGAGGCGCGCCGGGGTTCCGGTCTTCATGCGTCCGGTCTCGAAACCGATGGCCCGGAGACTCTCCGTAATGCCGTGCGAAGCGGCGTCCCCCGCCCTGCCGCCCTCGGCGTGCGAGGCTCCGCAGTGCATCACTCCTCCGAGGAATGTGCCGGAGGTGAGTATGACTTTCCGGCAGGAAAATTCGACGCCCATGCGGGTCCGAACGCCCCGGATGGCGAGTTTTCCGGCGGCCGACGGTGCATTTCGGAGTGTCGGATCTGAATCCGCATCCGATTCGGCTGCCGAAGAAATCGTGCCGGGCGCGGAATTGAACGACGTTGTGGTTTCGTCGGGCAGATTGTCCGACGGCGCCGCGTTTGTTTCCGGAGCCGGGGCGAACAGCAGTTCGGTCGCGGCGTCCTGCCAGATATAGAGGTTCCAGGTGTTTTCGAGCGTGCGACGCCACTCCTCCGAAAAACGGGTTTTGTCGCATTGCGCCCGGGGGCTCCACATTGCCGCACCCTTCGACCGGTTGAGCATCCGGAACTGAATGGTCGTGAGGTCGGTGATACGGCCCATTTGGCCGCCTAATGCGTCTATCTCTCTGACAATCTGACCTTTGGCTACTCCTCCGACTGCCGGGTTGCACGACATGGCAGCCAGTTTGGCCATGTCCATCGTGAGCAGCAGCGTGCGCGAGCCGAGCCGTGCGGCGGCCGAGGCGGCTTCGCATCCGGCGTGTCCTCCGCCGATGACGATAATGTCGTAATCGAGTGTCATTCGTTATTTGTTTTGTCTGTTTTCGGATCTGTCTCCCGGAGTGGTACGGCTCCGGAAATCAACGCTTCGAAGTCGGTTTCGTCCCACTCCACCTCGCTCTCGTCGGGCAGTTCCAGCGAGTGAAAGTCGATCATATCCATCTCAAGTCCCGTTTCAAAGGGAACATAAAGCGACTGAAACCGTTCTGTTTTCCGGTCATTGCTGAAGGCGAACACAGCCATCCTGCACACGGTGTCCACAAGGTATATGTCCACCCGGTCGATGCCGGCGTCTCCGGCCGTTGTCCGGAGGCGGTAATGCGTCGGGGCGATGCGTTCCGCCGCGCTGATGCGTGAGGGCCGCGGGCCGTCCATTGTCTGACGGACGAAAAGCGAATCCGAAATCCACACCGGGTAGGGATTGAAACAGTTTACGTAGTAGCTCTCCCGGAAAGAGCGGACCGGCGTCCAGCTGTGCGGAAGTCCGGCCAGCGCCGCATGGTGTGCAAGCGGCCCGGGACGGCGTTTCTTGAGCGTGTGCAGCAGGTCGGTGAAATCCTTCCATGCCGACTCGTTCTGCGGCGAAAGGCTTGCAAAATTGGGAATGTCGTTCGGCTGCGGACCTTTTCGGATAAAGACCTTATAGCGGTTCGTGTCGCTGCCGATAAGGTACTCGTGGACGAAGAGAAACGTCGTGTCGTTCTCCGCGAAGGATCCCCACCGTTTGCTGCTGCCGTCGCTGCCGGTCCAGGTACGGGATGCGGCGAGCGGAGACCTCTCCCCTGCCGGCGTCTCCTCTCCTGTCGGGTCCGGCGTGGAAACTGCGGTTTCGGACGTGCCGTCGCCGGCGGAAGCCTTGTCTGCGGCGTCTCCGGCCGTGCGGCGGCCCGTACATCCGGCCAGCAGGAGAGCCGCGAGGACGGTCGCTGCGATAAATCGGGCGTGTTTCATCGCGGTCACTGCCGGGGGTCCTCCCAGAATTTCAGGTATTTGTCCTCCTTTCGGTGCATCTGTGCATTGGTGCGGGGCGTTTTGTCGCCCTGCCCGCAGAGGTGCAGCACCCCGTGGACCACTACCCTGCGCATCTCCTGCAAGGTCGTCGCGCCGTACTGGCGGGCGTTGTCGGCAACGGTCTCGACGTCGATGAAGATGTCGCCCGAGACGATCCGCGCGCCTTTGCGGTCGCTGTAATCGAACGTGATGACGTCGGTGAAGTAATCGTGCCCGAGGTATTGGCGGTTCATCTCCAGCAGCCGCTGCGCCGAGCAGAAAATATAGGTGACGTCGCCCAGCGCGTAGCCCTCCCCTGCGGCCACTTCGTGCAGCCATCGTGCCGTGAGGCGCTTTTGCGGGAGTCGGTAGGTGCAGTCGTCGGTAAAGTATCTGACAGCCATTTTTTTTCGTTGTTGTTATGTCGTTGTCCGTCCCGGGGCGGACGGCGTGCCGGCCACCGCACGGAACCGCATGAAACGGCGGTTTTATTTTCGGAAACACTCCTCCGCCCGCATCTTCTGTCCGGGGTTGGGCGGGTAGATGCCGAAGACGAGTTTGTATTCGGTTTCCATCGTCATCACGTTGACCGCCGAGCCGATGGTTCCTATCTGTGCGTTTCTTGCCACTTTCTGGCCCTTCTCGACGCAGATCGTCCCCATGTTGGCATAGGAGGTTATGTATTCGCCGTGAGCGACGTAAACGTCGTATTTGTTGGTGATGCGGTTGCGCTTCACGTCGACGACCTTGCCGTCGTAGATCGAGATGACGTGCGCTCCCTTCGGACCGGTGATCTCGGCCATGTTCTCCTTGTAGCGCTTCACGCGTCCGGCAGTCACCGGGAGACGCAGCCCGGAGGTTTTCGCCGAGAACGAGGCGCCCTCGGTGTTGCCCTTGGTCAGCTTGCGCAGTTCGCCGATGGCCACGTCGAGCTGCTGCTCCTGTGCGATTTTGCGTTGCAGGGCCGTCTTTTCCTTCTGCGACATCGACCGGATGCTGGCCTTGGCGTTGCGGGCGTCGCGCTGGAGTTTCTCGCGCTGCGCCGAGAGGCTGCGCGTCACCGAGTCGAGCGACCGCTTGCGGCGGTCGAGCGTCTCCTTTTCGGTGCGGACCTCGGCGGTCAGCGCCTCGATGTCGCGCAGTTTGCGTTCGCGCAGCGAGGCGACCTCGCGCAGGGCGGTGATCTTGCGCGCCACGTCCGTGAAGTCGCGCGAGGAGAAGATATAGGTCAGGTAGTTGTTGTGCTTGTAGTTGCGGTAGGCTTCGCGTACCATTTCGCCGTACTGCGCGCGGTCGCGTTCGAGCTTTGCCGAAAGGTTCCCGGCCACGCTGTCCGTGCGGGCGATCTCTCCGCGCAGGAGGCGCGCCTGCTTTTCGGTCTCGTCGAGCAGCTGGTTGCGCGAATCAATCTGGCGCGCCAGGCGGCGCACCCGTTCCTCGGTGGCCGTGCGGCCCTTCTGGATCTTCGAGATCTCCTGCTCTTCGGTGGCGATCCGCTTTTCGAGGGCCGCGATGACCCGTTTCTGCTCCTCGATGCGGCGGTCGGTCTGTGCGGCGGCGGTGAGGGTGAAGAGCAGGAACGCAAGGGTCAGGATGCGGAGCGGTCTCATGGCAGGGCTATTCTTTGGGTTCGGGCTTTTTGACGGCGGGTTGTTTCAGCCGCTGTTCGATCTGCCGGGCGTCGTAACCCTTTTCAAGCGCCCTCCGCCAGTAGATTTCAGCCATGAACTGCTCGCCCAGGAGGTGCAGGATGTCACCGTAGTGAACCATCAGTTCGGGGCTTTTCTGTCCGTCGAGCGCCACGGCTTTTTGCAGAATCTTCCTGGCTTCGTCCGTGCGTCCCAGCTTGAAGAGCACCCAGCCGTGTGTGTCGAGGTAGGTGGGGTTGTTGTCTGTGAGCGCCACGACGCGGCTCGACATGGTGAGCGCCCGTTCCAGATCGCGCTCCTCGAGCGAGAGAAAATAGGCGTAGTTGTTGAGCACCATTGTGTTGTCGGGCCAGTAGCGCAGACTTCGCTCATAGGCCTTGTAGCACTCCTTCATGGCTTTGCGGGCAATGCCCTTTTTGCCGAGCAGACCCATTTGCAGGGGCAGGCGTTCCTCCAGGTTCGGCTCTCCGGCCTCGGCCTTCTGATGCCAGGCGTCGCCGATCATGCCCCAGATCACGCTGCGCAGCGAATCCGTGTCGGCATGGCGCAACGCCCCTTTGTAGGCGCCGATGGCTTTGACGTACTGCTTCGAGTTGCTCATCACATGCCCTTTGGAGAGGTGGAAATCGACCTTCGCGGGGAACAGCTCCAGGGCGCGGGTGACGTATTTGTCGACCGAGTCGGGGTGCTGGAGGTAGCTTTCGATGTCGATCACCGCCCGGAAATACTCCTCCGCGGGAGGCTGGTCGGCGAGGTGGCTCTTGTAGAGCGCGAGGGCCTGCTCCAGTTCGCCCGAAGCGATCAGGTGGCCGGCGTAAAGCTCCACGACGCGCTTGTCGTCGGGATAGCGGATGGCCAGCGTCGAGGCCAGGTCGTTCAGCTGGAAGTAATATTCGCGGTAGAAGCGCGTGTCGGAGGTGAACTGCCCGAAGCGTTTGATCTTGGTTTCGAGCGGCAGTTCGTCGGATTGGAACAACTGCCGCGTGACGGCCAGCAGCGCCCGGTAATCCTGCCGTCCGGCGTGAAAATCGGCCAGCGCCATCAGCGTCTGTACGTTTGTGGAGTCGATCTGCAACGCGCGGTCGTATTCGGCGCGGGCCAGCGAATCCTTCTTGGCGATGGCGTAGAGGTCGCCGAGGACCACGTGGTGCTGTGCCTCATAGGGGGCGGCTTCGACCATCGCCCGGGCTTCGACCACGGCTTTGTCGATCTGGTTCGTCGCCACCAGCAGACGCCGTTTCATGGCGCTCAACACGGGAATGCGCCCGAAGCGCAGTTCGGCCGAATCGAGTGTCACGAGGGCCATGACGGGACTTTGCTTCTGCTCGTAGAGGGCCGCCAGAATGCGGTAGTTGTCGGGGTCTTTCGGGTTCTCCGTTTGCAGGCGGCGATAGACCTTCAGCGCCTCGTCGTAACGCCCGGCGTAGATGAGCGCCTGTCCGTAGAACTGGTGATACCACTTGTTCGTCGTGTCGAGCCGGAAAGCCTTCCGGGCCAGTTCCACGGCCTCGTCGGGCGTGGCGTACATGCCGTTCGCCGCGAGTTCGTAGTAGGCCGGGGCGTAGGTCGAGTCGTTGCGGATCGCCTCGAGGAACAGCTTCCGGGCGCGCACCGAGTCTCCGGCGATGGCATTCTGCTTGACGCCTTCGGTGTAGAGCCATACGCTGCGCAGCGAATCGGGGTATTCGGGCGCCGCCGAGGGACCCTTTCCCGTGACGAACGCCGCGGAGAAGAGCAGAAGGCAGAGGACCGTTGTCGCTGTGAGGCGTTTCATGGGCGTCAGGGGCTTTAGAGCGCTTCGTCGAACTGGTGGAGGAACCGCACGTCGTTTTCGAAATAGAGACGCAGGTCCTTCACGCCGTACTTGAGCATGGCGATGCGTTCAATACCCATGCCGAAGGCGAATCCGGAATATTTTTCAGGGTCGATATTGTTGGCTTTCAATACGTTCGGGTCCACCATGCCGCAACCCATGATTTCGAGCCATCCCGTGCCCTTGCAGACGTTGCAGCCCTTGCCGCCGCAGAGGTTGCACGACACGTCGACCTCGGCCGACGGTTCGGTGAAGGGAAAGTACGACGGGCGCATGCGGATCACGGCCTGCTCGCCGAAGACCTCCTTGGCGAAGTAGAGCAACGACTGCTTCATGTCGGCGAACGAGACGCCCTCGTCGATGTAAAGTCCTTCGATCTGATGGAAGATGCAGTGCGCGCGGTACGAAATGGCCTCGTTGCGGAACACACGGCCCGGGCAGATGACGCGGATGGGCGGTTTCTGACGCTCCATCGTGCGGACCTGGATCGACGAGGTGTGCGTGCGCAGCAGGATGTCGGGGTCCTTCTCGATGAAGAACGTGTCCTGCATGTCGCGTGCCGGGTGCTCGGGCGGGAAGTTCAGGGCCGAGAAGACGTGCCAGTCGTCCTCGATCTCGGGTCCGTCGGCCACGGTGTAGCCCAGCCGCGAAAAGACCTCGACGATCTGGTTTTTCACCAGCGAGATCGGGTGGCGCGAACCGAGGTGCTCGGCCGTGCCGGGGCGCGTCAGGTCGCCCGACGACGAGGCCTCGTCGGCCGCGGCGTTCTGCAACTGCTCGCGCAGCGCGTTGATGCGCTCCGTGGCCTCGTTTTTGAGACGGTTCAACTGCTGGCCCAGTTCGCGTTTCAGTTCGGGGGCTACCGTCTTGAACTCCTCCATCAGGGCGGTCAACTCGCCTTTCTTGCCGAGAATCCGGATGCGGAACTCCTCGATTTCGGCGGCGGCTTTCGGCTTAAACTCCTCGACACGTCGCAGGAGTTCATTGATTTTGTCAGTCATATTTTGATCGTGTTTCTTTTTTGTCTACTTTTGAACGACATCGTAGTAACGTGCAAAGTTATAAAAAAATTGAGATATGTTGCGTAAAATCGGCTCATTTGTCGGGATGCTGCTGCTGGCGGCGCTCCCTGCTGCGGCCCAGAAGGTAGGGGTCGTGATGAGCGGCGGCGGCGCGAAGGGGCTTTACCACATCGGCGTCCTGGAGGCGCTCGAAGAGAACGGCGTGCCGATCGACTATGTGGCCGGGACCTCGATGGGCTCGATCATCGCCGCGATGTACGCCGCAGGATATTCCCCGGCCGAAATGCGTGCGATCGTCAACTCGGGGGTGGTCAAGGAGTGGGTCTCGGGGCGCATCGACCCCAACAAATACATGGCCTATTACCGGCAGGTGGGGAGCAATCCCGCGTTCTTGAGCCTGCGCATCGACGTCGAGAGTCCCTCCGGGAAGCGGCTGCGCGTACCCCGGAACCTGATCTCCTCGACGCAGATCGACATGGCCCTCACGGAGCTGTTCGCTCCGGCGACGGCCGCTGCGGACGGTGATTTCGACCGCCTGATGGTTCCGTTCCTCTGCGTGGCCAGCGACCTGAACCACCGCGGGCCGGTGGTCCTGCGCGAGGGGGATTTGAGCGAGGCGGTCCGCTCGTCGATGTCCATTCCGCTGGTGTTCAAGCCGATGGTGAAAGACTCGATGCTGCTCTACGACGGCGGCATCTACGACAACTTCCCGTGGAAACCCCTCGACGAAGATTTCCGGCCCGATCTGATCGTCGGCTCGATCTGCACCGAGGGCAACACCCCGCCCAGCGAGGAGAGCAACATCATGGACCAGGCTTTCATGCTGGCCATGCACGATACCGACTACACGCTGCCCGAGGAGCGCAGCGTCACGATCCGCCGCGCCGTGGGGGTCAACATGCTCGATTTCGACCAGGCCGAGGCGATTATGAACGCAGGTTATGAGGACGCCGTGGCGGCCATGCCGCAGCTGTTGGAGAAAGTCGCCGAACGCCGCGACTCGGCCTACTACGCCGGGCGTCGCGAGGCGTTCCGCGCCAAGTGTCCGCCGCTGGTCTTCGACGACTACAAACTCGAAGGGCTGAAGCGCGCCCAGCGGGAGTATATCCGCGATTTCGTGCAGGTGGACCGCCGCACGCCGGGCATTCAGCGGCCGATGGGCTTCGAGGAGCTGAAAGACAATCTCTTCGAGGTGCTTGCCGGCGGCGATTTCACGATGGACTTCCCCACCGTGCGCTACGACTCCGTCCGGGAACGTTATTCGTTCGAGGCCAAGTTCGGCACGCGGCCCAATTTCAAGATCATCCTCGGGGGAAACATCTCCTCGACGGCCTTCAACCAGGCCTATATCGGCATCAATTACAAGAACATCGGCCGCGTCGCGCAGCAGTTGGGCGCAGACCTCTACCTGGGGCCGATCTACACCTGGGGAGCGATCGGGGGCCGGACGGATTTCTACGCGTGGAAGCCGATTTTCCTCGACTATTCCTACAATTTCGCGGTCCGGAATTTCCGCCACGGCTATTTCGGCAACGTCACCAAGGTCCGCAACGCCCAGCAGGTCAAGAACAGCGAGAGCTTCTTTTCGACGGGCGTGGGGATGCCGCTGACCCACCGCAGCCTCCTGACGCTGCGCGCCAACGCCGGACACGTCAACTACCGCTACGATTCGGACGTGCTGTTCGCCGACGACACCGACCATTCGCGCTTCTCGTTCTTCGGCCTGCGGGCCGGGGTCGCCCGCAATACGCTCGACAAGTTCCTCTATCCCCGCCGCGGTTCCGAACTGCATCTCTCGGCCATCTATGTCGCCGGACGCGACAAATACCAGCCCTACGATGCGAAAGACTTCGTTTCGCGCGAAACCCGACAGTGGTTCGGAGGGCGTTTTTCGTGGGACAAGTTCTTCGATGTGCCGGGCGTCAGCTGGTTCTCGTTCGGTTTGAATGTCGATGCCGTGTGGACCAACCACCCGCGGTTCCGGACCGAATCCGCGACCCTGATGTCGATGCCCGACTATGCGCCCGTGCCGCATGCCCGGATGATCTACATGCCCGATTTCCGGGGCAAGCGCTTTGCGGCGTGGGGCCTGATGCCGACCTTCGACCTGCTGCCCAACTGCTTCTTCCGGACGGGGTTCTACACCATGTTCCGTGAAAAACGGGACTTCAACCCCCTGAAGAATCCCGACGAGCGCTGGCATTATATCGCCGAGGCGTCGCTGGTCTACCACACGCCGATCGGTCCCGTGAGCCTCGCGCTGACGAAATACGACCTGAAAAACTGGCGCAACATGTACCTGACCTTCAATTTCGGGTATGCGATTTTCGCCCCGAAAGGGACGTTCTATTGATCGCGAGGCCGGTTTCGCCCTCCTGTAAAAACGATGCCCGGATGCACATGCTGCATCCGGGCGTCGTTCATTCAGCGATCAGGGCCGGCGAGTCCGGGGTCGATCTCCATCCGGCAGCCGCCCTCGACGGGGCGGAAACGCACGTCGGTGATATACATTTCCCGCGGATGGATCGCGCCTTTGCTTTTGTGGGCATGGAAAACGATCTTCAGGTTGCCCGCCTTGTCCCGGAACAGGGCGCTGTGCCCGACGCCGACCAGTTCGCCGGGATTCTGCAACAGCGGATTGCGGTCGTATTTGGTCCAGGGGCCCAGCGGCGAGTCGGCCGTGGCGCAGCCGATGCCGTAGAAGGGACTTTCGTAGCTGTTGGCCGAATAGGTCATGTAGTAAGTGCCGTTCCGCCGGATCACGAAGCAGCCTTCGTTGACGCGGGGCCAGACCTTTTCCCACTCCTGCGAAACATGGATGCAGGGGCGCATCGTCTCTTTTTTCAGCGTCGTGCAGTCGTCTTCCAGCTCGACGACCCAGATATTCAGCCCGTCGTTGAACCGGTCGAAATACATGTACGCCCGGCCGTCGTCGTCGATGAACAGCGTGTTGTCGATGCACTTTTCATCGGCGATCATCGGTTGCCGCTTCTCCTGTACGAAAGGACCCAGCGGCGAGTCGGAGGTGGCGACGCAGATGTGCTCTTCGGCCGTGAAATACATGTAGAATTTGTCATTCAGCCGATAGACCTCGGGCGCCCAGAACCATTTTTCGCCCCAGACATCCGTGCGGTGCAGGGCCAGTCCGTCGCGGGCGTTGCCTTTGGCCCTCTCCCACGTGGAGAGGTCGCGGGATGTCCACACCTCGATGCCGCTTCCGGCGCCTGTGCCATAGGCGTAATACACCCCGTCGTAAAGCAGGATGAAAGGATCTGCCAGGGGCACTTTTCGGAGGTTTTGCGCCGCACAGCAGGCGATGGCGAACAACGTCGCGATTAATGGAAGCAATCGTTTCATAGGTCGTAAGATTTAAGGTTGGGACCGGGGATGAGGGCCGTGGACGAACGGGCTTCGGAGTCTCCGGACCCTGCAAAGATAGGTGTCCGGCCCGGCGCAAAATGGAAAAATATTTCCATAATGTATAACTCTTTGATCAATTGCGGCCCATCGGGTGACGGCATGGCTGAAAATCGGATAAAACGAATAATTTTGTCGGAGTACGCGCCAAATGGCATTTTATGACGGATTCAAACCATTCAAATAACCTGTATGAAAAAACTGCTCATCTTCTTCCTGCCGGCGATCCTGCTCGGATGCGACTCGCCTGCATATCGTAATCCGCTCGACGTTGCGTTCGGCGACCCGTTCATCCTCCACGCCGCTGACGGAAAATTCTATATGTACGGAACGAGCGGCGACATCCGGGGTTTTCGCGTCTGCGTCTCGGACGACCTCGTTACCTGGCAGAAGGGCGATGTCGTCTACGACGGCAATGCCTCGGCATGGGGAACCGACTGCTTCTGGGCGCCCGAAGTGTATGAACGCGACGGCCGCTATTACCTGTTTTTCAGTGCCAACTGGCGGCATAACCCGAACGGCGACCTCGAAACGTTCCGCATCGGGGTGGCGGTTGCTGATTCGCCGTCGGGTCCCTTTTCCGACCTGTATGACCGTCCGGTGTTCGATCCCGGCTATCCGGTGATCGACGCCAACGTATTGTGGGACGATGACGGCCGGGTGTATCTCTATTATTCGCGCTGCTGTTACAAGCATCCCGTCGAAAGCGAGCTTTCGGCGTGGGCGCGCGACAAGGGGCTTTTCGACGAGATCGAGGAGAGCTGGGTGTACGGTGTGGAGATGAAGCCCGATTTCAGCGGCGTCATCGGCGAGCCGGTCGCTCTGCTGATGCCCCCGCAGTCTGCCTCCGACCCGCAAACCGGGTGGGAGAGCCGTTCGGTCACCGCCGGAGAGGTCAACCGGCGCTGGACCGAGGGGTCGTACGCCTTCAAGGAAAACGGGACCTATTACATGATGTATTCCGCCAACTTCTACGGCGGGCAGCATTATGCGGTGGGCTATGCTACGGCCGGTTCGCCGCTGGGTCCCTTCGTGAAATCGTCGGACAATCCGGTCCTCGAGAAGAATGCGGACAAGGGCGGCGAGGTCACGGGAACGGGGCACAATATGGTTCTGAAGCTTCCCGGCGGCGGGATGTACTGCGTCTACCACGGCCGGACGGCCCCGACGGGCGATGCGCGCATGGTCTTCATCGACCCGATGGAGGTGACCGAAGACGGTCGTCTGAAGGTCTTCGGCCCGACCACCTCGCCCCAGCCCGTACCCGTGTGGACAAAGGGCCTGTGAGGGGGGCGGCTTTCCTGCGAATCGGCGGGGCGTCCCGTTCTCCGGGTGACTGCGGCCTGATACGGACAGAGCTGTAACTTTTCAGGTTACAGCTCTGTCCTTTAATGGGAGCGGGGGTCAGTCCGTCAGCGTCAGTTTCACCTTTTTGTCCTTTACGAGGATGAAGTAGTCGCCCGGTTCGAGGAACCGGTTGCCGTCGCCGTCCGTGAAACTCAAATCCTTTTCGGGGTCGATCTCGAACCGGAACGTGCGGGTCTCGCCGCGGCGGATCGGCTGTTTCTCGAAGTGTTTCAACTCCCTGACGGGGCGTGAGATGCGGCACACGGGGTCCGATATGAACCAGTGAACCGTCTCGGCGCCGTCCATGCCGCCCGTGTTGGTCACGGAGACCTCGACCGTCACCTTTTCCCCGCGGCGCAGCGTGGTTGCCGACGGGCGCAGGTCGCCGTATTCGAACGTCGTATAGCTCAGGCCGTGTCCGAATTCATAGAGCGGCGTGCTGGGGATGTCCTGATATTTGCCCTGATGGGTGCGGCCGCTCTGGCGGCGGTTGTAGTAGATCGGAATCTGGCCCGTCGAGCGGGGGAACGTCATGGCGAGGCGTCCCGAGGGGTTGATCCTCCCCGACAGAATTCCCGCGAGGGGGTTGCCTCCCCGGATGCCGGGCTGCCACATCTGCACCATGGCCCCGCAGAGGGGTTCGAGGCGGCACAGCTCCAGCGGCCGGCCGCTGGACAGGACCAAAACCAGCGGTTTTCCGGTCTGGGCCAGTTCGGCGGCCAGCTGCTCCTGGATTTCGGGAAGCGCGATCGTCGAGCGCGAGGCGTTCTCGCCGCTCCACTGCTTTTTCTCCCCGAGGCAGAGGACCACCACGTCGGCAGCCGCGGCCGCGGCGACAGCCTCACGGAATCCGGAGCGGTCCTCGCCGTCGAAGTCGCAGCCCCGGGCGTAGAGCAGTTCGGCGCGGCCCCGGTATTCGTTTTCCAGCCCGGCGAAGAGGCTCACCGCGTCCTCTTCGCGGCCGTGTGCCGACCACGCGCCGAGCAGGTGCAGCCGGTTCTGCGCCATCGGGCCGATGACCGCGATGCGGCGGGCGACTTTCAGCGGCAGCGTGTTGTTCTCGTTTTTCAGCAGCACCATCGACTCCTCGGCGAGCCGCTCGGCGACGGCGAGGCTCGCGGGAAGCAGGAACCGGTCCGTCTCCTCCGACTCCGGGGTGTAGGGGCGTTCGAACAGCCCGAGCCGGAATTTCAGCCGCAGAACGCGCCGCACGGCCTCGTCGAGTTTCTCCTGCGAGACCTTGCCTTCGCGGACCAGGGCGGCCAGATGGGCGTCGTAACAGCGGTTCATCATGTCCATTTCGACACCCGCGTTGAAGGCCTTTTCGGCGGCCTCCTTCCGGTCGGCGGCCACGCCCTGCGAGCGCAGCTGTTCGATGGCGGCCCAGTCCGAGACGACGAATCCGTCGTGCGCCCAGCGCTCCTTGAGCACCTCGGTCAGGATGTAGGGATTGGCCGTGCCGGGCGTTCCGCTGATGTCGTTGAAGCAGCTCATCACCGTAGCGGCTCCGGCCTCGATGCCCGCCTGGTAGGGCGGCATGTAGGTGTCCCAGAGCGTCTGACGCGAGATTTCGGTGTAGACGTAGTCGCGGCCGGCCTCCGAGGCGCCGTAGCCGACGAAATGCTTGAGGCAGGCGGCCACGCGGCGGGAGTCGGCGAGGTTGTCGCCCTGGTAGCCTTCGACCGCCGCCACTCCGTAGACGGCGTTGGCGTAGGGGTCTTCGCCGTAGCCCTCCGAGACGCGGCCCCAGCGGCCGTCGCGCGCCACGTCGATCATCGGCGAGAAGGTCCACTCGACGCCCGACATCCGCGCCTCCTGTGCGGCCACTTCGGCGGCCTGCTTCACCAGTGCGGGATTCCACGAGCAGGCCTGGGCCAGCGAAATGGGGTAAGTGGTGCGGAAACCGTGGATCACGTCGTAGCCGAACAGCACGGGGATTCCGAGCCGCGACTGCTCGATGGCTTTTTTCTGAAGCCGGTTGCGCAGCTCGGGCGAGGTGTCGAAGTAGATGAGCGAGCCGATTTCGGCGGGAATCTTGTCCACCGGATCGGCCACGTTGTTGGCGTTGTCGTTGCGGCCGAGCGTGTATTGGTTGAGCTGCATGACCTTCTCTTCGAGGGTCATCCGCGACAGCAGGTCGCTGACGCGCTCTTCGACGGGGCGTCCGGCGTCCTTGTAGGCGGGCTTTCCGCTCCCGTTCCGGGCCTGCGCCCCGAGGGCGGCGGCCAGCAGCAGGGCGATAACGGTTATTTTTTTCATAGGTTGTGCTTGTTATTTGAACACGGGTTTGTCCGAGAGGCGCATCGTTGCGCCGGGGTCGTTGTTTTTGAGGTCGAAAACCACGATGCGGTTCCCCTTTTCGGCGAGGATTTCGGCCGGAATGAGGATCGACTGCTGTTTCTCCTCGTCCCAGAACGAGCCGAGGTAGTGGCCGTTGATCCACACCTCGCCCATGCCCCATCCCGACACGTCGAGGTAAACGGCTCCTTCGTGCGCCGCACGGTCGAATTGCCCGCGCCGGAAACAGGGCGTGTTGCACGGGCCGAGGGCTTCGAACTCGAGGGCTTCGGGATCGGCGTCGCGCACTTCGAGCGGGGTGATCGTCCAGCCGGCGATCGTTTCGCCGCCGAGGCGGGCTTCGCCGAAGAGTCCTTTCGAGTTGTCGAGAATCTCCGGGCCGTAGGTGATGCGGCCGATGTTTTCGACGTAGAGCTGCAATGTGTGCTGGCCGGTTTCTGCCTTCAGGACCAGCGTTTTTCGGTTGTCGGTCAGGGTTCCCTGAAACACGCCGTCGAGGTAAACCGCGGCATAGTCCCGCACGTTCTCCAGTTCGAGCGCGGCCTCCCCTGCGGGAACGGTGATTGCGGCCTGGTAGAGGACGTATCCGAATTCCACCCCCACATCGCCCATAGGAAGCAGTTCGTCGGACTCGCAGACCTCGCCGTAAATCTGCGTCAGAGGGGCGCATTCGGTCATTTTCAGCTCCTGCGCCCCTGCCCGGAACAGGCCGGGCAGCAGGCAGCAGAGCAGTAGACAGATCTTGTTCATAATCGTGCGGTTTTAGCGCATGAAGGAGGTGATGAACGACTCGTCGAGTGTGACCTCGGGAGCGAAACGGTCGCTGCGGACGTAGCGGTCGATGCTTTCGAGCAGCTGGCGCGTGGCGGGGCGCTGGTCCATCTTCTTTTTCGTGTCGACCGCCAGAACGAGCAGTTTGCCGCCGCCGACGCGGGCCTCGAAGCCGATGCCGAGTTTCTCGTTGTTGTCGAAGCTGTCGATCACCTGGATGAAGGGCCGCAGCTGGCGCGGGGTCTGCTGCATCTCGATCACCTTGGTGTTCTCCAGAATGTCCCACCACTGCCAGTCGGTGTGGTATGAGGTCGGGAAGTCGGCGAACACGGGTTGCTCGGCGTGAATCAGACAGCCGATGGTCATCGGCGCCCAGGCGAACATGATCGGGTTCCAGAAATGGTTGTGGAAGGTCGATTTGCGCCCCTTGACCTTGTTCGGCGCGGGGGTCAGGACGACTTTCTTCCCCGCGGCGAGGTACTGTTTGGCCTGCTCGCCGAACTCCGTCGTGTAGAGCACCTCCGTATCCGACTGCATCAGCTGTGCGTTGCGCGGATAGACCCAGATGTCCCAGCTGTTGCTTGTCTTTTCACCGACGTTCAGGTGCACGGTCAGCTTCTGCGGGCCTCGCACCTTGCCGAGCGGAGCGGAGAACTCCCCGACGGGGAACACGCCGTCGGTGCCTACGGTCTGCGATTTCAGACTGCCCTTGGCGATGGCTTTCCCGCTGCCGTCGGTGATCGACCAGCGGATTTTCGCATTTTTGAGCGCCGCCGCGCCGAAGTTGTAGACCTCGGCCTTTGCCGTGAAGGTTTCGTCTTCGAACCAGGCGCTTTTCGGGTAGCGGAGCAGCGCCACGGTCGGCGCGCAGAAGGCCCGCCAATCCTCGGGCGTCACCAGTCCCTTGGAGTCCCAGAACGGATCGAGCACACCCACCGGGGCGTAACCCTGGCCCGGGAAGTCGTTGAGCGACAGGAGCTGAAATCCGGCCGATTTGGACGAGCGGAGCAGCGCCTCGATCACGGCCTTGTACTCCACGACGGTCAGCGCCCCCGAGGCCCGGAAGAAGTCGTGGGCCTGATCGCCCATGCCGTTGGCGGTGAGCATCTCGCGCCACAGTTCGAAGTTCCGGGCTTCGACCGGTCCCGTGTATTTCCCGATCTCGCGGAAGTCGGGATAGACGCACCGCTGGCCCGACTCGTGGGAAATGACCGGAACGTCCACGTCCGACTCCTTGCTGCGGTCCCAGTCGGTCGAGGGCCGTCCCTCGTAGACCTTCACGGGGCCTTTGTTGGTCTGCTGCGAGACGTAATACTGGTCGGACGGGACGCGCGTGCGGGCCGTCGAACCGCTGTACAGATGCCGCGTGTCGAGTTTGCGGCCGTCGGCGGTCAGCTCCTCGATGAAGTCGAAGTTGCCGGTGATCTCGTTGCCGTTGCAGTAGAGGACGAACGAGGGGTGGTTGCCGTACTCCTTGAGGATGGCGCGCATCTCGCGGCGGAAGAAGTCGTAGCGCGCTTCGTCCGGCTCGGCGTCCTTGCCCCACATGGGCATCTCGACTTCGAGGTAGACGCCGTGGCGGTCGGCCATGCGGAAAGCCGCGGCGGGAGGGCACCACGAGTGGAAACGGATGTGGTTCAGTCCGTAGTCCTTGACGATGCGCATGATACGCTCCCATTCGGCGTCGCAGACCGGGGCGTGGCCCGTTTTCGGGAACACGGCGTTCTCGACGGTTCCGCGCAGGTGGAGCGGACGGCCGTTGAGCAGGATGTGGTTGCGGCCCTGCGCCACTTCGCGCATGCCGAACGTCGCCGACTTCTTGTGTTCGAAGGACTCCTTTCCGGCGCCGGTCAGCAGCGTGCACTCCACGGTGTAGAGGTTCGGGTTGAATTCGTCCCAGAGTTTGGCCTCCCGGCCCAGCGCGACGGTTTCGGTCAGGTCGATCTCCTCCGCTTCGCCGCCGACAGGGACCTCCTTCGTTACGTGCAGGCCGTTGCCCGAGACGGTGAGCAGCGCCTTTCCTTCGAAAGGCTTTTTCGTGCGGTTGTCGATCTTCAGGCGCACGTCGACGCTGTTCGTCGCGAGGTCGGGATACAGCTGCATGTCGTCGATGTAAACGGGGTCTACGGCCACGAGTTTCATCTCGCCGAGGATGCCGTTCCAGTTGATCTGCGTGAACTCCGTGTGGGCGTGGTTCCATTTGTGGGTGTTGTACTGGAACCGGTTGTCGATGCACACCGTGATGCGGTGCGTCTTGCCCGGGGTGACGAAATCCGTCAGGTCGTGGTTGTGGGGGACGCTGATGTAGTCCAGTCGGCTCACCTCCTTGGTGTCGACCCATACCGAGCTGAGCCAGTGGGTGCGTTCGAAATAGAGGAAGATGCACTTGCCCTTCCAGTCGGCCGGGAACTCGATGTCGCGCTGATACCACGCCGGACCCATGTACTCGTAGACGCGCGTCAGGCGGTCGACATGGCGGTAGGGCGATTTGTAGCCGATTTTGTAGTCGTCGGTGATGCCGGGGAGCATGATGGTCTCCTGGAGTTGGTGGTTGTAGCGCGGCGAAAGCGATCCCCTGCGGAAATCCATCACGTCCGTCTGGAACCTCCACTCTCCCGAGAGGTCCATTTCGCGGGTCTGGGCGGCCGCCGGGGAGAGGGAGCCTAACAGCACGGCCGCGAGAAGCAGTTTTATAAACCGGTTTTTCATGTATGGTGTTGTTTTAGATTATCGTTTCAGGTGTTTGTCCGCGAATTTCACGAATTGCCGCCAGTCGTAGAGCGTGATGTCGTGGTCGCCCGAACGGACGTGGTGGCCGATGTGTCCCGACAGCACGGGCGCGTCGGTTTGGGGCAGTTCCGTTCCCGAAAGTCCCTCCAGGCCGAACAACTCGTAGACCGGCGTGGCGTGGACCCCCGCGAGGAACTCGCCTTTCGGATCGGCCCAACGGTCCTCGACGGCGCTGGCGATATACACCGGGCGCGGGGCTATCAGCGCAATCAGTTCGTGCTGGTCGACGGGCAAAGCCGCCTCGTTGCCCGAATACCGGTTGAAGTTCCCGCAAAACCAATGCGGGAAAAGGCTGTTGATCCTGGCTACGGTTTCGCCGTAACAACGCCGCGACAACGCCGCGCCGCCGCATCCCGAGTCGTTCGACACGGCCATGGCGAAGCGCGGATCGACGGCTGCGGCCCAAAGGGCCGTTTTGCCGTGCCGCGAATGCCCGATGACCGCCACGCGGGAGGCATCGACATCCTCGTCGGTTTCGAGGTAGTCCATCGCGCGGCTCAAGCCCCAGGCCCAGGCCGCGATCGTGCCCCATTCATCGGGGGCCGGTTTGGTCTGCCCCTCGCGGTAAAAGAGCGGGTGAACGCCGTTTTGGAAGCCGTCGTCGTAGTCGGGGTCGATGTCGCCGCGGTAAATCGTGGCGAGGCCGTAGCCGTTGGCGATCAGCATCTCCACCGGCCAGCGCGAAGCTGCTGCGGCGCGCGGGAAGCCTTTTGTGCGGACTTCGCTGCCGCCCTCTTCGCGCGGCTTCATGCGCGAGACCGACTCCGTGACGAGCGGGTCGTCGCAGATCGTGTGGTTGCCCTTGAAATTCAGCCCCAGAAAGACCGGAACGGCGTCGGTGCGTTTGTTGGGGATGTAGAGCAGGATGGTCATGAAATGTGCGTCGCTCTCGGTGAAGTAGACGGCGATCTCCCGGCGGGTGGCCATGTTGCCCAGCGTGTAGCGGTCCTCGCTCAAGACCTCGAAATGCAGTCCCTCGGGGCGGCCGGGGGCTTTTCCGTAGACCTCGCTTTCGAACAGCGACAGCAGTTCGGGACGGCGTTCCGAAATCCACGTTTCGGCGTCAGTCACCTTTTTGCCGGCGATGGTTGTCAGCGGGTTGGGCAGCGTGTAGGCCGGAACCTGCGATTCGTCGTAGTTTGTCGCGGGCATCTGCGCCCGGGCGCAGAACAGGGTCAGGCCGCAGAGCGACAGCAGCGCGTATTTTTTCACGGCGGTCATGGCTGCAATCGGCGTTTGATGCGTGTGAGCGCCTCCAGATAATAGTAGTCGGCGTAGGTGAGCGGCACGTCGACCTCCGAGGAGAAGGGATAGGCTCCCGTGCTGTGCCGGAGAATGAAGCCTCCGTTCTCACCCGCCGGAGCGGTGTATTCGGGCGAGGCCAGCGTGCGGATCTGCTTTTCGGCGAAAGCCATGTACCGCTCCCCTTCGGCTGCGGGCACGAAGCCGCTCAGCTCGACCAGTGCCGAGGCCATGATTGCGGCCGCCGATGCGTCGCGCGGCGTGGAGGCGAGGGCCGGCGCGTCGAAATCCCAGTAGGGAATCCCGTCGGCAGGCATGTTCCTGTGGTTGATGAGGAATCCGGCGATGCCGCGGGCCTGTTCGAGGTAGCGGGCGTCGCCCGTGAGGCGGTACATGCAGGTGTAGCCGTAGAGTCCCCATGCCTGTCCGCGGCTCCAGGCCGAGGAGTCGGAGAGGCCCTGATGGGTCTGCTTGAGATGGGGCTGTCCCGAGATCGTGTCGTAGGAGACCAGGTGGCAGGAGCTGAAGTCGGGGCGGAAATGGTGTTTCAGCGTCTTGTCAGCATGCGATACGGCCATGTTGCGCAGCGACTTGTCGCCCGAACGGTCGGCGGCCCACATCAGCAGTTCGAGGTTCATCATGTTGTCGATGATGACCGGATACTGCCATTTGTCGCGGTTGTGGTCCCACGAGCGGATCAGCCCTACTTCGGGTTTGAAGCGCGTCGCCAGCGAGCGCGCCCCGGTGAGCAGCACCTCTTCGTAGGACTCGTCTCCCGTGAGGCGCAGTCCGTTGCCGAAACTGCAATAGAGCATGAACCCCACGTCATGGTTGTCGGTGGTGTGTTTTTCCCGCTCGACGCGTGCGGTGAACATCCGGGCGTACTCCAGCACCCGGGGGTTGCGGCCGTTCTCGTAGACGTACCACAGCACGCCCGGGAAAAAGCCGCTGCACCACCAGCGCGAATCCGACGAGACGTCCTCGCCGTTCTCCCACGTGCGCGGCAGGCGGCCTTCGCGCGCACTGTACTTCTCGGCCATCAGCAGCGTCTGCCGCTCGGCGCCGGCCAGCGCCTTGTCCACGACGGTCTCCAGCGGTTCCCGCCCGCTTCCGGCGCAGCCTGCGAGCAGGACGCCGAGAAGCGTGTATGTCAAAAACTTCTTCATCTTCTTTTAATGTTTGTCGTAATAGGCTTTCATCAGATACCACGCTTTCTTGCGGTATCCCTGATCGGAAACCAGCCCCTTGCGGTTCCAGCCCTCCTGGTTGGCGGGGTGGAAGCGGAACGGCGAGCGGAAGTCGAACAGAATCCACGGCGACACGCCCCGCAGGTTGGGGATGTTCTCGAACATGCGCAGGTTGTCGCGGTAGAGGGCCTCCTGATACTCCTCGCTCCACGAGCTGGCCACATCGGCCGGGCCGTGCTGGCCGTAGAGCGCCTCGCCGCCGAATTCGGAGATGATCAGCGGTTTGCCGCGCGCCACGTCCCACACCGCCTTGTCGGGCGTGAGGGGCCACGGGTGATACCAGCCCATGTATTTGTTGATGGCCACGACATCCAGTTCCCCGATGAACGGGTCGTCCATGACGAACAGCTGCCGCTGGCGGTCGAAACGCACCAGATCGAACGCCGCAACGATCAGGCGCGTGTCGTCGATCTCCCGGCAGCATGCGATCAGGTGGCGCAGGAAGGCGTTGCGCGGCCCGGAAGGCTGCGTCTCGTTGGCCACGCCCCAAAACGTCAGGGCGCAGCGGTTCTTGTCGCGCGTGACCATCTCGCGGATCATGCGGCCCGCCTTTTCGCGGGTTTGGTCGTTGGCGAAGTCGATGCCCTGCCAGATGGGAATCTCCTCCCAGAGCAGGAAGCCCATCTTTTCGGCCAGCCGGACGATATGTTCGTTCTGCGGGTAGTGCGCCAGACGGATCATGTTGCAGCCGAGTGCCTTGGCCTCGCTGAGCAGCATCACGGCGTCGGCCTCGGAGTGTGCCCGGCCCATGCGCTGGGGGATCTCTTCGTGGAACGAGATCGACTTGAGGAACACGGGCGAGCCGTTGAGGACGATCTCTTCGCCCTCGGTGCGGATATTGCGGAACCCGATCGACTCCTCCACCCGGTCGCGGTCCGTGGAGACGATCACCCGGTAAAGTTTCGGATCGGCGGGGGACCAGCGTTGCAGTCTCCTGACCCGGAACGACGCCGAGGCCGTACCGGTCGCTCCGGCAGTGACGGTCCGGTCTACGTTCAGTTCGGGAATCTCGATCCGTACGGCCGTTCCGGCAGCGGCGCCCGCCAGCTGCACATCGGCGTCGATCCGGTCGTCGGAATCCTTGCCGAGGCGGATGAAATAGTCCCGGATAAAGGCGTCGGGCACGCTGACGAGCATCACGTCGCGCGTGATGCCGCCGTAGTTCCACCAGTCGAAGGCCATCGCCGGGATGGCGTCCGTGGTGCGGGTGTTGTTGACCTCCACGGCCAGAAAGTTGCCTTCGGGCTTGAGGCGGCCCGTCACCTCGATCTCAAAGGGTGTGAATCCGCCTTCATGGGCGCCGATCTCCTCGCCGTTGAGGTAGACCCGGCAGCGGTAGCTGACGGCCCCGAAATGGAGGAACTGCCGCCGGCCGGCCTGCTCGGGGGCGTCGAACCGCCGGGCATACCACACCGTGCCTTCGTAGTATTTCAGCTCGGGCATCTGGCAGTTCCAGTCCGAGGGAACGTCGAGCCGCAGGCCGTTGTCGAACGAATATTCGTAGAAATCGGTCTTTCCCTCCGGCCTGCGGTTGAGGTAGATCTTGTTTTTGCGGCCCTGATCGTAGAGATCGACGATGGCGTCCCACTTTCCGTTGAGCGACTGCACGTCGCGTCCGTAAACGTTGGTGATCAGCTCCTGGGCTGCGATGTCGGCCGCCGCGAGCAGCAGCAGAGCAAATGACAGGATGAATTTTATCGGTGTTTTCATTGTTATCAGGATTTGTGGTTCGTCAGCGGATCAGTTCGTAGCGGTACATCGCGTAGTCGTTGGGCGCGGGAAGTTCCACCTCCAGCGTTCCGCGGCGTCCGGTCTTCTGCACGGCGGCCTTCCCGCTCCCCAGCACCGGCGTGAGGCGCACTTTCGAGTTCTCGGGGAGCCATGTTTCGATCCGGGCCTTCCGGTCGGGGTTCTGCTCGCGGAAGAAGATCAGGTAGCCCCGCTCGCCGTCGACCGACTGGAATCCGGTCCACGAACGGCCCGACGGTTCGTCGCCCACGGGGAGGATCACTCCGCGGTGGAAATCGTGCTGCACCTCTTTGTAGCGTTCGATCAGCGCGCCGATGCCCAGCGCCTCTTCGGGCAGTCCGCTCGCCTCCATCCAGGCCAGCGGCTGTCCGGCCATGGTCGTTGCGAAGAGGTATTCGAAACTGTAATTGGCCGGGGCGAACGGGTCGCCGGCATATTTTTCCGTGTTGCGCCATTTGTTGAGGAACTCGATCTGGAGCTTCTCCGCGGGAACGTATTTGGAGAGCATCCACAGGTTGCGCAGCGTCCAGTAGGGGTAGTAGTTCTGCCAGTCGGTGTAACGGTTTTCGAGGAAGATGTTGCCGTACTCGTTGAACATGTGGTAGCCTCCGCGGCGTCCGGCCGTGGCGTCGAGGTTGAAGACCACTCGGCCGCCCGTCCGCTCCAGCACGCGGTCGAACAGCCGCCGCAGGTTGCTTTCGGAGCGTTTGTCGGGGATTGCCAGTCCGTCGATCTTGAACGTGCGGATGCCGTACTCGTCGTAGAGACCGACGAGGGCCTGCGCGTCCTTCTCCCAGTCGGCATAGCCGTCCTGTACGCTCGGGTTGAACCAGAGGCAGATCTCCACGCCCAGTTCCCGGCCCAGCTCCACGACAGGGTGCAATCCCCGGGGGTATTTCTCCGGGTCGGGTTTCCAGTAGTCGGGATTGTCCCAGATGTTTTTGAACGACCCCTTCGCCACGGCGGAGTTGGGGCTTTTGCCCACCTGCCAGCCGTCGTCGATCTGGAAATGCGTGATGCCCAGATGCGCGGCCTTGCGGACCTCGGCCAGGCAGAACCGTTCGTTCACCTTCGTGTCCTGGCTGCGGTCGCCCCATGTGTTCATCATCACCATCTCGTCGCGTCCGGGAAGCAGCTTCCGTAAATTTTTCTGGTAGCTCCGCAGGGCCGTCAACTGTTCGAGTTCTCCGCCCGACCAGACTCCGAGGACGCATCCGTAGGCTTTCACCCACTCCCCTTCGCGGAGGTCCTTCTCCGTCACGCCCAGTCCCGTCACCGTGAAATCGCCGAACTCCGCCGTGAAGTCCCCGCCGCCATAGGCCAGTTGCACGCCCGAACCGGGGGCTTCCTTCAGGAAGAAGAATCCGCGGCCGTTCTCGGCGTTGCGGGCGAAGAGCAGGTTGCCCCGGTAGCTGTTTTTCCGGTAGGGAATGACGTCGGTTTCGAAGACCAGGTTGTTGTTCCAGTCCGTGACGTCCTGGAACTCCACGATCCGCGTATGCCAGTGGAACCCGCCGGGGTTGAACCGGTCGAGGGTCGCGGCGACCGGCTGCGACTGCATGTCGGCGGTCGATTCGATGTTCTTGCGGTCGGCGGCGTTGACCGCCCGGCTCTCGGGAAGCTGTGCGGCGCTGCCTTTGAGGTAGGTGTCGCAGGCGATCGCCGGAGTGTCGGCGCAGATGCGGTAAATCCGCCGTACGTCGAGCGTTCCCAGCGAAAATTCCACGGTGATTTCCAGCCGCGCCGGATGGATGTCGGTTTCGGCGATCCGTTTCGTCGAGCAGCGTCCGCCGGTGCTTCGGGTATCGCCCGCGACCTTGAAGTCGGGCGTCAGGGAACGGGAAGTCCACACCTGTCCCGACGAAAAGTCGGTCAGGCTCTGCGTCATCAGGTTGCCGCCGTTCCAGACGAACCGGCGTTCGATCCGGGAGTTGCCGATCGTCAGGGTGTCGTTCTGCAAACGGCTGTAACAGCCCTCCTGCGGGAAGGCGGACGTGCCGCAGAGCAGCATCGTGAACAGTATCGGGAGTGTGTGTTTCATGGTCGGGATTCTATTTTGCCGGCAGGATTCTGCGCATCGTGTCGGTAAAGATCGCAGCCATCCGCTGCTGGATGTATTTGTCTTGGCCCCGCTGGGGATGCCACCCGTAGGCGACGCCTTCGATGGTTTGCGTGTCCTGGGCGTGGAGCAGGCTCTGCTGGGTCCCGGTGGCCGGGTTCGGAGTGTCTTTCGAGAAGCCGATGTTCCTGTCGAACTCCACGAGCGGCAGGCCCCACCGTGCGGCGAGGCGCCGTATGGCGGCGTTGTAGGTCGTCCGCGCGTCGTGCCAGTCGGTGCAGAGGACGATGACGGCGGGTTTACCCGATTTCGTGCCGTAGTACTTCGATTTCGGGTCGTCCTTCAGGGCGTAACACTCGCTTTGGTAGCGTTTGATGACGTAATCGAACGCCGCGGCGTAGTTGCTCCGGTCGAACGGCGTCGTGTAATCGGTGTACTTCTCTTTCAGGCCGCCCGTGGCCGAGACGTCGCGGTTGTGGACCTGCATGATGACCAGCGCATCCATCTCGTCCAACTCCCCGGCGTTCCAGAGCGTGCCCTCGGCCATCCGGTTGGCCGTGTCGGCGATCGACTCGCCGCCGATGGCCCGGTTGAGCGCCCGGGCGTCCAGTTGCCGGCAGCCGATTTCGAACCAGTCGTTCTGCGGCGAGGCGAACGAGGCCCCGGTGAGGAGGATCGTATATTTCGCGTTCTCCTGCGCTGCGGCATGCCCCCATGCGAGGGGCAGCGCAAGCAGCAGTGTCAGTAGTTTTTTCATTGTCGTTTTCAGTCGTTGCGCAGTGCGCGGGGCGCTTTCAGAGAACCGCCCGTGTTGAATTTCTGGTTATCGGGAAGCCCCTCTTTTCTGCCGACGCCTTCGCGCATCAGCCTGCGGAGTTCTCCGAGGTGTTTCTGGTAGATCAGGCGGGGCGAAGCGTCGTATTTGCGGCACAGCGAGGCTGCCATGCCGACCACCTCGCCCATCATGCCCGTCGTGCGCATCACCCGCACCGTTCCGAGGGCCACGTGCGTCACGCTGATGTTCCGCCCGGCCATGAACAGGTTGTCCACGTTGCGGGAGTAGAGACACCGGTAAGGCACGGCATGGGGATAGATGTGGATGTGTTTGGTCGCGGCCTTGAACTCCCGGCCCGGGAAGCGCACGGAGTTGAGCGAATCGGGAAAATGCAGGTCGATGTCCCACGTCGCGGTGAACGAGGCGTCTTCGTGGAAGACGTTCTTGTCGATATCGTCCTGTTTGAGGACGTAGTCGCCCAGAAGCCGCCGCGATTCGCGTTTGCCGGCCACATAGGCCACCCAGTCCAGCTCGCGGTTGCGGTACTTGGCATTGTCTTTCAGGCCGTTCTTGAGAAAGCTCCAGTTCGAATAGATCACCAGCAGGCCGTAGTCGCGGATGCGTTCGAAGTCGCGGATCTGGTCGAGGTTCATGCCCGTCTCCCATTTCCATTCGCCCATCGTCACCCGCTCGCAGTTTTCGGCGTTGAACTCCACGCCGTAGCTGAACGTCGGGAACGAGGTTTTGCGGCCCGTGTCGACCGAATACCATTGGACGGACGAACCCATCGTCATCCGGTCGGCGGTTTCGGGCGCCAGCGTTTCGCCGAATTCGTCGCGGCTCTCGCGGCCCATGCGGTAGTCGGCTCCGGCCAGGAATCCGATGGTTCCGTCGCCCGTGCAGTCGGCGAAAAGCGGCGCTTCGAGCGTCGTCTCCTCCCCGGTTTCGATGTGGCGGACGATTACGGATTTTATCCGGCCGCCCTCTTTGTTCACCGCTACGGCGCGGCAGCTGGAGAACAGCTTCACGTTCTGCTCCCCGGCGATGAACGCACTTTTCTTCGCGTCCTCGTAGTTTTCGGCCGGCCGGGCGTTGCCTTCGCGCGAGTGGCCGAATTCGCGGATCATGCGGCCCAGTCCCTCGTTGGGGCCAAGCTCGATGACGCCGCCCAGGTGCACGCGGATTTCGGAGCTGTTGTTGCCGCCCAGCACCGGGCGGTCGTTGACCAGAGCGACGCTGCACCCCAGCCGGGACGCCGCGGCCGCGGCGCACATGCCTGCGATGCCGCCGCCCACGACGACGAAATCGAACGATTCGGCGGTTTGCGGCGTTGCGGGGATGCCGAGCATCCGTTTGCGGAACGCTGCGAGTTCCGCGCTTCCGGACGGAGGGACGTCGCCCTCTTCGGTGGTGAAATAGACGGCGTCGCAGCGGCCGTCGAATCCGGAAAGGTCGGTCAGCGAAACGCTGACCGGACCTTTCCGGACGGAGACCTTTCCGGCGCACTGCCACATCCACTCGCTGCCCGTGCAGCCGAGCGTCGCGGACAGTTTCCGGCTGCCGACCCGGAGGGCGAACTTTCCGGGACCTTCCCCGTCGTACCAGGGGGCGACCCAGTTGAACGTCCGGACGTAGACCCGGTAGGTTCCCGTTTCCGGGAATTCGACCGTCGTCACGGCGTCCGCCACGGGTTTGCCCATGCCGTGCGCGATGAGGTAGGGCGAACCCATCTGGTCCATGAACTGCTGGTCCACGGCCCACCCGCCCTTGTCGCGGAAACTCTCGGCCTCGACCAGGACGCCGCTCCCGAAGGAGGCGGTGACGGACAGCAGCAGCGCTGCGGAAAGCAATGCAACCCTCTTCATGGTTTTTCAGGCGTTAGTTGATCTGTACTTCGTGCAGTTTCACCCAGCCTTCGGCCGTCTTTTCGTTGTTCACGGCGAGCTGGATGGCAGGCCGGTTCTCCTTTGTCGTGTCAACGATGGCGATGCCCCACGTGTATTTCCCCGCGGGAAGATCGACGGCCGGCGTTTCGAAGGTGTAGGAGAAGGGCTTGCTCTCGACCCAGGTCGAAGGCTCGCAGTCCTTGTCGACGAAGACCTTCTGCGCCTTGTCCGAAGCGTCGATCAAAGCGAAGGCCACCTTGTATTTGTAGTTCCACTGCGGCAGGTTGTTCGGGAAATAGCCCCAGCCCATGTTGCGCCAGCGCGAAGCGACCTTGACACGGCTGCCTGCGCTCACCTGGTCGGGAACGATCACCTGGTCGGGATAGAGACGGTAGCCGCCTTCGGAGACGAAGCGCTGCACGAGGCTGAAGGCATCGTTGAACCACGACTCGGTCTCCTGGCCGACACGGAAGTCCATCATGTTGACGCGGGCTTCGGCCGAGGAGTCGAATTCGCCCTGGCGGACATCTTCGGGGTGTCCCTGGCGGTAGCCGGCCGGGTCGTTCCAGTAGCTGTGGCTGCTGACGATATATCCGCCCTCCATGATGATGGGGACCTTGTAACGCCATTGTGCGGCGATTGCCTTCTCCCAGGTGCTGTAACCCCAGCTGGAGTTGTTCATGCCGAAGGCGTCGGAGCGGATGCAGTAGCCGTTGCTGATGGCCAGGGCCACGAGGCTTTCGCTGTTCGGGTTCGCCGTGCCCTGGCTCGTGGGATGGCCCAGTACGCGGTGGTAGTTGATCACCAGGGGAACCTTCGTGAAGTGTTTGGCGTAGAGCTTGGTGATCCAGTCGAGGACTTCGCGCTTCACCGTTTCCGTATTCTCATCGACAGCCGATACGTCGTCCTTGTTGTAAGCCACGCTGTGGCCCTCGCCCCACTTGCCGAGGCCGTAGCCGTCGATGAACGAGGTGTATTCCGGATCGTTGAACTCCTCGGCGAGGGCTGCGACGAACTTCTCGTAGTAGCGCTGGAAGATCGGGTCCTGCGGCATCGGGGTCTTGCGGTCGGGGTATTTCGGCTCCGACATCGCGTATTCGGCTCCGGCATCGTAGACGAACTGGGGCGTATTGGCGCCCTGGTCACGTCCGTCCACCACGACGCGGAAAGCGATGGGGAGTTTCAGCTCCCGGGCTTTCTGAACCAGTTTGTAAACCTTCGAATCGGGGTCTTTCCAGGCGTACTGCCCGTCTGCGGGATTCAGCACGGACCATTTCGTGCGGATATAGCAGGCCGAAGCGTAGTCCGCCACCCTTACGTTCTTTCCGAGCAGCGGTACGTAGATCTCCTTGTCGAAATAGGAGGGATCGTAGTCCGCGCTGACATACATCACCCAGCCGTTGAGCGGGTTGTGCAGCACTTCCGACTTGTTGTAGGCGGGCTTTACGGTCATACCGGCAACTTGGCCGCCTTCTTCGCCGCCGCCGTTGTCCTTCGAGCAACCGCAGGAAGCGGCGCAAAGAAATGCTGTCAGAAGACAGCCGGTCATCAGATTTCTCATGTGTATCATGTTGCTGTTTTTACGATTGATTGTCGTTGTAATGGAATATTGCCGTATCTTCCTGTCGGCCGGAACCCAGTCTCCATTCCGATACGGCAATATTTTTCAGTCGTGCGGTCCGGCGTTATTTGTTCCGGGCCAGGATCGTTCCGTGACGCAGATCGAAGATCAGCAGGTCGGAAGCGGGGATCGTGTAATACGAGTTGCGCGTCTCTCCGTCGGCACCTCCGTGCAGTTCGCCCACCTTGCCGAGAGTCAGCGTGAGGTTCTGCTTCTTGCCTTCTGCCGTCAGCGGACAGGTGAAGCAATAGGCATTGTTCTGGTTGTAATCCGCATCGCCGACCGAGAAATTCTGGGCTACGCAGAACTTCATGCCGCTGGAAAGTTTCGTGCCGTTGTGCTCTTCGGCGTCATAGATCAGGATCTGCGGGTCGGCGAAGCTCTGCTTCAGGTTGAGTTTGCGCACGCCCCAGCCCGTACCTGCTCCGTAGGCGTAGAGATCGAGCACCTCGATCGTTGCCTCGGGATTGGCTTCCGCACCGCTCGGGTGGAATGTGACGGACAGCGGCTTCAGGTCGGTTGCCGACGAGTAGATGCGCACCTGCTTGTTCTCCATGTCGATCAGCAGGCGGTAGTTGCCGGCGTTCGGGATATTCCACGAAACGGGGGTTTCCGTCATCTTCACGTCGACAAGCTCCCCGTCGCGGAGCGCGCCGTTGCCGTCGCTCGGAACGATGTAGTAGGTCTGGCCCTCCAGCTCGACGGGAATCTGCAACTCGCCGATGCTCAATTCGCCGTACCAGGCATAGAGGTTCGCATTCTCGACCGTCTTTTCGATCTCCGTCACGCTGCTGATGGCCGTGCCGGAAAGCGACACCTTGTCGGCATCGAAGACATCGACCTTGATCGGGGTTACGGTCACCTCCACGGTGCGCACTTCGGGCATTTCGTATGTGGGGCCGCCCGCATACTCCGCGATGACGCGGAACGCCAGCGTGAAGGTCTTGTTTACGGGCACCTTCCAGCGCTCGTTAGCCCAGTTGTTGATTTGCTCGGAGGTGTAGCTCCGGCTGAAGATGCCGTCGTCCTCGCTCGTCACGATGGCGGTGGACGAACCGAAGTTGTTGTTCAGCAGGTCCAGTTTGGTCGTGTAGGACACCAGATACTCGTCGGGCATCGGACGCGCGGGCGTCCAGTCGAAGGTCAGTACCGTAGCCGAAAGGTCGTTTTCGTCCAAAGCGATCTGGGAGGCGGAGGCGGTCAGCTCCAGAGTTTCCCGGACCGGGTCGCTGTCGTGTTCGTACGGGTCCCATTCACAGGCCCACTGGCCGAGAGCGAAAAGGGTCAGCAGCGACAGGTTGCATGCAAATTTTATCTTTTTCATAACTGTTTTTTTCGTGGTTGCTGATACGGTCCGGAATCTGCCGGACACATTCTTGTCTGATCCGCCCGGAGGCGGGGACGAAGGTTTTTAGCCTTCGTAACCTTCATATCCGGGATTCTGCGGGAAATTGCCGACATTCGCGTCGCGGATAGCCTGCGGAATGGGCCACAGCACGTGGAAATCCTGGATGAGGTCGCGCGCCTCGGGGTTGTACTTTCTCACGCGTTCGAGCAGCTTGCCCGTGCGTATCAGCGTGAAGCGGCGGCTCTCTTCGCCGTAGAGTTCGCGGATGCGCTCGTCGAGCAGGAAATCCATCGTCATCTCCTCGTCGGAAACGTCGGACACTTTGGCGCGGCGGCGCACTTCGTTCACGGCATCGGCGGCCTTATCGGGCATGTCCTGACGCAGGTAGGCTTCAGCCAGCAGCAGGTAGGTCTCGGCCAGGCGGAATTTCATGCGGTCCTTGTATGCGCCGGTGAGCTGGAGGTTTTCCTCCTTACCGAAGAAAAATTTCTTCAGCGCCGGGAAGAGCTGGGCCTGCGACCACGATTTGTCGTCGATGGGGCATTTTTGTCCCAGCTTGTTGGGCGTCAGCGGGTTGTTGTAGTACCAGTTGCGCTTGATGTTGTACTCCGAGTTGCGGATGTCGCCGTCTTCGAAGATGCCTTTTTCCTGAATATCGGGGAAACCCTCCTTTTCTCCGGCCGTCGTGGCGTTGGTTCCCTTGACGCCGATCCACCACTTCAGCGGATAGATCTGCGCCAGGCCGCGGCCGCCGAGCGAGTCGGCCAGTGCGAATCCGTCGATGGCGTGGTACTGGGGATTCCAGGCGCGGCGGGTCCAGTCGTCGGAATTCGTGCCGCCGCCGACCGTGTTGTACTGGAACTGCATGACCCAGATACCCTCGGTGTTGCCGGCCGAACGGTTCTGATTGTTTTCGACGAACATGTCGCTGAAATAGTCGCCGGGATCGTTCTTGGCGTTGCCGAAGCGGCTTTTCATCAGACTGTAATACGGGCAGTCGATCACGTCCTGGGCATACTCCTCGGCCAGCTTATAGTCGCCTTCGGCGCCGCGCAGCAGGTACATTTCGCTCAGCAGGTGGCGTGCGGCCCACGTCGTAAGCTTGCCCTCCTTCACGTTGTCGGGATTGTCGGGAAGGTACGTCTTGGCAAATTCCAGGTCTTTGATGATGTTGCCCAGCACCTCGATCTTGGGATCGCGCGAGAACGAGAGCAGGAAGGGCTTCTGGATGGTTTCGACCCAGGGCACGTCGCCGTAGAGGTAGACCAGCGTGCGGTAGGCGTAAGCCCGGAAGAAACGGGCTTCGGCCTGGTAAAGCTGTTTGTCGGTGGGATAGTCCCAGTTGTCGTTCTTTTCGGAATAGATCAGCAGTTCGTTGGCCGAAGCGATCAGGTTGTAGGCCCAGTTCCAGTATGAGCCGACGAAAAGCGTCGACGGGTTGAGCGTCATTTCGGCGAACGGAACCAGCGAACCGTCGCGGACGGTTCCCATGCGGCAGAGGTCGGTCGAAATCTGGAGCACCTCGTAGGCGCAGGCGCCGTTGTGCATGAAAGCGCCGTTTTCACCCCAGGTGTTGTATTCCGAGCGGGCGATGGCGTAGAGCCCCGTGGCTCCCACCTCGAAGCCCAGTGAACTGGTGTAAGTGTTGTCGGGGGCCAGCGAACTTTTCAGATCCTCTTCCAGGAAGGAGGTGCAGCCCGCAGCTATCGAGAGGATCGAACTCGCGATGCCGATCTTGATATAATTCATCGTTTTCATAGTCAGGTCTTGATTAGAAGGTTAAGGTTAATCCCAGTACGTAGGAACGGGCGGTCGGGAACGATGCGAACCAGGTGTTGTCGTAGTTCAGCATCTGGCGCATGTTGGAGAAGGCGCAGACGTTGTTCACGCTGAAATTCACGTCGATGGCGCTCAAGCCGATCCGGCGGACGAATTTCTGGTTGACACGGTAGCCCAGCGTGATGTTGCGCAGCTGCACGTAATTGAGCTTCTTGTAGTAGCCGTGGCTGAAGGAGGCCTGGTAACCCGGCGAAACGACCTCTGCGTCGGGGGTCTCCGGCGTCCAGTATTTCACGCCGTGGATGTAGTTGCCCGAACCGAACGTATACGAGGAGATGTTGGCCACGTTGTCCGTCATCCACTTGCCGAAGACGCCGTTGAACAGGAACGAGAAATAGAAGTCCTTGTAGGAGAAACGGTTGCCCATCGACATCGTGAAGCTCGGCTGTTTGCTGCCGATCACCTTGCGGTCTTTGGAGTCGATGATGCCGTTGCCGTCGACATCCTCCAGTTTGGCGGCTCCGGGCGTGGCTCCGGTCTGGTGGGCCACCTCCTTGCCGTCCTTGTCGATGAACGTGAACTCGTCGCCTTCCTGCCAGATGCCGATCATGTTCCAGTCGTAGTAGACCGACAGCGGCTGGCCGATGAACCACTTGTTGTTGATGTCGTCTTTGCCGTCGCCGCGCAGCGCGACGATCTGGTCGCGGTTGAGCGAGAAGGTGAAGTCGGTCTCCCACCTGAAATCCTTCTTGCGGATATTCTGCGAATGGAGCGTCAGTTCGATACCCTTGTTGCGGGTCTGGCCGACGTTGTAGAGAATCTTGCTGTAACCGTTCATAATGGGAACGGTACGCGACATCAGCAGGTCGTGCGTGTTGGAGAGGTACATGTCGATCGTACCGCCCAGACGGCCGTTGAAGAACTGGAAGTCGATACCGAGGTTGGCCGTATAGGTGGTCTCCCAAAGCAGGTCGGGGTTGCCGATACCGTCGCTCGGCAGGTAGGCCGAGTTGGCGGCGTCGCTGTTGTCGCCCCAAATATATTTGACACCATTGGTCGAGTAGAGACGGTCGAGCGACTGATAACGCGAAATGGCGTTGTTTCCGTTGGCGCCGTATGAGAGGCGGATCTTCAGCATGTCGATCCAAGAGGCGTTGTCCTTGATGAAGCTCTCCTCGCCGAGATGCCAGGCAACGGCTGCCGAGGGGAAGAAAGCCCATTTGTGGTTTTCAGCGAAGGCCGAGAACGAGTCGGTGCGGCCCGTCACCGTCAGCAGGTATTTGCTGTTGAAGCCGTAATTCACACGGAACATGCCTGAAACCGTGTTCTCCTTCCAGAAATCCGAACTGATGGCGATCTTGTTCTCGGCGCCGTCCATCCGGTAGAAGCTCGAATCGTCGTTCACGAAGCCTTCGCCGCTTTGCGAAGCGCCCGTGTACTTGGTCTCCTGCATGGAGAAAAGACCTGTGAAGTCGATGTGGTGTTTGCCGAAATTCCGGTCGAATTTAAGCACGTTCTCCCACGTCCAGTCCGTCGTGTGGTTGTTGGCCAGCTCGGCGCGGCCGTCGACTTTCTTACCCGTTACGGTGTTGCGGCCGTAGTAGGTTCCGTTCATCTGGCTGCGGTAGTTGTAGCCGAACTGCGACCGGAAAGAGAGCCCTTTGACCGGAAGTTTGAGATCGAGGAACCCGTTGGCCATGAAGTTGCGGCCCGTGCGTTTCTGGTCGGCGTTGACGTCCTTCATCGGGTTGGGCAGGTTCGAGTAGTCCATCGGCTCTTCGTAGTAGGCGCCGGTCTCGTCCTTGTAGATGCCGTAGGGGCTTTGCTTGATGGCATGTTCGAGGTTCGGCGTCGCACCGCCGGTCTCACGGTTCACGAACTGCGTGGTGAGACCTACGGACAGCCAGTCGTTCATTTTCTGGTTGATGCTGGCATAGACGTTCGTGCGCTGGTAATTCGAATTGTAAACCACGCCGGGGTTGTCCAGGTAGGAAACCGAGGCCATATAGGTGGTCTTCTCGTTGCCGCCCTGGAAGCTCAGCTGGTGGTCCATCGTGAAGACCGTGCGGAAGACATAGTCCTGCCAGTCGTTGGTGATGCCCTTGGCGTAGTTTACCTTCTCGCTGGCGCTGATAATCGAACCTACCAGCGGATCGAGCTGCTCGCCGCTGTAATTGTTCTTGAGCCGGCCCATGTCCTGCTTGAGGCGGATGAACTCGTTGGGACCCATGGTTTCGATGCGCTGCATCGGCTCGGCGATGGCGAGCTTCGTTTTGTAGGTGACATGGAATTCGCCCTGCGAACCCCGCTTGGTCTGGATCAGGATGACGCCGTTCGAGCCGCGCGAACCGTAGATGGCCACGGCCGACGCGTCTTTCAGCACCGACATGTTCTCGATGATGTTCGGGTCGAGGTCGGCCAGTCCGCCCGAGTAGGGAATGCCGTCGAGAATGATCAGCGGGTCGTTGCTGGCCGTCAGTGAGTTCTGGCCGCGGATCAGCAGGGTCTGGTTGCTGCCCGGCGCTTCGTTGCCGGTCGTGATGTTCAGACCGGCGACCTGGCCGACCAGACGGTCCATCAGGTTGTTGGTCGAGACCATTTCCAGCGTCTGTTTGCTGACGACGGCGAGACCTCCCGTGAGGTCTTTCTTTTTCTGCGTACCGTAACCCACGACGACCACTTCGTCGAGGGACTGGGCGTCTTCGGTCATCGTCACGTTTACGACATTCGATGCGCCGAGTTTCACTTCCTGGTCGGTATAGCCCAGACAGGTGAAAAGAAGCGTCGAGGATGCGGGAACTTTGATTTCATAAACACCTTGCGTATTGGATACGGCTCCGTTGTTGCTTTTGCCGTCCTTTACCACGACAACGACTCCCGCCAGCGGGGCGCCGCTTCCGTCGGTGATTTTACCGGTTACTTTGACGTCGTTCTGCTGGGCGAACGACGGTGTTGCAGACAGCAGGAATAAGAGGGAAATCGTCAGGCTGCCTATAAGCTTTTTGTACATGCTCATTATCATAAAAGGTTTCTTTTTGGTTAGTGCTTGTATCTCCGTTATAAAGGGATTGTCTGGAGGGGCGGGAGACACTTCGTCGCCTGGTGTGGTTTTCCGATCATCTTTTCATAGGTTTCAGGTTTTAATTTTTTAAATTTTTTATGTATTTCGAAGGAAAAGCGGACGCCGGGGACTTCGGACCCCGTATTGCAAAGGTCAATAAAACGGGGCGACCGGATGGGCGTCGTTTATTCGGAAATGGTTCCATTTCGTACGGAGGGGTAAAAAAAAGGAGCATATCCGGGCGCTGCGGGCGCTGCGCAGACCTGCGAAGAGTCCCGTCCGGACAAAATGAAACCTCCCTGCCGGTCGCGCGGGGCGACGGCGGGAAGGTTTCTGCGGGCAGATGCGGACGCTGCTCCGGCGGATACGAAAGCACGAGATATTCATAGCCGGTTCGGTCGGCTCCTTTCGTGCGGTTTGCGTCAGGATTTCTTCTTAAATTCGGATGGGGTCAGTTCGAAATGCCGTTTGAAACAGATGCTGAAATATTTGGGATTGGCGAATCCCGTCAGGACCGAGATCTCGGAGATGGTCAGGTCCGACTCCCGGAGCAGCTGGGCCGACCGTTTCAGCCGGACGTCCATGATGAACTCCTTGATCGACATGCCCGTGATGTCGTTGATCTTCTGGTAGAGGAGCGTGCGTCCGATCGACATGTCCGACACGAACGAATCCACGTTGTAGTCGCTGTTGTCCATGTTCCGTTCGATATAGTTCATCGCCTTTTTCAGCAGTTCCTCGTCCATCGACGAAATGGTGATCTTCGACGGTTCGGCGATGTACTTCTTGCTGTAACGCTCCTTGAGTTCCTGCTGGGTGCGGATGAGGTTGGCAACCTGTTTGAGCAGGAAATCCATATCGAAGGGCTTGTCGATGAACACGTTGGCTCCGCATTCCAGTGCCTTGATCTTGTTTTCGGTGTTTTTGCCCAGAGCCGAAAGCATGATCACCGGGATATGGCTGGTCTTGATGTTCGAACGCAGCGAGCGGCATACCTCGAAGCCGTCGGCTTCGGGCATCATCAGGTCGGTGATGACGATCTGGGGGCAGATTCTCTCCGCTTTGGCGATGCCTTCGCTGCCGTTTGCCGCGGTGTATACGTTGTAGTGTTTCGACAGCCGTTGTTCGAGGTAGCTCCGCAGGTTGGGGTCGTCCTCGATGACCACGATGTTGCACGCCTTGCGGTCGTGCCGGTCGTTGGGAGCCATGACGTCGGATTCGGTCAGCAGGTTGTCGATTTCGGAGACCGTGTATTCGTACGATTCGGCGGCGCTGTCGGTCTTTTCGGCGTTGAGCGTGAAGGGCAGGACCACCGTGAACGCGACTTTCGAGTTGCCCGAACGGAGGGTGATGGTTCCGTTGAGGTTGCCGACCAGCTCCTTGACGATGGCCAGTCCCAGGCCGCTGCTGCTCTCGAATTGGGAGCGGCGGTCGGAGAGGTGGTTGAACGATTCGAAGATGGCCTCCTTCTTGTCGTCGGGGATTTCCGCCCCGGTGTTGGTGACAGTGAAGGCGATGTATTCGGTGCCGGCGGCCGGCGGAGCGGACTCCGGGCGCTGGTCCTGCCGCGCCGGGTAGATTCTCACGCCGACATAGCCGTTTTCCGAGGCGTACTTGATCGCGTTGGAGAAGAGGTTCGTGAAGATTTTTTCGATCACGTCGTGGTCGAACTTGGTGTAGAAACTTTCATACTGGGAGTTGAAGCCGGTTTCGATCCCCTTCTTGTTGGCGTAGAACTCGAACAGCGAGAAGATGCTGTCGATGAAGCGGATCAGATCGCCCGGCTGGCGGTTCAGGGTGATCTTCTGGCTCTCGATTTCGCGGAACTGAAGCAGTTGGCTGATCATGCGCTGGATGCGCCCCACGTTCTTCTCGATCAGGTGCACGTAGGCATTGCCAGGCGCATTGGCGGGCAGGTGTTCCTTGAGCTGTTTCAGCGGGTCGACGACCAGCGTGAGCGGAGTTTTGAGGTCGTGGGAGATGTTCGTGAAGAAGTTGATCCGGGCCTGGGTCAGCTGCTTCATGTTCTGTTCCTTGATCCGCTCCAGTTCGAGCCGCTGTTCGAAAATCTTCTTGTTGGTGAAATACCGCCAGATGAAGTAGGCCACCGCCGAGAGCAGCGCCGCATAAACGAGGTAGGACCAGCGGGAGAGGAAGGGCGAGGGGTGCACCCTGAAGCCGAGCGCCGAAACCTCGTCGCCCCACAGGCCGTCGTTGTTGGCCGCCTTGACCTCGAAGACATAGTTTCCGGCGGGCAGGTTGAAGAACTGCACCGCCTTCTGTCCCTGCGGCAGCAGGGACCATCTTTCGGAGTGTCCCAGCAGGCGGTAGGCATACTGGTTTTTCTCGGCGTTCAGGTAGCTGTTCGCCGAGAAGCGGATTTCGAAATTCGACTGCCGGTGCGACAGTTCGATCACGTCGCCCTCGCCTCCGCGGTAGGAGAGCGTGGAAATGGCTTTCTCCAGAGGCGAGTTCTTGGCGCCGGGCACGGCCGGCCGGCTGTTGATAAGCAGGTCCGTAAAATAGACTTTCGGCTTCTGGTCGTTGTATTTGATCTTTCCCGGGGTGAAGAGGATGAAGCCGTCCGTCCCTCCGAACAGCATTTCGCCTTTCGAGGTCTTGTAGCAAGCCCGCACGTAGTAGGCCCCGCAGCGGTTCGGGATGTCGATCTGCGATTTGCGGATCACCCCGTCGGTATGGTCGTAATAGTAAAGCCCGTCGTTGGTGCTGAACCAGACATCTTTCGAGGGGGTGTCTTCGAGGATGCCGAAGACTGTTTTGCCCTCCAGCCCTTCGCCGTTCCGGTCCCTGAAATTGACGTAACTGCCGTTGCGGCGCAGCAGGTTGACCCCGCCGCCACGGGTTCCGAACCAGATGTCGGAGTCGGAGGTGACGCAGTAGGAGCAGAGGTTGTTGACCGAATAGGGGGCCTCTGCGATGTAATGGCGCTTCAGAATCCGCCGTGTGGCGGGATCGACGACGTATGCGCCGTCGTGCCCGACGAGCCACAGGTCGCCCCGCTCGTCGTGGAACAGCGTTTCGATATGGATGCGGACGGCGTTTCCCTGTGCGTCTGTCAGCCGGACCGTCTCCACGCGTCCCGTACTCGCATCCTTGTACATCAGCTCGGCGTCCGGGTCGGTCAGCCAGATGCCCCGGTCGCCCTCCTTGGCGAAGTCATAGACGCTCAAAGGCTGTCCCGAGGCCGGATGGTTCATGTACAGGTCGGAGAAACGTCCCTGCCGTTCGTCGAAGACCCGCATTCCGCCGTTGAACGCCGAGACCAGCAGCCTGTCGTTTCCGTCGTGCCACAGCTTTTTGATCATGTTCGACGTCAGGCCGCAGCGGCTCTCCTGCGTGTAATAGACGAACCGGCCGTCGCGGCGGTCCCAGCGGTTAATTCCCCCCCCCTCCGTTCCGATCCAGAGATTGCCCTCCGAATCCTCTTCGAAACAGCTGACGATGGGATGGTTCAGCCCGCCCGGCGTGGCTTTGAAATAGTCCACGCCGTTGTCCGCGAAGGTCATGTAGGCCAGTTTGCCGCCGTATGTGCCGACCCATATCCCGCCGTCGGGATCGGGGAAGATCGACCATACCGAATTGTTGGGCAGGGAGTAGGGATAGTGGAGGTCGGAACGCAGCAGCTGCGTGCTGGCGGTAAGCGGCTCCAGCAGCAGCAGTCCCGATTGCGTCGCTACCCAGATGATGCCCTGCGAATCGAGGTGAAGCTCCTTGGCGCCGGCGGATTTCTCGTATTCGAGCGGCAGTCGGAAATACCGTCCGATCCTGCCGTTGCCGTCGCATTCGTAGAGCCCGTCCATGAGCGTGAGGACATATACCGACCCGTTGCACTCCACCACGTCGCGGATCACGCAGCTGCCGCCGCCGACGGATGCGAAGAGGACGTATTGCCCGGTCTCCCGGTTCAGGCGGTAGAGATCGCCGCCCGACGCGGCGTAAACGTACTCTTTCGTGCACACCAGCGTCAGCGTCCGCCCGGGTGCGGACATCTCCGGAGGCATCGGATAGCGGGTCACGGCGGGCAGCCGTTCGGGGCTGAACGATTCGATGCCGTTGTTGCGGATCAGCCATACCGTCCCGTCGTTGTTCGCCGTGACCGAGCCGATATTGCCCTCCAGAACGAATTCGAACTCCAGCTTCCGGTAGTCGAAGCGCAGCAGCCCTTGGTTAGTCCCTACGTACAGGCCTTTCCGGTTGTCCGTGATCACCTGTCCGTAGGACCAGTAGGAATTCGGCAAGAGGTTCGTGACTAGGTCGGTCATCCGTACGAACGACGTGCCGTTGTACATGAACAGGGCGTCGTAGCCGCTGAACCACATACGCCCGACGCTGTCCTTGGCGATGCTGTGGATGCCTCCGTAATAGGAGGTCTCGGGCATGGTGTGGAAGCGGTAGTCCGGGATGTTCAGGGCATGGAGCGCCGGAGAAATCAGCGTTGCGGCGAAAAACAGCGTCGCAAACGGAATTTTCGTATATGCCTTATGTCGGGTCATCGTTTCTTCTTTAGCACAAAGATAAAAGAAAAAGCGAAAAATGGATGCTTCGAAGCCCGGTTTTTCGGTTCTCCGCCGCCGGACCGGGCGCGCGGCGGGGAAAGCCGGGCTGCACCGCCCGGAGACGAAAAAGACGGCAGGGAAAACTCCCTGCCGTCTTTTTTATTGAATGAAGCGCTCCGGACCGGGGCGTGATTCCGGTGGGCGTTTACCGCCCCTGAAGCCCGCTTTTTAAGCGGGCGGGCGCGGAGCTTGGTCGGAATCCTGCCTGCCTGCCGTCGCCCCCTGAAGCCCGCTTCTTAAGCGGGCGGGCGCGGAACGGGATCGTAAGCCAGAATGGCCCGGCATCGCCCCTGAAACCCGCTTCTTAAGCGGGTTACCAGATGATTACGCGATCCTGTTCGGGCAGGAACATCGGTCCGTCGGCGATCGAGAAGGCGTCGTAGAAATCCTGCAGGTTGCGCAGCGTGGCGTTCACGCGCCATTTGCCCAGCGAATGCACGTCGAGCTTGGTGAGACGGGCGATCTCCTCGTCGCGGATGTTCTGCGCCCACAGCGTGGCGTAGCCCAGGTAGAAACGCTGCTCGGGAGTGAATCCGTCGATCGGGGCGGGAGCCTCCCTGCCTGCGAGCGAATTGCGGTAGGCCGTGCGGGCCACGCGCAGGCCGCCCTGGTCGGCGATGTTCTCGCCGAGCGACAATGCGCCGTTGGCGAAGATCGCAGGCTGTCCCTCCTTGGCGGGCAGAACCTCGATCGCGTCGAACTGCTTGACCAGAATGTCCGTCTTGGCCTTGAATGCGGCGGCGTCCTCGTCGGTCCACCAGTTGTTCATGTTGCCGTCCTTGTCGAAAT
>OOIG01000090.1_pt1 | contig 78625 bp, 69 predicted proteins | sample 1692091 | NCBI WGS metagenome assembly OOIG01 (sample SAMN06348188, study PRJEB24527) | human gut metagenome | biome: human gut; feature: ankylosing spondylitis patient; material: feces | host: Homo sapiens | place: China | collected 2015-10 | reverse complement strand
CCGAGTTTACTACCCATCCACCGGTATCAACGACAGAAAACTCATGTCCCACCCATTCCGACTTGCCATACTGACGGTCGCGGGTAGTTCCTGCCTGCTCGTTTACAATTGCCTGACGCGTTTTGGTCAGACGATTAAAAAGTGTAGACTTTCCCACATTGGGGCGTCCTACGATTGCTACTAAATTTCCCATTTTCTTTCTTGTTTACGGCTATCACAGTCGATTTTAATCCATTTGATACCCAAAGTTCTTTAATTCTTTGTCCGAGCTTCTCCAATCCTTATCAACTTTCACAAAGGTTTCCAGATAAATAGACTTTTGGAAAAAATGTTCCAACGTTTTACGAGCCTCTGTAGCCACCTTCTTCAATGCCCTGCCCTGCTTACCTATAATAATACCTTTTTGCGATTCACGTTCCACATAAATCACAGCATTGATATGGATACTCTTAGCATCTTCCTTAAATTGCTCCACTACCACTTCTACAGAATAAGGAATCTCCTTATCATAATAAAGCAAAATCTTCTCGCGGATAATCTCGGTGACAAAGAAACGCGCCGGTTTGTCTGTCCACTGATCCTTACCGAAATAGGGGGGTGAATCGGGCAGCAATTCCTTGATACGCTTCATTACCGTATCCACATTGAATTTAGAAGTAGCGGAAATCGGAATAATTTCAGCTTGCGGAAGCAACTCTTTCCACTCTTCGACCAGTTTGATCAGCTTCTCCTGATCCGTAAGGTCTATTTTGTTGATAAGCACCAATACAGGTACGTTCATTTTTTTTACCTTTTCCAAGAAGTCGCTGTTCTTGTCTGGTTTTTCCACCACGTCAGTTACATAAAGTAAAACATCTGCATCCTGAAGAGCCGAAACCGAGAATGCCAGCATTTCTTCCTGCAACTTGTAGTTCGGTTTTAATACACCGGGAGTGTCAGAAAAAACGATTTGCGCATCATCCGAATTTATGATACCCATAATTCGGTGTCGGGTTGTTTGCGCTTTAAAAGTGGCAATAGAAATTCGCTCACCAACCAAAAGGTTCATGAGAGTTGATTTACCAACATTTGGATTGCCGACAATATTTACAAATCCTGCTTTATGCATATTTTTAATCGTTTATAGACAAAAAAACGCACACATCCGTTGACAAAGTTAGTATAAATTTTCATGTCAAGACATAGTTTTGCACAAAAATTTATCATCAAATATTAAAAAAGTTTTCAAAAACAAGAAGGTCAGACGGTTGTCAATATTTGCCGGAACGGATACGGTAAAGGGTTTCTTTGGTAAGGTTTAGAAAAGAGGCAAGTTGAGTGACGGACACGACGTCCAAAATATGAGGATATTTCTTCAGTGCCCAAAAATAACGGTCGCGCGCTTCCATGCGCAACATAAACATATGTTCTTCCAGGTATTCGATATGACGTTCCAAGGCAGCATTAATCACACGGGAATATTCTTCAGAACTGAGAATGGCATTGCTCAGCGAAACAACGGGCGTATAGCAGATTTCCGTTTCCGACAGAAACTGGACGAACATCTGCTGCTTCTGCTTCTGCATCATTGACAGTGGACGAATCACGAATTCACCCTCAAAAGAAAAGGCATAATTGAACTCCTTACCTCTTTCTATATAATAGGTACGGGCAGCACCGCGATGGATATAGAACAGATTGGCAAGAATCTCGTTTTGCCCGTCAATGACATGTCCCTTTTTGAACACTTGCCAGGAAAGCGAATTGAGCAGGCGTGCCTCGTCGTCGGGCGAATAGTCAAGCATCGTCCGAAGTTCATCCAAAAATTTAGGCCGCCGCTCCATAATCCGGTCTATTTTTGCAGAATTGATTCAAGATGGCTCTTCACGTTGGCCATCAACCATGACGGAGTAGAAGTAGCCCCGCAAATGCCGATGCTTCCCACATGCTCCAGCCATTCGGGCTGAATGTCGGCTTCGGAAAATATCATGTGAGAATTGGGGTTCACATCACGACATTCGTTATAAAGTATCATGCCGTTGCTGCTCTTCTTGCCGCTGACAAATAGAATAAGTTCATGCTCGGCAGCAAACTGGCGGATACGGGGAATACGGTTCGCCACCTGACGGCATATCGTGTCGTGACATTCAAAACGCCCGTCGGGCTTGCGACGGCGAATTTCGTCGGCAAGGCTCTTCAGGCCTTCGCGTGACTTGGTAGTCTGCGAATACAGCACAATGTCGCGGCTGTAGTCCACACGGTCGGCTCCCGACAGGTCCTCCACCACCACGGCGTTGCCGTCGGTCTGCCCCACCAGCCCGTTCACTTCGGCGTGGCCGAGCTTACCGTATATGACAATCTGCGGATTACCCTCCGACAGATAGGATGCCTTGATGCGCTGCTGGAGTTTGAGCACCACCGGACAGGTGGCGTCGATGATTTCAATCCCGTTTTCACGGGCTATGCGATAGGTTTCGGGCGGTTCGCCGTGGGCGCGAAGCAGCACCTTCACATTGTGCAGGCGTTTCAAATCATCATGCGTGATGGTCACCAGACCTTTCTGCTGAAGGCGTTCCACTTCGTTGGAATTGTGCACGATGTCGCCCAGACAGTAGAGTTTCCCCGATTTCTCGAGTTCAGCCTCTGCCTTGCGGATAGCTGTCACCACACCGGGACAGAACCCCGAATCCTTGTCAATTTCTATTCTTACCACTTATTTCCGGCTGATAATGGAGTGATACAAATCGAGCAGCCATTTGTCCTGCTCTTCGATAGTCATGTCCGAATTATTGAGCACCACGGCATCGTCAGCCTTGCGCAACGGACTTTCCGAACGGTTCATGTCGATATGGTCGCGTTCGCACACGTTGCGGTAGACTTCCTCATACGAAACCGAAGTGTCGCCTTTTCCCACCAGTTCGTCGTAGCGGCGGCGTGCACGGGTTTCGGGCGAAGCGTCGACATAGACCTTCATCTCCGCATCGGGGAACACTGTGGTACCGATATCACGGCCGTCCATAACGATACCTTTACCTTTGCCGAGTTCCTGTTGCTGACGCACAAGCGCATGGCGCACCGACGGAACAGCAGCAACGATGCTCACCTTCGACGATACGGGCATCTGGCGGATTTCCGTTTCCACATTACGTCCGTTCAGATAGGTTTCCGTTTTTCCTTCGGCATTCACTCCGAAAGTGACGCGGATATTGTCGAGTTGGCGTTCGAGTGCTTCCGTATCAAGGCGGTCGCCGTCAAACAGATTGTTTTCCAGACAATAAAGTGTCACGGCACGGTACATTGCACCGCTGTCAATATAGGCATAGCCGATAGTTTTTGCCAGTTTCTTGGCCATTGTGCTTTTGCCCGACGAAGAAAAGCCGTCGACGGCAATCGTTATAAGAGGTTTCTGTTCCATCATTTCATAAATTCATAAAGACTGGTTGACAGGTTGACCATAAAGGTCGTCCCGCCGATATGCGGCTGGGCAAGCGCAACGCCGACACGGAATTTGTTGGTGCGGAAGCCCGCTCCTGCCGAAAAGCCGGAAATGAAGTTGCGCGCGAAAGTCGCCATATCGGTTCGTGTTTTATAGTTGTAGCCCACGCCGATGTAGAAACGGTCGGACGGAGCGTATTCCACTGCAAAGATAAGGTGTCTGAACAGATTTCCCACAAAATTGTCCTTCAAAACGAGCGGCGAATTGGCATCGTTTGCATCCTGACGGGTATAATAGGGCAATTTCCAGCGGTTAAGGTTGACGGCCGTAATCGACAGGCGGAACGGTCCGCCGTTGAGCGACTGCGTATAACCCAACTGGATATCCCACGGCAGGCGGTCGTACTGGTCGGTAAAGCGTTTCACCTGTCCGCCGAGGTTTTTCAGCACCATCGAAAACGAGAGGTCTTTTTCCGAATTATAGTAGTTCACACCCAAGTCGGCGGCTATGGCAAGCGCCGTATACTGTTCGTAGCTCGAATAGAGCAGTTTCATGTTGACACCGCCACGGAAATAATCGTTGAAATCATGGGCATACATTCCGCTGAAAGCAATGTCCTGCGGATGGAAAGAACCCGTAATCGTACCGCCGACATCAGCCGACTTGATTTCGCCGTAGCCGAAATACTGGATGCCTGCCGACCACGCCCCATGCTCGCCCGCTTCTTTTGCGAAGCGCACACCGGCATAGTTGCTTCCTCCAAGATAGCGCATATAGCTGAAACCCACCTGCATGCCCACTTCCGGACCGAGAAGTCCCGGGTTTTGCTCATAGAGGTTCACATCGTCGTCGATAATCGATATGTTGGTACCTCCCAAAGCATACGCGTGCGACGAAGTGGTGGTGTTCAGATAGTTATACGCCGTCGTGCCGTCCTGTGCCAGAACAGGGAACGGCAGCAGGAGGGCAAGCGCCGCTGTCAATATTTTAACGTATCTGCTTATTTTCATATTCTTACGCACGAAGCCACAGCTTCGCATAGAATTATAACGGATAACAGGTCCGTATAGTATATCGGCCATTTATTAAAATTTCGCAATTTGCCGGCTGTAAAACAATGTTTTTGCAAAAATAAATAAAACATTTTCAATTATCCACAAAATCAGGCATTTCAGCATTGCATATAAGTTTTTTGCCCCTATATTTGTAACCGTAAAAAGAGAGGAAGACATTATGTTGCGTGATTTAAAACATATCATATTCTCGATAATGACGGTTCTGCTGGTTGCTCCGGCTGCCGGCGCACAGGTTTACCGTGTCGCAATTGCGTCCAACGCTTCACGCACCGACTATGTCGATGTTTATGAATACGACTTCGTGGATGTCCAGCCGCAATTTCCGGGCGGCGACCGCGGACTTATCAATTACATCAACAAGACCCGTGTCTATCCCTACGATGCCTACCAGCACAAAATCCAGGGAAGAGTGATTTGCAGTTTCATCGTCAACACCGACGGCTCAATTTGCAACATCACGGTTCTGAAAGGGCTTTGCCCCTCGATTGACGAGGAAGCCAAACGAATCATTCAGGAAATGCCCAACTGGAAGGCAGGAAAGCTCAACGACGAAACAGTGCCTGTCCACTGCATTCTCCCAATTGCTTTCCGACTGTAGGTACAGCTCTTTTCACTGAATTTGCCTAATACAAATCTTTTTCATAATCTTATATTTTTACCTCCGCTCCTGCTGACAGGCCCGGAGGATTTTTTTGTCTGCATTTCCCGGCAAATTTGTCGACCAATGCGGCGGTTTCGTCGGCAGAGCGGAAAAGGCCGGCAGCGAGGTAGCGATTTTTGAGTACTTTTGCACCGCTAAAATGAAGTTGAACACTACAGAAAAGAATAATGATTATGAAAAAATCGCTTATCAGCTATTCCGTATTTCTATTTATATTGCTCGGCGCGTTGACGGCATTCGGGCCGTTGGTGACCGACATGTATCTTCCCGCCTTGCCGGGCATGGCAAATTATTTCAGCACAACGGCTTCAATGGTGCAACTGGGACTCACCACCAGCATGATCGGCCTCGCCGTAGGTCAGCTCATTTTCGGTCCGCTGAGCGACAAGTTCGGCCGCCGTCCGCTTCTTCTGGCCTCGATGCTGGTATTCATCGTTTCCACCCTGCTCTGCATCTACTCGCCGAACATTGAAACGTTCATCGCCCTGCGCCTGCTCCAAGGCATCGCCGGAGCCGGCGGCATCGTCATCTCGCGTTCAGTGGCTACCGACATGTTTTCCGGGAAAGAGCTTGCCAAATCGATGGCCATCATCGGCGCCATCAATGGTGTGGCACCGGTAGCGGCTCCCGTGCTGGGCGGATTCTTTACCGACATCATCGGCTGGCGCGGCATTTTCTGGATTCTGCTCGGCATCGGCATTCTGCTGTTGATGGCTGTGGTGCGTTTCCGCGAGTCGCTCAAACCGGAAAACAGGAAGCAGGAAGGACTGAAACAGATGTTTCTCGGCTTCCCCGCCATGCTCCACAACCGCCGTTATGTCTACTTCGTACTCCAGTACGGTTTCTCCAGCGGCGTACTTTTTGCCAACATTGCCTCCTCGCCATTCATCATGCAGCAGCACTACGGCTTCTCGCCGATGATGTTCAGCATCGTGTTCGGTGTCAACTCGCTGGCCATCGGCATAGCGGCGGCATCGTCCGTCAAGTTCCACAACACAGAGAGCGGCACGTTCATCGGCAGCCTGGGAATGTTGATGTTTTCGGCATTGCTGCTGTTCGCCCTATGGCTTGAATGCAGCTTCTGGGTGTACGAGCTGTTACTGCTGGCAGTCATCTTCATGCTCGGCCTCACTTTCACCTCGTCGACCACGCTTGCCATGGACAGCGGACGCGAAAATTCGGGTACGGCATCGGCACTGTTCGGCGCTGTCGGTTTTGCCTTCGGCGGAATTGTCTCCCCACTGGTTGGAATAGGCAACATATTGACCACCACAGGCATCGTGTTTGTCGTATGCTCCCTGTTTGCCGTATTCTTTGCCGTCAAGGCCGTACGCACAAGCGTAGGAATGCGCGCCAGCCTGCGCCCCCTGAAGCATCTGACAAAACACAAATAATTGAGGCATGGGTTAGCGGTTAAGGGTTATGGGTTAGCGGAACTCTGTAAACTGTAAACTGTAAACCGTAAACCCCAAAATCCCCCTCTGCGTATTGGGCTACGAAAAGGGAAAATGTGTGATTGCCACAAATAATCCACTAAAAAAGTGGATTATTACAAACAATTGAGTATCTTTGCCACGTAAACAATACGGAAAGCGATGGAGATAAACTTCGATAAAGACTATTTGCGCCAATTGTACGAAGAAGGAAAGACGACGGACAAGAAGCACCGCTTCCAACCGCATATTGTCTCTCGCTACCAGTTGCGTATCAAAGTGCTGGAGCAAGCAATAAGCATAGAAGAGCTCTACGGCATCAACTCGCTTCATTACGAAGTACTACAAGGCGACAAGGCTGGAATCTCCTCCATTCGGGTAAACGACCAATACCGCATAGAGTTTACAGTGGAACAGGTTTCATCTGGAACCGTGGTCACTATCTGCAATATATTGGAATTGTCAAATCATTATAAAAAGTAAGTATGGAAAAATATATCTGCCAACGCCCCATACATCCGGGCGAACTGCTAAAGGAAGAGATAGAAGAACGCAAGCTCTCACAACGCAAGCTGGCAGAACGGACTGGCATCTCCTATAAGGTGTTGAACGACATCCTCAACTGCCGCCGTCCGGTCACGGCACAGACGGCAATGCTGTTTGAAGCGGCATTGGGCATCAGCGCTTCACTGTTGATGCGCATGCAAGTCGACTGCAACATGAAGCAAGCGGCCTCAAATCCCTCCTTTATGGAGCGGCTCAAACAAGTGCGCAAGTATGCCGCCATATTGTAAGTACTGACACATTGAAAATTTATCGTCCCGTTCTTCTGCTACGGAAAGCGGGACGATTTTTCTATAGGGAGCGAAACAAACGGAGACATTAAAAGGTTATGGGTTAGAGATTATAGGTTAGCGCCTGTAAACCGTAAACAGTAAACAGCAAACTCTAAAAAACTCAGACACAAGAACATAAAGACATAATTTTGAGGGCGCTATCAAAGGATGTCCTCCTCTAAGATAGAGGAGGTGGGCGTAGCCCGGAGGAGTATGAACGCCATCTGTAGGGTTATGGTTTAGGAGTTATAGGTTAGAGTTGTCGGCGGTTTTTTCGTGACAAACTGGGGAATTTTTGTTCTTCTGTTCTTCTGTCAAAAAACTCAGACACAAGAACATAAAGACATAATTTTGAAGACGTTATCAAGGGATGTCCTCCTCTAAGATAGAGGAGGTGGGCGAAGCCCGGAGGAGTATGAACGCCATCTGTGGGGTTATGGTTTAGGGGTTATAGGTTAGAGTTGTCGGCGTTTTTTCGTGACAAACTGGGGAATTTTTGTTCTTTTGTCAAAAAAAACTCAGACACAAAAACATAAAGACATAATTTTGAGGATATTATTATCAGCTTTTTTGTTCTTTTGTTCTTCTGTTCTTTTGTCAAAAAACTTCCGACACAAGAACATAAGTGGGGTTCTGTAAACTGTAAACTGTAAACAGTAAACCACAAACACCCCTAACCCATAACCTCTAATCCATAACCCTTATATACTGTCATACTCAACCATAATATTTACGGCTATCAGCCGTTCGTCCGGCTCCCCGAAGCAGCGGATATTGGCGGAATCTTCCCGCAGCAGTATCGGGTCAACCCCCTCGCCCGTCAGATAGCCCAGCAGTTCCTGAGGAATACCGTGACTCAGCGCATCTTCCTTCCAATCTTTTTCATAGTCAAAACCCTGTGCTGTAAACAAAAAGCTGTGCATCGTGCATCCCGACGATTTCCATCTCATCCGCACGTATGGCCTTCCGTCCGAAAAGCTGCCTTTTTCGGAGAAAAGGATTTCCATCCTACGGTCCTGCTGAAATCTTTTTAAATCAAGTTCCTTAAATTTCATCTTTCAATTGCTTTTTACCACCAATCTTCTCAATTATTTTGCAATATTCACAAAAATAATCGACATTTCCAACTTTTTGTCAACAAATAGTAGCATAAACCTTTTTTAAAACTATAACGGGGTATAATTCGGAAAACAAGCGGACACAATTCCAAGATTTATGGTTAAATTTGCAGAGATAAAAACTCGAAATTATGAAAGTTGGCGATATAGTACGCTACCTCAACGCCGTTGGCGGAGGAAAGGTAGTCAGAATGGAAGGCAATCTTGCCTATGTGGAAGAAGAGGACGGCTTTGAAACGCCGGTATTGGTGCGCGAATGTGTGGTTGTTGACCCCGACGGCGGAATGATGCCCAAAAAACGCTACGGTTCCGACGAGCCGAGCAAATATGAAGCTCCGGCGGTAACAAAGGACAAGCCGGCGCCGAAAGTGTCGGAAAACAACGTGGAAATCGTGGAAACCGAAGAAGGCGACGTCATCAACGTGGTGCTCGGCTACGAACCGACTGAAATCAAGCACCTGAACACTACTACGTTCGACGCCTATCTGGTGAACGACAGCAACTATTTCCTCTACGTAGTCTACACCGTACGCGACCAGCACGGAAAATGGAAATGCCGCTACAACGGCATCGTTGAGCCTAACATTCAGGTACACCTGGAAGAACTGCGCCACGAGGACCTTCCCGACCTCGAACGCGTATGCATCCAGTATGTGGCGTTCAAGGAGGGCAAGGAATTCAAGTTGAAGAATCCGGTGGCAGTGGAATGCCGTGTCGACGCCACCAAATTCTACAAAATACACTGCTTCCACGAAAACATGTACTTCGACACGCCGGTAATTGCCTTCGACATCGTGAAAAACGACGTGCCCCAACGCTCCATGGTCATCGACAGCAGCATGATCGAACAGGCCATGAAGGAAAAGAAGGCTGCCGACAAGCCGGAACGTCGCCCCGTGACGAAAAACCAGACAAAGGCGAAAAAAGGCGAAATCCTCGAAGTCGACCTCCACATCGACGAACTGCTCGACTCCACTGCCGGACTATCCAACAGCGACATGCTCGACGTGCAGTTGGCTGAATTCCGTCGCGTGATGGACGCTAATCTCCGCAACAAGGGACAGAAAATCGTGTTCATCCACGGCAAGGGCGAAGGAGTGCTCCGCAAGGCACTGCTCGACGACCTGAAATACCGCTACAAGCACTGCGAGGCGCAGGACGCTTCGTTCCGTGAATACGGCTTCGGTGCTACGTTGATAACTATTCATTAAACAGACTATGATACTCTATCTGTCAGCAACGGGCAACAGCCGGCACATAGCGCGACTGCTTTCAAAGGCACTCGGCGACAGCCGGCTCGTCGACCTGAGCGAATACATGGGACGCCACGCCGGAAAAACGCTTTCGGTGGAGCCGGAGGCCGGTGAACGTATCGGCTTCGTCTTTCCCGTCCATTCGTGGGGGCTGCCGAAAGGATTGGAAAGCGTCATTTCCTCCATCAGGGCCGAAGGTTGCCGACAGAACTACTGCTATATGGCATGCACCTGTGGCGACGATGCCGGACTCACTGCCCGCCAATGGAGCAAGGCGGTAACGAAGGCAGGGTTCACCCCAAGTGCTGCGTTCTCGGTGTTCATGCCAAATACCTATGTGATATTTCCGGGATTCGATGTCGACAGCGACAGCGTGCGCGACGAAAAGCTGCGCAACGCCCCACAGGCGGTCCAGACCATTGTCGACAGGATTCTCCACAACGACACCGGCGACTTTACTCACCACGGCTCGTTCGCCACCCTGAAATCGCGCCTCGTCTACCCCCTGTTCGTACGGTTCCAGATTTCCGACAGGCCATTCTCTGTCAGCGCCGACACCTGCATCAGCTGCGGACTTTGCGCAAAGGTTTGTCCCACACGCAACATCACACTCGAAACCTCCAAGGGAAAAGCATTGCCACGCTGGCACGGCGATTGCCTCAACTGCCTCGCCTGCTATCACCACTGCCCCACACGCAGCATTGCCTACGGAAAAATTTCCAAAGGCAAAGGACACTACATTTGCAACGACTAAGAAAAAAATAAAACCATGAACCACCTGATTTATCAATACTCGCTTTGCGCCTCACTGTCACTGATGATTTTCTTCGGCTTGTACTTCATGATTGCCAAGACACCGGAAAAAGCCATTTTCTACAACTACCTCCGTTCGCGGCGGATAATGGGCATAGCGCTGCTGTTGCTTGCAGCCAACTATTCGGTACATTTCTTCTGCGATATACGGTTCATAAATGTCAATGCGGCCATCACAATGAACCTGTCCACCTATTTCTTGTCCTACTACCTGTTCAGCTCGGCAATGATAACGCTGCTCGACCGTTTCTACATCACCAGAAAAAGAACACGGATACACATCATTCTCTGGCTCGTCTTCTCCTCCCTTTCCGCTGTAGCTCTATTGCAGTTGCCTGACGGTCCCCTGCAGAAAGTAGCACTGTTGGCACTGGCTGCATGGCTGGTGGTTTACGGACTCATACTGGCCCGCAGAGTCATTGTGGCTTACCACAGAGCCATCCGGATTTTCGACAACACCCACGCCGACAACATCGGATTATACATCGAATGGATGTCAACCTTTACCTATTGGGCACTTATCTTCGGGGTCGGATGCGGATTGCTGACATTTTTGCCCGACAAATACGTTTTCATCTGGATTCTGTCGTCCATACCGTTCTACTGTTATCTTTTCTACAGCTATCAGAACTACCTGCTGTTCTACGAACAGGTGGAAGATGCCTTTGAGCAGGACATACAGTCGGAAGATGACCTTCTGACAGATTTGGGTACAGATGCTGAAATGCTTTCAGAGCAGGAGACCCCAGTGTCCTATACTGAAATTATAGAAAAGGTGGACAACTGGATAAAGACAGACGGTTATGTCCGGCAGGGACTTACCATAAAAGAATTGTCCGAAATACTTCATACAAACCGCACCTACCTTTCCGGCTACATTAAAAACACATACAACATGACATTCCGCGAATGGATAACGGAGCTTCGCATCGATTACGCAAAGCGGTTGCTCTCCGAATCTCCGGAAATGACAATTATCGACATTGCCGAAAAGTCGGGTTTCCAATCCACAAGCCACTTCTGCCGATTGTTCAAAGAGAAAACCAACTGTTCTCCCGCAAAATGGAGAAAAACAGAAGTCTAATTCCCGTCGCAGCAACACAGGGGCATTAACGAATTACTCCGAATGTCCTTCTATCGAAAAGAGCGAGCCAGACCATTATTAATAGGAGAGAATTTCTCGGACAGAAGTTACTATGTTTAAAAAGATGGATTCTCCGCGTGTCTTATCGTAAACCATTTTCATTGCCAGCCCATATCTTTTCGGATATTGGTACACACGGTATCGAATCTGTCAATAAAAACCAAGAGTCAGTTCTGCGATTACTTTTGATGGGGTTATCGGTTCATGCCGGCCTGCAATCTGTTTGTTTGCTTGTGTCACATAATGGTTCAACTTTGACAATCGGGCGTATTCGCAAATACAGCATACCAGTCATCTCGTCCTGTCATTGTCTCCAATTCACGACTCAGTGCGTTGCGGAGTGTAACTTCAAATACAGACAAACTTGTATAGAACGCTTCTGCCAGTTTCAAATTACACTGATAATGCAGAATAGCCCGACCTTCGTCTTCTGGATAAAGTTTGAAATACCTTTCCATTCGCTTAGTCGAGAAAACTTTTTCAAAGAATGCTTTGTTATATTCCATATTTGCCGTATTTTTGTATCGCAGTCCCGGGCGTTCCTCTCCCAGCTTTCAGTTACTGGTGATGAATCCGGGTTTTTTTATGTCCGCACACAAATATATAATTTTTTCTTCTACCACCCTTTTCTCGTCCCCATTTTTGCACATAACTTTTCTTCCATCCGATTTAGTTTCCGCAATCATTCATTGTAGAGAAATTCTCAGACAGAAGAACAGAAGAACAAAAAACAGATAATAACACCCTCAAAATTATGTCCTTCTGTTCTTGTGTCTAAGTCTTCATATGAGTTTGCGGTCTACAGACGCTAACCCATAACCCAAATTATGTCTGAAAATAAATTCCATTAGCGGTTATGGGCCCTGTAAACCGTAAACCGTAAACCGTAAACTAACCTATTAATGCGCTTCGAGCCAGTTGGCGCCGCTGCCGTAGTCGGCCACTAAAGGCACTGTACCCTTATAGGCATTCTCCATTTCTTCCTTCACAACACGGGTGACAAGCTCCAGTTCTTCAGGCAATACGTCGAAATTCAATTCGTCGTGCACCTGTATAATCATCTTCGAACGGATACCTTCCGCCTTAAACCGGCGGGAAATGCGCACCATGGCAATCTTTATGATGTCGGCCGCAGTACCCTGAATCGGAGCGTTGATGGCATTTCGCTCGGCATAGCCGCGCACCACGGCGTTGCGCGAATTAATGTCGGGCAGCAGGCGGTGGCGTCCGAAGAGCGTCGTCACATAGCCGAGTTCACGCGTACGGGCAATGCTGTCGTCCATAAACCGGCGCACACCGGGGAACGTGCGGAAATAGCCCTCGATGATTTCCTTCGCTTCGGAGCGCGGAATTTGCAGGCGTTCCGACAGTCCGAACGTCGAAATGCCGTAAATCATGCCGAAATTCGCCGTCTTTGCCTTCCGGCGCTGGTCGGGAGTGACATCCTCAATGTTCTCATGGAAAATCTTCGCCGCCGTAGCCTTGTGAATGTCCTGGCCTTCGAGAAACGCCTCCACCATCGCAGGGTCCTGGCTGATATTCGCCACAATACGCAGTTCAATCTGCGAATAGTCGGCAGAGAAGAACACATGCCCCTCGTCGGGGATAAACGCCTTGCGGATTTCCCGTCCGTCGTCGTTGCGGATAGGAATGTTCTGCAGGTTTGGCGCCGTAGACGAAAGCCGTCCTGTGGCGGTCACCGTCTGGTTGAACGTCGTATGGATTTTTCCCGTTTCAGGATTTATCAGTTCGGGAAGGGCATTGACATAAGTGGAAAGCAACTTCTTCAGCTTGCGCACCTCGAGAATCTTGCCAACAACAGGATGCCTGCTACGCAGTTTTTCGAGAATTTCCTCCGTAGTGGAATACTGTCCGCGGCCGGTTTTCTTCGCCTTCGGGTCGAGTTTCAGATGCTCGAACAAGACCTCTCCCACCTGCATCGGCGAGCTGACATTGAAATCGACACCCGCCAGTTCGCGGCACTCCTTCTCGATGGCCTCCATGCGTTCCGTCAGCACCAATGAATAGGCGTTGAGCGTAGGCACGTCAATCCGCACGCCCGCCATTTCCATATCGGCAAGCACGGCAATGAGCGGAAACTCGATGTCGTTCAGCAGATGGCACATCTTTTTCTCTTCCAACTGACGGTCGAACACAGGACGCAGCTGCAAGTTGGCACAGGCGGCCGCTCCGGCAATCCGGCAAAGCGCAGCAGCGTCGAGGTCGACAGCCGGATCAAACCGGTTGGCCTTCACCCCGGCAGGAAGTTCCACCGCAGGAAGTTGCTGCGACAGATAGATTTCCGCCAGTCGCTCCAGTCCGTGGTTCATTTCCGGCTGCAACAGATAATGGGCTACGGCATTGTCGTAGTAGGGTTCGGCAAGCTCCACTCCCAGGCGGCGCAGCACAATCATCGGCCGCTTCAGGTCGTTGCCCACCTTTTCCACCGCAGGATTTTCCAGCAGGCGTTTCAGCGCGGCAGGTACCGTAGAGCCGTCAAGTTCCACGTAGAAAGCCTCCGAACCGGAAACCGCCACAGCCACACCCTTCAGCCGCGACAGCATGGCGTCGGCCGCCGTCGTGACAAACGACAGGCCGCACACGCCCACACCTTCCGCCTTCTCCACCCAGCCGGGCAGCGACTCCTCATCAGCCACCACATAACTGCCCGCCGCTTCCGCCACAGGCTGCACGGCCTCGGCCGAAGGTTCGAGAAACTCGTCGAACAGCGAGCCCTGCGCCGACGACGCTTTCGGAGCCGGTGCAGGAACAGGAACAGCCGGAGCATCGGCACTGCTGCCCAACACACGCGAAAGCAGCGTGCGGAACTCCAGTTCGCCGAACAGGCGGCGTATTTCGTCGGCATCCAGACTCCGGCGTTCCAGTTCTTCCGGACGGAACTCCACCGGAGCATCGGTGGCGATGGTTGCCAGTTTTTTGGAGAAAAGAATATTGTCGACGTTCGATTCGATTTTCGTTTTCAGCGCACCTTTCAACTGTCCGGAATTGGCTATGATATTCTCCACCGAGCCGTATTCCAGAATCAGTTTAGAGGCCGTTTTCTCGCCCACGCCCGGACAGCCGATAATATTGTCGACCTTGTCGCCCATCAGTGCCAGCAGGTCAATCACCTGCTTCGGCTCATTGATGCCGAACAGCGAGCACACCTCTTCCGCGCCGCGAATTTCAGCACCCTGCCCCTTTACGCCGGGACGGTAGATTTTCACGTTGCCGCCCACGAGCTGACCGAGGTCCTTGTCGGGCGACATGATATAGGTGGCAAAGCCCGCCTCGCCCGCCTTGAGCGCAAGCGTGCCGATAACGTCGTCGGCCTCATAGCCCTCCACCTCCACAATCGGAATGCGGTAGGCACGGATAATGTCCTTAATATATGGAATGGCCGCCTTGATATCCTCGGGCGTAGCCTCGCGGCCAGCCTTGTATTCGGGATACATTTCGTGGCGGAACGTCTTTCCCGCAGGGTCGAAGCACACGGCAATGTGCGTAGGCTGTTCCTTTTTCAAAATTTCCTCCAGCGTGTTCACAAAGCCGAAAATGGCCGATGTGTTCAGCCCTTTCGATGTCACGCGCTGCGAATTCTTCATCGCATAGTAGGCACGGAAAATCAGCGCATAGGCATCCAGCAAAAACAATTTCTTTTCTTCCATATATTTCGTCGTTTAATCGTCGTTTTCTTGCTATAAATGTATAAAAAAACCAAAGTACATGATAATTCAACCGTGAAATTACAACAAACGTACAATTTATTATTAATTTTGTGGCTTAAAAATCGTTTTATGACGAATTTCAACGAAATAAAGAAAACCATTTCCGCAGAACTGGAAGAGCTGAACCGCATTATCAACGACTCGCTCAGCAGCAACAGCGAGTTGCTGAACGAGGTGGTGAAGAAGTACCTTGAAACAAAAGGCAAGCAAATCCGCCCGATAATCGTTATCCTCAGCGCCAAGTTCTTCGCAGAAGTGAACAGCAACGTCCTCAATGGAGCAGCCGCCATCGAACTGCTGCACAATGCTTCGCTGATTCACGACGACGTAGTCGATGAAACAAAAGTAAGGCGGGGCAACCCCACTGTCAACAGCATTTGGAACAACCACATAGCCGTGCTCGTAGGCGACTTCTTTGTCAGCAACTCGCTGTCGTGTGCCATCAAGGCGGGCGACAATCGCGTCATTCAGGTAATTTCCGAACTGGGCAAGGAGCTGTCGACCGGCGAAATCGACCAGATAAACATCGCCAAGCAGCACAACATCAACGAAGAGAACTACTACCACATCATCTCGAAGAAAACCGCATCGCTGTTCCGCTGCTGCGTGCAGGTGGGCGGATATGCCGTGAAAGCCGACGAGGCCGACATCGAGAATCTGGCAAAATTCATGGAACTCCTCGGACTGTGCTTCCAAATCAAAGACGACATTTTCGACTATTTCAAGGATGAAGCCGTGGGCAAGCCTACCGGAAACGACCTGCGAGAAGGCAAAATCACGCTGCCGCTGATCTATGCCCTCGCACAGGACACTCCGCAACGCGACGCCATGGTGAAACTGGCAAAAAAGGACGAGCTCGACACCGACGAGATTGAAACCCTCATCGAATATGCCAAGGCTCAGGGCGGCATTGAATACGCCTACGAGTCGATGGAGCGTCTGCGCCGCGAAGCCATTGCCACCATCGAGAAATATCCCGACAACGAGGCGAAGGATTCTTTCCTGTCGCTCTTCGATTTCATCATCAAACGCCATCATTAAGCCGTGCTGCTGCCCTATCTTGAACAAGGAAGAATTGAAGCCGGCTGCGACGAGGCCGGACGGGGCTGCCTGGCAGGACCGGTGTTTGCCGCCGCTGTCATCCTGCCCGAAGGCTACTGCAACGAACTGCTCAACGACTCCAAGAAGCTGACGGAGCACCGTCGTGACGAGTTGCGCGCCATCATCGAGCGCGACGCTCTGGCATGGGCCGTAGGAGTGGTGACGGCTGAGGAAATCGACCATATCAACATCCTCAACGCTTCGTTTCTCGCCATGCACCGCGCCGTCGATGCCCTGACAGTGCGCCCGGAGCATCTGCTGATTGACGGCAACCGCTTCAAGCCCTACCACGATACCCCTCACACCTGCATCGTGAAAGGCGACGGAAAGATGATGAGCATTGCCGCCGCATCGATTCTGGCGAAAACCCACCGCGACGAATTTATGGCACGCATACACGAGGAATTCCCGCAATATGCGTGGAACATCAACAAGGGATACCCCACAAAAGCCCACCGTGCCGCCATCAGCCAATACGGTCCGTCGCCCTACCACCGGAAATCATTCCGACTGCTCGACACGCAGCTCTCTCTTTTCGAAAACGAATAAACAGCTACATATCAGCGCAATATAAAATATACGCTGACAGTGCAAAAAGAAAAAACGCATTTTTTTGAAAATTTCTTGCCAAAACACTTGACATATTAAAAAATATGCGTAACTTTGCAACCGATTTACGAATCACCGGGGTGTAGCACAGTTGGTTAGCGCGCCACGTTCGGGACGTGGAGGTCGGAAGTTCGAGTCTTCTCACCCCGACCAACTAAAAAGCCTAATTTGCAAAAGCAAATTAGGCTTCACTTTTCTAACAGCGGTTCCGTCCGGAACTGGTTATCAACAAAGAATTTTTATTGTCAACAAGGTTATCAACAAAGTTATTAACAACCTAAAGCGCATACAATCAATACATTAGATAAAAATGTACATAAATCCGACACCCCTTGTCGACAGTTATCAACAACCGCTTTTCCACACGATTTTTGCAAAAAACGGATTCTGCATCTCTAATGTTCTGATACACACCCTTTCAAACGCCATTCAGCAATTCAAAGCGGCCAAAAACACTTTTCCACGTACAACTTTCCGAAAAAATGACTACCTTTGCAGCCGATTGGTTCCGAAAAGGCCGTTCCGGCCCGACGGATTAAAAGGGAATCGGGTGAAAATCCCGGACAGTCCCGCTGCTGTGAAGCTCTATTCAAAACGCATCGACAGTCAGTATGCCACTGGTGACAACACCGGGAAGGCGTTGATGCGAGAGTCAGTCAGAAGACCTGCCATCGTTTTTTTATTATTAACCGGACTCGTGGAAAAGACGGTTGAAACCAACACAGAACAGACATTGATTTCACTGATCAGCCTCAGGCAGCAGTAAGATTGCTCCGAACCCGGCAAGCCCCATGGCATACTATGCCTTGCGCTGTGCCCTTGTGCAGTTTTCTTCTTTCCTTTCCACAGCCACAAAATGCAATCATAATGAAAAAAGTAAACTGCCTGCTGACACTTGCAAGCCTTGCCGCCCTGTCCTTCGGCCTGACAGGCTGCAACAACGAAGAACCGACAACTCCTCCCGGAAATTCTCCGATTCCCTACGTGACACAAGTATTTGACTTCCGTCCTGCCGTAGGACAATTCGTCAACCAGCTTCCTGAATACGAGGAAGGCGACACACAGGAAGACATGAACCGGAAAGTGCTGGAAGCCATCGGCGGCGAAGGCGAAGGCATGATTTCGCTGGGTGGCTTCGGCGGATATGTCGTAGTGGGCTTCGACCATACGATTGAAAACAAAGCCGGACTGTGCGATTTCCGCGTGCTCGGTAACGCCTTTTATGCCAACGGACAAACGGAATACGGCAGCAGCGAACCCGGGGTGATACAAGTGAGCTTCGATGCCAACAAGAACGGCAAGCCCGACGACGCATGGTATGAAATAGCCGGAAGCTCGCACAACGGAACAGAATCATGGCTTCAGCAAGCCGCCGAAGCCGGCAACGACACACAAACCATCCGCAACTACGAAATCACCTACTACCGCCCCGAAACCAATCCTACGGAAGCCACTAAAGAATACATCCGTTGGGAGGACAATCAGGGCAACAGCGGATACAAGGAAATGAACAGCACGCACAAGCAGCCTTACTACCCGCAATGGATTGACGAGGCGAAACTGACCTTCAAAGGTACACGCCTGCCGCAAAACGCCATCGACCTCAGCGGACAGGGCAACAACTATGCGCTCTACCGCTTTGCCTACGGATATGCCGACAACGAGCAGAATGCCAACGACGCTTCAGCCATCGACATCGACTGGGCTGTTGACGCAGAAGGCAATCCGGCAAACCTCCAGGGCGTAGACTTCATCCGCATCTATTCCGGCGTCAACCAGGAAAACGGCTGGCTGGGCGAATGCTCGACGGAAATCACCGGTGTTGCCGACCTTCACCTGCTCAACGTTTCCATCGCAAGCGAAAACATCAAAAAATAATCACTATAATCACATAAAGACATATGAAAAAAAATCTGTTTCTGAGCGCATTTTCCATTGCCGCTCTACTGTTCTTGGGAAGTTGCAGCAATGAGCCTGCCTCCTCTTTCTCCGTCACTACTGAAAACGACGAAAACACTCCAATCTTCATCACTCCCGACAAGGGATTCAGCATCACCTACACGGCTGAAAACATGAAGGCCGTCACTGCCGAGAACCTGCCGGAAGGATGGAGCGCCACAGTGAACGACGCCGAAAAGAGCATCACCGTCACGGCGACTGCCGATGCTGAATCAAACGCAACCATTACCGTTTCGGCAACCGGACTCGACTCAAAGACATACAAAAGCGAACTGAAATTCTACTGTCTGAACTCGTTCGACAACCCTAACGGAACTTTCGTTCTCAACGAAGGAAACATGACCACCGAAAACGGCTCGCTCACCTACATCACTCCGGAAGGATATGTCGTTGACGACGCCTATAAGACAGTAAACGGAACGGAACTCGGAAACGTAGCACAGGACATGTCTGTCTGCAACGGAAAAATCTATGTCATTGCGCAGAACGGCAACGAAAATCCGAACGGAACAAAATTTGAAAACGACGGCATGCTCGTTGTCATGGATGCAAAAACGCTGAAAAAAGTACAGGCGTTCTCAAAAGAGGAACTGGCAGTGCTCGACTGGCCGACACACATCGCCGCACTCGACAACCAGCACATTTTTATCCGCGACAATGAAGGCATCTACCGCTTCAACACAGATACTAAAGAGCTGACTTTCGTCGAAGGCACTGAGGGTGCACCGAAAAGCCAGTTCATTGTAATGAACGGCAATGCCTATACCTACAAAACCGGCATGCTTGGCGGTATCCTTGCCCTTTCCACAGAAAGCGACAAAGCAACCAAGACATCATTCCCGTTCAGCATCAAGTACGACATTAACGAAACGCTCGGCATCCGTGCGGCTGAAGACGGAAAAATCTGGGTTCTTGGATTTGGTTTTGGCAAGACATCCATCAGCAAATTCAATCTGTCCAACCGGGAAATGGAACAGCGCCTCATCAGCGTAAAACCGGCTGTCGGAAGTTCAGGCGTATCATTTGTTGCCAACGGCAATACCCTCTACTATGCCGACGGCACAGCCCTCTACCGCTACAACTTCACTGCGGAAGAAGAGAATGCGGAAGAATGGCTGGTTGACCTCTCAACGCTCGACAAAAACGCAAAATTGCTCTACAACGGCCTCGGCGTACATCCGCAGACAGGAAAAGTATATGTCAACACACTGAAGTCAACGGCTCTTTACAACGAGAATGCCATCTGGGTATTCGACTTCAACGCCAGCAAAGACGCGCCGGAAGCCAAATATGAGAACTACACCAACTTCCCGGCAGGTTTCTATTTCCCGCAAAACTAACACTAAAGACAACATAACATGACAATAAAACAATCCTTCCGATTTCTTTCGGCTGCAGCCATTGCCTGCACAGTGCTCACCGGCTGCAACAACGAAGAACCCAAAGACAATCCACCGACAACTCCTCTGGGCGGATATGCCGACCCGAAAGGGGTAATGATTCTTAACCAGGGAGCTTCCATAGAAAGCAGTTCACTTACTTACATCGCACCGAATGGTGAAGTGGAAGAAAAAGTGTATCAGAAAGTCAACGGCAGTGCTTTCGGACACAATGCACAGGACCTCTACATGTATAACGGCAAACTCTATATCCTCAGCGACAACAACGAGGAAAACAACGCTCACGCCGGCGACGGAACACTGGTCATCGCCGATGCCGTTACACTGAAACGCGAGAAGGTATTCAAGCTCAAAGACCTTGTCTACAAACGTCCGGAAGGCTCTTTGGACGAAAACGAATATCTGCCTCTCATTCTGCCTACAAGCAATATTGTAGTCGTAGACGAACAGAACATTTTCTTCTCCGACCAGAAGGCGCTGTTCCGCTTCAACAGTTTGGACGGAACGCTCACCATTCTTGAAGGCGGCTATCATTTCGGCAACCAGGGCAACACCATCGAATCCGTTGCATCGACAAGAGGCATGACCGTAATCGGCGACTGCGTTTACACCGGAGGCGGAGGCTTTTGGGCAACAACACGCCTGCTGGAATTCAAAAAAGACACGAACGAATCCACACGCGTCATCGAAGACCTCAATGGAGATTTCATCAGCGGAATATGCCGTACGGGCGAACGCGAAATCCTTCTCGCTACCTGTGGACGGGAAGGCAGCAACAAGAGCTACTTCTACTTCGTCAACATTGACACTTGGAACATCGTGAAAGAAATGCCGGTTGCAGCCGACATCAATGCAGACTACTGCAACAATTCCGGCATCACACTCGCCGGCGACTATGTGTACTTTGCTGCCGGAACAACCAAAATCAGCCGTGCGTCCATCAAGACAGGCCAAGTGGAAAAGAACTACATCGACATTCAGAAAGATGCGCCAAACGCCAATTTCCTGACCTGTAATGTAGTTGCCGATCCTACTAACCAGTATCTCTACGTTGCAGCATCGGAAGAATACTACGAATCGACCATTTCCAACAGCAATCTTCTGGTTTACGACTGTAGCGGAGACACTCCAAAACTTGTCCAAAACATAGCCAACAAGACAAGCTATCCGGTCGGAATCTATCCGATGTCAAAATTCTATTGATAGAACGTCCCACCGCAAGGGGGACAGCCACAAAACATAAGAGCTCCTGCGTTAGCCTTTTGAGTGCTAAAAGCAGGAGTTTTTTTATTGCATCATATAAGGCGACAAGCGAATCTGCCCCGTTTTCAATTTTAATAACAATATCTCTTCCAAACAGATTCGTCCTACCAGCCAGTCTTTCAAAAATTTGGCTAACTTTGTGCCCAAACTATAAGGCAGGAGTCCAAACAGGAGCCTGCCCGTTGTAAATACCAATCTACAAACCGCAACATGGCAAAGAAAATATCAGCATTGCAACTTATGGCAGGTATTGCTGCCCTGTCATTCGGCTTCGCATCGTGCAGCACCCAAGAGCCTTCGCCCAAACCAGAACCAGAGCCGGAACCGGAAGGACCCTCACCTTATGTGGCAAAAGTGTTCGACTACCGTCCTGCCGCCGGACAGTATGTCAACGTAATCCCTGAATACGAAGAAGGTGACACGCAGGAGGACATGAACCGTAAGGCACTGGAGGCCATCTGCGGCGACGCCGACGGCATGATTTCGCTCGGCGGATTCGGCGGCTACGTTGTAGTAGGCTTCGACCATACGGTTGAAAACAAAGCCAGCTTGTGTGACTTTCGCGTGCTCGGCAACGCTTTCTACGCCACAGGACAATCGGAATACGGCAACAGCGAACCGGGAGTTATCCAAGTAAGCTGCGACGCCAACCGAAACGGACAGCCCGACGACGCATGGTATGAAATCGCCGGAAGTTCGCACAACGGAACGGAATCGTGGATTCAAAAAGCCGCTGACGCCGGCAACGACACGCAAACCATACGCGACTACGAAATCACCTACTACCGGCCCGCAAGCACCCCGACGAAACCGACAAAGGAATACATCCGCTGGGAAGACAATCAGGGAAACAGCGGCTACCGGGCAAAGAACGACACCCACAAGCAGCCCTACTATCCGCAATGGATTGACGAGGAAAAGCTGACATTCAAAGGCACCCGCCTACCGCAAAACGCCATTGTCCTCAGCGGACAGGGCAATAACTTCGGACTTTTCCGCTTTGCCTACGGATATGCCGACAACGTGCAGAGCACGCTAGACTCCTCAGCCATCGACATCGACTGGGCAGTGGATGCCGACGGAAATCCGGCAAACCTGAAGGGTATCGACTTTATCCGCATCTACACCGGCATCAATCAGGAAAACGGTTGGCTGGGCGAATGCTCGACAGAAATAGCCGGCATTGTCGACCTGCACATGTGCAACATCGTCATCGAAAGCGCAGGCATCAAAAAATAGCAGACAGTCCCAGTCCGCATTCACATCGACAATATACTGTTTTCCAACCAGATAGAGCAGTCACGAAATTTTTCCAACAAAAAAATCCACAAAAACACTTGCACAATTCAAAAATACACTCTATCTTTGCATCGCTTTTGGGACGAAAACAAAGTCTTTAAAGTTAGGATTGTCTTATGGTGTAATGGTAGCACTGCAGTTTTTGGTTCTGCCTGTCTTGGTTCGAATCCAGGTAAGACAACACAAAGGAGCGCTTCGGTGCTCCTTTTTTTATTTCCCAATCTATCCTTTTCCACGTGGCGGTTGCGGAATTTTTCCACAGCGGATTCCACACTTATCCACACTTGCGGAAGGACGCTAATTCCACAGTATGAAATTCAAACGGCTGTATTTCACCAACTTGACCGATTTCCCTCAAATTTGGAACGCCGTTTGCGTGATAATGTATGTTTAAAAACCTACTTACACATGAGAGTTAACGTACATTATTCACTTTTGGTTGGATTATTACTGTCTATCCTTCCAATTTCTACAATCTATGCCCAAGAGAGCAATGTCCTTACGGGATGCGTGCTCGATTCTAAGGGCGAGCCTCTGATTGGCGCCAGCGTCATTGTCAACGGTTCGAGTAGCGGCGTCATTACGGATGCAGACGGAAATTTCACCATTACTGCCTCTAAAGACGATGTTCTCACCGTTTCATATGTCGGTTTCCAGACTCGTGAACTGAATCTGGCAAGAAGAAGAAAAACCGGACCTATGAGAATTACCCTGATGGAAGACGTGCAGACGTTGAGCGAGGTGGTTGTCACCGCCATGGGTATTAAAAAGGACACGAAAAAACTGGGATACGCCGTGAGCACATTGAGTGCCGAGGACCTGACTCAGGCAGGTGCCACCAACTTTGCTTCCGCCATGTACGGCAAGGCACCGGGTGTCAGAATCAACCAGACTCAAGGGGGGTCGGCAGGCGCTGTTTCCATCAACATCCGCGGACTGACATCCATCACCGGCAACAACCAGCCTATCATCATTATGGACGGTGTGCCCATCCGTAACGGCGGTACGGGCAAAAGCACCGATTTTGCGGAGTTCGGCAACGACGGACGTATCCGCTCGAACGGTCTTGTGGACATCAATCCGGAAGACATTGAAAGCATCACCATCCTGAAAGGTGCGTCGGCCACTGCGCTCTACGGTTCGGAAGCCGCCAACGGCGCGGTAGTCATCACCAGCAAACGCGCCAAGACTGACAAGGTATCCGTTGATTTCACTGCCCAGGTAGCAGCCAACCTGACTGCCTACTTGCCAAGAGTGCAGAACGTTTACGGACCGGGTACCTACAACATCAACTACAGCGACTACGAGAAGCAGACAGGCGGATTCTATCTCCGCACCTACAACGGAAAGGAATACAAGAGCGTACGCAGCACAACGCAGTCGTTCGGTCCGCGCTACGACGGCAGCGACGTGCTCTACTGGGACGGCACCATCCGCCCTTATCTCCCGCAGACCGACAATCCGTGGGAAGAACTGTTCCGCACGGGCTGGACACAGAACTATACGCTTGCCATTTCAAAGGGCTCGGACAACTCCAGCAACCGTTTCTCCTACACGTTTACTGATGAAATACCGAACGCCCTCACGGGTTCCTTCAATAAGCACAACTTCAAACTCACCGGTTCCTACCGCATCGGCAAGCCGCTTACGATTGAATACTCTTTCAACTATATCATACAGGACATCAAGAACCGTCCGCAGACATCACTGGGACTTTACGGCAGTTTCAGCAACGCGTTCTCGACGTTCCTCGACATTCCTTATCTGAAACGCACCTACGTGACAAGCCTCGGCTACAAAAATACGTTCGTGGGCGGCGATGCCACACTGACTCCCGACGAAGCATGGGCCTACGACCCGAGCTATCTGACTGGTGTCAGGGATATGTTCTGGAACATGTACCAGCAGAACAGCAAGGAAACGGAAAACCGTCTGATTGGCATGGTCCGTCCTACGTTCCAAATCACCCCGTGGCTGAACCTGCGCGCACAAATCGCAACCGACATCACGGATTCGAAACAGACGCTGGAAAAGAACACGGAACGCCCGAACTCGCTCTACGACCCGAGCGGCAGTTATCAGGCCATCAACCGCCGCTACGACATTGTCTACGGCGACGTGATGCTCAACTTCTTCCGCACGTTCAACCGCTTCGACCTCAACGCCACTGTTGGCTGGACAGGACGCTACGAAAACATGCACAACCTCAGCGTCTCGACCAACGGAGGACTTTCGACGGAAAACTGGTTTGACCTCAACGCCAGCCGCTATCAGGCAACGGCCAGCCAGCAACGCATGGAACTGCTCAAAACGGGATATATGGGAACCGTTTCGATGGGTTGGGACAATTACCTGTTCCTCGAACTGACCGGCCGTCAGGAACGCTCGTCGACACTGAAATCGCAAAGTTTCTTCTACCCTTCCGCCAACATGAGCTTCCTGTTTACGGACGCCTTCAAAATGCCTTACTGGTGGAATCTCGGAAAGCTCCGTCTGTCGTACGGTATCGTGGGTAACGCTCCGGAAACGTATGCCGCCAACATCGTCTACGAACAGGGGTCGGACAACGGATTTACCTGGAACACGGTTCCGACATCACTCGGCAACGCCAACATCCGTCCGGAAAAGAAATATGAATACGAAATCGGTTTTGAAAGCCGCTTCCTCAACAACCGTCTGGGCTTCGACGTAGCCTACTACAACAACATCGTCAAGGACCAGATTCTCTCTACTCCGCAACCATCAAGTTCCGGTGCGAAATATGTGCTGATGAACGTGGGCGAGGTTGCCAACCACGGTTGGGACATTTCGCTTACCGCCACTCCGGTGCTCACGCGTGACTTCCGCTGGGACATCACCGCCACCTACGGCATCTACCGCAACAAAGTACTGAAACTTGCCGACGGTGTTCCCTATCTGGAAATAGCCAACATCGGCGGCAGCGGTGCCAAGATTCAGGCAGTGGCAGGACAACCGATGGGCGACATCTACACGCAAGTGCCGCAACGCAACGAAAACGGCGAATGTCTCGTTTCCGACAACGGCCTTTATCTCAATCAGTCGGAACTGCAAAAGGTTGGAAATATCAACCCCGACGGTGTGGGCGGATTGTTCAACTCGTTCTCCTACAAGAACTTTACGCTCGACTTCAGCATTGACTTCCGCATCGGTGGCGATGTCATCAACGAAATGAACCAGTATGCCATGGCCCAAGGTCTTACGCCGGAATCTCTGAAATACCGCGACACGGCTTCCGGAGGTCTCTCCTACTACTATCCAGGCGACAACAACAGTGGCGCAGTTCCGGTTCGGGTTGACCCGTCGACTACTGCCGGTCCGAACGGCGAGCGCGTGTACCACGACGGTATCATCCTCCCGGGTGTAGTGGCCTCAACCGGCAAGCCCAACGACCGCATCATCCCGGCAGCCTACTACTACAACATGACCTACAACTGGGGTACAAGTTCCGAACAGCTGACGTATGCCAACTCTGTTTTCGACAACACCTATGTGAAGCTCCGCGAGCTGAACCTCAGCTACCGTCTGCCGTCGAAAGCCGTCGAAAAGTTGGGAATGTCGAACCTCACCTTCTCGGTATTCGGACGCAACCTCTTCTATTTCTATAAGGCATTGAAGAACTACGACGCGGAATCGTCGGTCGGCACGTCATGGTCCAGCCAGGCAATTGTCGGCAACTCTACCGCCGCCACCCGTTCGTTCGGCGTAGCCATCCGTGCAAGTTTCTAACCTCTAATCATTTTCAGAAAATATGAAACGCAAACTATCCATCATATCCTTAGGCATTCTGCTTTCGCTGGCAAGCTGTACGGATGCCGACTTCGACAGCAAATATGAAGACCCGTCGAAAGTGACGTCAGTCACTATCAGCAACCTCATGGTTGGCGTATTCCAGAAATCAAAGGACTACGACACCCACACCTACAACCGCTATTTCGGTTTCGACTCGCAGTTTGTGGGCAAATACGCCCAGACTTTCGGGTTCACCTACTCCAGCAGCATGTACACCCCCGGCTATATTCCCTACATCGACAGCCAATGGGACAACCTTTATTCTGCCCTTACGCAATACCGCATGATGGAAAACCTCTACAATGCGGAAAACGAAAGCCAGAAGGCGCAGAACGAAGCGTTCATGCTGGCGGCAAAGGTGCAGATTTACGATTATTTCTCCGCCACCGTCGACATCTTCGGCGACATGCCTTTCAGCAAGGCGTGCACACTTCCTATAACCAACGACGTGCAGCAGTCATACGCCCCTTACGACAAGGCGGAAGACATCTACCGCACGATTCTGGAAGACCTGAAGACAACAGCTCCGCGATTTCGTGAAGTGGCAACACCCCGCGATTTCACCACGCAGGACTTCATCAACAACGGCGATCTCGACAAGTGGGAACGCTATGCCAACAGCCTGCGCCTGCGTCTGGCTGTCAGAGTGTCGACACAGGGTGCACTGGCCGAACTGGGCCGCGAACACGTGAAGGACATTCTCGACAATCCCGGCAAATACCCGCTTATCGAGGAGCAGACAAACAATGTGTTCATCGTCAACCAGAAATCAGGACAGCTTAATTTCACTGCCGGTCAGGGACTGGGCGACTGGGTGACCAACCGCCAGGCATCAGGTGCCGTTATCGACCGCATGCTGAGCAACGGCAACTATGACATGAACAATACCACCAACCCGAACACGGGAACTTATGTTGCCGGAACCGACGACCCGCGTATCCTGCTCTACTACAACCCGGTGAGCATCACCAACAAAAACACCGGAAAAACCGACGAGAAACGCTATCTGGGTACCGACCTTACCGTAGCCGACGAAACGACGGAATACTACAACTCACAGGCAACCGACGAATTCGGCAACACCGGATTCTCGCAAATCACACAGAAGGGATTCTTTTGGGAAAATGACAAGTTCGACATGCTGATTATGTCGTCGCCTGAAATCCATTTCCTCAAAGCGGAAGCCTATCTAATGGGATATGGCGTAACGAAGGACGAAGCCAAGGCAAAAGAAGAATTTGTGAAAGCCGTCAGCCAGTCCATCAACCTGTTCTACTACTACGATTCTATCAGTACCGGCGAAAATTCCCGTCAATATGAAGCCCCTACGGCTGAAGCCGTTACCGCCTTTGCCGAAAGCCGCTGGGCGAGTGAAAAATATACGGACAAGCTCGATGCCGTCATCACGCAGAAATGGCTGAACTTTGCCCTGCTTGCCAGCCGTGAAGCATGGGCCGACCTCCGCCGCACGGGCTATCCTTCGGGCCTCGTCTTTCCGGAAGTGGCAGGCACCATCCCCAATGTGCCCAACCGCTGGAAATATCCGACAACAGAAATGAACTATAACCCCTATTATAAGGACGTCCGCGACAAGGACACATACTACACAAAACTATTTTGGGCAAAATAACTGCAAATAAATCCTTGTTTACTCCGAACTCCGCCGGCCGGGAAGCATCCCGACGGCGGAGTTTTTTCGTCCGACCGATTCGAAGTTGCAAAAAATGCACTACATTTGTCGTCAGTGAACACTGACGCCTTCACAGGCGTTTATAACGTAGAAAATAACAACCGCCGGAAAGACCGGCCAGTAAAAAACAGAAAATTATGATTCGTTTAAACGTATTTATTCAAGTAGAAGAGGCAAACCGTGCCGCAGTGTTGGAAGAAGCAAAAGCATTGACTGAAGCATCATTGAAGGAAGAAGGTTGCGTGGCTTACGACATTTTTGAAAGTGCAACCCGTCCTGACGTAATGATGATTTGCGAAACATGGAAAGACGAAGAAGTGCTTGCCGCACATTCCAAATCACGCCACTTCATTCTCCATGTTGGAAAAATCGAGAAATTGGCAAAAATGAAATTGGAAAAATTCAATTTCTAATCCATATATCAGGATGAAACGTATTCTTTTCATTTGCAGCCTGTTGACAATTGTGGCAACAGGCTGCAAAAGTTCTCGCCCGGCAGCCATAGGATTCAGCCCTGACGAGCACGGTTGCAACGCAGCGGCCGGCTACCAGTGGTCGGAAGCCAAGCAGGACTGCGTACGTGTCTGGGAAGCCGGCACACGCCTTTTTGCCCCCGACGGCAGCAACAGCATGACACCGCCAACGCTCATCCTCTCCGACGACCGGAAGAAAGCGGAAATCATCTATCCCAACGGCTTCCGTCTTCTGCTCACAGCCGAAAGCGACAACCTTTGGACAACCGGCGACTACCGCCTTACGCTTGCCGACTCCGAGTGGACACTCTTCCAAAACGGAAAAATGCTCCTCCGTTCTTCAAAACCAACGGAATCGACCGGAATTTAGATAATACAAAAAGTGTAATTACAATTTGTGTAATTACACTTTTTGTATTATTTTTGTTCAAAACAGAAAAATTGGCTATGGAAACTCCTTTTGTATTCGGAAAAATTGCAACCGACAAGAATTTCACCGACCGTGAACAAGAAACAAGCTGTCTGGTAACCAACTTCAAATCCCTCATCAATACGATTATCATATCGCCAAGAAGATGGGGCAAAAGTTCGCTTGTCAACAAAGCTGCACAATTGGCAACAGCCGACGACAGCCAATTAAGGATTTGCCATATCGACCTTTTCAATGTCCGTAGCGAAGAGCATTTCTATTCCCTACTGGCACAAAAAATCATTGCCGCCACTTCATCAAAATGGGAAGAAGCCATCGAAAATGCAAAAACATTTTTCTCCCAACTCATTCCCAAAATTACTATTGGGACAGATCCTACAAACGAAATTTCAATTGATTTCGATTGGGAAGAAGTAAAACGCAATCCTGACGAAGTTCTCAACCTCGCTGAAAAGATTGCCAAGGAGAAAAAATTAAAAATAGTAGTATGCATTGACGAATTTCAGAACATTGCAGAATTTACCGACCCTGATTATTTTCAAAAAAAACTTCGTTCGCATTGGCAACTGCATCAGCACGTTGCCTATTGCCTGTACGGAAGCAAACGGCACATGATGCTGGAAGTTTTCACCAATTCTTCGAAGCCTTTCTACAAATTCGGCAACCTGATGTTTCTGAATAAAATTGAAACGACTTATTTGGTAGACTTTTTCAAAACCCGTTTCCACGAAACAGGCAAGCAAATAAACGACGAAGCAGCTTTGTTGATTGCAAAACTGAGCGACAATCACCCTTATTATGCCCAACAACTCGCCCAGCTCTCCTGGCTGCGCACTTCTGACTGCTGCACAGAAACAATCGTCAAAGAAGCGCACTCCTCATTGGTTAAACAACTAAGCCTACTATTTGCAACCATTACAGAAACGCTCACGACACAACAACTCAATTTCCTCCATGCATTGATTTCCGGGGAAAAAGCCATCACATCGACGGAAACCATGCATAGATATAGAATCTCGTCACCGACATCCGTCGCACGTTCAAAAGCGGCCCTTATCAAAAACGACATTTTGGACAACGTTGCCGGTACACTGTCATTCCAAGATCCTATCTACGCCTATTGGCTGAAAACAGAGTATTTCGGTAATAAGTAAAAAGCAACAATCCCCGTTTCAGCTTCATGCAAAAACGGGGATTGCTCAATCTATTCTGTCCGTAAGACTATTTTCCTCCCTGGGGAGCGCCGCCTTGCTGCTGGTCGCCGCCGGCTTTCACATCATCGTTAGTGATGCTGCGCGCAGTCTGTTTCACCTGTGCCTTCAAATCGCCGAAACGCCAACTGATGCTGATTCCGTAGCGCATCGTAGAATAGTCGACCGTAGTAATATTGCGGAACGTATCCGTAATTGTCTCATTCTTATAGCTCATCTTGTCGCTGAAAAAGTTGGAAGCATGCAGCGACACGTTCAGACGCTTTTCTTTCAGGAAACCTTTCGACAGGCTTGCACCGTAGTAATAGTAGCTTCCGGATTTTCCCTGCAACATCACGCGCGGGCTGCCGCCACCACCAAACACGCTCAGATTCAAATCCCATGGCAGCGTCTGCTGGAAATTGACAAAGCCGTTGGCATCAAAACCGCTGTTCTCGGCATTCAGTTCCACACTGCGGAAATCGGCATACGAAGAGGAAGCATTCACCGACAAACGGGTTTTCACGCTCGGATTCCAGTTGGCCCACAACGAAAGCCGTGCCTTCTTTGTCTTTCCCACATTACGGAAAGTTGATTCCATAATGTCGCCGTTCATAAACGAATAGCCCTCAATGCCATTGTTGACAAACATATAGCTCAACGTGGCGTTGATATTGAATTTCGCTGAGAAGCTGCCGTAAGTCAGGCTGACATTGTGCGACTTTTCGGAATCCAAATCAGGATTACCATAGCTCACCACATTCGGGTTGCTCGTGTCGCGGAACGGGTTCAAATACCAGATACCCGGGCGGTTGATACGCATATTGTAGTTCAGCTTCAGGTTGGAAGCCGGAGTAATCATATAAGCAAGATTGGCCGACGGCACTACATCGTCGAAACCGGCATCGAAATTCCGTTCGGGAGTAAGCGCATAGGCCACGTCGGTAAACGTGTGTTCGTAACGCACTCCGGCCTTGAAACCCAATTTTTTCCATTTCAACTGATAGTCGGCATAGACGGCGGCAATGCTCTGTCGCTGGTCGTAGTCGGACGACATGGCCTGATTTTCCGTCCTTGTCCCGTCACCCAAAATGTCGTAATATTTTGAGTCACTGGCATTCTGGCGGAAAATATATTTCAAGCCGGCATCCACATAGTGCATGTCGGTGATTGGGTTCACATAGTCCACCTGTCCGGTATGCTCCATCGTGTGCGCCCGCTTGTCGAAATACTGGTCGGTCAACGTAAACGGCACATCCATCAAATCGGAATAGTCGCTCAATGTTTCCGAGTTGTTCGGCGAATTGTTAAACTTATAGGAAACGGTGAGGTATTCACCCTTACGCTTGAACGAGTGCTGATAGTCGACATCCACTCCGACATTTCCGAATTCCATACGAGTGTCGGTCAGCATATTGTAGCTGTAAATCGGATTTCGCTGCACATCCTCCATTTTCGTCAACGTCGATCCGTCGGTGTTATATTTTCCGTCGAACAGATTTAGTGAAAACGTCAGCAGGTTCAACGTATCCATTTCATAGCTTCCCTGAATGTTGGCAAACTGGAAATTACCCTTAGTGTCGTTAGTACCCAACGTAGAAAGGTAGCGGGAATCGTCGCTCGTAAAGTTCTCGCGCAAACTGGTAGAATAGGAATCCGTAGGCATCTGATGGTTATAGGAATAGTTGACGGACATTGTGAATTTTCCGTACTGCACCGTTCCGTAGCCATAGGCATTCACATCCCTGTTAGTCACCCCCGTACCCAACGAAACATTGTAGCCCTGCATTTTCATGTCGGTCGTGACGATGTTCAGAATACCACCCACTCCCTCGGCATCATATTTTGCACCGGGGTCGGTAATGACTTCTATCGACTTTATGGAACTTGCCGGCAAGCTGCGGAGCACTTCCTTCGGGTTGTTGCTCATCAGCGTGTTCGGCTTGCCGTTGACATATACCTTAAAGCTGCTTGAACCGTTAAGCTGAATATTATCCTCACCATCGACCGTCACCATCGGCACTTTCCGGAGCATTTCCAATGCCGTATTGGTCTGCGCGTCGGGGTCGTCCTTCACGCTATAGCTGATTTTGTCAATCTCCGCCTTTACCAACGGTTTCAGTGCAACGACATCTACCCCTTTCAGCACGACTGACGATTCAGCCGTGTAGAGCGTGTCGAGGTCGGCTGTCCTTACAGCAGCCGAAACAGAAAAACGACGGTCCACCGTCTGTTTTCCCAGCGAGCTGATGGTCAGCCGGTATTCGCCCGGTTTCGGAAGGGCTTCCTTAAATTTTCCGTCATTGTCGGTCACACCCACTTTCAGAGGCTTTTCACTGTTTCCGGCCGGAAATATGCGGACCGTGGCATAGGGTTCACTCTCATTCAGCAAAGAATCCACAAGCACGCCTTTTACAAAGTAATCATTCTGCGCAACTGCATGTTGTGATGCGCCCAACAGACAGGAACACAACACAATTTTGGCTATTCCATTCATCGAGGTTTGTATTTTTCCGTCAAAAGTAATAGATTACCCCCAAAGCACAACGCATCAAGTATAAAAAAATCAAAAAATTCACACTGCCCTTGACCATGTTTTCCGCTCACACTAAATTTGCATCACTCTACATAGAAAAAAGCTATTATGATACACTTTGAATGTGACTACACCGAAGGAGCCCATCCAGCCATCATGCAGCGGCTCTGCGAAACGAATATGGAACAGACTGCCGGATACGGCAACGACCCCTACTGCGAACATGCAGCCGAACTCATCCGAAAACTTTGCAATGCTCCTGCCGCCGGAGTGCATTTCCTCGTCGGAGGAACACAGGCCAACAAAACCGTCATCGCCGCTACGCTCCGCCCCTATCAGGGTGTGATTGCCGCCGACAGCGGACATATTGCCGTACACGAAACGGGAGCAATCGAATCGACCGGACACAAAGTGCTGACATTGCCGGGCACCGACGGAAAAATCACGGCAGAACAGGTGCGTGACCTTTGCCGCGCCCATGCCACCGACCCCGACCAGGAACACAGCGTACAGCCGGGAATGGTCTACATTTCTTTTCCTACGGAAGTGGGAACACTCTATACGAAAGACGAGTTGGAAGAACTGAGCGAAGCCTGCCGCGAATATGACCTGCCGCTGTTTGTCGACGGCGCACGGATGGGCTACGGACTGACAGCCGAAGGCAACGACGTGACTTTGGCCGACATTGCCCGCCTGAGCGACGTATTCTACATCGGCGGAACAAAAGTAGGCGCACTTTTCGGCGAAGCCATCGTCATCACCGACAGCGACATCGACAACTGTTTCCGCTATATGATAAAACAGACCTCCGGACTGCTTGCCAAAGGCCGTCTGTTGGGAGTGCAGTTCACCACGCTGCTTGAAAACGGACTCTATACGGAAATCGCCCGCCATGCCAATGAACAGGCAATGCGCATACGGAAGGCATTGGAAGCCAAAGGCGTAAAAATGCTCAACGCGTCGACTACCAACCAGCAGTTTGCGCTGATGCCCGACGAAATGCTCCGCCGCCTGTCGGACAACTTTATTTTCTCAGTATCGAATGCCGAGGTAGGCAAAGGGCTGACACTCATCCGCATCTGCACCAGCTGGGCAACCACCGACGAGGCCGTAGAACAATTGATTACTGAAGTACAGAATTGTTAAATCACACGATTCTGCCACTTGCCGCTCTTCATGTAGCGGTAGCAAAGCACGAACATTGCCGCACCGTAGACCCATTCCGAAGTCCATGCCCAAGCAACGTCGATGCGAAGAATAAGAATCGTGATGGTAATGTATATCATATACACCACCAGCGCTATCAGTTCGAGGCCAAATGCCGTTTTTGTGTTGCCCGAACCGGAAACGCTGTTGAAATAGACATTGGCAGGAATGATGACCGCATACGAGGCACACATCACCCACAATGACGGAACAGCCGCTTCAATCAGTTCGGGAATATCGGTATAGATGGCAATGAACAGCTGAGGGAACAGCGAGAAAACGGCAATCAACGGAACAATAATGGCAAAGGAGAGCTTGACGTGACGTTTTATGACTTCACCGACAAGCTCTTTTTTTCCGGCTCCGATGATGTTGCTCACCAGCGAACTGCAAGTGGAAGCAAATGCCACGACAATCATAAACAGGAATCCCGACAGACTGCGTATCACGTTGGTAATGGCAAGGGCACGTTCGCCGAGATGCTCAATATATACGAAGAAGATGAACCATGTGGAAAGCGAAATAAAGTTCTGCACCATAATCCACAAGGCCACATTCAGAATTTTCTTCAGTTCCGGGAAATTCACCCGCGGCACGATATTCAATCCGTATTTGCGATAGTCGATGCGGCTGCGTGTATAGATAATAAAGAACAGCAGCGACACCAGTTCGGCCAACGACGACCCCATCGCAGCACCGGCAATGCCGAAGGCTGGGAAGCCCAACTTACCGAACACGAGAATATAGTTGAACACCACATTCGACAATACCATCACTACGGAGTTGAGTGTCAGTGTTTTTGTCTGTGTCGTACCGACATAGAAGGCACGGAACATGGCACAGGCAAACGAGAAAAAGAAGCCGTAGACACGCCAGTCGATATAGTCGACCGCCTTCTCGCGCACCTTGTCGGAAGCAATCATCCACGACAGTATTTCGTCGGAAAAGAGTTGCGACAACGTGAAAAACAGCGTCGCCAGTCCCAACAGGAAAAAGAGCCCCTGATAGAACACGCCTCCAATCTGGCTGTAGTTGCCCTCTCCGTTTCGCCGCGCCATCAGAATCTGCGCGCCGACACTGAAGCCGAGTCCCGCCATGAATATCACCAGAAAATATACGCCGGCAATGGCCGAAGCACCCAGCTCGATTTCGCCTACACGTCCCATGAAAGCAGTGTCGGTCAAACCAATGAGCTGTTCCATCACCAGACTAATCAATATCGGATAAGCTATTAACCAGATTTTTTTATACGAAAACTGTTCCATACCGCAACTTCATTTTAACAAGGTTTCAATTCGACTGCAAATTTAGGAAATATAAATCAGTGAAAAAAATTCTCATTTTTTTCTTACCTTGGTGCAACTTTTCGGCTGTGTCGTCACGTCTAATGCACAGAAAACCGAAAAAACCAACAAATAAAAACGATATGAAACGATTTCTTATTTTTGCAGTAATGGCGTTTGCCCTTTTGATGGCAATGCCGGGAGTAGCAGCCGAAAAAGCAGACAGTGCAGCCATCGCCGCTGCCGATTCCATCCGTCAGGCAGAACTGACATCCACCATTCAGGACATTGTCCATCAGGAAATGGGAAACATTCCAAGAAGATACTCAAACCCTATTGGGGATTTATTTGAATCGTTAATTCCGCTTTCGACCATTATCATGCCATTTCTGTTTGCCATTGCCGTAGTTGCCATTGCATTCTGGCACACCACCAAACGCCGCCGCATGAAATACAATATGGTGGAAAAAGCCATCGAACGGAACTATCAGCTACCGGAATATGTATTTCAGGAACAGCCGAAAACCACATCCAAAACCGCAACTCTCCGTTCGGGCTGCACCATTATGGCCGTGGGAGTAGGCGTGACTCTGTTCTTCATCATCAACGGTGACATGGAAGTGGCAGCACTTTGCTCCATGATTTTCCTGATTGGTCTGGGCAAACTGGTGGTCTACCTTGTGGAACGCAAGAACAACAATAAAAAAGAAGAAGAAAATCCATCCGAAACGCAACCCGTAGCAGAAAACAACGACAATGCTTTCAAAGATTGAGGAACTTAAACTGGTCACCCGATGCACGCTGTTTGACGACCGCGACGCATTCGGGCGGCTTGTTGAAGAGTATCAATCGGAAATGCGACGATTTTTCCTGAACATGAGCGGAGGCAATGCCGCCTTAAGCGACGACCTCGCGCAGGAAACTTTTCTGAAAGCCTACCTGTCGATTCGGGGCTTCAAGGGGCTGTCGAAATTCAAGACCTGGCTCTACCGGATAGCCTACAACGAATACTACGACTGGGCACGGAAACGGAAAGAGGAACTGGGCGACAGCGAGGATGCCACCGCTTTCCGCGACGAACCGCCCGACAACAGGGAACGCGCCGACGATGCCCGCATGGACGTGGCGGTGGCACTGAAAGCCCTAAACGAAACGGAACGGAGCATCATCATACTCTTCTACATGGAAGACAAGCCGATAAAGGACATTGTGGCGATTACATCGCTGCCGGAAGGCACAGTGAAATCCCACTTGTCAAGAGCAAAAAACAAACTCGCCGACTTCCTCGGCAGGAACTGAAAAAACAGAACGGACTATGAACAAAAATATCGATGACAACGAACTTCGCCAACTGCTGAAAACCGGACGGCAGGAAGCGCCGGAACATCCTTTTTTCAAAAGGAAGGTGATGAACCGTCTGCCCGAAAGCAAAGGAAAGAACTACAGCGGACTGATGTGGGCGGTCTACATCGCCGTGCTGCTCGTATGCGCCGGCTTCTGGACATATTACGGTCTCACCGCCGACATGTCGCAACTGCTCACATTCGACAACGGCAAACTCAATGCCGACCACTCCACGCTTTTAGGATTCGCCATGCTGGTAGGAATAACCGGTTTCACCGTCTGGCAAATATACCAACTGGTTTCTGAATCAGACAGTTAGCAGAGCTTTCTCAAACATACGTCGCACCCCGGAGTCTCCACCATTGGGACTTCGGGGTTCTTTTTTCCGAGGCTGTCAATCACCATAAATTAGTAGCCCTACTCCTATTTTTACCGATTTCATGCGATTGAAAAGATTTTCGCCGGGCAATAATTTTGCCCCCAAGAAAATAAGTGAAACGTGAATGTATAGAACAATCGTATTGATAGTAATGGTATGTACGGCATGCGGACTTGCCCTGTCGGCAAAAACGCGCTATGCCTTGTCGGGAATTGTCACTGACAAGGACACGCGGGAAACGCTGCCGTTTGCAACGGTTTTGCTGAACGGAAAAGCGGAGCGGTACACGATGACGGATGCCGACGGGCTGTTTCATTTCGCAGGACTGGAAAACGGCGACTATATCCTCACCGTAAGCTACGCCGGCTATTCAAAAAACACTGTCGGGTTCACCCTGACAGCCAATCGCCTTGTAGAAATAGAACTGGAACAGAACATGGAATTGCAGGAAGTGACCGTGACGGCAAAAGAAGCCAAAGGTACGGTCACCACCTCACGCATCGACCGCACAGCCATGGAATTTCTCCAGCCGACAAGCCTTTCCGACCTGATGGAACTCCTCCCCGGCGGCATTTCAAAAGACCCGAACCTGAATTCGGCAAACACCATCGGACTGCGTGAAACGGGAACACTCGACTCAAAAGGCAATGCCACAACGAACAACGACTACAGCATTTCGTCGCTCGGCACGCTGTTTCTGGTGGACGGAGCCCCCATCAACACGGATGCCAACCTTCAATACTCTCCGCTGTCGGCCGTACAAAGCACCACCGGCGGCAGCACGACAGAAGACCGCCGCAACGTGACGAACCGGGGCGTGGACATGCGCAGCATTTCGACCGACGACATTGAGAGCGTGGAAGTGGTGCGGGGAATTCCTTCCGCAGAATACGGTAATCTGACCAGCGGCATGGTGAAAATCAACAAAATCCGCCGCGAAACGCCTTTCACGGCACGCTTCAAGGCCGACGGCTACAGCAAGCTGGTGTCCGTTGGCAAAGGACTGAAACTGGGGAGAAACGGCTCCATCCTCAACATCGACGGCGGAATACTGGACGCAAAGCCCGACCCTACCGACAACCTCGAAAACTACCGGCGCGCAAATGCATCGCTCCGGCTGACACATACCGTCAGAAAGGAAAAGGCGGAAATCCGCATCACCTCATCTGCCGACTACACGGGTTCGTTCGACAACAGCAAACAGGACCCTAACCTCAACTACGGAAGGATTGACGAATACAAATCGACCTACAACCGCATTTCACTGACCAACAATTTCACGGTACGCCCGCACCGTGAATATTTTTTTAAGGAATTCACGTTCAATTCGTCCGTTTCGCAGCAAATCGACCGGCTGGAACAGCGCCGGCTGGTTGCCCCGCAACGCTACGGCATTGTGCCGACCTCCACGGAAGAAGGCGTACACGATGCACACATCGTTTTTTCCGAATACATAGCCGACTATCTCACCGACGGAAAGCCTTTCAACGCTTTTGCCAAAACAAAGGCCCTGTTCGGTATCCAGACGGGAAGCGTCGACAACCGTTTTCTCGCCGGCGCGGAATGGAACTACTCCAAGAACTTCGGGAAAGGTCAGGTGTACGACCTCTACAAACCGCTGTCAGTGTCCGGTTGGGGAGCGCGCCCACGTGCCTACAGTTCGATTCCCGGCATACAGAATTTTTCGGCATTTCTGGAATACAACGCCACCGCCACTGTCGGCAACCACCGACTGGAACTTCAAGCCGGCCTCCGTACGGCCTCGCTGCTCGGACTTGACCGCCGCTATGAAATGCAGGGGAAAATTTATCTTGACCCGCGCGCCAGTCTGAAATGGAGCCTCCCGTCGATTTCCATCGGAGGCGAACCGCTGCGGCTTGCGGTTGTGGGCGGCATAGGAAAAACAACGAAAATGCCTACCCTCAACTACCTCTACCCCGACCTGCACTACAACGACATAACGGAACTCAGCTACTACGACATCAACCGCCCCGCGGAATACAGCCGCTTCGTGGTCCGTTCCTACATTCAGGACCCGACCAACTACAATCTACGACCGGCAACGAACCTGAAAAAGGAAATTCGCCTCGACGTAGCCTTTGCCGGCAACGAATTGTCGGTAGGCTATTTCCGCGAAAACATGAACTCGGGTTTCCGCTATATGGCGGTATTTGCGCCTTACGCCTACAACGATTACGACGAAACGGCCATCGATGCCGGCGCACTCACCGGGAAACCGTCGCTGGACAACCTCCCTTTCACGACCCGCACCAAACTCGACGGATACACGAAAGCGGACAACGGAAGCCGCCTGGACAAGGAAGGTGTGGAATTTCAGTTCACATCCGTGCGTATCCGTCCGCTGCGTACCCGTATCAACCTGAACGGAGCCTGGTTCCGTTCCACCTACACCAACAGCCTGCCGATGTTTTCTACCGTATCGGCTGTCGTCGACAATGTTGTCATACAGGACCGCTATGTAGGCCTCTACGACTGGAACGACGGACGCATCAACAACACGCTGACTTCCAACCTCATGCTCGACACACAGATTCCCGAATGGGGGCTGATATTCGCCACATCGGTCCAATGCGTATGGTTTGTCAAAACCCGCCTGATGGAAAAGAACGGCATTCCGACCGCCTATATGGATGTAGCCGACGGACAGGTGCATCCGTACACCGAAGAATCGGCGGCCGACATCTACCTGCGCCATCTTATCAAGGACTATAACGCCGACTCGTTCCGCGAACAGACAGTGCCGTTTTCAATGAACGTCAACCTGAAGGCCACGAAAGCCATCGGGAAATGGATGCGGCTGTCGTTTTTCGCCAACAAAATAATTGACTACACTCCCGACTACTATTCCAACGGCCAGTTGATCCGCCGGAACGTTAGCCCCTATTTCGGAGTGGAAGCATCATTTACTCTTTAACAACCCGCCAAGCTATGAACAGAATGAAAAAAAGCATTTTCCGCACAATGTCCGCCCTGCTTCTCCTGTCAGTGGTGACAGCCTGCGAAACAAAGAAAGAACTGCCGTACTTCCCTACGGCCATCGAAATAGTCCGTCCTGCCGACATCGCCAATCTGACGATTGAAAGCGAACGGCTCACATTCCGCAACGTGGCCAACGGAACCGTGACGGAATTTACCTCCACAGCCGGCATCGAACTGCCTACCGGACTTTATGAATGCAGCTACGAAGCCGATGTGACCTATGTCAACAACCCTTCCGAAGGTTCTGCCGGAGAGGGCAACGCTGACGAAGGAGCCACAGTGAAAGGCCGTCTGGTAGGCGGCATCGAGTCGATGGAAGTGACCGGCGGCAACCTTGCGTTCTCCATCACCACTTCACTGGTGCTCGACAATGAAGACTTCATCATCGAAGAAATTTTCTTTACCGGCACGCTGCGCAGCTCCGGTTCGCAGTACTACGGCGACAACTACATAAAAATCTACAACAATACCGACAAGGTGCTGTACGCCGACGGACTGGCTTTCTGTGAATCAAAATTCACCTCCACGCAGTATCTCGCTTACACTCCCGACTTGCGGAAAAGCGCCATGACCGTCCATGCCATCTACGTAGTTCCCGGCAGCGGAAAGGAGCACCCGGTACAGCCGGGCGAATCGCTCGTCATCTGCGACACGGGCATTGACCACCGCAACGCCAACCCCAACTCGTTCGACTTGAGCAATGCCGGTTTCGAATGGTATGACGTTTCGACCAATCCGAGCCAGACGGATATCGACAGCCCGACAGTTCCGAATATGGACAAATGGTACAGCTACACGCAGTCGTACTTCGTGCTCCACAACCGCGGCTTCAAGTCGTATGCCCTGGCACGCATCCCCATCGCGAAGGAACAGTATCTGAAAGACTACTATTACAGCTATGACTATACGCTCGTACTGCCTTCAGGCACATTCCCGATGACACAATCGGCCTACAAGCTGCCGAACGAATGGATTGTCGACGGCGTGAACTGTAGTGTGGAAGCTGCCCGCGAGTGGAACATCCTGCCTCCGACCGTCGATGCCGGCTGGACCTACTGCGGAAAAACGGACGGCGACAAAACACGCTATTTCAAAAGCGTCCGCCGAAAAATGCTTTACCTGACAGCCGATGGACGTCGGAAACTCAAGGACACGAACAACTCCACCAACGATTTCAACCCGGAATGTGTGCCTTCTATCATCGAACAGCAACAGTCAGCCATTGATGCGGCAGGCACAAAAGCCACTACCGTCACCTACGATGGCGTACAACCCGTTAAACAATAAACGATTATGAGAACAACGACCGTACTTTTCCTCCTGTGCACGCTGACCGCAGCTACGGCGCAGAACGATTCGCTCCGGCAAACCGGCATATTCGACCGCATGCTCCGGAACAGCGAATGGAAACACAACGCGCCTGAAACGGTGTATGCCAATCCGGCCATGATGTCCGAACGCTATACCTGTACGCTCAACGAATTGCAGGCAGGATGGTACAGCCGCCGGGAACAACAGGCCATCGTGGCACAGGAAGGCAACGGAGAGTCTGTCGGGTTTGCATCCGCCAATGCCTATATCCGCAAAGGGAAAAACGACATTTGGGGCAAGGCAGCATATACAAACGGAATCCGCCGGAATGTGGGCTACAACGAAACATCCGACTATCGGCTGCTCTATCCGTATGTGACTGCCGACCTAATCGGAGGAAACACCAAAGAGGAAAGCTACCGTTTCGGAGGCGGATTTGCCCACCGTACCGGTGAATTCACGTTGGCGGCATCGGCCGGCTACCGCGCCCTGCTCGCCTACCGCAACGTCGACCCGCGACCGAAAAATCTGGCAGGCGACCTGACGCTGTCCGTCGGCACCACCTGGACTCGCGGCAGAATCCTGCTAGGACTGGCGGGCGAAACGGGCAAATATAAGCAGACGAACGAAGTGAAATTCTACGACCAGACCGGCACGCCGCCAGTATATCATGCCACCGGACTCGGAACGGACTATTACCGCTTCCGCGGAACAAACACCTCGGGCTACTACAACGGCTACCGGGCAGGAGGCACGGCCAATTTCCGCTACACGGCACGAAAAGGCGACGTAGTCAACCTTGCTGCCCGCTACCGCCTTTTTGCCTTCGAGAAAATCATCTCATCGCTCAACGAACTGCCAATGGCTTCCGCCAAGGAACACTCCGTCAGCATGGCCGCCGAATACGCCCGCAATTTCCGGACGGGGCAATGGGGCGCGGTGCGGTTGGAAGGCGACTTCCGGAAACGCAACGGAACGGAGAACATCTTCGGAAACGCGCAGAACAACATCTATCCGCAAATCGGTTCGCTGCCAATGTACACGAACACAGAATTGGACATTTGCCAATCCTTTCTTTACGAATACACACGAAATCCGCTGCGCTGGCGACTGCTTCTGTCTCCCTTGGGCTTCAGCCACCGGAAGGAAAGCTATACGGAACCGCGGCAAAGCATGACCAACAGCCGCTATCGCTGTTCTGCCGAAGCGGGCGTTTCGTGGAAAAAAGGGAAATGGCTGTGGCGCGGAAAAGGAGAAATCCAATTTCTCCAACCAGTCAAATCCGAACTGAATATAGCCGCGAGCGAAACGATATTGCTGGCAGAGCCGGTCAGGAACCTGTATGCGGCACTGCAACACCGCTCGACCATCACCGGCCTGCAAGCCGGCGCGGACTATCGGCTGACCGAAAAGACAGCCCTTTCGGTCAACGGCTACTGGCAGCACGGCTTCTACGCCTCCGGCCGACATTCCGACAGGCTCAGCCTCTCCATAGGATTCTCATTCTGAAAAAACTTAACTAACCAAATAATTTTACGAACATGAAAAAATTTTTACTTTGGCAAGTATTGGCAGTGCTGTTCACTGTCTTTGGAGCTAACGCTCAAGAGCCTTCATTCAACTGGGCAAAACTTATTGACGGAAAAGGAAGCGACGGCGCATACACATTGGCGAAAGCCGCTGACGGCGATGTGTTCATCGCAACAAACTTTGCATCCAAAGGAGAAGACCTCACCGTGTCGTACGGCGATGAAGTGGTAGCCACCGGAGCACCTAATACAGCAACAAGCGGCAACCGCAACATGCTGCTGCAAAAAATCAAGGCCGACGGCAATTATGAATGGAACGCCTATACCAACATAGGTGACGTGGCCAGCGCACAACTGACGGCTACAGCCGACGGCGGCGTACTGGTTGCCATCAAGGCACGCTACACAAACCGCAACGAAGACGGCACAAACCGTCTGCTGAGCTATGTAGCTCCCGACGGAACTCTGACTGACATAAAAATGGACAATCCGGTGCTTCCGGGATGGATTTATCAGGGAATCCTGCTGAAAGTGTCCGACAGCGGCGAACTGCTCTGGTCAAAAATTCTCCGCTTCGACTATCCTACAGTCGACGACAAGATGGTGACCGACGGTTTTGAGCTGAATGCCGCTGCGGTAGACGCTGAAGGAAACATCTATCTGGGTGGAAACTTCTCGGTTACAGCTACTTTCGATAAAGCCAACGGCGAAACCGTAGCTGTGGAACCGCAATACACCGGCGATTTGGGTAACGGACTGACAGGTGACGGTGGACTCCTTCTCGCCAAATTCGATTCGGAAGGCAATTATTTGAAACATTTCTCCACGACAGGCAAAGCGGTAAAAGAAAACGTCTTTGGTCTGGAATTTGACGGAGAACAACTCTACGCGCTCGTCCAGGTGAAAGGCACAGGCAGCGATGCCGTTGAATTTGGAGGCAAAGCAATTGAGCCGACAGCATTCGACGATGTTGTCGTCATCAGTATGGACAACGATTTCAACGTAAATTGGGCAACAGCCGGATATGCCACAGCCTTTACCGACGGCAAGCATACCACACAAATCAAAGGCATGGACATCATCAACGGAAACATCTACGTGTCGGGAGCGGTCAAAGGCGGTTTTGCCGCTGCAAAAGACGGAGAGCCTCTGCTGACAACATCTAAAACAAGCCTGGAAGGCTATGTACTGGAATTTGCCGCCGACGGCAGCGGACTGACGAACGGATATATCCATGGCGGCGGAATCTCCGGCTACTTCAATGTGATGAAAAACGGCGACAAGGTGCTTGCCTATGGTTATTCTTGGGTAAACAACCAGGGAATCGTACTGGTAGAATTTTCTAATTCGGAAGCACCGAAAGTGACCAGCATCGCCACCATGACCGGCATGTCAACAGCCTGGCGCGGACTTGTCGACGGCTCTACACTCTATGCCTACCTGCGTGGCAATCAAGAATTTTCTTTCTACAAATCCGATTATCATTGCACGCCTACAGGCTGGGGAATGGTGTTGGCATCCTACGACGTGTCGGAACTTACCTCCGGAGTGGAACAGCTTGAGAAACCGGCCAACTCATTCACCGCAATCGGAACCGACGGCGCCATCCGCATTTCCGTATCTGCTCCGACACAGATCAGCGTCTATAACCTGAGCGGACAGAAGGTAGCCGAACAACAGGTTGCCGAAGAAACGCTCATTGCCCTTCCTGCCGGATTCTATATCGTAAACGGAACAAAAGTAATCGTCAGATAAAAAAGGAGAGTCATGGCTTTTAAGGGGGTACGCTTCCATCGGATACGCGTATCCCCTTTTTCTATATTCTACATTTTTAACAACTTCCATTCCGCTATAATTAGTACCTTTGCAAAAATTTTCACTGCAACTATTGAACTGCAATTCTTTCAAAAAAAGTAGATTTACTCACGTATGAACACTGTTTCCATCAAAAGAATCCCCTACCTGTGGAGGCTTCTTATTCTTTTTGCGCTGTGTCTTTCTTCCTGTACAGACAAATTCGAGTCTACAGGCAACGGCACAGGCGATTCCGAATATCTTGATTTGTATTTCCACTGGTCAGACACTCGGGCTGACATTTCAGAAGACGGTTCCGGAACCTTTACGGAAGGCGACAAAATCGGACTGATTGTCAGCAACGGTAACGACAGACAATATCGCGAACTGACCTATACCGGAGGAGAATGGACTCCCCGGCTGAAACGCAGCGAATTCGGCAAAGGAGAACTCACCATCGCGGCACATTTCCCGGCATTCGGAACTGACGCAGAATCGTCACCCGACCAGAAATTCTCTATCGCTGCCGACCAAAGCAATCCGGAAGAAGGGTTTTCCGACATACTGTTTGCAAAATCCACCCTCAAAGAAAACGAATACCGCGCGGACATGACTTTCCGCCACATCTTCCACCGGTTGAGAATCAATCTAACCGGAACGGCCGACAACATTGAGATAGCTGTGAGAAGCAGGCTGAGCTGCACTGTCAATCTCCTTACAGGAGAATCCGCCCTGCTGCCTGACGCAGAAATAAAATGGATTACGCCGCAAAAGACATCCGACGGAGCATACCTCGCCATTATCTGTCCGCAACCGGCAACCGACTATAAGACAGATGAAAGCGGGCTGATAAAACTCACAGGCAATGGCAAGGAAGCCATTTTCAAAGCCCCCGAACGATTGTCCGACGGTTCTGTTCTGTCCTCGTTCGAGGCCGGCAAGCAGACAGAAATCACGCTGAATGTTGAAACAGGCAAACCCGATTTGGCAAACAAGACCCTGTGGGTTTATGGAGTCGATGCCCCGGATTTCCCCGGAAAGGAAAATATCCCGACCTACCCGCCCTATACAAAAGTTTTCCCGGCCGGTGAATGGTTCAGATATAGCTGGACATTCTCGGAAGACCAACAACTGACATGGAAAGAAGGCTGCAACTGGTTTGACTGCAACAAGTCGGAAAACTACGACGAGAACGACCGTAACCTCTGCTGGGCTGCCTCCGCTTCCAATCTGATTATCTGGTGGTTGGTTAACAACCGTCCCTATATCGAAGCCTACGACAAAGAATATGGGTCAAGTGTCACAGCCGGCAGCATAACAGTTCAGCGTCCTTCGGATGAATTCAAGCCACTGTATAGCAACGGAACAGTAAACCGCGCACCGGTTTTTGAATTTTTCAAGACGTGGTTCCCCGACCGCGGAAGCTGGAACTCTGCCGGTGTTAACTGGTTCATGAACGGTAATCGTAAAAACCTTCTGGCACCTAAGCTTAACGACTTCCCCGGCTTTTTCCATGAGGTGTTCCAAACGACCGACAATATCGCCACCGACTCCAACCGTCAGCCCAACCGCGAGCAATTCAACGATTTCATGATTGATGCTCTTTTGAACAAAAAGGCTATCGGATTCAATGTGTATGACATTGCCGGAACGGGAACAGGAAACCACGCCATGGTAATATGGGGCGCAGAATTCGACGAAACGGGAACTGTTTCCCATATCTACTACTGCGACAACAACAAATCTGACCAGGATGCCAATGGAGCGATTATTGCCAGAGTTCAGGTCATTTATGAAAACAACGCTACCTATTTCAAGGAACTGGACAACGAAGACGGCATGATAAAGAAAAATTACCCTATTACCTGCCTCTGTTCCGTTGACCTCCGTCACGACATCTGGAAACAGAAATATCCGAACGTCATAATCAACGAATAACAACAATTTAACTTACGAAACAAAAACAGATTACAAATATGAAAAAGCATTTTTATTCATTGGCATTGGCCGCTGTCGTTATTCTGACAGGCTGCAACAAGAATGAAGTATTGAACACTGAAGGCAAAATCAACATTAATACGGGTATCGAAGCCATAACGAGAGCTCCGCAACTCGATGAAAACGGAGCCGGCACGTTTGCAAAAGGCGACAAGCTGAACCTGCTCGCATTCAACGGCGCCAAACAGCATACGGATTTTGACTACACAATCGGAACTACGGAACTCTACTGGAACGACATCAAAGTTGCTTCCGACAACGGAAAAATCAACTTTGCCGCCTGCTATCCCAGCCAGGAGCTGAATGAAGGAAAGTTCGTGTTCGACCTTGAAAAGGCGTCCGACAAGGATTTGCTGCTCGCCTATGCTGAAAACATCGAAAACGGAACGGAAAAGGCCGTCATGCTGACTTTCAAACATGCCATGCACCGTCTTGTCATCAACTACACCGTCGACAACTCCTACCAGACGGTTACGGCGGATGAAATCGTCACTGACTGTACAGCCCTTTCCACTTGTACCGTCAACCTCTTGGAAAAGACTGTCGCTACTGAAAATTCGCCAAAAGCTACATTCTCGGCGAAAGAAAAATCAACAGCATTCTTGATCGCACCTCAAAATGCTGCCGACGTTACCCTCAAGGTTACGGCTGGAACGGACACCAATACCTGCACCCTTGACAAACTGGTTGGCAGCAACCTTAAACTGGAAAGCGGCAAGCAACTGGAACTGAACCTGCTCGTAAAAGAGGGAAAAATCATTCTGGAAGGCTTTACGATTGAAGGTTGGGAAAATCAGGGAAGCATCGACGGCGACATCATCATGTAAATTCCATATTCCCATTAATAAGCAGAGAAGGAGGCTCACAATTGCATGAACCTCCTTCTCTGTTTTTTGTACTTACTTTTACAGGCTTTCGCCAATTATCCAAACTCTAACCTCTTCCAGACGATAGATCTAAAAAAATCCCTTTACAAAAAGTTTTCATAATATACTTTTAATAGCAAACCTGTGTTTTATTTTAACTTTTGCTTAATTTCAATGCAAAGCTATAGACAAATATTCAAATCTACAAGAAAATCATTTCAAAAAGTTATCAACAAGTTTAATTGCTGACAGAATGGAAAATAAAAAACGGATATGCGAAAAAACGACGCGCCCGACAGGTTGTTAAGATTTGTTTATTTAAAATTGTAGCTTCGATAATTGCTAAAAAAATTGTATCTTTGTATGCTTAATGCAGAAATGTGCCGCCAGGTGTTTTCTTTAAAGCGGGACAGTATGCAAAAGCATAAAAATCAAGAATATGGAAGAACATAACGAAAATTATAGCGCGAGTAACATTCAAGTACTCGAGGGATTAGAGGCTGTGCGCAAACGTCCTGCGATGTATATCGGTGATACAGGACCTAAGGGTTTGCACCATCTTGTATATGAAGTTGTTGACAACTCCATCGACGAGGCTCTTGCCGGATTTGCCACTCATATCGAAGTGACAATCGGTGAGGACAACTCGATTACCGTAGTCGACAACGGTCGTGGTATCCCGGTCGACAAGCACGAAAAGCTGAACAAATCGGCATTGGAAGTAGTATTGACTGTGCTCCACGCCGGCGGTAAGTTCGACAAAGGCTCCTACAAGGTTTCCGGTGGTCTCCACGGTGTGGGTGTATCCTGTGTGAACGCACTTTCCACCTATCTCCGTGCAGAAGTAAGCCGTGACGGACATGTATATATGCAGGAATACGCCTACGGTCATCCGAAAGCACCGGTACAGATTATCGGCGACACAGACATTACCGGTACGAAGGTCATGTTCAAGCCCGACCCGACAATCTTTACGGAAACAACCGTCTACAACTATGCCACTCTCGCCAACCGCTTGCGCGACCTGGCATTCCTGAATGCAGGCATTCACCTGACTTTGACCGACATGCGTGAAAAGAACGAAGCCGGCGAACCGAAATCCGAAGTATTCTATTCAGAAGAAGGTTTGAAGGAATTCGTGCGCTACATCGACTCCAGCAAGGAACATCTGATTGATGACATTATCTACATCAACACAGAACGTCAGGGTATTCCGGTGGAAGTAGCCATGACCTACAACACCACTTACAACGAAAACATCTATTCTTACGTCAACAATATCGACACCATCGAAGGCGGTACTCACCTTACAGGTTTCCGCCGCGGTTTGACTTCGACATTGAAGAAATATGCCGAAGACTCCAAACTGCTCGACAAGGTGAAAATCGAAATCTCAAGCGACGACTTCCGCGAAGGTCTTACAGCCGTCGTTTCCGTTAAGGTGCTCGAACCGCAGTTTGAAGGCCAGACCAAGACAAAACTGGGCAACAACGAAGTAATCGGTGCCGTTCAGACAGCTGTCAGCGAAACGCTGCGCAACTATCTGGAAGAACATCCAAGACAGGCTAAAGCCATCGTTGAGAAAGTGGTGCTCGCTGCACAGGCACGCCACGCTGCCTACAACGCCCGCATGAAAGTACAGCGCAAATCGCCTCTCGGCGGTGGCGGACTTCCGGGTAAGTTGGCCGACTGTTCTTCACGCACGGCTGAAGATTGCGAAATCTACCTCGTCGAGGGTGACTCTGCAGGCGGTTCTGCAAAACAGGGACGCGACCGTCAGTTCCAGGCCATCCTGCCGTTACGCGGTAAGATTTTGAACATCGAAAAGGCAATGGAGCACAAAGTGTTCGACAGCCAGGAAATCACCAACATTTTCAAGGCTCTCGGCGTAACCATCGGTACGGAAGAGGACAGCAAGGCTCCGAACATCAGCAAGCTGCGCTATCACAAGATTATCATCATGACCGATGCCGATGTGGACGGTAGCCACATTGCAACACTTCTGATGACACTTTTCTTCCGCCGCATCCGTCCGATTATCGAAAACGGATACCTCTATTTGGCAACACCGCCATTGTACAAATGTACGAAGGGTAACACGGAAAAATACTGTTGGGACGACGTACAGCTTCAACAGTTCATCAATGAATACGGCAAGGGCGACGAAAAGTCAGTGAAAATCCAACGCTATAAAGGTTTGGGAGAAATGAACCCGGAACAGCTTTGGGAAACAACTATGGACCCGCAAAACCGTATTTTGAAACAAGTGTCGATTGCCGACGCTGCCGATGCCGACCGCATCTTCTCGATGCTCATGGGCGAAGACGTGGCACCTCGCCGCGAATTCATCGAACGCAACGCCCTCAAGGCAAGCATCGACGCATAACAGCGAACCTCACAACTCAGAAATATCAACCGGGAATATGCCGAAACATATTCCCGGTTTTTTGTCTGATATACCCGCTCCAGCTGTTCAAATGAAACTGCTATACATCCAAATCGCAAAAGGCCTGCAATTCAAATCCTTCATCCAGACTGAATGTCACAACTTCATCCGGGACACATGTAAAAAAATCACCATCACGACTAAATACAGCAGGAAAACACACTCCCTCACTATCCATCAATCCCCAAAAACCGAATTCGTTCTGATAAAGAGAATAGGGTGGATTATCATTACCATAGCAGTTATCATTTGCCATATTCCTACTTCTTGATAAATTTATCACGGTTGGTTTCAAATAATTCAAAATACATACCCGTAGAATCAAGTTCCCACCAATTTTTAAGCGTAACAGGTATATCATCAAGAGAATAAATTTTTGCATTCTCAAGCGAAAGAAGAAATGGAGAGTGTGTTGCAATAATGAATTGTGCATTACAATGTTTCGAAGCATGTTCTATTATCTGCTTAAGCTTTATCTGAAACTCACATGAAAGACTGTTTTCCGGCTCATCCAACAGATACAAGCCTTCCACCTGAATTAAATCGGTCAACTTAAGCAATGAGTTTTCACCGTTCGAACATCCTCTCTCTAATTCTCCAAGGTGTTTCGTAGCATATTTGCTAAACGAATAATTTCGTCGTTCAACATAGTCTCGGAATTCTTTCACATTCTCTCCCGTCTCAAAATCAATATGCTTTAAACGCTCCCGGTATTCCTCTGCTCTCTGATTTTCTAGGCGTTTACTTAGTCTCACTTGCGTTTGCAGCACACTGCTCTTAAACAATCGTTGATCGTTTCGAACCCGGTCATCATGCAACATATTGAAAATATCATCACTGGTAAGCATTTTCGAAATACTTGCAATGTCATACTCCTGACTACGCTGTCCGACTAGATCAAACTCTTCTCCTGAATAGAATTTACAAGTTTGAAAGGAACAACATTCAACATAACCATCAAACCATTTTGATGTATTATATGGAGAATTACGAGAAATATGCAATTTTCGAGCAATTATATTAAGTACCGTCGATTTACCACTACCATTACCTCCAGACAATATAGTTATTGGAGCAAAATCCATACAGTAAAATTCACGATTCGACAGCACATAAAATGGATAAAAATTTTGAGTATAGTAATCTGGGGTAGGTTTAGGAGGTGACGTATATTCTGTTACAAAGTCATCTTCCGTTTTTGAATCCGGAAATCTAAAATATTCTAAAAACACCATAACGACTCACTTTTATATATTGATTTAGAACTTGAAGCAACACTGTTTTTTGCGTTCTGAGAATATTTATCCCATTGTTCAACACAAATCGAACAAAAAGGAAAAGAGACAGTTCCTACATTCTTACTACCTCTCAAAACAAATGTGGAGGCGATAGAATTGCCACCTAACTCCCCCCTTCTTTCAAACATTAATTTTACTATATTTTCCATATGACTTACTTTTTATGCAAAGGAAAGCCAAGAATGGGAAATACAGTTTCCTATAAATAATTTCTATAAGAATTTTCAAGAATACTTTTCATGTGTTCTCTCAAATGCTTTGGTGACACAACCTCCAACTGGTCACCATGCAACAATATTTCTTGAACAAAATCAAATGCAGGCGTTAGCCAATAAGAAAATTCGGCATATTCTTCTGTTTGCCCAATCAATTCCTGAGAAGAGTGCAATGGTTGGGTTATCAGGTAACGGGGCAATTCACGATAAGCACGCAGAACTACACGACATGGCATTTTTGTATAGCCATCAGTTGAAACTCCAAAAAAATCATTGAAATATTCAGCAGGTGAGAAATTTTGAGGATAATCGAATTGGTCTCCAGTGATGTCACAACACTTTATCCTATCTAATGCATAAATTCGTTTAACACCACCTTCCACTCTACAACAAAGAAGATACCATCTTCGTTTGAACATTTTCAATGCAAGAGGTTCTATCACCACTTTAGTTTGCAATTGTTTCCCAATATGGAAACTTTGGTAGTCAATAACCAGTCGTTTGTTGAATTTCAATGCCTGCGTTATCGTTGTCAGATATTTAGATCCGTTATCAGCCGGTTCAAGCAATATCTTATCTGCCATATTACTATATTCCGAAACCAGATTTTCTGTAGAAATTGCGCTTAACATCCATTCAACGAGCGGATTTTCCTCCTGCAGCTCTGTATTTAACCTATAACGACTCATCGCACCGGCACGAACACATTCAATATCTATATGCAATTGTTCTTCGATTGCATAACGATGATTCAATAGTGTTCGCCGGGAAATTCCCTCACAGCCACAATCTTTATATAATTGGTTATAAGGATTGCTCCATGCTTCATTTATCTCCGCAAGAGTCAATCCGACAGTTCCGCTACGCCGAAGCGTATCGATTAACCAAAAATATCTTTTTATTAGCAACGAAACCATTAGTCATTGATAAATATGTTTATATCATGCTTTTCAATAAACTCTTTTACAATTTCGACGATTCTATCAAAATAACGTTGTCCAATTCTATGGGCCGTCACTTGCTGGCAATGTATTACTATTTGAGGATTCTCATCTTCGCGAATATTGACATTTATCCATGGAAGATCTTCAAATGCCTGATTGCCGACGAAATCAACATTAAAAACATCCTTAAAGTAACTATCTCCATAACTGTCACGAGGAAAATGTCCGACAGCCGCTATAACAACAGGGAACTGTCGGAAAAACGGATGCGACAATATTTTCATTCGCTTGACAACCGAGGCTTTGCTTAGATCTCCGGCTTCCTTATGCTTTTTATAAGCCTCATCACTCATATCGGTATGAAAAGACAACCGATGGAGAGTTAACACTTCGTTTCTACCCAGACTCTTTCCATAAATACTATTTATAATTTTTTGGTACATATACCATGTTCGGGCTGTTCCTTTTTCACCCTTAAGAGTTCCTTTCTCTTTATCACCACTCCGCACTTGGAACTGCTGCAGAGGCCAAGGATTCAACGGAGAGGTATATTCTTTTTTTGTCAGATCGATAGAATCATATCCAATATTTTCAGTGACAATTTTTTTCCAATCCGAGCAATTATTGCCAATCTCCTCATCATAATGTTCTGCCTGAGTATTTCTATTCCACGCCGGTTCTTGACCAACAAACAATATCTTGGCATTGGGATTCCCATGGCCTATATAGCCATTATCAACGAGAGCAATTAAATCATTAAATTCCTTTGAGTACATCATAGTAAAAAGATTTTTGTTAATAAACAGCAGGCATGTTGATTTTAAATAATGGAACTGATTTCAACTATTTCTATTACAAACCAACCTAATTACAAAAATAAAAATAATAGTGGAAACATTGTTACTCAAATATGGAATATTTCATCATCACGTTTTTTTAGTCTCGAATACCAACTATCCACAACATAGTAGAAAAACTGTAAACCCACAAAAAACAAGCGGCATTGAACTTTCATTCAATGCCGCCTATTTCTTTAGCACACAACAATATCTTGTTATTTTACCTTTGCTGTCAATTCTGCACCGGCTTTAAATTTAACGACTTTCTTTGCCGGGATAGTTATTTTTTCCTTAGTTGCAGGATTAATACCTGTTCTTTCAGCCTTTTCACTTACAGAGAATGTACCGAAACCGATAAGAGCTACTTTATCGTTCTGTACCATAGCTTCAGAGATAACTTCAATTGTGGCGTCCAATGCGTTTTTTGCATCAGCTTTTGACAAGCCTGCTTTTTCAGCGATAGCGTTAATTAATTCAGCTTTATTCATAATAGAAATATTTAGGTTTATGGTATTTAATACAAATGTAGACTATTCCACACAAACGAACAAGAAAAAAAGAAAGAAATTTCAAAAAACTTCTCAAAAATGTTTTTTTTCGTGTTTTGTCTATATAAACAGCAGAATTTTATGCACTTAGCACAATTTTTGGTACTACTGGGAACTATTATTGCCCCCTTCTTTTTCTTATGCAATCCGTCAGCATCAAATTCCATACCTCTGTCCACTCAAAACCATTTCGCCCCATCGGCCGTTAATATATATATATGTAAGTCAATACTATTTAAGAACTGACGGCGGCTTACATTTATATTTTTATCATACCTTTGTAGATTGATAATTTATAAACTAACGTTACTTTAGACTAACAAAAAGAAAGAAATGACTAACAACAGTTTTTTGAACCGCATTCCGCCCGTTACGCGCCACCTGATTCTGGTCAACGTATTGGTTTGGATTGTTTCAATGTTCCTCGTTCACACGCAAGGTTTTGACCTTTCAAAATATCTGGGACTGCACTATTTCACGGCAAGCGATTTCAATGCCATGCAGCTCATCACCTACATGTTCATGCACGACACGCGGGGCATTACGCACATTTTCTTCAATATGTTCTCGCTCTATATGTTCGGCCGTCTGCTGGAGCAGGTGCTCGGAAGCCGCCGCTTCCTGTTCTACTACATCTCGACCGGCATCGGAGCTGCATTGCTGCAGGAAGGTGTCATTGCCTTAACCTGGTTTGACACGCTTGCCCATTCACTGAACGTGCCCTACGACGCTGCTGTTGCATTCCTCAGCGATCCGATTTCCGTCGGTTCCACTTTTGAACACCGCGACATGCTCGTCAACGAATTCCTCAACAGCATGATTACCGTGGGAGCTTCTGGCGCAGTATTCGGCATCCTGCTGGCATTCGGTATGATTTTCCCGAACCTTCCGCTCTATCTGTTCTTCATCCCCGTGCCTATCAAAGCCAAATACATGGTCATCGGCTACGGACTGATCGAACTCTATTTCGGCATCAGCGGAACAATGAGCGGCGTGGCACACTTCGCCCACCTCGGCGGTATGCTGTTCGGACTTCTGATATTGTTGTACTGGCGTAAAAAAGGAGTAATCGGTGGCAGATATTATTAACAAAGCCCGACAATTCTATTTGTCAAAATCCGTCATCGTCCGATTTATCCTGATAAATGTAGGGGTATTTCTGATAGTGAGTTTCGCCGCACTGCTGGCAAGCATTGCCGGCACGCCGTTCAGCCTGCTGCAATGGCTCGAACTGCCGTCGTCGTTCGGCGAAGCACTGCTCTGTCCGTGGACATTCATCACTTATATGTTCACCCACTATCAGCTGCTCCACATTCTTTTCAACATGCTGTGGCTCTACTGCTTCGGCATCATTTTCCTCGACCACTACCGCGACCGTGAGTTTTCTGCCGCCTATCTGATTGGCGGACTCGCCGGCGCCTTGTTCTACCTCGCCGGAAATGCCCTGTTGCCACAGTACTCTTCGGGCGGACTCGTCGGCTCGTCGGCAGCCGTGCTGTCGGTAGCGGCGGCAACTGTCGTACGTGCGCCTAACTACCGCATCAACCTGTGGCTTATCGGTATGGTGAAAATCAAATGGGTAGCTGTAGTCTGCATCGTGTTTGCCCTGCTCACGGCAGGACCGCACAACATCGGCGGACATTTCGCACACATCGGCGGCATCGGCGCCGGAACGCTTTTTGCCCTCAACGCCCGCTATGGCTGGCTGAAGCCCAAACGTCGGAAAAGTTCGAAAATACTGCCGAAACTGCACGAACGCCCGGTGACGGCAACGGCCCAACGCCAACCGACACGCCAGGAAATAGAAAGACAACTCGACGAACTACTCGATAAAGTGAACCGCTCCGGCTACAGCTCCCTTTCGGCCAAAGAGAAAAAGGAGCTGAACGACCTGAGCAAAAAAATCAAACTATGAGCATAACAAAGCATCTGACCCGAACACTGACCTACTTATGGCTGGGAATCAACGCATTTTTTGCGCTGATGTTTGTTGTCGGTGCCTATATCGGCTATGTACACCCCGAAAACAGCAGCTACGCTGCATTGCTCGGACTCGGCTATCCGATTCCGATGACCATCACCCTGCTGTTCATCCCGTTCTGGCTGATTTTCAACAAAAAACTGTCGCTGCTCAGCATCGCCTCGCTGCTTGTGGCCTTTCCCCAATTCTGGAGTTTTTCGCCACTGAACGTCAAAAGTTTGTTCTACGAACCTTCGGACAAGGATTTTTCCGTAATGACCTACAATGTGTTCGGAATGAAGGACCAGACAGAATCGGAAGACGGCAACGCCACCATTACAGAAATACTGAAATACGATACGGACATTGCCTGCCTTCAGGAATCACCCGACGAGAAAGCACTGAAACGCACTGCTAATGATTCGCAATGGAATCTGCTTGAAAAACGATATCCTTACAGGCTCTTCGACAAATACAACGGTGTTTTGTCGAAAACACCGATAGAGAATGTATACCAATATGAGGATGACAGATATTTCATTTTGACCGTCTATCAGACCAAGATTGATTCAACGGCCACCTTCATCGTCAACACCCATCTGGAGTCCATCGGACTGACAGCCGACGACAAGGAACTGTATATGGAACTGACATCGGTGAAGGACAAGAACAAAACTCTGAAAGGTGTACGTTCGCAATTGATGAACAAGTTGAAAAACGCCTACACGAACCGTGCCCGTCAGGCAGAAATGATACGGGGCGTCATCGACAGCCTCGCGCAGGCACAGCCCGAAGCGAACCTCATTCTCTGCGGCGACTTCAACGACACGTCGTACGGCTATGCCTATCTGACCATTTGCGGCGACGACCTGCACGACGCCTATGCCGATGCGGCCTTCGGACCGACACATACCTACAACGCCAACCGCTTCTACTTCAAAATCGACCACATACTCTACAAAGGCCGGTTGGAAGCGCGCCGCACCATCCGCGGCAACATTAAATCGTCGGACCACTACCCGCTCGTCACCTACTTTGAAACGAAATCAAAATCCAAATAAACCATCTATGAAAAAGTATTTATTATCAATCAAGGCTCTATGCCTGTCGGGCATATTGCTTTTCTCAGGAACGACAATGAAAGCAGAAAATCCGTTCTTCGGTGAATACAACACACCGTACAACATCCCTCCTTTCGAAAAAATCCAGATTGCCGACTATATGCCGGCTTTTGAGGAGGCTATCGCACAACACAATCAGGAAATCGCAGCGATTGTCAACAACCGCGCCGTGCCTGATTTCGAAAACACAATCGTAGCCCTCGACAACAGCGGCGAAATGCTCGAAAAGGTTTCTTACGTGTTCAGCGGACTCTACGAAGTGGTTTCCACTCCTGAATTCCAGAAAGTAGGCGCACAGGTATTCCCGATGCTGGCTGCCCACAGCGACGAAATCAAGATGAACGAAGGACTGTTCCAAAAAATCAAGTCCGTTTACGACAACCGCGCAAAATTCAATCTGACAACTCCGCAGCTTCGTCTGCTCGAAAAATACTACAAGGATTTTGCACGCAACGGTGCTTTGCTCAGCGAAGAAAAGAAAGCGGAACTGAAGGACATCAACGACCAGCTTTCAAAACTTTGCCTGCAATTCGGCGACAATATTCTGAAGGACACCAACAAATGGACATTGGTGGTTGACAACGAAAAGGACCTTGCCGGACTTCCTGCATCAAGCATCGCTGTAGCGGCTGAAGAAGCAAAGGCTATGGGCAAGGAAGGCAAATGGGTGTTCACGCTCCACGCTCCGAGCCGTCTGCCGTTCCTCACTTATGCCGACAACCGCGATCTTCGCGAAAAAATGTATAAGGCATACACCAACATCGCCAACAACAACGACGAGAACGACAACAAAGCCATCATCAACCAAATTCTGAAACTCCGCCTTCAAAAGGCAAAACTTTTCGGATTCGACAGCTTTGCCGCCTATCAGATGGACAACGTAATGGCTAAGACCGTTGAAGACGCTGAAGAACTCCTCTACAAGGTATGGAAACCGGCCGTAGCAAAAGCCCACGAAGAAATTGCCGACATGCAGAAATATGTGGACAACCACGGCGGAAACTTCAAGATCGCCGCTTGGGACTACTATTACTATGCTGAAAAGGTGAAGAAGGAAAAATTCAACTTCGACGAAAACGATGTACGTGCCTACTTCCCTATCGAAAACGTACGCAAGGGTATTTTCACCATGGCTGAACGTCTCTACGGCATCACATTCAAGGAAGTGAACAACGTGCCTGTCTATCATCCGGATGTAAAAGTGTACGAAGTTCTTGACAAGGACGGCAAACACCTGTCCATGTTCATGACCGACTACTACGCACGCGGCGGAAAACGCCAGGGCGCATGGATGTTTGTTTACCAGGAAGCAAACGGAACGAAAGACGTTCGTCCTATTGTCTACAACGTGGGCAACTTCTCCAAACCGACAGCCGACTCTCCTTCTTTGCTGACTCTCGACGAAGTGGAAACCATGTTCCACGAATTTGGCCACGGCCTCCACGGCATGCTCACCCGCACACAATATAAGGGCAACGCAGGAACAAACGTAGACCGCGACTTCGTTGAATTCCCGTCACAGCTCCACGAACACTGGATGCTCGAACCGGAATTGCTGAAAGTATATGCCCGCCACTACAAGACAGGCGAAGTAATTCCTGACGAATTGGTTAACAAACTCATCGAATCCAGCAAATTCAATCAAGGATTTGTCAACACAGAACTTGCCGGTGCCGCTCTGCTCGACATTGAATGGCACAAGCTCAACGACGGTAAGGATGTGGATGTTGCCGAATTTGAGGCCAACGTATCCAAGAAGCTCGGCATGCCGGAAGAAATCGGTTACCGCTACCGTTCTACTTACTTCAATCACATCTTCAGCAGCGACCAATATGCTGCCGGCTACTACACTTACCTTTGGGCACAGGTGCTTGACTGCGACGGCTACGAAGTGTTCATGAAGGAAGGCGTGTTCAATCCGGAAACAGCAGCCCGTTTGAAACACGTGTTGGAATCAGGTAACGACGAAGACCCGATGAAACTTTACGAAGGCTTTGCCGGACACCGCCCGGATGCCGACGCTCTGCTCCGCGACAAAGGCTTGAAATAAACACATACACCAAGAGCCACCCGGCTCTTGAACAAAGCATGAGAAGTGCCGTTCTTTCTTTAACGAAGAACGGCATTTTTGTTTTCATTTGACAACTTTTCGGAATCAAAAATTAAACAATGGTAGCTATTTTATGCATTTTTGAAATAAAATGCATATATTTGCAATAATAACCACTAAACTTTGTTTTTATGAAGAAGATTTTTACTCTATTCTTTGCTGCATCACTGACAACTGCTGCTTTTGCACAAGATGCCGTAACATTTGTAGTAGACAATGTGGAATACGTTGTCACAAGTGAAACAACAGTCGGATTGAACGGACTCACCGATGAATTTACAGCTACGGAACTGACAGTTCCTTCCGAAGTTGTAAACGAAGGAAAAACCTACAATGTAACTTCGGTGGAAGAAGATGCCATCTACTGGTCAGACCTGACAAAACTTGTTCTTCCTGAGGGCGTAACAGAACTGAAAGAAACAGCCATCTACTCAAACGACGCTTTGACTGAAGTTGTTCTTCCTGAAACCCTCACAACTCTTGGCCGTTTCTCTCTTGCTTACAACGACGCTTTGAACAATGTCGTTGTTCCTGCCAGTGTAACCGTTATTCCGGAAAGCTGTTTCGCACGCAACTCCTCAATGACTAACATCGAAATCAAAGGCCAGTATACATCTATCGGCAATGGAGCATTCTACAAAGTACCTCTGACTGAAATCACTATCCCGGCTACTTGCAAAAGCATTGGCGACAACGCTTTCCAACTTTGCCCGGAACTGACAAAAGTAACCCTCAATGAAGGTTTGGAAACGCTACAAGATGGTGCATTTCGTGAATGTGCAAAATTAACAGAAGTTGTATTGCCTGAATCACTGAAAACACTTGAAGAAAATGTGTTCCTCGCAACTGGTTTGACCACTATGAACATTCCGGCCAATGTAGAATCAATTGGCAATGCCACTTTCGGACAAACTCAGATTGCTGCCTTTACCGTTGCAGAAGGCAATGCAAACTACAAGGCTGTTGACGGTGTCGTATATACAAAAGACGATGCTATCCTCGTGGCATATCCTCCAATGGGCGCAACTGAATATACAGTGCTTGACGGTTGTAGAGGTATCGGTGGCGGTGCTTTCTATGGTGCGCAAGTTCAAAAAGTAACTTTGCCGGAAACGATGCGTGCTTTCGACAACTATGCTTTTACTTCTTCTCAACTTTCAGAGATGAACACTCCTGCTTCCTTGCAATATATGGGAGAAAACGCTCTATATAACACACAATTCACAACATTCACATTCCCGGAAGGCATGACTACCCTTTACGAAGGTGTAATGGCATATTGCGAGAAACTTCAATCTGTTACATTACCGACAACGCTGAAATATATCGGATTCCATGCCTTCTTCCTTGACAAAGCGCTGACCGAAGTTCACTGTCTTGGTGCAGAACCTGCTTACTTGGATTTCTACGAAGAAGGTGACCACCCATTCGGCTACATCGATCGTGACAACGTAACAGTTTCCGTTCCTAAAGGCCGTCTCGATGCATACAAATCTTCTTATTGGGGCTCTGAATTCTCCAACTTGGTAGACACAGAAGCACCTATTTTCTTCCCGGACAGCTTCACACCGGCTACAGAATCAGAACTGACAGAACTTGGAACAATCGACATCACATTCCCGACAGAAGCTACAGTAGAAAACTCTCTCCCGAAAATCAGCGTTTCCAAAAATTCGGAAATCTACGGCGAACCGGTAGAAGATTTCGGCTGGATGGCAGTCAACAATTCTGCTGACAAGAAAACAGTTTCTGTATTCCCACAAGACGAATACGGCGAAGGTTTTGTTCAGCCTATCAAACTTGAAGCAGGTGTCAACTACTTCGTTAAACTTCCTGCCGGATTTATCAAGGACAGCGAAGGTGTCATGAACCAGGCAATGACTCTCCAGTTCGTTGGAAAAGAAGAATCTTCTGTATCTGTTGTAGAAAGCAGCAACTGCTTCGTTCTCAACACAGCCAACGGCTTCGATGTAGTTCTCGGCGGCTTGCAGAATGCAACAGTTGAAATGTTCAGCACAACAGGTGCACTTGTCAACAAGGTGAACAACGCCAACGGAACAGTTTCACTCAACGCCGAAGCTAACGGAATGTACATCATCCGCGTAATCGACGGCAACAAAGCCTACACTTTCAAGGTAGTGAAATAAACGACGGATACCGTCCGCTAACATACAACAAAAGGAGCATCGCAAGGTGCTCCTTTTTATTTTGTCCACAAATTGTAATCTCAACTATAATCCCTAACCTCCAACCAATAACCTAAATCCCGTTGCACATTTCTTCGAGGACTTCGAAGGCGCGTTCGAGTATCGTGTCCTTTCCTTGTGCCTTGTCGGTGTCGGTCATATCGAGCTTGCAGCCGTCGCTGGGGGCCGTGCCGTATTCTGTCAGATTGCCGTCGGAATCATAAATCGGTGCGGCACTGAAACGAATACCCCAACCGTTGGGCAATTCGGAAGTGAACGGCATTCCGCAACCGCCGCCTGTAATGTCGCCCACGATGCGCACATTCGGCAGACTTTTCATTATCGACACGAAATTGTTGGCAGCACTGAACGTAGCACGGTTGCAAAGCACCACCACCGGCTTCGTATAGCGGACACGGTTCGACGGTGCAGGGTCAAGATAGTAGGCATAGGGTTCCGAAAATTCATCGTGTCCCGGTCCTGTCTTGTGTGCAATATAACCGGCGAGTATACGGCTGTCGATAAAACGTTTCACAAGCGTTTCGGCATTAGTCAATATGCCGCCGCCATTGTCGCGCACATCAATAATCAGCCCGTCGGAAGGAGCCAGATATGCCAGAATCATGTCGAGGTTACCCTCGCCGATTGTCGACGAAAACGACCCGTAGTGCATATAGCCGAAGTTGTTGGAAAGAATCTGATAGTCAATGCCGCAGGCACTCATGTAGTCGAAACGAAGATAATGTTCCTGAATAAGCCGCTCGTCGTAGTTCTGGGGATACTGCTCCCAAATCCAATAGCGGGAATAGTCGAACGACGAACTGAGGTTCGTGTGTCCGTCCTTCAGTTCCTTCAGCATGTCGCTGCACACGCGGAACAGTTCGCTATCCGTCATCGTAGGGCTGATTTTCGCCCCGTATTTCACTTTCATTTCCTGCCAGTCGACATCCTTATAGCTGAAAAACGAATAATGCTCGTCGAGAATCGTCCACAGTGCCTCGAAATTGCCCTGCGGATTGTCGGCATATTCCGGAATGTCGTGACACGAAACGAGGCCGCCCACGGCTGAAATCATCACCAATATGTAGAATAGAATCCGTTTCATAGAAGTAGAAGGTTTAATACATGGCTGAAATCATTTTCGCCTTCGCCGGCAGACCTTTCACGGGATGAATGCGGAGCGATTCCCATTCCACGCCCAACACCAGCGAATGAACCGACTTGCGCACGCTGATGTTTTTCGCCCACAGCGTGGTGAAGTTATGCCGATAGCCGATACGCAGTGCCGTCGAGCCGAAATGCAAGTCGAAAGTCAGCAGATTTTCCATATCAAAACGATTGCCCCACCAGCCGAATGTGGCGGCGTTCCAATAGTTCCCGAGATAGATTTCATAAAAACTCTGGTCGTATTCCGGCAGATAGTATGCACCGACAACGGGTATTGTAGGCTGATAGCGGGCCGTCACCGGAAGCCTGCCCACCTTGAAACGGTAGACCGCCATACCCGTCAACCCAACATTCAGATAAATATGCGGCGAAGCCACATTGTTGGAATTGCGCGGATTATAGGTACATCCGCCTTCAAACGCAAGATTACCTCCGGCATACAGGTTCAGACCGTCGGTAAAGACATTGTTCCAACGGTGCATCATTCCCCAGTCAATATCGGCAAGCACCGTGTGCATCTTGTTGTTGCCCGCAGGATTGACAGGCGAATCGTAGCTGAATCCGGCATTGACCTGATGCACCCACTGCAACGGATGCCGGCGCGAAGCCCGCATGAACTCATAGCCCAGCCGCATGTGCCGCCCGGAATAAGGCAAAATGCTGAGATACGTGTCATGGTTTCGTGTATTGCCGATGTCGAACGTCACAGCCGACTGGCGCAGACGCAGCAGTGTGGTGTCGCCCTCGGCAGCATTTACCGATACCGCCAACAACACAAACAACACACTCAGCCATTTTCTTGCCTTCATCTGCATTCCGTCATGATTAAAGTTCGTCGACAAACAGACGTTGCTGTCCGGTCAGTTCGTCGCGCACGTCATTTTGATTGATTACTTCTTCCTCAGCCGTTTCTACCTCCAAATCCACATCCGGTTGCTGCAATTCTTCTTCCGGCACCTCACGCGGTTCAATCCATTCGATTTTTTCGGTAGCAAACGTGGTCAGACGTTTACCCTTCGCTTTGAAGCTCTTCGCTCCGATGTACTCTTCCGCATCAATAATCAGCGGCTCGCGGAAGGCATCGGCACCGCCAAGCGTTACTTTCACACGCGGATACACATCGTCGGTCAGCAACAGCAGCTCCGAATTCGGATTCTCGCCGATGAAGCTCTGCTTCTTTGACGAAGGTTCAAACGTAAACCGCTTGATGTACGGGTAGCCCTGGTCGGCATCGTTGAGTACGGCTGTCCACACCACGCCGTCGCGGTATTTCTCAATGCGGAGTATATTGTTTTCGTAGTGGTTGCTCAAGTCGAACGAGCTCATGTAGAACTCGCCGCTCTTCAGTATGACGAGCACCTGGTCGGTCGGGTTGAATTCGCCCAACGACTGGCCGCGGCCATCGTAGTTCAGGCGGAGCACATCCCAGTCGAACCACACCTCACGTCCGCCGAGTGTCGAAACGCCGCGCTCCTTCAGCGAAATGCGGTGTACCTCGTTTTTCGTCACGATATTGCCCAGCGACTGACGGCCCTTGATAGCCAAATCGGCAAAGCTGATGTCAAACTGGAGCACTTTCAAGCGGGGCTTTTCCTTCAGCGTCACGCGGAGGGTTTCCGCCTCGCCGTTAGGATTGGCCGAGAACCACCAGATTTTCGACCCCTTCTCGCCCTGCATCATGTCGTATTCCTTGTCGCGGGTGATGCCCGTTACGGCAAAACGTTTCATGTAGGTAGTTCCGCCCTTGCCGTTCTGGTAGACGAGGTTATAGATAGTACGCTGGTCGTTGCGCTTGAACACGTTGAGATACAACACATTCTTGCCCACATACAGTTTGTCGGCCACTTTCACCACCTTGTATTTTCCATCCTTGAAGAAGACGATAATATCGTCCATGTCCGAACAGTTGCACACAAACTCGTCCTTCTTCAATCCCGTACCGATAAAGCCGTCCTCGCGGTTGATATACAGCTTTTCGTTGGCTTCCGCCACTTTCGCTGCCTCGATGTTGTCGAAACTGCGGATTTCGGTGCGGCGCGGATAGGCGGCACCGTATTTCTTCTTCAATTTTTCGTACCAGGCAATCGTATAGTCGACGAGCGTAGCCAGGTGATGGTCGATTTCCTTCACCTTTTCCTTCAGCGACTCGATATAATTGTCGGCCTTTTCGCTGTTGAAACGCAGGATACGTCCCATCTTAATTTCCAACAGGCGAAGAATATCGTCGCGCGTGATTTCACGCACAAAATCAGCCTTATAGGGGGTCAAACGCTTGTCGATATGAGCCACTGCCATATCGAGGTTCGCACTCTGTTCGTATTCTTTATCCTTGTAAATCCGTTCTTCAATGAAGATTTTCTCCAACGAAGCGTAAAGCAGGCTTTCCATCAGTTCGCCGCGCTGTATTTCCAGCTCGCGGCGCAGCAATTCCTTCGTATTGTCGACACTGCTACAAAGCACGTCGCTCACCTTGAGGAACAGCGGCTTCTGTTCGGAAATCACACAGCAGTTGGGCGAAATGCTGACTTCACAGTCGGTAAACGCATAGAGCGCGTCGATGGCGCGGTCGCTCGATGTGCCCGGAATCAGATGTACGATAATGTCGGCATGTTCCGCGGTATTGTCGTCCACACGGCGCACTTTGATTTTTCCCTTTTCCTGCGCCTTAATTATCGACTCGATAAGCGTTCCGGTTGTTTTTCCGAATGGAATGTCGGTAATTTCCAGCGTTTTATTGTCGATTTTTTCAATCTTGGCACGCACACGCACCGAACCGCCGCGCTCGCCGTCGTTGTACTTCGACACGTCGATATAGCCTCCCGTCGGGAAATCGGGATAGAGCGCAAACTCTTCACCACGCAGATAGGCAATGGCTGCATCCAGCAGTTCGTTGAAGTTATGGGGAAGGATTTTCGACGAAAGTCCGACTGCGATACCTTCGGCACCCTGCACCAAAAGCAACGGGAACTTCACCGGCAGAATCAGCGGTTCCGCCTTTCGTCCGTCGTAGGACATTGTCCACTCCGTCGTTTTCGGATTGAACACCGTTTCCAACGCAAATTCCGACAGACGTGCTTCGATGTAACGGGGAGCAGCGGCACTGTCGCCCGTAAGAATGTTACCCCAGTTACCCTGGCATTCCACAAGCAGGTCCTTCTGTCCGAGCTGCACGAGCGCATCGCCGATGGAAGCGTCACCGTGAGGGTGATACTGCATCGTATGTCCCACAATGTTCGCCACCTTGTTGAAACGTCCGTCGTCGGTTTCCTTCATCGAATGCAGAATACGCCGCTGCACCGGCTTCAGCCCGTCGAGGATATGAGGCACGGCACGTTCGAGAATCACATACGAAGCGTAGTCGAGAAACCAGTTCTGGTACATTCCCGACAGGTACATATTTTTTTCTTTAGGCACTTGATAGGATGAATGCAACGAAGCTTCGCCCGCAACATCTGCTGCATCATCCAGTTCTTCAATATTTTCGTCTTTCATTTCAAAAATTTACGATGGATATCCTTGCCCCTGAATGCGTTTAGTCGTTAAAAAAGGGTGTTATTTACCAAATATTTACAATTTCAGGGTTTTGCTCTTGCAAAAATAAGAATAAAATCGAAAAAAATCATTTACTTTGCACTTTAAAATCGTGGAGAATGCCAATTCTGCGTGCCGACAGCCCGAATTCACCGACCGATTCCGAGAGCTGTACCGCCCAATGCGGCAACCTCCCCAATCACAAGAATAAGAAAACAGAAACTACAATAAAAAAATGGCACAAGAAGATTTGTTTAAAAAGATTGTCGCTCACGCAAAAGAATACGGATTCGTATTTCCTTCCAGCGAAATCTACGACGGACTTTCAGCTGTTTACGACTACGGTCAGAACGGCGTTGAATTGAAAAATAACATCAAACGCTACTGGTGGGATGCAATGACACAATTGAACGAAAACATTGTGGGCATTGACTCTGCTATCTTCATGCACCCGACTATCTGGAAGGCTTCCGGACACGTTGATGCTTTCAACGACCCGTTGATTGACAACCGCGACTCTAAGAAACGCTACCGCGCCGACGTCCTTATCGAAGACGAAATCGCAAAATACGACGATAAAATCAACAAGGAAGTGGCTAAGGCTGCCAAGAAATTCGGCGACAGTTTCGACGAAAAAATGTTCCGCGAAACAAATCCGCGCGTTCTCGAACATGTGGCAAAACGCAACGAGCTGCACGAACGCTACGCTGCTGCGATGAACGACATGAACCTCGAAGAACTCCGCCAAATCATCCTCGACTACGAAATCGTATGTCCGATTTCCGGAACAAAGAACTGGACAGAAGTTCGTCAGTTCAACCTCATGTTCTCTACTGAAATGGGAAGTACTGCCGACGGTTCCATGAAGGTTTACCTCCGTCCGGAAACGGCTCAGGGTATCTTCGTAAACTACCTGAACGTACAGAAAACAGGCCGTATGCGCATTCCGTTCGGTATCGCACAAATCGGTAAGGCATTCCGTAACGAAATCGTTGCACGCCAGTTCATCTTCCGTATGCGTGAATTCGAACAAATGGAAATGCAGTTCTTCGTTCGTCCGGGTGAAGAGCTCAAATGGTTTGCAAAATGGAAAGAAACCCGCTTGAAATGGCACAAGGCTCTCGGCCTCGGTGACGAAAAATACCGCTACCACGACCACGAAAAGCTGGCTCACTATGCCAACGCTGCAACCGACATCGAATTCCTTATGCCATTCGGATTCAAGGAAGTGGAAGGTATTCACTCTCGTACAAACTTCGACCTCGGCAACCACGAGAAGTTCTCAGGCAAGAAAATCCAATATTTCGATCCTGAACTGAACGAATCCTACACTCCGTACGTTATTGAAACATCTATCGGTGTTGACCGTATGTTCCTTTCTGTATTCGCTTCATCGTTCGAAGAAGAAAAGCTCGAAAACGGCGAAACCCGCGTTGTGCTTCACCTGCCGGCTCCGTTGGCTCCAATCAAGGCTGCCGTTATGCCGCTTGTACGCAAGGACGGTCTGCCTGACAAAGCCCGCGAAATCGTGGACATGCTGAAGTTCGACTATAAGGTACAATACGACGAAAAGGATTCTATCGGCAAGCGCTACCGCCGTCAGGATGCAGTAGGTACACCGTTCTGTATCACTGTTGACCACCAGACATTGGAAGACAACACCGTGACTATCCGCCACCGCGACACGATGGAGCAGAAACGCGTCAGCATCGACGAGCTTCAATCCATCATCGACAAGGAAGTCAGCATGAAGGAGTTGCTCAAAAAGCTGCTCTAATAAACGCTATAATTATCCTCTCTCTAATTTTTTATAACTATGAAATATTTAAAAACGAAAGTCCTGACATTGTTCGCAGCCATCATGATGATTGGCTCGCTCAGCTCATGCAACTACAACTCGCTTGTTGAAAAGCAGCAGACTGTTGACCAGAAGTGGGCGGAAGTGGAAACACAATACCAGCGCCGTGCCGACCTCATTCCTAACTTGGTGAATGTGGTGAAAGGCTATGCCGAACACGAATCGCAGACACTGGAAAATGTGATTGCAGCACGCGCAAAAGCCACCTCCATCACACTTTCTGCCGACCAACTGACTGAAGAAAACATGGCAAAATTCCAGAAAGCACAAGGCGACTTGTCGAATGCGCTCAAATCGCTGCTTGCCGTGACGGAATCCTACCCGAACCTGAAAGCCAACGAAAACTTCCGCGACTTGCAGGTACAGCTTGAAGGCACCGAAAACAGAATAGCCACAGCACGCACACGCTACACGGAAGCCGTGCGCGACTATAATGTTGCCATCAAGAAGTTCCCGACGGTCATCTATGCCGGCTGGTTCGGATTCGACGCCAAACCGCAGTTCACTGCTGAAGAAGGAGCGGAAAAGGCACCGACTGTTGAATTTTAAACCAAGGCTAAAGCCTGCTAAATTTACAATACAATAAAAATGAGAAAATTACCGATAATTTTTATTCTACTGCTGGCTGCTGTCATCCCTTCGTGCAAGCTCGATCCGGTGACCGACGCTTGGGAATACTACAAAGAATGGCGTGAAGGCAACCAGGCATGGCTGGAAGAACAGATTGCGAAGAAGAACGACGACGGAACACCCTACTACAACAAGGTGACTCCGGAATTCGACCACAATGCGTATGTGCTTATCCGCTACCTGAACGACCGTTCAAAAACGGAAGGCAACCTCACACCGCTGACTTCTTCGACTGTCGATGTGAAATACATCGGACGGACCTACGACGATGTGGCTTTCGATTCTTCCTACCTAAGAACTTCGCCTGCCGACAGCATCTACCGCACGAAAGTGACCGACGTTATCGAAGGCTGGACAATTGCCCTGACCAACATGCGCGTGGGTGACTCTTGCGAAGTCATCGTTCCTTATCAATACGGATACAAGAACGTGACTTACGGCTCAATCAAGCCCTACTCCAACCTGATATTCCATGTCAAGCTGGTAGACATCCCGGGCTACGAAAAACCGGCGAACTAAACCGAAAAATTTTTAGAAAAAAGCGGAGCGGTTGTTTCTTTTTCAGAAACAACCGCTTATTTTTGTAAGCGACTATTGGATGTCGAACCAAAACAAAGACCGTTATGAAAAGACTGACATGGATTTTTGCCCTCCTGCTCATTCTTTCCGCATGCAAGACCACGGAAGAGAACTACCGCAAATCGTATGTTGCGGCCATACAGAGCAAACAGGAAAAAACGGATTCCACCCTGACAGCGGAAGAAAAGGAAATCTACAATAAGGTGATTGAACAACAGAAACCGCGCCTGACCAATGTGGGCGAAGACTCCATACGCACTTCGCGCAACTATGCCTGGATGTTCTACGGCAACGACATCCCGCTGAAGAAATACAATGTAGTAGTGGGAGCCATGCGCCAACAGTTCAACGCCAAGGCTTTCTGCGACCGCCTGCGGAAAAGCAACTGCAAGTCGTATGTGATTACCGACCGCGACATGAACTACTTCGTAGTAGCGGAAGGATTCGACACAATGGAGGAAGCGGCCGAATATCTGAAAAACATTGACAAGCACATACCGTTCAAACTCCCGTTGAAAGAGCCGTATATCTACGACACTACGCGCCTGCACTAAACCAATTTGCCGCGTTTGGCAAGTTCTATCACCTCCAAGTCCTTAATGTCGCCGGCCTCGATTTTCAGGCGTATCAGCGTACGCACTGCCTGCCAGCCGTAAACGCCGGCAGCACCGGGATTGATGTGCAAAATATTCAGTTCGCGGTCGTACATCACTTTCAGAATATGGCTGTGGCCGCAAACAAAGATTTTCGGACGACGGGTTTCCAACTTGAATTTAACACCCGGGGCATATTTTCCGGGATAGCCGCCAATGTGCGTCATGTAAACCTTCACACCGTCGGTCACCCATTCCTGCTCCAGTCCGAATCGGCGGCGCAACACCATCCCGTCGATGTTTCCGGCAACGGCATGCACGGGAGCCAGCTTCTCCAGACGGTCGATGACCTCCTCCGAGCCGATGTCGCCCGCATGCCAGATTTCATCACATCCGGCAAAATGCTCCTCGAAACGCTCGTCCCAAGTGGCATGTGTATCTGAAAGTATTCCGATAGTTTTCATAGTGAAAAAACGTCACGACAGCTACAAGGCCAGTGCCTCACGCAAAACGACACTGTCCATCAGCAGAATCAGACATCCGATAACAAAATAAATGATACGCGCATAGCGCCGCGGCATTTTCCCCGTCAGCATGCGGGCATTCGAAGTCTGGAAAAACCATTCCCAGTTGAACACCGCCGCCAGCACCGACAGCAAGCCGGTCACGGCAAAAACCCCGCAAATGAACCACGTGGCAAACACCATGGCAGCAGCCCGTTATTCGCCCGGGAAAGTCAGCGTGAGCGAACGCTGTCCGTTCTCGTCTTCCACGACATCCACACGCACAGTGTCCTCCGGAAGAAGTTCTTCCACACGTTCCGGCCATTCAATCAGGCATACGGCACCTGAATCGAAATAGTCCTCTACGCCGATGTCATAGGCTTCGTCAATGCTTTCCAGACGGTAGCAGTCGAAGTGATAAATCAGTTCGGCAGTAGTGTCCGAACGATATTCGTTGATGATAGAGAACGAAGGAGAGTTAGTGATGTCGGTCACACCCAATTCCGCACAAAGCGCATTGATAAACGTAGTTTTGCCGGCACCCATTTTGCCATAGAACGCGAAAACCGTATAGTCGCCCATTGCTTCAACAAACTCACGGGTAGCATCGGCAATCGCTTCCAACGATGTTATCTGAATTTTTTTCATAGTCATTATCATTGCTTTCTGCAAAGATAATATAAATATGCACAGTCTGACAATAGCAATCTTCAGATATTTCCTCCAAGCAGAATATTCTCAGCCAAGCCCATCAGCACACCATTAGTTTCATATATTTGCACATAAATTGCAAATTAAAGAATCTAGCAACCGAAAAATCAGAATTTATTTCTTATATTTGCAAAAATCACATACATATGATAGCAGAAATTAAATTCAAGAACATGTTCTCTTTCAGAGACGAAACCATATTAAGTTTTGAGGCTGACAAAAGCAGGGATATGGAATCATACCACGTTGTCGAATTAGGCAGCGATGTGAGGTTGTTGAAAGTGGCTGTCGTTTACGGAGCGAATGCTTCGGGAAAGAGCAACATCATCAAGATATGTGATTTTATTAAATCATTTATAACCTATACTCCACTTAACAAAGCGGAGCAAATCCAAATTATTCCGTTTCTCCTCAACAAAACTACCCCCAAACAATTGTCAGAATACTCGATTTCCTTTTATTTAATGAATGGAGAAAAAGCTACACGTTATGTCTATTCCGTAGCATTAGACAGATCGCATGTCGCAAAAGAGACTTTGATTTACTATCCAAGCCAGCAACCTGCCACTATTTTTGAAAGGACAACCGAGAACAACGTTTCTGTCATCAAATTCGGACAGAAAATCAAGGTTTCACAAGCAGTCAAAGAGGAGATTACACTTAAATGTCTGCATAATATGTCTGTATTCGCAGCCTATATGCAGGTAAACACCCATATAGTAGAAATGGAAGCGGTTCTTCAGTACCTGACAAATCAGGTCATGCCAGCGATTGTACCCACATCATCATTGAACCGCTATGCCGAAGAATCAATTAAAGAAGAAAACGCGAAAGACTATATTCTGAGATATCTGCAAGAAGCAGACTTCAACATCTCCAATATTACGTCCAAAGAACAGGACTCAACAAAAGGAACAATTAATTATACCGTATATCAACACAAGGTTTCTACCGAAGATGGCGACGATGATTATTATGAGTTTCCTGAACTGTTTGAATCAGACGGAACCGTACGCACATTCGGCTTAGCCGCTCAAATACAAAAATGTCTTGAAAAAAATGCTTTCCTTGCAGTGGATGAAATTGAATCTTCCCTTCATCCGAAATTGACAGAATATATCATCGAACGCTTCCTGAAAGAGTCCGGCCACGCCCAGCTCTTGCTCACAACCCACTACGACGGGCTGCTGGGAGAAGAAGATTTGCTTAGAAAAGACAACATCTGGTTTACAGAGAAAAATTCAGACGGTTCAAGTGAACTTTACCCCCTGACAGATTTCAAGGGGCTAAACAGAATCAGTTCTCTCCAGAAAGCCTATAAGTTTGGCAAATTCGGCGCAGTTCCTAACCTATAATCCTGCCCTATCATGAGAAAAGCAAAGAAAAACACGGCCACCCGGCAAGTGATTCATATCGTCGGAGAAGGCTTGACAGAACTGTTCTATTTCAGCCATTTGAAGAAGCTGCTCGGCTATCGGTATTCTATCTCGCCACGCCTTTTTGAAAACAACAGCATCGAAAAGATTGAAAAGAAAATAAAGGAACTTCTTGATGAAGATGTTTTTGTTATCTGTGTTTTTGATGCCGATGTCAGCAGGCGCTCTGATGCAGAGAACAAGAAAATGACGGCATTGAAAAAGAAATATGCCAACAATGGCAATGTCCTTTTATGCGACAGTTTGCAATCAATTGAATACTGGTTCTTGTTGCATTTTGAGGATACGTGCCGCCATTTTCAAGATCCCGCCGCAACAGAAAAAGCATTAAAGCAGTATCTTCCTGCATACAACAAGACCCGAAAATATCTTGAAAAAGACAAATGGGTAAAAGAAATGCTTGCCAACTCGAAGATGGACAAGGCTTGCGAACTGGCCGAAAAATACAAAGGCAGAGATTCTTATAGCGAGATTTACAAAGCAATCAAAAAAGTACGCGAAATTAGCATATAGTACACATGCAAACAGCTAATTGTCAAAATTAACTAAAAATTCATCTATTTGTCGCTAAGCTGGTTCAAAATCCAAACAGACGATTATCTTTGCAATACGGCAGGCGTTTCTGTCCGGAACGACAAACAACGAATCAAAACATTATGGCAATGAAAAAGACATTAACAGGCATAGCACTGCTATTGGTGGCAATATTTACACAGACAGCTACACTCCAGGCATCGGACTTCATCGACACGGGAATGCCCGACAAATCCATCGGCGTAGGCATACGCTTCGGTGTGAACACATCCAACAGCAGCGGTTCGCTCAAGGGTTACAGCGACAACACGTCATACAGCTGGCGCACGGGCTTCAACACGGGCGTTGTAGTTGACCTCAACGTTCGCGAGTTCTTCTCTATACAACCGGGATTCTTTTTTGAAAACAGAAGCTACGACTATACAATCGTGCGCCACGAATCAGCCTCCCAATCGCTCTACAACGAACTGGGACATACACGCAGCTATTCGTTCAACATTCCTATTATGGCTTCGTTCCGCTTCAATCTGACCGACAATCTGGAATGGCTGGCTGAGGCCGGACCTTACTTTGCATTCGGCGTGGGCGGCTTCGACAAGAACCACCAAGTATATCTGCAAGTGGCAAAGGACCCGCAACAGTCAAGCAAATACTACGAAAACCATATCGAACGCGATTTCTACGGCAAGGACATCTGGAACCACAAGAAATTCGACTGGGGTTTCAAACTCGGCACCGGTTTCCGTCTCCACAAGCGCTACCTGTTCTCCATCCACTATTTTGCCGGATGCAAGAATGTGTCGGCAAATCCTGACTGGACCATGCGCAACAAAAGCTGGAGTTTTGCACTCGGCTATGATTTTTAGTTCATAAAATACAGATTACCAACAGCAAAGCGTTCTTCTGACAATTTTTCAGAAGAACGCTTTGTTATTAAAATGACATAATTTAGTTACGTTTTTGTGACGCGGCGGTTATCATTCTGTTACAAAACAACGGGAACTTTGCACCGGAAAATTAAGAAACAGAAGTAACAGAAAGTATGAGAATCGTAAACTTATTATTATGGATGATATTGCTCAGCGCCTCGTGCTATGCAGCGGAAATCAAAGGTACTGTCGTTGACTCCAAAACAAAAGAACCACTCATTGGCGCAACAGTTCAGGTTGCAGGAACAAATTTAGGAACAGCCACCGACATTGACGGAAATTTCGTAGTCAATGTGGAAGGCGAAAAGGAATTGATTATCAAATATGTTTCCTACCGCGACAAGACGGTCAGCACAAGCGAAGCCACGGAAGGCTGGATAATCGCTCTGGATGCCGACAACAACGTGCTGGGCGAAGTGACCATCACAGCGAAGGCAAAACAGGACTCGGAAGCGACCGTAGTTGCCAAGACAAAAAACAGTACGACCGTTCAAAGCGGAGTTTCCTCACAGCAGATTCAGAAAACGCAGGACAAGGACGCATCGGAAGTCATCAAGCGCATTCCGGGCATCAGCATCATCGACGACAAGTTTGTCATGGTCCGCGGTCTGTCGCAACGCTATAATAACGTGTGGGTAAACGGTAGCGCCGTTCCAAGTTCGGAAGCCGACTCCCGCGCATTTTCATTCGACATTATCCCCAGTTCGCAGCTCGACAACATTATGATTGTCAAGTCGCCGGCTCCGGAATATCCGGCCGACTTCAGCGGGGGATTCATACTCGTGAACACGAAAAACATGCCGACCGAAAACAGCTATTCGGTTTCAATCGGCGGCAATATCAACAGCTCTACACATTTCAAGAATTTCACAACCATCAAGGGCAGTGCTACTGATTTCCTTGGATTTGACAACGGATTCAGAAACCATTCAGGAGGCATTAACGGAAAACTGAATCCTCTCGGATCTGGCATTAATTTGCAGGGAAATGGATTTAACAACGATTGGAGTGTAAAAACAACTACTCCGTACTCCGACTTCTCGCTCTCTGCCAACGTGGCAAGGACGAAGGATTTTGCAGAGGGCGACAAGTTCGGACTCATTGGAGCCGTAAACTACAGCAACAGCTACCGTACGCAAACGGGAATGATCAACAACCTTTTCGGTGCGTACGACGTGGAGAACGACAAGAGCAACTATCTGCGTAACAGTGTCGACAACCAGTACACGAACGACGTGCGTGTGGGCGCTCTCCTCAACCTTACCTACATTTCGGCAAACGGGAAAAACCGTTTCGAATTCAAGAATATCCTTAACCAATTGGGCAAGGACCGCTATACGGACCGCAGCGGTGTCAACGCACAGAGCGACCGCGAGCAAAGCGCAGAATACTTCTACAGCAGCCGCACCACCTACAACGGACAATTCACGGGCGAGCACACCATCGACGAAGCCAACTATCTGGACTGGAGCGCTGGATATGCCTACGCCAACCGCAACATGCCTGACCGTCGCCGTTATGTGGTGACTGACGCGTTGCAACCCAACCACCTCGGACTGGTAACCGGCAACGACATCAACCGCGAATATACGTTCCTGAACGAGAATATCGCTTCGGCAGCGGCCAACTACAAGCACGAATTCACATTCGGCGAAATCAAGCCGACTCTCCGCGTCGGAGCATACGGAGAATATCGCACGCGAAGCTACCGCACACGAAGCTATATCTACACTTGGGACCCTGCCAACAACAATCTTCCCGACGATTTCCGCTATATGAACATGACGGAACTGCTCAGCAATGAAGCCTATTTCGGCGAAGACGGCCTGTCGCTGCTCGAGGAAGTAAAATGGCGCAACAACTACGACGGCAACAACACGCTCCTTGCCGGATATGCAGCGGCCAACATTCCATTGGGTAAATTCAACATCCACGCCGGCGTGCGTTTCGAACACAACCGCATGGAACTCATCAGCAACAGCCGCGACTACGAACAAAGCCCTACAAGTACGTTCTACAACTACAACGACCTGTTCCCCTCTATCAATACAACCTACCGCTTCAACGAGAAGCATCAGCTGCGTCTTGCCTACGGCCAGTCGGTCAACCGTCCGGAATTCCGCGAAGTGTCATCATCCGTCTACTACGACTTCGACCTCGCCAGCAGCGTGCAGGGTAATCCGGACTTGACATCCTGCTACATCCACAACGCCGACCTGCGCTACGAATACTACCCGTCGAACGGCGAAATGATTACTATCGCAGCTTTCTACAAGCATTTCAAAAATCCGATTGAATGGACCTACACGGTAGCCGGCGGTACGGACCTCATCTACTCCTACAAGAATGCGGAAGGGGCAACCAGCTACGGTATGGAACTCGACATCAAGAAAAACCTCGGATTCATGGGACTGGACGATTTCTCGCTGATTTTCAATGGTTCAATCATCAAGAGCAACGTTGATTTCGCGGAAGGCGACCAGGAAGCCGACCGTCCGATGCAGGGACAGTCGCCCTACCTCATCAACACAGGACTTTTCTATCAGAACGACAGAATCCGTTTCAGCGGCAGCCTTCTTTACAACCGCATCGGCAAGCGACTGGTGGGTGTGGGCCGAAGCATCGGTACGACACAGGACGACATCGTGACCATTCCCGACTCCTACGAAATGCCGCGCAACACCATCGACCTCAACCTTTCCCAAAAGGTGGGCAAATACGTGGAAGTGAAGCTCAGCATCAAGGATATTCTGGCCGAGCCGGTCTGCTTCAAGCAGTTTGACACAGTTCGCCTCAACAACGGTCAGATGAAGGACGTGGAAGAAATCACCAGAAAATATTATCCGGGACGCAATTTTAATCTCAGCGTTTCACTCAAATTCTAAAAACATAAAAAACTGAATATACAATCATCATTAACAAAATCAATTACAAATGAGAACGATTTCATTTAGAAAAGCAGCATTGCTGGCATTGGCTACAATCTGCGCTGCCGGTTTCACAGCATGCGAAAACAACGACAATCCGGGTGACGATGAAAAGGAATACACCCTCGAAGGCGGTATCAAGGTCTATTCCGACATTCTTTTCAACAACAACGAGCTGGGTAACGGCGACCAGGAAATCATTTTGAAAGGTAATCAGACAATCAAAAAGGGCACTTATTTGATGAAAGGTTGGATCTACGTTGCCGAAGGCTCGGTATTGACCATCGAACCGGGTACTGTCATCAAAGGCGACAAGGAAACAAAAGCATCGCTCATCATCGAACCGGGTGCAAAAATCATCGCCGAAGGTACGGCAAGCCAGCCTATCGTGTTCACTTCCAACGCTCCTGCCGGACAACGCAAACCGGGCGACTGGGGTGGTTTGATTCTCTGCGGTAAAGCTAAAAACAACCAGAACACACAACAAATCGAAGGCGGTCCGCGCACTAAACACGGCGGGAACGACGACAGCGACAACTCCGGCGTATTGAAATATGTCCGCGTAGAATTCGCAGGCTATCCGTTTGAAAAAGACAAGGAAATCAACGGTGTCACTCTGGGTTCTATCGGTAGCGGAACAACTATCGACTACGTTCAGGTATCTTACTCTAACGACGACTCTTTCGAGTGGTTCGGCGGTACTGTAAACTGCAAGCACCTTGTTGCTTTCAACGGTTGGGACGACGACTTCGATACCGACAACGGTTTCTCCGGCAAAGTTCAATATTGCTTGAGCGTTCGTGACTCTCGCCTTGCCGATACATCACAATCCAACGGTTTCGAATCAGACAACTGTGCCGACGGTGCAGAAGTTGACCCATACACAACAGCCGTATTCAGCAACGTTACATTCCTCGGCCCGAAAGCTACTGACGCCAACTTCGTCAACGATGTTGACTACATCAACGGCGGTGCCTACTTCCCGAACAACGGTTCTGCTCTCGGCCGCTTCCAGTCAGCCATGCAAATCCGTCGCAGCAGCCGCTTGAGCTGTATCAACTCTTTGGCAGTAGGTTTCCCTATCGGTGTGATTATCGACGGCGAAAAGGGTAACACTCCGGCTATGGCAAAAGAAGGCAAGCTGAAATTGCAGAATGTATGGTTGGCCGACATGGATATCACCGGTTCTGATGCCAACAAGTCATACGTTGACCAACTGGTAACAGGTTACGACGAAAACAAGAAACCGATTTACGACGAAACACAACCGTCCTTCTCTTCTACATTCTTCCTCTCACAGGTTGGCAACAAGGTGGCTGCTTTGTCTGAACTTGCTTTGACAGGCAAATCAACAATGACTGGCTTGAACGCCGACTTCATGCCACAAAGCGGCAGCCCGCTGATGAACGCTGCTTCATTCGACGGTGTAAGCGGCATGGAAACAGTTTCCTATGTCGGTGCATTCGGCACAGAAAACTGGTTGGAAGGCTGGGCTAACTTCGACCCGAACAACACAGCATACTAACATAACACCATTAACCTTTTTTTCAAATCAAGGGAGGGTGACCCAAAAGCCATTCAGAATGGCAGAAGGGTCACTTTCTTCGTTTGCA
>OOIG01000084.1_pt1 | contig 82054 bp, 70 predicted proteins | sample 1692091 | NCBI WGS metagenome assembly OOIG01 (sample SAMN06348188, study PRJEB24527) | human gut metagenome | biome: human gut; feature: ankylosing spondylitis patient; material: feces | host: Homo sapiens | place: China | collected 2015-10 | reverse complement strand
GTTTTCAAGTTTGGCTATCCCAAACCGCAGCCTATCTTATACAAAGATAGTGCAAGGTGAGCGGAGAGACAAGCGAAAACCTGTTTTCAAGTTTGGCTATCCCGAACCGCAGCCTATCTTATACAAAGATAGTGCAAGTTGTCAAAAACAGCAAACAGACAGCGGCAAATTACCCGCATCCTGAAAATGCAACAACAATTATTCACGATTGCCGGCAAAGGCTTCTGCCGTTTTTTTCCTACTTTTGTATACTTATCATAAAACCATACGCTATGAAAACGATTTCCCTTAAATGCGGCTTGATGCTTGCCGGACTGGCTCTGCCTGTCATGGCCTACGCCAACCGCCCGACAAACTTTGTTGTCATACTGATGGACGACATGGGACTGGGCGACATCGAAGCCAACGGAGCCATTGGATACTCCACTCCCAACATCAACCGCCTTCAAAGCCAGTCACTGACATTCACACGCTACTACGCCCCACAAGCTGTCAGCGGTGCATCAAGAGCCGGCCTGCTCACAGGCTGCTATCCCAATCGTATAGGAATGCACGGTGCTCCCGGGCCGAACAGCGAAAGAGGCATTTCGGCAGAAGAAATGACAATTGCAGAAGTACTGAAACAAAAAGACTATCAATGTGCAGCCTTCGGAAAATGGCATCTGGGCGACCACCGTTCGTTCCTGCCGCTTCAGCACGGATTTGACGAATTCTACGGCATTCCCTACTCCAACGACATGTGGCCGAACCACCCTACGGTAAAATTCCCCGACCTGCCGCTGATTGAAGGTAACGACATCGTGGAATACAATCCCGACCAGACACAATTCACAAAAAATTTCACGCAGCGTGCCGTGAATTTCATAAAAACAAACCGAAACCGTCCGTTCTTTGTCTATCTTGCCCATCCAATGCCACACGTCCCGCTGTTCGTGTCCGACGATTTTAAAGGAAAAAGCGAACAAGGTCTGTATGGCGATGTCATGATGGAACTTGACTGGAGTATCGGCACCATTTTCGACACACTGAAAGAGCTGAAACTCGACGACAACACCGTAATTGTCGTAACATCGGACAACGGTCCATGGCTTAGTTACGGAAACCATGCCGGCAATACCGCCGGACTTCGTGAAGGCAAGGGAGTCAGCTTCGAGGGCGGACAACGTGTACCCTGCATCGTCTACTGGAAAGGACATACACCGGAAGGCGGCATTTGCCACCAGATGGTATCAGGCATCGACCTCCTCGCCACATTTGCCGACATTGCCGACGCACCGATGCCTCCGTTGAAAACCGACGGTGTCAGTCTGGTTCCCTATCTGAACAGTGACTATTCGAAAAACCTGCGGACACACTTTGCCTACTACTATCGTGCCAATGATCTTGAGGCCGTCACCGACGGACATTATAAGCTCATCTACCCTCACAAACACCGTACCTACGAAGGATTTGAGCCTGGAAACGACGGCAAACCGGGGAAAGTGGACGAATGGCACCAGCTCACGGACACACTACTCTACGATCTGCGTCGCGACCCGGGGGAACGCTATAACATCATCCGCCAATACCCGGAAGTGGTAAAACGCCTCAACCAATATGCCGACAGTGTTAAAGCCGACCTCGGCGACAATCTTAGCAAGACTGTAGGAAAAGGCTGCCGACAACCGGGACAAAGACCACAGAAATAAACACCCCTTCACAGTTACTATAAAAACAAGACGAGCCGCATCTCCTCGATGCGGCTCGCTTGTTAATGAGTGAAAATTCTATATTCACACTATTCTTCCCAACCCGGGTTTTGTCCAAGATTCTTATTCAAATTAATCTGGCCACTTGGAATAGGATACCAATAGTGTTTATATTCATAAGTACGTGTACGGCCCATATAACCGTCAATATATCCATCCTTCACAGTAATATCAGGATTTGAAGCAGCTTCTGGGTCATTAGCAACATTCGCACCGAAAGTGATGTCCTTGTTGACAGAAGAGTCCAACTTGTCAAGCTGATGCCAACGAATCAAGTCCCAATAACGGAAATCATTGTCAAACATCAATTCACAACGACGTTCACGACGGATTTCGAAAATCAACGGGGAAACGTTCATATCATTGTCACCCATATCCTCAACAGTAGTTTTGATAATCGGCAGACCTGCACGTTGTTTCAGCTTGTTGATGGAATTGTTCAAATCTTCATCCGTAATCGAACCTTGACCCATATCTGCCAATTCGGCTTTAGCTTCGGCAAAGTTCAGATAGATGACAGACAGCCAATACAACGGAGCAGAAGTATAGTTCTTTCCACCTGTTACACGATAAGTTGACTCAATATTCACATTATCATATTTCGACACAGTGTAACCTGAAGAAGAAACCATTGCACTACCACCGTTCAAACGAGGCCATTCACGTTTTGAGTAACAAACAATACTATCAATAGTAGCAGCCAAACGTTTGTCGCGAACATCCAACAAAGCCTTAATGTTCAAATGTTCCTTCATATCAGTTGTTGAAACTTTCAACACACCTGCATCAGAATTGTCATAAGTAGTGTTTGCCTTTGTTTTTCCATCAAGGAACAGATAAGAATCAAACGCATCTTTTGTCATACCGCTAATCGGAGTTGACATACAAGTGAAGTTAATCAATGAGTGTCCGAACAAGTCTTTCTTATACTCCTTATAGAAGATCACTTCCGGGTTGCCGGCAAGTGTTTCTGAATTATAGATTGACTGATAGGAATCACACAATGAATAATCAGGCATAATTTGTTCACAGGCTTTTACACACAAGTCAAGGAAACGTTTTGCACCGTCTAAGTCAGCTGCTTTCTGATGATCTGCTTCAGAACGATATTTACGATATGTTCCTTCCCACAAGGCTATATGAGAAGTCATGGCATATGCCAAATCACGCGACCATGTTGTCTGAGATTTTTCATCCAACACATTATTGCAGGCAAATTCCAGGTCTTCGTAAACATAGTCCATAATCTCATCACGATCTGTTCTTTCAGCATACAGAACCGGATCGTCAATATCAGGCACATGATCCAACCATGGGCAATCGCCAAATTTTCTAACCAGGTCCCAATATTGCCAAGCACGCATTAAACGGGCAACTCCCAACCAATGGTTTTTAGTAGTTTCTTCCATAGTTGTGGAAGGAGAATTAAGGGCCTCAATCATCGCATTGGCACGGCGGATTTCATCCCATGTGTCAGCCCAGTCAGCACTTTCTGCCGGAACATTCACAAATTTCCAGTTTTGATAACTTGCACCAATCTGGTCATCTGACAGATATTTGAAGTAATAGTCTCCATAGCCACTGCCATTTCCATAACCCGTAAACAGATTGTAGAATGAAGCGGCATAACCTTCCACACTTGATGGATTGTTCCAGAACAATGGATTGTTGGTAAATTTATCCAAAGGCTCTTTTTCCAGCATATCCGTACAGCTTGTAAAAGATGTAGAGCCAAGGAGTAGCAAACTATATAATAATGTTTTCTTTTTCATAGCAATAAATTTTTAGAAAGATACTTGCAAACCACAAGAAATAGTACGCATCATCGGAGCAACACGTCCCCAAGTTCCATTTGAATGACCGCTTACTTCACTGTCGTCAATTTCAGGGTCAACCGGAACGTAACTGTTGTTAATCAATTCACAAAGGTTTTCAGCTGTGAAATAAACACGCAGTTTCTGGATATACCATTTCTTTGTCAAATTCTGAGGCAATGTATAGCCGACAGTCAAGTTCTTGAAACGCAAGTATGAACGGTCAATCAAATATTTAGACTGCGGATAGAAGTTGTTTGCCCCGTCAGCAATGCCGGGAACAGTACCACCTAAGATATTACCCGGGAATACTCTCGGATAGAAGGCATCCGTATTATCTTCGCTCCAATAATCCAACTGATGAGCATAAATACCGTCAGCACCCCGAGAGAAAGGAATAGCAAATGCACCGGTTGACCACTGATCCCATTTGCCTACGCCCTGAAAATACATGTCAAGGTCAAAACCTTTCCAAGCACCACCTAAACGGAAACCGTATTGGAAACGTGGAGTTGAGTTACCGATAACCTTCAAGTCACCCATATCGTCCTTTGTACCTTGACCGCCGTTAATAACGCCGTCGCCGTTCAAATCCTTATATTTCACGTCGCCAGGACCATAAATAAAGTTACCGCTACCGACAAGTTTGTCCTGATTGGCTACACCTTCCGCATACCCCGTACGATTGCCTTCTGAATCGTAAACGAAGTCATCCTTTGTAAAGAATCTGTCTGTTTCGAAACCGTAGATATCACCGTAAACCTTACCAGTGAAATATTCGCTCAAAATATTTTTCGGGTTATTCCATTTTGTTACGACAGTCTTGAAGTCACTGACATTACCGTTTACATAGACTTCCACATCACCAAAACGATGATTCCAGCCAAGATTCAATTCCCAACCGCGAGTGCGAAGAGAACCGGCATTTGTATAAGGTTCTTTTGTTCCCAATACATCCGGAAGCACCTGACCTGGAGCCAACATGTCAAGAGTATTACGCTGATACCAGTCAAAACCGATATTCACTTCATTGTTGAACAAGCCAAGGTCAAGACCAACGTCAAGCGTACGGATACGTTCCCAAGTCAAAGTACTTGAAACAAGTTTTGGAGTATCATACATTGTCATCTTGTCACCGTTAGCTGTCAGCCAATAAACATAATCGGAATCCAACACATCAATTGTAGACACAAACATATCATCACCGACAGCTTCATTACCGATTTCACCGAATGAAGCACGCAACTTACCGTTGCTGATAACATCGGTCAACGGTTCGAAGTATTTTTCCTGACTGAAACGATAGCCAAGTGAAGCTGATGGGAAGAATCCCCAACGGCTGTGTGACGGGAAACGGGAAGAACCGTCCAAACGACCGTTCAATAGCCTGCACTTGCATTGTGGTTATGGCTACCTTCTACATAATATTGTCCGTTAGCCAAATTGAATTCAGGAAGATCCGGATTCAACAAATTTTTACGCTGTGACAAATGAGAAAGATTTTCTTCGCCTTCAGCATTACCACCTAACATGAAATTAAAATTATGCTTCTGATTGATAGAAAGTTCATAGTTAGCATAAACGTTCAATGCATATGAAGTTTTCTTTGTACTTTGTTGAATCAAATATGAATCAGATGCAATATACATAGGTTCGGCGATTGAACCCCAAGAGTTGTATGCATAAACCGGCAGACCTGCTCTGTCTTGCAAACGGTTTCTAACGTTATATGTATAGTCAGCATTCAAAGTCAGACCCTTTGTCAAGTTTGCTTTGATAAAACCAGTCAAGCGAACAAAATTAGTATTCGTTTCATTGTCACCCGCCTGTTTCAAATAGCTGACAGTATTTCTTAAGTCTGTTCCATTAATCGTACCAAGAGGTTCAAAGAAGCTACCCCAACGCCACAGATACTGATACGGAGTTCTGCGAGTTTCCGGTTGTGTATAATTTCTATCAGAGAACGAGAAACGTCCGCCCACTTGCAACCAATCGGTAACATTTGAAGAAATGTTCGCACTGACGTTGTAGCGTTTCAACTTATCGGTATTGAATTCAAATACACCTTCTTTGCTGGCATCTCCGACAGACAAATAATATGTTGTTCGACCGCTTGTACCATTGATATTCACATTATGAGTTTGTGAAGGTGCCCAATCCTGGAACAAAATGTCCTCCACATCCCAGTCTGCATAATACAATGTTTTACCGGTAGCTGCATCATATAGGTAGTCACCGACATTGTTATCATCAACATACGGACGCATCTCACGATAACCGGCCTTTTTACCTCCGTTCTGTTGCTGCCATTTCTGTGCATAAGGCAACAATTCCTTCAAGTTCATACCGAACAGTACCGGTAATTCCTTATTTCGGTCAAAGGCATCAATCAAAGCTTCAATCTGAGAAGGAGCATCGGAATATTCAGGCAAAATTGTTGGAGTACTCCATGCGAAATTGTTCGTATAGTTTACTGCAATCTTTTCTGTTTTAGAACCGCCCTTTGTTGTAATCAAAATCACACCGAAAGCAGCCCGAGAACCGTAAATAGATGTAGATGCAGCATCTTTCAGAACTGAAACAGAAGCGATATCCTGCGGATTGACCATTGAGAGGTCATCAATAGGTACACCATCGACTATAATCAACGGGTCACTCTTTTCGCTATTACTCAATGTTCCGACACCACGAATTGAAATGGACGGCTGGGCATCAATTCCACCCTGAGTATTCAGAATTGTCAAACCAGGAACAACTCCCTGCAAAGCCTTGGCGACATCCATCTCCGGTCTTCCTTCCAAAGCCTTGTCCACATCTACGACAGACACAGCACCTGTCAAATTCGCTTTTTTCTGTTGACCGTAACCTACAACGACTACTTCATCAAGAAGGGCATTGTCTTCCTTCAATACCACATCCATACTTGAAGTTGCCTTCAGCGTTTGTGTACCATATCCAAGATATGAAACAACAATTGTCGCACCAGGAGCAACTTTCAAAGTGAATTTACCGTCAAGGTCCGTTACGATACCACGAGTGGTACCTTTCTCCATCACGTTAGCGCCAATAATCGGATTACCGTTGGCATCCTTCACAACACCCGAAATAGTGTTGGTGGCCTTTGACGCTGCTACTACTTGCGGAACCGGAGCTGCCTGAGAACTGAAGCCGCCCGCGCCGCACAACATACACATCGCAACTGATGCAGTCGCAATTAATCTACGATTCTTCGTAAATTTTCGTCCAGCAAATTTGTCCATATTAAATTTAAGATTAAAACCTCCGCTTTTATGTTAAGGTTTGTTTTAATATTTGTTTCACTACGAAATTAATCAAATATCTTTATTGAATCATTAAAAAAATCTTCCGACGGCACATTTACAAACATCTTTTAACACAAAAAACTTCAAGTACAGCAAACACATGATATACAACATAATTATGCGACACACAACAAAAAAGAAGGTTCACAGGTAACCCCATGAACCTTCTTTCCTCTACAATGATTCGTATTTTTTATTTCTTCACTACGCGGCCTGTGAGCACTTCGCCGTCGGCAAATGTCACACGGTAGAGATAGAAGCCTGCCGGAAGAGCAGCCACGCTGACATTGTCGGCTTCAACCGATTCAGCCACTTTTGCTCCGCTTGCTGCATACACTTCGAAACGGGCCACTTCTTCAGCCGCATTTACGCGAAGTACGTCGGCAACCGGATTCGGATAAACAACAGCTTCCACATCGGAAACGACATTGCTTACACCTGCATAATCTCCGGTCACGTCAACAACAGTATATTTGCCGTTTTCCAAAGCGCCGAGCGTAAAGAAACGAGTGCCATAAACGTTTTCAATATCGACAGTCTGTTGTACTCCGTTATTGAAAATGATGTTCAACTCTGTATATTGTGTCGGAGCATGCCATACATACCATGTCTTGCCGCCTACTTCTTCCGTTTCAGACATTTTCGTTCCCGGCCAATTGCCCAGCAATTCGCCATTGTCATCCCATGAATAGAAGTTGACAGTCGACCATCCCGGATTTTCGAAATAAACCACTACCGGCAATTTCTGTGTAGTGTAGGTAGCTGTCTTCACTACTGAAACAATCGTTCCTGCAACGGCAACGACAGCCTTAACGGTTGTTCTTTCTTTGATTTGCAGTGTAGCGCCCGACTTTACCTGTGTTCCGTTGGTCAACGACGGTGTTGTTCCGTCAGTAGTATAAATGATAGTGGCATCTGCCGGATTTTCTACATTTTCAGCCGTGAACGTTACAGTCACACCACCTTCGTAGTGTCCGCCTTCCGGCGACATTCCCACTTGCGGACGGAGCGTATCGAGGTCTTTCACCGGAACTTTTGTCCATACGGTGTAAACACTGTTGTAAGCCACACGGTCATCATTTGTATAACCGCTTGGAGTATAAGAACCGCGGCCAACTTTGATAACAAGTTCACCGTTTGTACCGGTCACCTTAGCAGCATAGTAATTTTTCGTAGCGTTCAGCACTTCTACTGTCGACTGGTTGGTCACACCGACTGACTTACGGATAGCGATAAGTTTCTTGATGGCATCCTTCTGTGTCAGCCAATGAGCGAGAAGCACACAAGGTGTACCCGGATGACAGAGCATGAACGCATTGGCGGCAGCTACGTCACCGCTGAACTTCGTATCTTCGCGATAGGTATCGTGGTTGTCGACAAATGTCACAGCATAACGCTGATAAGTGTCCATGTGGATAAGTCCAGCCGGCTGGTCCAAAGAACCGTTGCGCTTCCACATCAGTTTAGAGAAGTCCATTGTCGAGAACGCGTCGTTCAAGGCAAACTTGAACGGGAAGTCGAAAGCGGCAGATGTGCGGCCTGTTCCTTCAATCCAGTTGACGATATTGTCGTAGCCGTCCCAATATTCACCGACAGAGAACTGAGTCTTTACCGATTCGTTGTATGTCTTGATGTAGCTTGCACCGAAACCTTTCACCATATCATAACGCCAGCCCACATAGCCGAGGTCGTTGTGAAGGAAATCGAGATAAGCCTTGATGTGGCGCTGCACTTCAGGATTTGTGTGGTCCAAGTCGCGGCAACCGTCGAAGTTGTCACCGGTGTCGTAGTTACCGGTCGGTTTCGGTTGACCTTCAGCACTGGCCATTTCATCGTTTTTACAGATGGCATCGAGACCGAGCTGATAAGTTTCGCCCTTATATTCTTCTGCCGGGAAATCATACCAGTTAGTAGCACCGTTACGGTGGTTGACTACCACATCTTCAATAATTCCCGTTCCGAAATTGCTGAATGTGCGAATCATGTCGCGCAATTCCTGTTCCGTTCCGAAAGAAGAGTTGTGGTTGGTAAACCAATAAACCGGATTGTATCCCATACTTGGGTCAGAACCCGAGCGACCGCTGTTTGGCACCCAAATCAAATCGAAATAGTCGGCAAGTTCACCGGCTTGTGAGGAAAGTGTGTTCCAGCTTGCTTCATCATAAGAGTCCCAGTAGAAGCCTTGCAACATTACGCCGTCGTAATTTGCCGGCCAAGCATACTCGCCTTCAGCCTTAGCCTGAGGCGTCATCAACAACAAAACAGCCGCCAAGGAAAGCAGCCATTGACAAAATGTAAATTTTCTCATAATAAAAGATTGTTTTAGTAAATCATTAGGTATTAAATCTCAAACCTATGGGCTTCGATACATACATAAATGCCCCGGAGTCCGTACTCGCAAAGGTAACATATTATTTGACATTTAAAAAATTTTTCTGCCTGCCTGAAAAATATTTTTTTGTCCCAAATGGAGAAAAACGACTCCTATCCGACCTATCAGCCACCGTTTCGCAAAAAAAATATTCACTATTCGGCAGAAAATTCATAATTTTGGCGGCAAAACAAAACATTCTGTTCTATGAAAAAAGTATTATTGACTGTTGTCGTGCTCGTTGCCTCCACTTTAGCAACAACAGCCCAGACATTGGAGAAAGTCAAATACGGTGATTTTCAACAATGGATTACACGCAACATTTCTGAATCGTCAATCATCGGCGGAGCCGACAAGACTCTCTACGAAATCGGACCGACACAAACCATCAATGGAAATAAGGCATACAACAACCTGGGCGGCTCGCCGTGGGCCACATCCAACGTATATGCAAAAGTGATGGGCATATCGAAAGGCAGTAATGCCGTGTTCCCCGACAATCGGGCAGGCGGAAACAAATGCGCCAAACTGACAACCATCATGGAGCAGGTTAAAGCGCTCGGCGTTGTCGACCTCGATGTACTGGTTTCGGGCAGTATCTATCTCGGAAAAATGTGTGAACCGGTAAAAAACACCAGCAACCCTTATTCAAAACTGGAAATGGGCGTACCTTTCAACAAACGCCCGAAGAATCTGGTATATGACTACCGCGCCATCATTCCGGCCGGACAACCCATGATTTACTCCAGCGGCTTCGGCAGCAAAAAGGTATTGAAGGGACGCCAGAATGCCTGCGAGGTGTTTGTACTTCTTCAACGCCGTTGGGAAGACAAGAACGGCAACCTCTACGCCAAACGCGTGGCTACAGGACGCGAACGCTTCGTGAAAAGCACCAGCGGCTGGGTGAACGGACACCGCCTTGCCATCCACTACGGCGACATCACCAAGCAATCGTTCTACAAATCATATATGGGACTGATTCCGAAAGACCGCCCTTACTATGCACGCAACAGCAAGGGCAAGATGGTTCCGGTGCAGGAAGTGGGATGGGATTCCCCGAATGCTGTGCCGACACACATGATTATGATGTTCTCGGCAGGTTGCGGAACAGCCTACGAAGGTACCATCGGACAAACACTCTGGGTTGACAACGTAGCATTGGAATACTAACCGACCCAACAACATAAAAAGCACGCAAGGCTCCGGCTGACGGAACCTTGCGTGTTTCTTTTTTAGACCTCGTTGCCTGATTTTTCCAAGCCTGCCGCCGACAGCAGATGCCGCACAAAGGCACGGGCCGAATTCTTGCGATAGCTTCCCTGCGGCCAAAACAGGAACGCCGGAGAAGTCAGGCGGTCGGCATAGAGAATTGGAATCGGCACCAGTTCCGCCTCATCACGGATGGCGGCTTCGGTCAGAATCGTAGCCCACAGTCCGCTTCGCAACGCATGGACTATCGTATGCACATCGTTCACTTCCACTCCAATGTTCAACCTCAACTGGTGCTTCTCGCATATCTCCTCTATTTTCTTTCGGGTAGCGAAACCTTTGTCGGGCAAAATCAATGGAGTCTGGGCAATCCGTTTCAATGAAACCGACGACAGTTCTGCCAAAGGATGCGACCGATGGACTACAAAGCAGAGCCGGGAGGTGAAGAGCGGAACAGTGTCAAAACTTTCGTACATGCCATGAGGACGGAACGAAAGTACGAAATCCAGCTGGCTGCCGTCCAACTGTTCCATAAGTTCCTCGGAAGTGGCAAACGTGATGTCCACCTTTATTTTCGGATATGCCTGCGAAAAGGAAGTCAATGCGGCTATCAGCAGCGGGCTGAGACTGTAAGTGGCGCCGATATGCAGTGTTCCGGTTTCTATCCCCTTCAAATCGCGTATAATCTGCTTGCCGCTGTCAGCATCCTGTATGGCCTTGACGGCATAGGGAAGGAAAGCGATTCCCGCCTCTGTCGGCACAACGCGCTTGCCAATCCGGTCGAACAGCAGCACGTCCAATTCGTCTTCCAATTGCTTGATTTGCTGGGAAAGGGTACTTTGGGAAATATGCAATGCCCTTGCCGCTTCCGAAAAATTTTGCAGCTCGCATGCCTCTTTAAAGTATTTCAGTTGCCGTAGTTCCATTAGTTATCGGTTTTATCAATATGGATTATCGAAAAATCAGGAAACACAAATATACAAATTTGATTTGATACCGCATATATTTGCAATATATTTATATAATTTACACGTAACTACCACTGACAAAATAAGAATGAAAGCCACTGTTCTCTATTATAGCCATAAGGGGAAAACTGCTTTTTACGCACGCGAAATAGCCATGTATTTATGGTCAAAGGGTCTGGATGTCAGTTTAAGTGCAATCACCGACTTCGACACAAAGAAGCTCGAGCAAACCGACTTGCTGATTTCAGGCTGCTGGACATGCGGATGGTTTGTCGTAGGCCAGCATCCTCACAAAAAGTGGGTAAAGGCAAGCAAAGCCTTGTCGCGTTGCCTTCCTCCGGAAAAGACAATGTTTTTCACCACCTACAAGATACGCACCGGTCTGCTTTTCCGCAGAATGAAACGGGCGATGTCGATTCCCGCATCGTCGAAGGTTTCTTGCCTGAAATCGAAAACAGGCAGACTGACGGACGACGACCGTGCAGCGTTAGACCGTTTCATCGGACGATAAGATTTTTAACCCTCAAATATTTTTATGTATGGAAACAAAAAAACTGACAAGTGCTTCAGGAGCACCCGTAGCCGACAATCAAAATGTGGCTACTGCCGGCCGTAGAGGCCCGATGCTATTACAAGACGTATGGTTTCTTGAAAAACTGGCACACTTCGACAGAGAAGTCATCCCGGAACGCCGCATGCACGCCAAAGGTTCGGGTGCATTCGGCACGTTTACGGTAACACACGACATTACAAAATACACCAAAGCTGCCATCTTCTCCGAAATCGGTAAAAAGACGGAACTCTTCGTTCGCTTTTCTACCGTTGCAGGCGAACGCGGCGCGGCTGATGCCGAACGCGACATCCGCGGCTTTGCCATCAAGTTCTACACCGAAGAGGGCAACTGGGACCTCGTGGGCAACAACACTCCGGTGTTCTTCCTGCGCGACCCGCTGAAATTCCCCGACCTCAACCATGCCGTGAAGCGTGACCCGCGCACTAACATGAGAAGTGCGCGCAACAATTGGGATTTCTGGACCCTGCTGCCGGAAGCCTTGCACCAGGTTACCATCACCATGAGCGACCGAGGCATCCCCTACTCCTACCGCCACATGCACGGATACGGCAGCCACACGTTCTCGCTCATCAACGCCGAAGGCAAGCGCACATGGGTGAAATTCCACCTTCACACACAGCAGGGAATCAAGAACCTGACTGACGAGGAAGCGGAAGCCATCATCGGCAAGGACCGCGAAAGCCACCAGCGCGACCTCTACGAAAGCATCGAAAAGGGCGATTTCCCGAAATGGACAATGTTCATCCAGGTAATGACCGAAGAACAGGCCGCACAATGTCCGTTCAACCCGTTTGACCTGACAAAAGTATGGTCGCAGAAAGAATATCCGCTTATCGAGGTGGGCGTTATGGAGCTCAACCGCAATCCGGAAAACTATTTTGCCGACGTAGAGCAGGCAGCATTCAATCCTGCCAACGTAGTGCCGGGCATCAGCTTCTCGCCCGACCGTATGTTGCAGGGACGCTTGTTCTCCTACGGCGACGCACAACGCTATCGTCTGGGCGTGAACCACTACCAGATACCGGTGAACCGCAGCCGCTGCCCGTTCCTCAACATGTACCACCGCGACGGACAGATGCGCGTTGACGGCAACCACGGTTCTACCATCGGATATGAACCGAACAGCTACGGCGAATGGCAGAACCAGACGGAATACAAGGAACCGCCGTTGGAACTCGACGGTGCCGCCTATCAATGGGACTACCGCGAAGACGACACGGACTACTATTCACAGCCGAGGGCTCTGTTCCGCCTGATGAAACCGGAACAACAGCAAGTGCTGTTTGAAAACACAGCCCGTGCCATGGGCGACATCCCAATGGAAATCAAACTCCGCCACATCCGCAACTGCGCGAAAGCCGACATCGAATACGGCAAAGGCGTAGCCAAGGCTTTGGGCATCTCCTGGGATGAAGTAGGCGAATAATACCCTGAAAACGGGCCACAATAGAAAAGAGGCATACCCGACGGAACACTCCGTCACGGTATGCCTCTTTCCATTTCTATATTTTTCCGCTTACATCACGGCAACTTTCTTACCATTCACAATATAGATACCTCGGCTGAAACTGCCCAGACATGTAACGCCTGCCAACACTGTCCGACTGAAACTGCGGCCGTCGACAGAAACGACCTGCACGGTACACGGACGGTCGCTAACGGCATAAATGGCTCCGCCTTGCGCATACACACGGAATGCATCGGACGACAAAGCGTCGACACTTGAAGTGCCGGGAGCGATTACCCGCTGCAAACCGCCGACCGTATAGTAGCCTCCGTTCTTAAATTCCAGGTCGGAAGTCTGCGGGCTGGACGTGTTGTTGAAAATAATTCCAGTCGGCATATTGGCCGTGTCCATCGTTCCGCTGTAAGTCCATTTCCAAATCTTATTGCCGCCTTCAGCCGTCACGCCCATCAATTGTGCACGCTGACCGGGCCATGTGCCGCCGGTAAAATTCGTAGCGTCGTTCCAACACCATACCGATACGTTGGAATAGCTGCCGTCAGACGGAGCTTCAAAAAATGCCACCATTTCGCCTTCCGCAAATTCGGGTGTATAGACATCCAGCTCGTCGCCGGGGTCAGTGCCCGAACCGCCTGTTCCGCCTTCCTCCGTAGTTTCCTCCTGCGTTCCGTCGTATTCCGGACGGTCGGCCACAACAGGAGAGGTCGTATAAAGATATGCACCGTCGTCACCCACCTTGCCGGGAGCCGGAGTCTTGTCGGTATTGAGCACATAGACACGCATATTGCCTCGTCCGGAACAAGTGGCGGTAAGTTTGCCGTCGGTTACGGTCTTCACATCGCCGGTAACGGCATCGACATACGTTCCGTTTTCAACGCCGGTAAAAGTAGCGTTGCCGGAAATCGTCACCAATGCGTAGCTGTCCACCTTGTCGTCGGTATAGCGGCGCTTGAAGGCATAGCTTCCGGCACAGCCTTCGGTGCTGTATTGGCCTTTACGCAATGCAGGTACCGCCATGCGGATGCGGTTAAGCCGCTGAATGTGGAGAGCCAGCTTGTATTTCAGCGTAGCTTCCATATTTCCGGTAGCGTTGCTCCAGTCGGCAAAGTCGTTCACGTCCACATCGCCTTTGATATATCCGCCGAAATAGGCACGTCCCGATTCTTTCAGTGCAATGTTCGGTCCCTTGTCAATCGGACAGCCCTTCTTGAATTCAATCTCACTGCCGTAATACAGACACGGAATACCGCGGAAGGTGAACATGAGCGAAAGGTTTTCCGCCCAGGCATCCGTTCCCTGCGCGAAACGCTGGTCTTCGGGAGCACCGTTCGGAGCATAGTCGTGGGAATCGACATAAACCACATTGAAAGACGCGTCGTTATAGTAGCGGTCGCCGCTCATGGCAATCCCCCATGCACCGCCTATATCCTTGAAATTATGGTGCATCGGAAAGTCGATAACGCTCAGTCCGGAATAACGGCTGTAGTCCGGCTGATGATAGGTATTGCCGTCAAGAAACACATTGTCGGACACGGGCTGTTGCGCCTGCGTGCCGTTTCCATTGTCGGCATACTGTTGCAGGCACGACAACTGGTTGGTATGCGTAAACGGAGTCCCTTCAAAAATTTCCAGCCTTTCCCAAGAGGCGGGGTCATCGTCCCAGGCATAATCCTTCGACTCTTTCCATGTATAGAACGGTACGGACAACGCCGGAATCTCACGATACCAAATCTGCGTATAACGGGCACACACCTCGGTGAACATAAAGAAAGCACCACCGTTGCGGGCAGCCTTGTATTTCTCGGCAGCGGCATTGAAAGCGGGGTTGAACACCTTGTTGAACACCAGACGGCTGATATGTCCGCCGGTATCGATACGGAAGCCGTCCACTCCCATTTTTATAAAGTTGGTGTAGCAGTCAATCAGATAATTGTAAGTTGCCGGATTTTCCGTATTGAGGTCCACGCAGTCGCCGGCAATCTGAGCCCACCAGCGTGTTTCGTTGTCCCAGTTGAAGTTTCCGAAATGGTGCCACAGGTTGTTCACATCATGGTTCTGTCCGTCGGTGTTTTTCATTTCCCGAAGCCGCGCTCCATACTGCTCGCCGGAAGGCAGCGACAGATAATTGTCGGGCAGCTTTCCGCCGTCTTTTTGCGTATAAGGCACCATACAGTCGTCAATGACACTCTGGTCGGCATTCCAGTCGCGCGTAAAGAGCTTGCACAGGTTCTCCTCTCCGAAATTGCCCGTATGGTTCAGCACGATGTCAAGAATGACTTTCATGCCCCGATTGTGCGCTTCATCGATAAGTGTCTGAAAGCTGACATCTTCCGATTCATAGCGCTTGTCAACCTTGCTCATATTGGACGCATGATAGCCGTGATAGTCATAGCCGGAAGCATTTTCCACCACCGGTGTAATCCAGATGGCCGTAAATCCCAAAGCCTTGATATAGTCGAGCTTTTCAATAAGCCCCTTGAAATCGCCGCGCCATGCAGGGTCGCCCTGATTGTACGCCTGCCCGTCCCAACATTGCGTATTGTTGGTTCCGTCGCCGTCATAAAAGCGCGTCGTCATCACAAAGTAAATGGATTCGTCTCTGAAATCAGTGCGGTCGCCCACGAACGATGCAGCCGCAACAGGGGCAGCCATGGCCAGCAAAACCCCGAAAACGGACAAAAGTCTTGTCCACAACATAAGCTTCTTTTTCATAGGTATAAATTGGTTTTTAAGTGCTTTCAATTTTAAGGTGTCCGATAACCCTGCCTTAACCGCACAGCAAAAGTGTCGGATATTCAGCAGAAAAGCGATACTACATCGCAAAAATAAAAACTTTTCAGGAATTTTCCTCTTCTTTTGCAGAATTATTTTCCTTCTGCATTTCCGCCGCTTTCTCCAGAACGGAATCGCGGAATTCGTCAGTGTTGTTCAGTCGCATGTAAGCCATCTTGGCGGCTTCCTGATGCGATTCTTTCTTCGTGTACCCCATACCGCTGCCCGATTCAATGCCGGCAAGACGGACCACGGAATAAAAACGGGGATTCTTGTCCTCGTCATAAGTCGTTTCAACCAGGTCGAACACAATCTCAACGCGGAACTTCTGACTCCATTCAATGAGCTTCGACTTGTAGTTGACTTCTTTCTTCACAAGTTCCTTCACATCAAGGTGAGGCTTAATCAAACGTTTAATCACGTATTTGCGGCACGCTTCATAGCCGCGGTCAAGATAGATGGCTCCAATCAGTGCTTCCAGCGCATTTCCCCCCATACAGCAGTTGTGGGAATGAACCGGATGGGAATACATCAGCATTTTCGTCAGGCCGATTTTGTCGGCAAGCACGTTCAGCGTTTCGCGCTGCACGATTTTGGAACGCGTATTTGTCAGGAAACCTTCGCGGCCCCGACGGTAACGGCGATAGAGCATATCCGCAACAACAGTGTTGAGAACGGCATCGCCAAGAAATTCCAGACGCTCGTTATTGATAAACTCACCGTTCTTCGACCGCTGTGTCTGCGAGCGGTGGCGGCATGCCTGCTTGTAGAGCGACAGGTCATGCGGACAATAGCCGAGGATACCGTAAAAAAAAGAATAAAGCTCCCTCTCTTTTGAAAAAAGGAGCTTTATTCCGATTCGAATTTTATCGTAAAACGCCACAGCGTAACAATTTTTAGCCTTTATATTTCTTCAGAATGATGCAGGCGTTATGTCCACCGAAACCGAATGTGTTCGACAGAGCTGCATTTACTGTACGTTTCTGGGCCTTGTTAAAGGTAAAATTCAGCGTGTAGTCGATTTCCGGATCGTCATCACCTTCTTCGTGGTTGATTGTCGGAGGAACGATGTCCTCAACAACTGACTTCACGCAGAAGAGAGCTTCCAACGCACCTGTTGCACCCAACAAGTGGCCAGTCATAGACTTCGTTGAACTGATGTTCAACTTGTATGCCTGTTCGCCGAACACTTCCTTAATTGCCTTTACTTCCGATATATCACCAACAGGAGTTGAAGTACCATGAACATTGATATAATCGATGTCTTCAGGTTTCATTCCTGCATCTTCAAGGGCATTGTTCATTACCAGTTTTGCGCCCAATCCTTCCGGATGAGAAGCGGTCAAGTGGTAAGCGTCAGCCGACATTCCGCCGCCACCTACTTCAGCATAGATGTGAGCTCCACGAGCCAATGCATGTTCCAATTCTTCGAAAACGAGACATGCAGCACCTTCACCCATTACGAAACCATCGCGCGAGCCGCTGAACGGACGAGAAGCGTGTTGTGGATCGTCGTTGCGAGTAGAAAGAGCGTGCATAGAATTGAAACCGCCTACACCTGCCGGATAGATAGCTGCTTCAGCACCACCGGTGATGATTGCGTCAGCCTTGCCAAGACGAATCAAGTTGAATGCGTCGATCAAGGCATGAGTAGATGAAGCACATGCAGATACAGTAGCGTAGTTAGGACCACGATAGCCGTAAAGCATTGAAATATGACCGGCAGCCATGTCTGCAATCATCTTAGGGATGAAGAACGGATTGTATTTCGGTCCGTTTGCAGCATTCATGGCATAGTAGCCTGCTTCTTCTTCAAATGTATGCAATCCACCGATACCTGCTGTTACGAGCACACCCACGCGGTCGCGATTCAATGCTGCATACTCTTCCAGACCTGAGTCCTTCACAGCTTCTTTGGCAGCAACCACACCGAACTGTGCGTAGAGGTCGTATTTGCGCAGTTCCTTACGGTCGAAATGATCAGCAGAGTTGTAGCCCTTAACTTCACACGCAAATTGAGTTTTGAAGAGTGAAGCGTCAAAACGAGTAATAGGACCGGCACCACTAACACCGTTCAGCGCGTTGTTCCATGTTGTCGGAGCATCGTTACCGATTGGAGTCAGGGCTCCCAAACCTGTTACTACAACTCTCTTTAGTTCCATTTAGAGTAAATTATTATTACTTGTTAGCTTCGATATAAGCGATAGCGTCACCTACAGTCTTGATGCCTTCTGCTTTGTCATCTGGAATTGTGATACCGAATTCTTTTTCGAATTCCATGATCAATTCTACAGTGTCAAGAGAGTCTGCACCGAGGTCCTGTGCGAATGTAGCTTCCGGAGTTACTTCTGTTTCGTTAACACCAAGTTTCTCAACAATTATAGCCTTTACTCTTTCTGAAATTTCAGACATAACTTTAAAATTTTAGATTAATAAATAGTTTGATTCTTCTTTTGACCTGCAAAGTAAACAATTAATCTCATAATTTTAAAATTTTTGAGCACAAATCAGCACTTTTCTGCACACAAAAATACACTTTGTGCAACTTTTTTCGCACAAAAAAGACTTTTCGACCAAAATCTAACCTATTGCCGCAGCCGTTTTTCGCGAAGTCCGGCCACCCAACGGGTAAAAAAACGATGCATCTCGGGGTAAGTTTTAGTCATTCTTTCGGGGTGAAACTGAACGGCGACCACCCTTCCGTCGAAACTTTCAAGCGCCTCAACCACACCGTCGGAAGAGACACCGGCAAGCCTCAACCCCTGCCCCAACTCCTTCACACACTGATGATGAAAGGAATTGGCGGAAAGATGTTCCGTGCCAAACAGACGGGCAACGGCAGAATCCGGCTCCAACGTTACAGGATGAGCCGGCTTGTCGCCGGGAAACCTCTGGTCGTGCAAGGCAAAGGCTTCCCCCAACTGGGAAGGCATATCCTGCACAAGCGTGCCTCCGCAGGCCACATTCACCAGCTGAAGGCCGCGACAGATTGCCGCCACAGGCAAATGAAGCCGCCCGGCAGCCTCATATAGAGCCAGTTCGTAGACATCACGCTGGAGGGAAATACGCCCTATGGCAGGATGCGGTTCTTCGCCAAAATAAGAAGGATGCATGTCCGGTCCGCCGGAAAACACTACACCCGAAGCCCCCACGGCGCGAAGCCATTCCTCCAAATCGTCGGCTGACGTAAACGGGGGAACAATCACGACAACGGCACCCGCTTCCGCAAACGGTTCAACATAATCCTGCCGCAGACGAATGCGCAAATCCTCGTCCAAATCACATGAGAGCGCCACAATAGGCTTTTCAGTCATCTGCATATTCGCTACACATTATTATATATAATACCTTCACAGCCCGGCTCACCGAACAAAGCAGCCCGTCCTTAAAAGTTCCAATACGGCAGCAAAGGAACCGGCTCAGCCATTCGGAAGCAAAACATGGGCACGAATATAATAAAAATGGAGGAAGCCTGAAAAGACTTCCCCCATTTATGAGGATATTGTAGTTAAAAGTTAGTTCTTTTAATACATTCCGATTAGAGCTTCGGACCAGCAGCAACCAATGCCTTACCAGCTTCGTTGCCAGTGAACTTAGCGAAGTTCTTGATGAAGCGAGCAGCCAAATCCTTAGCTTTTTCTTCCCATTCGCAAGCGCACTTGTAAGTGTCACGCGGGTCAAGGATGTTAGGATCAACGCCCGGCAATTCAGTAGGAACTACGAAATCGAAGTAAGGGATAGTTTTTGTCGGAGCCTTGTCGATTGAACCGTCGAGGATAGCGTCGATGATACCGCGAGTATCTTTAATAGAGATACGTTTGCCTGTACCGTTCCAGCCAGTGTTAACCAAGTAAGCCTTAGCACCAACTTTTTCCATTCTCTTAACCAATTCTTCAGCATATTTAGTCGGGTGCAAAGAAAGGAATGCAGCACCGAAGCAAGCTGAGAATGTCGGAGTCGGTTCAGTGATACCACGTTCTGTACCAGCCAACTTAGCAGTAAAGCCTGACAAGAAGTAGTATTTAGTTTGTTCTGCGTTCAAGATAGATACCGGAGGAAGAACACCGAATGCATCAGCAGACAAGAAGATTACCTGGTGAGCGTGCGGGCCTTTAGAAACCGGCTTAACGATGTTTTCGATGTGGTTGATCGGGTAAGAAACACGAGTGTTTTCTGTTACGCTCTTGTCAGCGAAATCGATCTTACCGTTAGCGTCAACTGTAACGTTTTCAAGAAGAGCATCACGACGGATAGCGTTGTAGATATCCGGTTCGCTTTCTTTGTCAAGGTTGATAACCTTAGCGTAGCAACCGCCTTCGTAGTTGAACACACCTTCATCGTCCCATCCGTGTTCGTCGTCACCGATAAGAAGACGTTTCGGGTCAGTTGACAAAGTTGTCTTACCTGTACCTGACAAACCGAAGAATACTGCTGAGTCTGTACCTTCTTTGTTTGTGTTGGCAGAGCAGTGCATAGAAGCGATGCCGCGGAGCGGGTTCAAGTAGTTCATGATTGAGAACATACCTTTCTTCATTTCACCACCGTACCAAGTATTGATGATAACTTGTTCGCGAGAAGTCAAGTTGAATACAACAGCTGTTTCAGAGTTCAAGCCGAGTTCTTTGTAGTTTTCAACTTTAGCCTTAGATGCGTTGTAAACAACGAAGTCAGGTTCACCGTAGTTAGCAAGTTCTTCAGCTGTCGGGCGGATGAACATGTTAGTTACGAAGTGTGCCTGCCAAGCTACTTCAACGATGAAACGTACTTTCAAACGAGTTGCAGCGTTAGCACCGCAGAAAGTATCAACTACATAAAGTTTCTTGTTAGAAAGTTCCTTAACAGCAAGGTCCTTCAACACTTTCCAAGTGTTTTCAGAAACTGGCTTGTTGTCGTTTTTATATTCTTCTGAAGTCCACCAGATTGTATCCTTGCTGGTTTCGTCCATTACAAAGAATTTGTCTTTAGGAGAACGACCAGTGTAAACACCTGTCATTACGTTTACTGCGCCAAGCTCAGTCAATTGGCCTTTTTCGTAGCCTTCGAGAGCCGGATTTGTTTCATCTTGGAACAATTGTTCGTAGGACGGATTGTGTACTACTTCTGTAGCACCGTTGATTCCATACTTAGTTAAATCAAGTGTACTCATTTTGTTGTTGATTTATAATAGTGAATATTAATTTTCCAATCAGGTTTTACCACCTAAAAAACCGCCACAAAATTACTACATTTTTTTTATTCGGCAATATCATTAGTGAAATTTTTCCGTATTTTTCAATCTTTAAGATTAGAAAACGATGATTTGTTATAAATCACACACTTAACGGATTTTAAACCTGTAGAAAAACAACGCCTCCGGCCCCGATTTTGTTCATTCGGGCAACCGTTTTTCCCGGTTGCCGCCACACCGCATCCGCCGCCCGGCACATTTCATGCCATAAGGGCGTCAAACTGCGACCTGCGGAAACCCGAAACGGCCTCTCTTCAAATGGTAATTTCGCCGCAAAGCGAGCAGGCGAGATATTTCTTCACCTGTTCCGAACGAAGCCCCATGCCGAACAGATACATCATCTTGGTCAGCGCAGCTTCGGTAGTCATGTCGTAGCCGCTGACCACACCTGCTGCCGACAGAGCATTGCCCGTCAGATAGCGTTCGGTATGCACACCGCCGTTGACACACTGTGTGATGTTCATCACCACCACACCCCGCTTGACCGTTTCTCGCATCAGGTCGACAAACCATTTTTCCGTCGGGGCATTGCCGGCACCGTAAGTTTTCAGCACGATGCCTTTGATATGGGGAGCCGTCATCTGATGGCGAAGCGTTTCTTCCGTTATGCCCGGGAAAAGATGCACGCACATCACATTGCAGTCCATCTTATACTGCACCTTCAGCGGCCGGCGTGCCTGCACCCGCCACAAAGCCTCTTCGTGGAACTGGATGCCCAGACCGATTTTAGCCAGATATGGGTAGTTGTTGCTCTTGAAAGCATTGAAATAGTCGGCACTCATTTTCGTACTGCGGTTTCCACGCCACAGATAGTCCTCGAAAAGAATCGCCACTTCCTGCACCATCGGCGAACCGTTTTTGTCGACAGCCGCCGCAATCTGCAACGCCGTGATAAGGTTTTCTTCACCGTCGGTACGTACTTCGCCAATCGGGAGCTGCGAACCGGTGATGATGATCGGCTTGTGGAGATTCTCCAGCATAAAGCTCAATGCCGAAGCCGTATATGCCATCGTGTCCGTACCGTGAAGCACCACAAAGCCGTCGTAGTTGGCATAGTTGTCCTCAATGCTGGTTGCGATTTCCACCCAGCGGTCGGGCATCATGTTCGAAGAGTCGATGGGAGGATGAAACTGTATGTTGTTGATTTCATAATCAAGCTTCTCAATCTTCGGTACGTTGTCGATAAGATGTGTAAAGTCGAAAGGCTGCAACGAACCCGTCGTGGGATTTTGAATCATCCCTATCGTGCCGCCTGTATAGATGATGAGTATTTTAGGTCGTGCCATTCTTTTGACGTTATTTTTATAAACCAAAAACAATCTGCGATTCAGATCCGATACAAAGATAATAATAAAACTTGGCAATTTGACACTGCAGGAGCGACAGCCACCAACAAGAGAACGACACAATCTGTCATTTTGCCACAATTAGCCGACAGCCAATCCCATAAAAGTCGTCGGGCGTATCAAATTCTTACAATTGACACGCCCGACGGCACTTATTGGCTACGCCAAACTATTTGGTTAAAAAAACGTAACAAGACGTTTTGGATTCGAGTTGAAATAGTCGCTGAAGAAAAAGAGATGGTCACGGAGCGAACGTTTCCAGTAATCCCAATTGTGGTTGCCGGGACGAGAAGTGAATTCGTGCGGAATCTTCAACTTTGCAAGTTCTTCATGCAGCTTGCAGTTCACTTCATAGAAAAAGTCTTCCGTACCGCAGTCGAAAATCAGTTGCAGATTGTTGCCCTTCAGCAAATGGAGCTGGGCCATAACCGTATTATTGTCCCAATTTTCAGGATATTCTTCAAGGGTTCCCAAACGCTTCTTGATATCCCACTTCTCCGGGAACGGACGGAAATCCACACCGCCGCTCATCGAACCGGCTGCTCCGAAAACATCCTGATGGCGCATCGCCAGATACAGCGCACCGTGTCCGCCCATGCTCAGCCCCGTGATGGCACGGCCTGCCCAATTGGCACGTGTAGGATAATGACTGTCGACATAGCTGACAAGTTCTTTCGAAACGAATGTTTCATAACGGTAAGTAGGATCTATCGGACTGTCGAAATACCAGCTGGTATCACCGTCGGGCATCACCACAATCATCCCCAAACGGTCGGCATATTCCCGCACGTCCGTACGGTTCAGATAGTTAAAATGGTCACCGGCATAGCCATGCAACAAATAGACCACCGGCAGCTTCTGCCCTTTTTCCACATTGTCGGGCACCACTACCGTCACATCCACTTTTTTGTTCATTGCTTTACTCTCAACGGCAAGCGTATCAACCGTACTTGCCTTTGCAACTGCCACTGAAACCAACGCCAGCAACAGCGCGACACAATTTCTGCCTATACTTTTCATATATCTGTGTAAAATGATTTTATGCAAGGTTTCGTCTTTCGAGTAGTAAAATTACAAATTTCCCGCCTTTCCAAACAAAATAAACGGGCAAAACAAAACTTTTTTGACATTTTTTTCGCAGAACTATTGCACAATCAAAAAAAACGCTCTATCTTTGCACTCGCTAACTGAAACAAGCAACTATCAATGGTGCGGTAGTTCAGCTGGTTAGAATACATGCCTGTCACGCATGGGGTCGCGGGTTCGAGTCCCGTCCGCACCGCGAAAAGCTTCGGAAAATTTCCGAAGCTTTTTTGTTTTTATCTACCTCCACTCAACGGCGAACATAAGTATAGTAAAGATAATTTTTTGTCAGTTTCCCCGAAACCAAATCACACATGTGACAATGCAAACGCAACACCAACTTTTCAGGCGTTGACTCCGTCACACATATTTCCGCAATTCCTTCAACAAAAGACATCGGATTTTCTTTTTCCTGAAAAGAAAACGTTTCACTCGCCATCTCCATATTACGATACAAAAGATGAATTGTCATGGGAAGATATGACAATCCCGATACGCTCCAGCCCGCTTCCCTTTTAGAATATTGTGGATACGGCAACTCCACATTGACTGCCAAGGCCGGAAGATTTCCTGAAACAAAAGCAGCATTCACAATCTCCGCCTTGTTTTTAGGTTCAAAACACCCTAATAGATGAGAATACTCCATCTGCAACAGGCTATTGGCAGCCGTACCGTTACCGTCCAAATCCACCGGAGTGCCCGACCAGTGCACATCAGACAACACGTAGTCCCCACACAGATGCTTGACAAAATATTCATAGGAACCTTTAACATCCTGCGGACTATCATTCTGACATCCGCAAACAAACAATGCCAGCAAAGCCAGCAAAATTACATTTCCTTTCATTAGTTGCATTTTATTACCGATTTATATAATAATCATACAAATAAAAGAAAAAAAGGCGAAAACGCCAAATTCAAAAACATAATTTTCGGCAAACCGACACTACAGCAACGCAATTTTTCATCAGCCTCATCATGTGCGCACGGCAAATAAGTGCTTGATTTCTTGCCGCTATCGTAAAATATATATACTTTTGAGGAACAAACCTCTAAATTAAGACTAAAATGGAAAAAGGTTACTCATTCTTTAAAAAAGCCGGACTGGCCGCTTTTGCCATCATGGCATTCACATTCTCCGGCACGGCTGCCCAACTGGAAGTGACAACAACAGAACCGGGAACTCTGGCAAGCCTCATCTCAGAAAACGACAAATGGAACACAACGGAACTGAAAGTATCCGGTCCTATTAACGCCATCGACATCCGAACCCTTCGGGAAATGGCAGGGTCCGACTATTACGGTGAACCGACAGAAGGCAAATTGCAAAAACTGGACATGACCGATGTTGAAATCATCGGCTACGATGAAAGCACCCCATCGGTGGACCAGTCATATTTCTGCGATATGAACCAAGCTTTTGTCTATTTAATTGCCGAGGACAACCAATTCTACGGCTTCTTTTTCACAGAATGCGATGCCCTTAAAGAGCTGACACTACCCTCCCGTGCATTTTACAAAGGCAGCAGAGAGTGGCCGGAAATGCTGGAAAAGATTTCCGTGCCCGAAGAGAACCCCTATCTGACAGTTCTCGACAATATTCTCTATTCAAAGGACCTCAAAACACTCTACTATTGTCCTTCTGGAAGTCCGCAAACAACAATCCGCACTCCGGACGCCACAGAAATCATTTACAAGTATGCTTTCTACTCCAACCAGCATGTACAATCCGTTGAAATGCCGAACGTAAAGGAAATCAAAAGTCCAGCATTCACCTATTGCGCTGCCCTAAAACAATTATCATTCGGCAATCAGCTGACTACACTGGAAGAAATGTCCATCTTTGGCAATTTCCAATTAAGTAGCGTAACAGTAGCCGCCGACAACCCCCACTTCAAAAACACAGGAAATTTTCTGACCGACACTTCCGGTAAAAATCTATACATTTTTGCAGCAGACAACACCGTGGAAACCTGCGACGTGCCCGATGGCGTAGAAACCGTTTGTACCGGTGCCATCTTCTCCAACTATATACACACCGTCAACTTCCCGAACAGTGTTACAACCCTGCAACGATACGCCATATCCAACTGTCTGAAGCTGGAAACCATCAATATGGGGTCAGGAATCACCAATCTCGAACAGTTTTACACCTTCAACCTCACAGCGCTTCAGGAATACAACATGGACAGCGCAAACCCGAACTACTCTTCCTACGGAGGTGCCCTCTATTCCAAAGACGGACTTACTTTGGTGGTTATTCCCGAAGGCAGGACAGAGTTCAGCGTTAAGGAAGGCACCGAACGACTTGGCACATACAGCCTTGGAGTCTACAGCAATTCAATAGAGAAACTGACGCTGCCTGCGTCTCTCAAAACATTGACCAGCCTGACACTCTCCTGCAACAACCTGAAAGAAATCTACTGTAAAGCAACCGTTCCGCCCACGTCCAACGACTATTTGCCTTTCTACCCGTTCATGAGCGAAAATATCGACCTGTTCGTCCCGACAGGATGCGCAAACGCCTACAAGACGGCCCCTTGCTGGAAAGACTTCAAGAGCGTCAACGAGTTTGACTTTTCCGGCATCGAAAGTGTGACAGCAGGCGAGAAACCGTATGAGGTGGCACGCTACGGCATTGACGGCAAGCTGCTGCCAGCCGAAACCCCGGGTCTGAATCTCATCAAGATGTCAGACGGTACGGTACAGAAAGTATGGGTTCCCGACAACCGATAAAAAGCAATCTCACCCGACATACAAGCGGCAGACGGAAGCGATTTCCGCCTGCCGCTTGCCGTTCAACGATATTTTCATACAAAGTTTTGCCCACATCAAATATTTAAGGTAATTTCGCCCGAAATACATAATAAAGAATCATACAACTATGGCAGATTCATTGAAAATCAACAAAGTGATGATTCGCAACCTCCAAATGGAGGATTACGAGCAACTCTCCCAATCGTTTACACGCGTCTACAACGACGGCAGCGATGTGTTCTGGACACGCGAACAAATCAAAAAACTTATCGACATTTTCCCTGAAGGACAGATTGTAACGGTAGTCGACAACCAGATTGTGGGCTGCGCCCTGTCGCTCATCGTGGACTACAACCTGGTGAAAAACGACCACACCTACGCACAGGTGACAGGCAACGAAACCTTCAGCACCCATAACCCCAAAGGCAATATCCTCTACGGAATCGAGGTTTTCATCCATCCGAAATACCGCGGTCTCCGACTTGCACGACGCATGTACGAATACCGCAAGGACCTCTGCGAGAAACTCAATCTGAAATCCATCATGTTCGGCGGCCGCATCCCGAACTATCACAAATACGCCGACAAGCTCCGTCCACGCGAATATATCAACAAAGTGCGGCAAAAGGAAATTTTCGACCCGGTGCTCACGTTCCAGCTGTCGAATGACTTCCACGTACGCAAGGTGATGCGCAACTACCTTCCGAACGACGAGGAATCGAAGCACTTCGCCTGCCTGCTGCAATGGGACAACATCTACTACCAGCCGCCTACACAGGACTTCATCACAAAAAAATCCACTGTCCGCGTCGGACTCGTACAATGGCAGATGCGCCCCTACCGCACTCTTGACGACCTGTTCGAGCAGGTGGAATATTTCGTTGATGCCGTTTCCGACTATCAGAGCGACTTCATTCTTTTCCCGGAATACTTCAACGCTCCGCTGATGGCCCGCTTCAACGATGAAGGCGAATCGGACGCCATTCGCGGACTGGCACAATACACCAACGAAATACGCGAACGGTTCATCAAACTTGCCATCAGCTACAACATCAACATCATCACCGGCAGTATGCCGCTCGTCAAGGAAGACGGACGCCTTTACAACGTGGGCTTCCTCTGCCGCCGCGACGGTTCCTATGAGATGTATGAAAAAATCCATGTCACTCCCGACGAAATAAAAAGTTGGGGTCTCAGTGGCGGACGCCGCATACAGACATTCGACACCGACTGCGCAAAAATCGGCGTGCTCATCTGCTACGATGTGGAATTCCCGGAACTGTCCCGCCTGATGGCCAACGACGGTATGCAGATACTTTTCGTTCCGTTCCTCACCGACACGCAGAACGCCTATTCCCGCGTCCGCGTCTGCGCCCATGCCCGCGCCATCGAGAACGAGTGCTTCGTTGCCATCGCCGGAAGCGTCGGCAACCTGCCCCGTGTCCACAATATGGACATCCAGTATGCACAATCGGGCGTGTTCACCCCTTGCGACTTCGCGTTCCCAACCGACGGAACAAGAGCCGAAGCTACACCTAACACGGAAATGATTCTGGTGTCGGACGTCGACCTCGACCTGCTTACACAGCTTCACACCTACGGTAGCGTCAAGAACCTGAAAGACCGCCGCAACGACCTCTACGAACTGCGGCTGAAACGCTAACCGGAATCAGCATAAAAACAACGCACCGCCCTTCTGAAACCATCAAAAGGGCGGTGCCTGTTTTTTATTATGCGTACTGTTTATCTGTCGTAAAGCGGTTGCGTGGTCAGTTCCACAAACAGCGTGGCAAGCGCATCGGCAACGGCGGCAGCATAGCGCGCACCCTTTTCAGCCGTGGATTTGCGCGGATCGCCGATTCCGGTGTCGTCCGACGACTTGTCCCAACGGCGCGGAGTCCATGCCACCTTGCGGTTCAGCGAATCGACCGCAAAAGGATGCGACATGCCGCTGCCGGCCATCGACAGGTCGACAAGTTCCGGATGATAGTGCATCATGACAGAGGTTTCCTGTTCGCCGGCATGGTCGTCAATACGTTCGTCAAAATAGCCGGCAGTCGGAATAATGGCAAACCAGTCGGAACAGGTTATCAGAAAATCCGGATAGTCGAATGCCAAATCACGAATCATGCCCTTGAAATTGTTTCCGCCGTGCCCGTTGACGATGGCCAGACGACGGATGCCCTGCACATAAAGCGACGATACGATGTCGCGCAAAATAGCCTCCTGTGTCGTCAGACGCGTATGCACACAAAACGGCAGCCGCTTCTGTCCGGGATTCTGTGCTCCGAAAGGCACCGGAGCCATTACCATACAGCGCACACCCGCACGCTCATACGCCAACCGTGCGGCATCGACAGCCACATCGTGCGACAGTATGCAGTCCGTCATGTAGGGAAGATGATAGTTGTGGGGTTCAGTCGCTCCCCAAGGGAGCACAGCCAAATCGTAGGCCTGCTTTTTCACCGTGCCGAAATTGGTGGCAATCAAGTCCAAAGCCGGAGTTTCTGTTTTTTCCATTTTCTTATTTAGATTTAGATTATTCCTGCGCTTGCGTTCTGCTGCTTTTCCACACTGACACTGCCGGAATGCACCACAGAACAGCCTATAAAAACAACCCCGGCGAATCCTTAATAAAGGTTCTGCCGGGATTATCCTCTCTCCAATGTGGTCCCACTTGGGCTTGAACCAAGGACCCCCTGATTATGAGTCAGATGCTCTAACCAACTGAGCTATAGGACCGTCATTTCTTTCAAAATGAGCTTTTCGTTCTAAAAAGCGATTGCAAAGATAAACGATTCCAACGAAAAAAGCAAATTGTCGCCCGTTTTTTCGTCTTTTTATTTTCCATTTTCACCGCCCGTCCGCAAACTTCTGCTAAAAATTGGAGCGAACAACCACTCCGTCAACGCACATTGCTTCTGCCCCTTTTCGCAGCGGCCTGCATCCCCGGGAATGTATTTTTGCGAAAAAACGAATGCCATGAAACAAAATGCCTGCAACTTGAACATCCAGACCTATTCGCTCGAGGAAATGCTCGAAGAGTGGAAAACCCGCAAAATGCTGCTGCCGGGACGGCGCGACTGCACGGTGGAACGCGACGACGGCATTGACCTTGAGGCCATACTCGTCCGCGAAATAGAAGCCGCCTACGACCGACTACTGCGCGAAGCTCCGACGGAATGGCTGCCGGTAAACGATATTGCCGAGAACTGCCCTATTGAAATTGCCGACGACCTGACGGCGGTCATGCACCTTCCCGCCAACTGCTATCGGGTTGTGGAAGTGAAACTTCCCAGCTGGAAACATGCCGTCAGCCGTATGGAAAACCCCGACAGCGAAACTGCACGCCGGCAGCAGAACGAATGGCTCCGGGGAGGCGTCAACGCTCCTGTCTGTGTGGCCGGAAACCGACGGCTCTACCTGTATTCAGCCGGCAACCATGAAGAGATTCGCGCAGAGCGTGTACTTGCCGTCGAGCCTCCCGAAAAAGGCTGGTTTGCCTTCGCCGATGCCGCATGGGACTTCCTGCTTTCAGAAACAACCTCCACAAAAACAACCTATTGACAACAAAAAAGGAAATTTGCACTACAATTCATTAAAAAAGGCAAAATCGGTTAAATTATGTTCCGTTTGACAAGGACAACCATTGATGTTATAAATAATGTAGTATATTTGCTTTCGATTCACATTTAATATGTTAATATGGACCAAATCGCATCGAAAGACATACCACGTTTCTCAATCGACAAACTAATATCCATTTTTCAGCTAATCGAAGGTGATGCCTATATGCCGGGATGCCTGATAGCCGAAAGAACATCGGATGTCGAGTTGAAGAAAATGCCTATCGACTCCCCTTTCAGCCTGAACGCGTTTGTCATGTTCATGTGTGAAGAGGGAGAAGTGACTCTTTCCACCAACCTGAAAAGTTTTGTTACCGAGAAGAACCACATTTTCATCAACTTCCCGGGACAAATCATGCATGTGAAAGAGCTCGGCAGCTACAAACTGCACATCATCGTGCTTGACATGGAATTCATTCAGAAAATGAACCTCGACATCAAGCCTATCGCGCAGAAAATTGTCGATTTGAAAAACAACCAGTGTCTTGAAGTCACGAGCGAAGGCCTGCAGGAAATGATTAACATCACCAACTCCATCAAAGCGGAGTTGAGCAACAACGAGCAGGACGAAGTGAAGGACGACATCCTTCGATGCCTTTTCGCGGCGCTATTCTTCAAGGTAAGCCGTGCCGCCAACAACAACCTCTCGCACACGGAAGAGAGTCCCGTCAACAAAGAGTTCTTCGACAAAAGCGCCGGCTATTTCAAGAAGTTCATGATAATGCTGAGCGAGCACTACAAGCAGGAACGCTCCGTCAGCTTCTACGCCGAAAAGCTCCACTTGTCGCCAAAATATTTCACCACGCTCATCAAAAAGACCAGCGGCCAGACGGCAGCGGAATGGATCAACCAATACGTTATCCTGGAAGCGAAAAACCTGCTGAAATACTCAACGATGAACGTGCAGGAAATTGCCTATCACCTCAACTTCCCCAACCAGTCGTTCTTCGGGAAATATTTCAAACACCATACGGGCATGACCCCGAGCGAATACAAGAAAAGCAAGTAGGCCGCAAGCCCACTTGCTTTTTTATCTCAAAGAGATTTATATCTATTAAAATTACCCTTCCGGCTATCTCCGGCACCAGTTCCCTTGTGCTTGTTTTTTTGCAGCATTGAACTTGTAACGGATACTTTTCCAATTCATAAATTATTGCATCAAGCCACCCTCAATAAAGAAAACGACTTCATTCAACCGTTGTTTATTCTTTTCAGCATCTTTAAAAACAGCCGGAATATGCAGCACTTTATCTTGAATCAGATTATCCATTAAATACCACATGACTTCATGATACAAAATAACCATTGCTGTTTTTTCATCCTGTATATCATATTGAGTTGCGACATTGCTACAGTTGTTTTTGAGTTCTGAAGAAATGGAATCTACCAGTTTATCAACAATTTGATGAAAATTATCTTGTTGCTTTTTTATTATAGGGAATTGAATATCTCCGTTGTTGTCCGTCAATCCATAGGTGGTTAATTTAGAAATAAGTTGCGGATTTTTGATTTTTCCATATTTGGATATTTCATCTGCACTATCATCCATCGTCCTACTGCTTGGCGAGACTTCGCTGTCGAGATAGGTTAATATCAAATTCATATCACCGAAACCGTTTGTTCCAAATTTAAGGTCTTTACGTGGTTCATACAGAACCCAGTAGCAACCGCTCCAACCCGCATGGTTGTTTATGTCTTCAAACAAGACCAGCTTAGTCCACATTCTACCGTCCAAAAGATATGAAAAGACCAATGAAAGGGCATTATTTTCAAATCCCATCTCTTTGATTGCATTCACAAGAGAAACAAAATCACCCTTAGTTTTTGAATACATGGATTTCGCAATCTCTTTACTGTCATTTCTTAAAGAAGCCGTCTGTTCTTTATCGAGAATAGGAATTGTGCATTTCCATTTTCCTTTTGTTTTGCTAATCAGTCCTCCTACTTCCAGCAATAATAATTGACTGTCAGAACACTTTATACCCATATCAAGAAGTTCACTTTGGGTATGTGGCGTACGCAAATTATACATTATTTCCCAATTATTATCTGTAAGAACATAGTCTTCGGGCTGATGTCCGCTTACTGCAACGAATTGAGTTGCTTCCCATTCTTTATACGGCCGAACATTTGTCTGAGCTTTAATAGTCGACAATGCACATGACAAAAGAAAGAGGAGAAGAATAGACTGTGGAAATTTTTTAATCATAAGAACATTCATTTATAAGTTTGTAACGACATATTATTTCAAGTTGTTTTCGCCAATCAATTTTCCGCTTACGACCTGGGCAAACGTGCTCACAGGCAGCAAGATACCTATAAGCAGTCATAATGCTCTAATAAAGTTCATTGTGTACTACGCTTATTGTTTTCTCAATTATATATGTTTATAAGACAAAATTAACACATCCATACAATTATAATATCAAGAATGTGCAAAAAACTTTTCCGGGCAATTAAAAAAAAGACTGGTCCTAAACAACCATTACAGTCATTTAGGACCAGTTATGCTTATATTCAATTATTTTCTATATCAGCAGTAATATCAACAGCTGTGCGATTATTACCCGCAGGAACATTCCCAACGGATAAACCGTAGCGTAGGACACTGCCGGCGAATCGTCGTGCATCGTATCGTTGGCATAGTTGAGCGCCATCGGGTTGGCCATACTTCCGCAAAGCAATCCGCAGGTTTCTCCGAAATTGAACTTGAACAGACGCAATGAAAGTATTCCGACAATCACTACCGGCAAATAGGTAATGACGAATCCCAGACTGATCCACGCCAAACCTTGCGGCCCTACGAGGGTATCAAAGAAATTCTTTCCGGCATCCAGCCCCAGACAGGCAAGATACATCGACAATCCGATGCCGCGAAGCATCAGGTTGGCACTGCGCGTGGTGTAAGTGACCATGTGCAGGCGCGGACCGAAACGGCCCATCAGAAGACCGGCAAGAATAGGACCGCCGGCAAGACCCAACTTCACGGGAACAGAACTACCGGGGAAGGAAATAGGAATCGTACCGAGGGCGAGGCCAAGGAAAATGCCGACAAATATCACGGCAAGATTCGGCTCGTTGAGCGAACCTACGCGGTTGCCAATCACCTTCTCCGCATTCTCAATGTCGGCAGCATTGCCCACGGCTGTCAGGCGGTCGCCCAACTGCAAGACAAGGTCGGGCGTAGCCAGCAGCTTCACGCCGCTGCGCATCACGCGCGAAACGGTAATGCCGAACGTATTCCGCAAGCGGAGCGAACCCAGCTTCTTACCGTTGATTTCCGGACGCGACACGATGATGTGGCGCGACACGAACTGACGGTCGAGCTTGTTCCAGTTCACATTATGGTTCCAGTCAATATTTTCCTTTTCTCCAAAGAACACAGAAAGTGCCTCCACGTCCTTTTCCGTAGCAATGACCAGAATACGGTCGTCCTGCTTCAGCACCGTGTCGGAAGTAGGACGAAGCAGTTCCTTTCCGTGCCACAGGCGGGAAATGATGAAACGCGCCGGACTGACGTGCTGCACCTCATCGATAGTATGTCCGAAAATTCCCGGATTCTTGATTCGGAAAGTGGCAATATACGTCTGCTCGGAACTGTCCTCCGCACGTTTCTCCATATCTTTAGGACGGACAAAGAATTTGCGCAGGGTAATCATGGCAAGTATCACACCTACCACACCCAGCGGATAGGTCACAGCACATCCCAACGCTGCCGCATCGGCCGATATGCCCATCTGCTTCAGGGTCTGCTGAGCCGCTGCCAGTGCAGGCGTGTTTGTCGTCGCACCGCAAAGCACTCCCGTCATTTCATCAATGCCATAGCCAAAGCCTACAGTCATGCCCACAGTCAGCAATGTGCCCAACAGAATAAGCACAAGTCCGACCACGTTCATGCGCATGCCGCCTTTCCGGAAAGAGCTGAAGAAACCGGGACCGACCTGAAGTCCCAAAGCGTAAACAAAAAGCACCAAACCGAAACTTTCGGCATAGTTCAGCATCTGTGGGTCAATCGAAAGCCCGAGATAGCCTGCCAAAATTCCGGTAAAGAATACGAAGGTAACGCCTAACGAAATTCCCGCCACCCGTATTCTACCCAGCGCCAATCCGGCGGAAATGATAATGGCCATCACCACCACCGCCTGAAGCGCCGAATGCTCCAGCAAGAAACTGTTTATCCAATCCATATCACAAAGGTACAACTTTTTATAGCAATTACACAATACCTGAATCCCAAGTGTCTAAAAAAGGGGAGAGCAGAACCAAGGTTCTGCTCTCCGACAGTAGCTAATCCATAGCCACCGTTTTGTCGTTTTACATCCATTCGATATTCACATACTTCTTTTCTGTCAACGACGTAGGGAAATTTAGACTAAATGATTAAGGTTGAAGTGTAAAATATCTTTGATTTGTTAATCGTCAATATTCGTTTCGAAAAACCTCCAAAGCCTTCGCTTTTTCTGTTCTTCACTGCAAAGTTATGCGATATTTTTATAACTGCAAATTTTTTAGAACTTTTTTATTGCGTTTTTTCAAAACTTAAATCTACAAAGCATAAAATAACAAGCGGCCACCATATCGACAAAATTCGAACCTATTTAGCCAAATTTTTCATAAATTCGGCATCTATTTTCATTCAGAAAATATTTCGCCGCATGCCTCTTTCGCGTATAAACAAAAGCCGAAAATGAATATAAATTCATTCTCGGCTCTCATATTTGTATTGTTATATAAATATTATTTTTTCAGCGACCATTCGAAACCGTCCTTCGTGTCTTTCACAACGAAACCAAGAGCGGCAATCTTGTCACGAATAAGGTCGGAAGTAGCCCAATCTTTCTTCGCTTTTGCCTCCTTACGGATTTCGAGCAGCAAGTCGACAGCCTTTTCAAACGGTTCGAGCGTGCCGGCTTCTTCGGAAGCCACCAGTTCAGTGCGTACACCCAGCACATCAACAAGGAACACTTGGAACAAATCCTTCAGTTCGTCGATGTCGGCCTGTGTCAGCGTAGCCTTTCCGTCGTTCACCTGGTTGATGACGCGGCAAGCGTCAAACAATGTGGCAATCACCATCGCCGTGTTCAGGTCGTCGTTCATCGCCTCGTAGCAACGCGGACGGAATTCCTTCACGTCGACACTGGATGTTTCCGATGCCTTCAAGTCCTGCAAGCGGCGCCAGCCGTCCACCATGCGGTCGTATGCCTTTTCGGCAGCCTGCAACGCTTCGTTCGAGAAGTCGACCGTACCGCGGTAGTGAGCCTGAAGGATAAAGAAACGGATAGTCATCGGCGTATAGGCCTGTGTCAGCAGCTTGTGTGAGCCGGTAAAGAACTCGTCGAGCGTAATGAAGTTGCCCAACGACTTGCCCATCTTCTGTCCGTTGATGGTAATCATATTGTTGTGCATCCAGTAGTGAACAGTTTCATGACCGTTGTGAGCCACCGACTGTGCAATTTCACATTCATGGTGCGGGAACATCAGGTCCATGCCACCCCCGTGGATGTCGAACACCTCACCGAGGTATTTTTCGCCCATCGTAGAGCATTCAAGGTGCCAGCCCGGGAAACCGTCGCTCCACGGCGAAGGCCAGCGCATGATGTGTTCCGGAGCCGCCTTTTTCCAGAGCGCAAAGTCAATCGGATTGTGCTTTTCGCTCTGTCCGTCGAGTTCGCGGGTGGTGTTGAGCAGTTCTTCGATGTTTCTGCCCGACAGCTTTCCGTAGTTGTAATCCCTGTTGTATTTCTCCACATCAAAATAGATGGAGCCCTGGCTTTCGTAAGCGTAGCCTGCTTCCAGAATCTTCTTGATGTATTCGATTTGCTCGATAATGTGTCCGGATGCATGCGGCTCGATGCTTGGAGGAAGCACGTTGAGCGCCTCCATTGCCTTATGGTAGCGGTTCAGATAGAACTGCACCACTTCCATCGGCTCCAGTTGTTCCAACCGGGCCTTTTTTGCAACCTTGTCCTCACCGTCGTCGGCATCGTGCTCAAGGTGTCCCACATCGGTAATGTTGCGCACATAGCGCACCTTATAGCCGAGGTGCATCAGATAGCGGTAGAGCACGTCGAAAGTGATGGCAGGACGGGTATGTCCGAGATGGGCGTCGCCATATACTGTCGGACCACACACATACATGCCTACCCTGCCTTCGTTGACAGGTTTGAAAAGTTCCTTACGGCGGCTGAGTGTGTTGTAAAGATATAGTTTGTTGTCCATAGCCCTTTTTTATGAAATTAAAACAGTGTCCAAAACATTATGCCTGTCCGCCCATCGGCATGAACGGAGGATTGTTCTGGTTGTTGGAATTGTTCACCAATCCCTTCGGAGTGATAACACCGAAATTGGCTTCATACTTGCTGATGTTGTCCTGAAGAGCCATCAACAGAGTCTTGGCGTTTTCCGGAGTCATGATGATGCGGCTTTGAACGCGTGCCTGCGGCGCATTCGGCACAACATTTACAAAGTCCATGAAAAATTCGTTGACAGAGTGTGACAAAATTGCAAGGTTAGCATATTTGCCGCTTGCTACATCCGGTGTCAACTCAATTTTTATCTCTCTTTTTTCGTTGTTATTATTTTCCATTTCCGTATATGTTTTATGTTTATAATTTGTTTTTAGTAAATTCATAATAAGTGTCGCCAGTCGGATCGTTCACCTTCACGCGCAGCACGCGGAATGTTTCGCGGTTCCACACATTGGCAATGTCAAACGAGGCATACGCTTTGCGCTCGAATGTCGGAGTCTCGCCCAGCACGTCGTAGATGATTTCCGCCTCAACGGTATCGCTGTCGAGCGTGGCCTTGTCGACCACCAGCATCATCAGAAACCGCTTGCCGGTAAACGGCACCCAAGAATTGAGGTTCAGATAAGCTCCGCTGCGCCAAAGACTTGTAACGTCGATTTCTGTCGACGTGTAGCCCTGTATCTGGTCGGCAGTTGCGGAACGCACCACGTCGGAGATGATTTCCGAATAGCCGTCGAGCCTTATTTTCCGCCGGTATTCCCCGCCGTCGCTTCCCAAATCCGTGTAGCGGATAAACAGACGTTCGCCTTTGTCCACATCGAGCGAAGCAACGTTTTCGGCGGTCAGTGTCAGCAGCGGACTGTCGTTATGACGGCAATAGCTGAACGTGGCATACCCCTGCTCTGCCCCTTCATAGGTGGCAAACACCTCGCAGAAGTCGCCGTAGTCAAACTCCGGTTCGTCGCTGCATCCGGTCGTCACCCACAATAATGCTACAAATATAATGCCAAGAATCCGTCTAATCATCGTCATTCGTCAATTTTCTCCTTTTTCATGTCGGAAACGATAACGCCGTCGCGCATTGTCAGCACGCGGTCGCACATCATCGCCAACGACTCGTCGTGTGTCACAATGACAAAAGTCTGGCTGAACTCGCGGCGAAGGTCGAAAAACAGCCGGTGCAGTTCTTCCTTGTTGCGGCTGTCAAGACTTCCCGATGGCTCGTCGGCAAAAATCACCGACGGACGGTTTATCAGCGCGCGCGCCACGGCTATGCGCTGCTTCTCGCCGCCCGACAGGGCCGCAGGCTTGTGGTCGGCACGTCCGGAGAGCCCCATATAGTCAATCAGTTCGGCGGCACGCTTGTAGGCATCGGCGGCACGGTCGCCCTTAATCAGCGCCGGGATGGCCACATTTTCCAATGCCGTGAACTCCGGCAGAAGCTGATGGAACTGGAATACGAAGCCGATATGGCTGTTGCGGAACGCCGACAACTTCTTTTCCGACAGCGAAAGCACGTCGACACCGTCGTAAATCACCCGTCCGCTGTCGGGAGTGTCGAGCGTGCCGGCAATCTGCAAAAGCGTAGTCTTTCCCGCTCCGCTCGGACCGACAATCGACACAATCTCGCCATTGCCGATAGTGGCATTGACATCGCGCAACACCTGCAACGAGCCGTAACTCTTGTTGATACCTTTTATTTCTATCATTTTTGCGACAGTTTTCTGATTACATGAGCACCCAGCATACAGCCGAACACGGCGGGCAGATAAACTACTGTCCCGTAGCTCGACTTCTTGTTGGCAATTTCGTCGGTAAGCATCACCGACTCGCGCACGGGTGGCTCCTCGCTCCACACCACACGCAGCTTGCGGCGCACGCCGTGGGCCTTCAGCCGCGAGCGCACCGCCTTGGCCAGGCCGTCGTTGTAGGTTTCCCACAAGTCGGCATAGCGCACTTTCGTAGGGTCGAGCCGTCCGCCGGCACCCATCGAAGATATTATCGGAATTTTATTGAAAAGGCAATGTTCAATCAACGCCACTTTCGGAGCAACGGCATCGATAGCGTCAATCACAAAATCATAGTTCGCGCCGTCGAACAGCGAAGCGGCATCGTCGGCAGTAATGAATTTCGACAATGCAACGACCTGCGCTTCCGGATGAATGTCGCGTATGCGTTCCGCCATCACGTCCACCTTCGGCTTGCCGAGCGTGGAATGAAGCGCCGGCAACTGGCGGTTGAGGTTGGTCACGCCCACTTCGTCACCGTCGACGAGCGTTATTCGCCCTACTCCCGCACGCGCAATCATTTCTACGGCATACGCGCCCACACCGCCTGTTCCCACCACAAGCACGTGGCTGGAAGCAAGCCTGTCGACGCCCTCTGCGCCAAGCAGCAATTCCGTCCGTTGGTTCCATTTTTCCATTTGTTCCGGCATATCAACGAGCGAAATTACAAAAAAATCCCTAAAACCCAATATCCTGCACGGTTTTAACCCCATTTTGGGTTAAAACTAAAAGCGGGACAAGAACATGAACAGTACCCACAGACATGCCACCACCGCAGGCGCTTCAAAGACCAACAGCCGGACATGCCCCAAATAGTTGCCGGCATCGACATGCGAATAGGCGATAAAAATCGGCAGGAAAACAAGGCTTAACGGGTAATTCGAGATACATACCACCGCAACGGCGGCGTAAAGCGACACAAACACCAGCAACCGTTCGCGGCGTTTTCTCTGAAACGCTTCTTCGGCCGACATCGATTTCTGACGGAAGAAACGCAGCAAACCCGCCACAGACCCGACAAAAATCACGACAAGCAGAACCGTACCGGCCACAAACCAACCGTTTTCGCCCAGTAACGACACCCTCAACGCCACCCACAGATAGACGAACAGCAATGAATATCCCACCAATCCGAAAATCCGTTTAAAACGGTCAATTTTCTCCGTATATATTTCCGTTTTCATTTTAGACCAAGTTTAAGAACACTAAAATAATCGAAATGATAAAATAAGCGACAATCATCAGTTCCACCACGAACGGCACACGATGTCCCCAATATCGGTCGAACGCAAAATGGGCCGACATCGATGCTACGCCGAAACACACGGATGCACATATTCCCAACAGCAATGACAGGGCGTAGTTCCGACCGTCGACATTCTCCGTCCACAGCCACACCGTAGCCACATACAAGATGAGCAATGCGAAACCGACCACCCATTTCTTTGCCCGCAAGGCAACCTTCGCCGGCATCTTCCCGTCGAACACAAAGACCACAAATGCGGACAAATAGGAAATGCCCGGCACTCCCACCAATGTCCAATACACCGCCGGCTGTTCGTCATATAATCCTAATGACAGAAAGAAAGCCAGCACAACATAAAGTGCAGCCAGCCCCACCAGAGCCACAACACGCTTTGCCGCCTTTTCCCAACGGCTGTTCAGTTTAATCTGTCCGTTCATCTCCACTTCTTAAAAAGATTCCCAATATAAAACAACTTAATCCCAGAGCTTTGTATTGAGATGATTACCAAAATGCACACGTATATTATACAGGCTATATCTTTCTTCATGCTGAAAATTAGGCTTTACCTTATCAATAGAAGCCAAAGCCGATTTCCAGGCAGCCGCTACCAGATTGGACGGAATTTTTCCTCTGGGGACGTGCCAAATACGTTTTTCCACAATACGTTGCTCACGGTTGTCGACCAGGACCATACACGAAAAGGAATATGCGATACAAGCATTTCCGTTGCTAAGATACGGCTGACCGTAGCATACTTCCAATTCCTCCTCCCTTGTCCGGAAGAAGTCACCGGTTTTCCTCCACAGAATGTCATATTTCCGGCCCGTTATATTATGCGATGATTCCACATAGTATTTCCGACCCGTTGTATCCATATACCAAAACACACCAGACTCTCCAGTTGTCACTGGAAGCCAATGATTTATAATTTGCCGACCGGCAGCATCACGTTCCCACATACGAGTACTCCTGCACCCAAAACACAAAGCAGCAATCATCACGCATGCTAAAATTATACTTTGTTTCATTGTCAAGTTTCATTTAATGATTCTACAATGTTTGCCCAACCTTTCTAATAAAAATAGCGTTCACCCAAACAAGGTATCCATATCGTATAAAAACTATACCGTTCTTCGTGCCCGTAGTCCACCTCAATTTTGTCAATGACGTTCATAACTGAATCAAATTGTGACTGAGGTATTTGAACATCGTCATGGTGCGACACCAAACGCTTCTCGACGATACGTCGTTCACGATTGTCTGTCAGTACACTGTAACCGATTGAATGCACGACATAAATAGGTCTCATTCGATATAGCTTTTCGCGCCTGACCAGTTCGGCATCGTCCAAATAAAAATCGGATTCACTGCGAAAGACAGCCCTATATTTTTTGCCCGACAAATCTTTCCAGATTCCTTCGTTATTTTTACCGTAAGCATTTCTATACAAGGTTTGACCATTGGCATCGTTCCTCCACTTATGCGTATAATAGCTGTAACAACTCGGAAACAGCGAGCTGACAACCACACAAAATACAACTGTTCTCAATAATTTCAAACCATTCATATTTCTTTTTTATTTAAACTCTTATAACTGCGTTTTTCATAAATTAATCCAACCATTATCTGCCAATGTAAGCATCCCAAACATTAAAAGGATAGGAAACAGCGCCTGTAACAGCACCAGCGGTATCTCATACATCAGCAGTTTATGATGCCCCAAATACTTGGCGGCATCAATATGGGCATAAGCAATGACGACAAGCAGGGAGACAAAACTACCTGACCCGCAAAGAGTTGATATTGCCAGGCATATATAAAGTGATTTGAGTGCCAGCCACCGCTCGCGGCGTTGTCTCTGGAAGGTTTCTTCGGGTGATGCCGATTTTTGTTGGAACAGACGGACCAAAGCAAACATCGACCAGATATAAATTGCCAATATGGCCAATAATGCTCCGATGTCAACAGCTAACAATGCATCTATCCACAACGAAGTATATTTTTCAAACAACAACCTCGATATCAGTGGCATCACCACATCCCACAGCATACCACAAAAAATCAGCGCATATCCCACCAAAGCGGCAGTCCGCTTAAATTGGTCTGTCTTTTCTACATATATCACCTCGTTCATAGCCGTAGTTTTTTACACACATCCGATACTGCAACAGGCAAACACCACAATACTGACAACCATGACAATTTCATACATCGCCGTCCACCCATGTCCCACGTATTTCGCCACGACCTTATGCCCGTAGACCACCGTAGAGCAAAACAGCACACCGAGTGCCACACAAAATCCCGTAACGGGCTTTTTGTCGCCCACATACAGCATCACGTCAAGCACAGCAAGCATCACCACAAACAGAGCCAACATCCCCGCGAGTGCCTTCAATTTCTTGTTTCCTATATTTTTAGTTCCATCTTCCATTTTACACCAATTTTAAAACGATTCCGGCTATTGCATTCATGGCGTAAACGACAAGCACCAATTCCATCAGAAACGGCGCAGCATGTCCCCAGTATCGGTCGCAGGCAAAATGAGCCAGCAGAAATGCGACACACAGGCACACCAATGCAAAACCACCCAACATTAACGCTTGAGGAAGATTATGACCGACGGCATTCCACGAAACCAGCACCACCGCAGCCACATACAAAATGAACAGGACAAAACCTACCACTGCCTTCTTTGCACGGAAAGCGGTCGGAGCCGACATCCGCCCTTCAAACAAAAAGACAACAAGTGCGGAAACAAAGGAAATGCCCAATACCCCCACCAACGACCAGCACACAGCCGGCCGGTCATCTAATCCCAATGAGATAAAGCAACCTAACACACCATAGAGCACAGCAAGTCCGACCAGTGCCATCATACGACTGACCAGTCTCTCTTTAATGCCCTTCCGTACCATCGGTTCGTCCATTATTTTGTTTTTCATTTTTTATTTCAAGGTTAAACACAAGTGGCAAGCAGCCGTTTTCCGCCTCCCGCCACCAGACAACTCGCTATCATCCTCAAATTTACATATTTATCCGTAAAAACCAAAATTTTCAAATTAAAATTCACTCCACTCATGGCCAACACACGATATACAGCACTTTCTGACAATCGGATATTTTTTCGGACAGAAGAACATAAAGACATAACTTTGAGGATGTATTAATCAGCTTTTGTGGCCTTTTGTTCTTCTGTCAAAAAATAATATCAAAAAAGAGCATAAATGCCGGTGTGGCGTTTATGCTCTTTCGTTATGGTGAATGATATTCTATTTCTTTTTGGCGGTGCGGCGGGCGGGCTTTTTCGGAGCGTTGGCGGCATCTTCGATGATGGCCTTGCAGGCTTCGAGTGTCAATCCGTCGATGTCGGTGCCTTTCGGAATCTTGTAGTTCTTCTTTTTATAGGCAATGTAGACACCGTAAGGGCCGTTGAGAATTTCCAGTTCCGGTTCTTCGTCAAACTTCTTGACCAATTTTTTCTTTTCGGCATCCGCCTTGCTCTTGATAAGCTCGATGGCTTCTTCCAGAGTGATGCTGTAAGGAGTCTGGTCTTTCGGAATGGAAACAAACTTGCCGTCATGCTTCACATAAGGACCGAAACGGCCGATTGCCACTGTCACATCCTTGCCTTCGTAGTCGCCCAATGTGCGCGGAAGGTCGAAGAGTTTCAGGGCTTCTTCCAACGTAATGTCGTTCACCGACTGTCCTTTCAACAGCGATGCGAACTGCGGCTTTTCGTCGCTGTCCGTGCTGCCCAACTGAACGAGCGGACCAAAGCGGCCGATTTTCACCGAAACTTCCTTGCCCGTTTTCGGGTCAGTGCCGAGTACACGTTCGCCTACCTTGTGCTCCAGACGAAGGTTGGAAATCTTTTCCACTTCCGGATGGAATATCTTGTAGAACTGCTCGATTTCGTCGTTCCATTTTGTCAAGCCTTCTGCAATATGGTCAAACTTCTCTTCCACGTTGGCCGTGAAATTATAGTCCATAATGTCGGGGAAATATTCCTGAAGGAAGTCGTTTACCACCATACCGACATCCGTAGGAATGAGCTTGCCTTTCTCGCTGCCTACGGTTTCGGTTTTCACCGTTTCCTTTATGTTGCCGCTCTTGAGTGTCAATATGCAGGTTTCGCGCTTTTCGCCTTCCTTTTCGCCTTTTTCCACATAGTCGCGGTTCTGGATAGTGGAGATAGTCGGGGCGTAGGTTGACGGACGGCCAATGCCCAGTTCTTCCAGCTTGCGCACAAGCATAGCTTCTGAATAGCGCGGCGGATGCTGCGTGAAACGCTGGAGAGCGTTGCTTTCAGCCAAATCAAGCTGCATGCCGGCTTTGAGCGGCGGCAGCATGGATTCCTGTGCGTCGTTGTCGCTTTCGTCGTCGGTCGATTCCATATACACTTTCAGGAAACCGTCGAACTTGATAACCTCGCCGGTAGCGATGAAAGATTCCGAACGGTTGCCGACGGAGATTTCCACCGTTGTCTTTTCCAATTGTGCGTCGGCCATCTGCGAAGCGATGGTGCGTTTCCAAATCAGGTCGTAGAGGCGTTTCTCCTGCATCGTTCCGTCGATAGTGTGATTGGAGATGTAGGTCGGACGGATAGCCTCGTGAGCTTCCTGTGCGCCTTTCGACGAAGTGTGATAGTTGCGGCGTTTGTAATACTTCTCGCCCATTTCCGACTTGATTTCAGCGGCAATAGTGCCGAGAGCCAGTTCCGAAAGGTTGACAGAGTCGGTACGCATGTAGGTAATGAATCCCGATTCGTACAGACGCTGTGCCACCATCATTGTCTGCGAAACCGAGAAGCCCAGTTTGCGCGAAGCCTCCTGCTGGAGGGTGGAAGTGGTGAACGGTGCAGCCGGAGTCTTGGTAAGCGGCTTGACGGTCAAGTCGGTGATTTTGAACGAAGCGTTCTTGCATTCTTCAAGGAATGCCACGGCTTCTTCCTTGCTTGCCAGACGGCGGTTGAGTTCCGCGCGGATAGGCTGCGAAGCCGGATGTGTGTGGAACACTGCCACCACACGATAATATTCTTCAGAAACGAAATTCTTGATTTCCTTCTCGCGTTCCACAATCAGACGCACTGCCACACTCTGCACACGGCCTGCCGAAAGAGCCGGTTTGATTTTTTTCCAGAGCACAGGCGACAGCTCAAAGCCCACAATGCGGTCGAGCACACGGCGTGCCTGCTGTGCGTCCACGCGGTTCAAGTCGATGTCGCGCGGATTCTCGATAGCATGGAGGATGGCGTCTTTCGTGATTTCGTGGAATACGATTCGTTTGGTTTTGTCGGGTGTCAGTCCCAACACTTCATACAAGTGCCATGCAATGGCTTCTCCCTCGCGGTCCTCATCGGAAGCGAGCCAGACCATGTCTGCCTTTTTTGCCTCTGCCTTGAGTTCCTTTACCAGTTCCTTCTTGTCGGAGGGAATTTCATATATAGGTTGATAGCCGTGGTCGATGTCGATACTGAAATCCTTTTTCTGCAAGTCGCGGATATGACCGTAGCTTGACAATACTTTGTAGTCCTTTCCCAAAAACTTTTCGATGGTTTTCGCTTTAGCGGGGGACTCAACAATAACTAAATTTTTCGGCATACACTTTAATTATTTAAGACTTGGGCGCAAAATTAGACAAAAAAACGCAGATAAAAGCATTCTCGACAGCGAAATGTGGGAAATATGACAGCTTTTAAACTCCTTATTGGCTGAAATATTGGTAGAAAAGTCGGTCAATGCCATTTGACTGCCAATAAAAAACTTCACCGCGACGAGGGGTGAAGTTTGTGTTGTTCGCTGTCGGAACTATGCCTTTTCCTTTATGACGGAATGAAGATATGAAGGCAGTTTTTCCTGATACTGCTGCGTGGTTCCCTGCGGTACCCATATCGACAGACCTTTAGCCAATGGCAGAGAGTTGCTGCCGAACACCGGCGGCTGTTTTCCCAAGAATGTCAGGGAGCTGACACCGTGATTCGTTTTCAAACCGCTGTCGCCCACTTCCCGCAAATTTTCGCCCAGCGTGATGTTTGCCAATGACGGACATTCAACAAAAGTCCATCCTTCGAGCTTGACAACGCTATGCGGCAGTTCCACTTCCTTCAGACGGTCGCACTGGCTGAACGCGCCAACACCCACAATACCATCGCTGTTTTTCGCTTCGCCGAACGTCGAAACAGTCTGCAACGCAGGACAATAGGCAAACGCCATGTATCCGATTCCCTTTATGCCGGAAGGAATATCGGCACGAACAAGTCCGCTCTCGCGAAACGCTTCCTCTTCGATGGTCTGTAGCTTTTCCGGGAAACGGCATTCTGCCATGTCTTTCACGCCAAGAAATGCCTGATAGCCGATTGTCTCCACCGATGCCGGAAGAATTACCGATTTAAGCCCGCTTTCGCGAAAAGCCTGAGCCGATAGGGTTTTCAACTTGGTTGCCGACAAATCGGCGGCAAGAAGCGAATGGCAGTCCTCGAAAGCATTTTCTCCCAATTGTTCCAACGAAGACGGGAATGTAACCTCCGACACCTTGCTGTTGCGGAAAGCAGCCTTACCGATTGACAGCAGTCCTTCGTTAAGAACGACAGTTTCCAATGCTGACTCTGCAAACGCCTCATCGGCAATGCCTTTGATGTTTTCAGGGAAGACAAGGCGGGTTATGTCCTTGTTTTTAAGTCCGATTGCAATATTGTCTTTTACTATAAGGTTGTCCGTTTCCGACGGAGCCGGATTTTTCTGCTCGACAACGATTTTAAAAGCCTGATTCTTGCCGAGGGTTATTGTTCCGCCTTCGCTCCACCATCTGAAATTGTCCTTGTCGAGAATCTCAGCCACGACAAAATACAGTTCCACCGTCTTGCCGGTTTTGAACCATTGTGCCTGCTGCAATTCAAACGTTGCGATTCCTTTGTCGTTGGTAGCGACACCCAAAAGGGCAGCCGTGGTCGAATCTTTCTTAAATACTTCGAACGATGCCGGGTCATACATCCGGACAAGCGTATTCTTCAGTACCTCACCTTTATTGTTACTGACCATCACCCTTACGATAGAAGCATTTGCCGGAGTGTCCTTCGACTTGCGGCAGGATGTAAAAATTACAATTCCTAATAAAATAAATGCGAATAATCTCAATTTGCTCATACAATCAATCTTTATTTTCTTCAGTTGTCATTTTCGTGGGTGCAAAATTACGGAACAATACGGAAACATCCACACATATAAGATGTACAAATACACATCACAAAATACTGCAAATCAACGTAATAATAAAACAACCCGATGTACATCCGTAAAAATCCGACACTTCCGACAACAAAAAAGGCTCCACTTTTTGCGTGGAGCCTCATCGTTTGCCGCCATTGCTTATGGCAATATCTGTTTTCCGTACGGAGTGAGCAACGGAAGCATTTCATCGGCCTTGACCGTCACTTCAATTACCCCTTCGGAGTAAGGACCTATTTCATAAGGATTATAAACGAACGTAAGACCATCTTCATCCATGCGGATATTGTTGCTGGCCTCAAAATTATCCAAGAACAGGCGTTCGCCAAGCATCTCCAATGATTCGCAGCCATACCGCTGCATCAGTTTCTTCAGAATCAGATTTTTCACACCCGATTCGTCACCGATGATATCGTCGAAAACAATCTCCTTGTCAGCCTGAAGGTCGTAGCAAATATAAAGCACGCCATGGTTGCCGTGTGCGCCTCCGGAATATACGTAGTTCTGCTGCCGAAATACGGCAATCCGCTGATTGACATATTCAACTTGCAGGGAACTCTGATCCTCCATAAAGGCAGAGCCCACATTCTCGGGTACTTCTTTCACGGGAATAAGACGATAGTCTTCGTTGAGCACGGATGTCCTCATCGAACGGCGGAGCACTTCCCGAATATCGGTCAATGCCACCGAATCATTTTCAAGAATTGTCCGTTGCAGATTGACGGGAGTCTTGCCTTTGTAGCTCACCGGCCATTGCCATGACACTTTCGACATCTGATAGTATGTCCGGTCGTCGAAACGGTCCTGTTCCGGAATGTCGACGCGATAGTTTTCCGTCATGTCGATTTGCTCAAAAAGCAATCCGTCCGAAGTTTGTGCCTGCACTGCTACGGCCATGCCGGCAAGTGTCAGAAAAGTTGGCAGAAAAAATTTTTTCATTCTGATGAATGTTAGGTTCTAAAATGGTTATAATAATTCAGCCACGGCTGACTATATCAAAAGTAAGAATTAAATGCCGGTCAAACAAGCGAACCATGGCTAAAAATCATTAAAGCAGATGGATATCGGAAATATGCGCAAGAGCATTAAATTACTAAATTTGTTTAAAATCACGGGCTTTCCGTCACACGGCAATTGCATTTATATCTACGATGCCTTAAATTTGCAAGCTATGTCTCCGATTTTGAGGAGTTATGGAGGATAATAAAAAACTAAAAACTACTGTTAGATGAACGTGAAAAAAATGTTGGGCAAACTGGCTCTGCTGGCAATGATTCTGTTGGCGACGCCTGCAATTTTTGCCGAAATACCGAGCGGATATTACAACGGTATTAACGGATTGAAGGACCGTTATCTGAAAACACGGTTGCATGAAATCATCAAGAACCACTCCACAAACAGCTATTCCGGGCTGTTTGCACAATGCTTCAAATATACGGATGTGCGCGACGACGGCACTTGGTGGGATATGTATTCCGACATCCAACGCTATGTTTCCGACGGCTGGAACGGCATGAACCGCGAACACAGCCTGCCTAAAAGCTGGTGGGGAGGCGACGAAAATCCGGCCTATACCGACCTCAACCACCTTTATCCTTCCGACGGACCGGCCAACATGAAAAAGAGCAACTACCCGCTGGGCGAAGTGGGTACGGCTACCTACGACAATGGCGTGACGAAAGTCGGCTATCCTATTGCCGGACAAGGCGGTGGCAGCAGCCGGGTTTTCGAGCCTGACGACGAATACAAAGGCGACTTTGCCCGCACCTACTTCTATATGGCAACCTGCTATCAGGACTTTTCCTGGAAATATACCTACATGATGCTCAACGGCGAATATCCCTCCATGGCACAATGGGCTATCGACATGCTGCTGGAATGGCACCGCGCCGACCCTGTTTCAAAAAAGGAACTGGACAGAAACGAAGAAGTGTACCGCATACAGCACAACCGCAATCCGTTTATCGACATGCCCGACCTGGTGGAATTCATCTGGGGCGACAAAGTGGGCGTTCCTTATGAAGCCGGCGACCTGCCACCGGTGGGTGACGGCACCCTCGTGCTGCCGGAACACAATTCTACTGTCGATTTCGGCGAGGTCATCTGCGGCAAGGATGTAACGGTAGATGTGGATATACGCGGCTCGCTCAGCGAAAACCTCACATTGAAGATATACGGCTACGACGCACTGAGCTTTTCCATTCCTACGGCATCCGTTTCATGGGTGGATGTCAATAGCGGCGGCTACACGCTGAAAGTGACCTTCACGCCAAAAGAAGCCCGCGACTATGAGGCAAAACTCCTGCTGTATGACGGCGGACTGGTAGGCATTACCAGCTACGTAGTCAACTTGAAGGGAAAAGGCGTGGATATGCCGGTGTTCGACCGCGTTGAGGCTGTGGAAGCATCAAATGTCAGCTCGGCAGGTTTCCGTGCCAACTGGCTTCGTCCGTCAAATCCGGAAGTGGTGGACTATTATATCGTAACAATAAAGGAATATGAAAACGGAACATTAGCCAACGTCTACCGCGAAAGCACGGATGCCGACGACCTGTTCTACGACTTCACCAACGGGAAAAGCGGGGCCGACTACTATTATTCCGTACAGTCGGTACGCTACGGCGAAAAATCGCCGGAATCCAATGAGGTACACGTCAGCCTGACAGGCGGAGTCGGAGGTATTGAGAGCGACAACCCGCTGGTGGCCATGAACATTGCCAACGGTCTGCGCTTCCTGGTGGCAGAACCGCACACGAACGTGCGCATCGTCGACATGGTCGGCCGTGTCATCAAAGTGCTGCCAAGCGTAGAAAAAGGCGACTGCATACTGCTTCCTTACGGAGCATTCGTACTCTACAGCGACCAGTCGGCACGCCCGTTGAAAGTCTTGGTTAAGTAGTTTACGGTTTACTGTTTACAGTTTACTGCTGACAACATATAGTTTACGGGGTTTAAAATTTGCTTGGCAAATTTTAAACCCCGTAAATCGTAATCTTCCAGTCAGGAACTACTGTAAACTGTAATCCGTAAACCTCTATTATTTCAAACCATGTTTCGCAAAATAGAAGTCGAGCACTTCGCGAGCTGCCACAAATGAGCTTTGACGGCAGTCGAGCACGTTGTTTTCTTTCAGCTTCAACATGGCTTCGATTTCCTCATCGCGGTAGAAGTTTGCCTTCAGTTGTTCGTCGATGGTTTCATACATCCAGTATTTTTCCTGTGCCATACGGCGCTGTTCGAAGAAACCGTTACCTTTCACGTAAGCAAAATAACGGTCAATCATCTCCCACACTTCCTTAATGCCCAGTTCGTAATATCCGGAATATGTGAGCACTTCCGGCATCCAGCCCGATGTTGTGGGCGGGAACAAGTGGAGCGCGCTCTGGAACTGTGCCTTGGCAAGCATGGCGCGGTCAATGTTGTCGCCGTCGGCCTTGTTGATAACGATACCGTCAGCCATTTCCATAATGCCTCGCTTGATGCCCTGCAATTCGTCGCCCGTTCCGGCCAACTGAATGAGCAGGAAGAAGTCGACCATCGAGTGCACGGCCGTTTCGCTCTGCCCTACACCTACGGTTTCCACAAATATGTTGTTGTAGCCTGCCGCTTCACAGAGCACGATGGTTTCACGTGTCTTGCGTGCCACACCGCCCAAAGAACCCGCCGATGGGCTGGGACGGATAAAGGCATTCGGATGAATCGACAGTTTTTCCATACGGGTCTTGTCGCCAAGGATACTGCCCTTCGTGCGTTCGCTACTCGGGTCAATGGCAAGCACGGCCAGTTTTCCGCCGTCGCGAAGCACGTGCAGACCGAACACGTCGATTGACGTACTCTTTCCCGCTCCCGGAACACCGGTGATGCCGATACGGCGTGAATTTCCGGCATGGGGCAGACATTTTTCAATTACTTCCTGAGCGATGGCCTGATGTTCCGGCACCTGGCTTTCCACCAAAGTCACTGCACGGCTCAGCACCGTAATGTCGCCCTTCAGGATGCCTTCCACAAACTCGCCTGAAGTCATCATGCGCTTGCGTTTCTGCAGTTTCAGGTAGGGGTTGACTTGTGGCGGCTGTTCCACGCCACTGTTCACGGTCAGTCCCGTGTACTGTTCGTTATTTTCAGGGTGTTCCATATTGTTATTCTTTATATCCCACCACCCTCACTTTTACGGTTGGCGCGGCAGGGTCGTTGGTAAATAATATTATTTCCGTATTTAAAACATTTTCATTCACAAATTCGGGATTGCAGCTCACTTTCAGCGTTGCCGACTCGCCCGGTTCGATTTTCCGGGGACACCGCTCTACGGTCAGAGCCTCGCTGAGCACGGAGGCTTTCTTTATGAGCAGCGTCGTTTTCCCGTTGTTCTTTAGAGTGAACGTATCTTTGGGGCGTTTTGTTTTGGTCAGATTGCCGAAATTTATCCGGTCGGTTGAAACGGCTACCGAAGGCGCATCCTCATTGCTACGTTCGGGAGCGGCAACAGTAGCTGTCAGCGTGACGGGCAGGCTGTTTCCGTTTCCGTCCTCCAATGTCATTGGAATTTCCGTGATGCCGTAGTCGAGCGAATCGACAGCCGTAAACCGCAAAAACACGGAGAAACGCTCGTTCGGTTCAACCGCTGTCGGACGGCATTCCGCCGTGACAAATGACGGATTACCCGTTATTTGGGGATGCATGACGCTGTCGCCTGCATTGAATCCCGCAACATAGACAGTCGCCGACGAATTCCGCGTCACTTTTCCCGCCATGAGCTGCCGGTTGTTGACGCGCAAGCAGCCGCTTTTTTCCGGGAAAAACAGGTTGAGCGTTCCTTCTGTCGGGACAACCTTTCCCTTTACCGTCAGCCGGTAGTTGCCGTCGGTAGTGCATACGGTAACCTGTTTGCTGAATCTGCCGGGACGGTTGGAAGGCGTAAACATCGCCGTAAGGCTCATCACCTCACCCGGAGCAACGGTCGAATCGTTGTAATTGGCCGTAGTGCATCCGCATGACGAAACAATACGAAGAATGGAAACGGCCGACTTCGACGTATTTGTTGCCTCGAACGTATGCGTCGCCACCCCATCTTCCTCATTAATGGTTCCGAAGTCATGGGAAGTCGCGTTCCATGTCAGTTGCGCCGGAAGGGCCAGCGGCAAAAGAACGGCCAACAACAGAAGCAGACGTTTCATTTCTACTGTTTCTCCTCCTGCTTTTTCGGAACGACAACTCCTTTGACGACAAGATGCTTGACACCGATATTCGTCTTGACAGTAACGCCTTTCGTAAAGGTTCCCGGTCTGCCCTTAGGCACGTATGTCACCTTGATTGTACTCTTTCCGCCTGGAACAATCGGGCGTTTTGAAAATTCCGGACGGGTACATCCGCAATTGGCGCGGGCGGATATAATCATGAGCGGCTTGTCGCCGGTGTTGGTGAACTCAAACTCATAGCTCACATTACCTCCGTATTCGTCAATATATCCGAAATCGTGTGAAGTCACTTTAAATTCCATTTCAGGCTTGCCGGCAGCCAACGACGTAAAGGCAAACAGAAAAGTTGCCACAATGGTGAATAAAAGCTTTTTCATAAACCAAATGTTTTAAAAATTATAGCCGAGCGAAACACTCCAACTGCTGTTGCGCAGACGGTGGATTTCAGAGCCTTCGCGGTTTTTTGCGTTGTTCTTTATACTGTATTTAAAATAAGTTCCGATGAAATAGTGCTTGAAGAACGTAAGTCCGATGCCTGTCTGCAATCCGAGGTCCGAGCGTTTGACGGCAAGGAAGTCCTTCGGGTCGGCTTCGAAATAGTTGGTGTCGGTAATGGTCTGGTCGAAAATCAGCTGTTCCTCCTCCGCACCGAAAGCAATATAGGAATGCATGTGCTTGTTGCCCAGCACTCCGTAGGAATAATACGTACCGATGTCGAAATGCAGGTTGGCGTCTTTCAGCAAACAAAGCCGGAAAGACAACAACGTCGGAATGGTGATGTAGTTATAGCGGTTGTTGACAAACGTGCTGCCCATATAGTCCTCCGCCGTGTTGGCCGCCATCATCGAGCAGTCGTAGCCGCGGTTTTCCCACGACAGCCCCACTTCAATGGCGAGGAAATTGCGGATATGCAGGTCGGCAATGGCGCCGAAGTGTCCGCCCATGCGCCAGTAGTAGTTGCTCTGGATAAGGTCGGGCTGTGTGGCAAGATAGTTGGTTGTCACACCCGAAGAGTTCAACCCGGCACGCAGACCGAAAGTCAGCACCTTGTCGGGACGAGAGTTGTCGATATACGGATAGCTTTGCGCTGCCACCGGAAGGGCGGCGAATGCAATGGCGGTTGTCAGTATGAAAAGAAATCGCTTCATGTCAGAGTGGTTGCGGTTTATAATTGCGAAGTTACGAAATATAGTTGTTTATGCTGTTGAAAACAATGTGAAAAATGGCGAAGTTTTCAGTTTTCCGTTTTTTCAAGAAAAGAGATGACGTTCCCGGCGGATGTTTCGCTCAGCAGCGCATCCTTTTCGGGGCCGGAGAGATAGAGTGCCGGAGGTGCGGAATAGAAATACTTGTCGAGGGAGCTGAACGTACAGTCGATAACGTTGGTCCATTCTCCGGGAAACCGATTGAGGGTGCTTTCCCAAAGCTGTCGGTCGTCGCCCACATACACGGTCAGCACCGTCAGCCGACGGTTGGCCACCGCCTCCCTGACAACCGCCGAACGGCTGAGGCTGTCGGTCACGGCATGGCACATGTCGCAGTCCGGGTCCTGAAAATACAGCAGCGTGAGCGGCGTGCGGATGCTGTCGAGCGAAAAGGCGTTCCCGTCAGCGGTCTGCATGTCGAAATCGCGAACCTGAGCGAAGGCAGCGATGCCGACAGAAAACAGCAGTACGGCAGTCAAAAATCTAAGCATGTCAATACAGTTTTTTTGAGATTTCCTCAAAGATAGTCCAACCTTCCCAAATAGAAAACCTTTCGCGTAAAAAACACCGAAATATATCCGTATCAGGACAATAATCGACCTCTTTCCGCTCCGATGTTTCACTGTCTTCACAATGTTTCACGATTGTTAAGTGTTTCAGATTGTGGAGGCTATGCCGTGGAACAATTCGGAGTTATTAACAAAAAGGGTGACTTATCAACAATTCGGGCGTTTTTTGGAAAAATCATTTTGAGGTTGCGCAGAAATGTAATTCCTTTGCATAAAACACAGAAAGAAATGGGTAAAATTATAGCTATTGCAAATCAAAAAGGAGGAGTGGGAAAGACTACGACATCCATCAACCTTGCGGCATCGCTCGCCTCGCTGGGCAAGAAGGTGCTGATTATCGACGCTGACCCGCAGGCCAATGCCACATCCGGTCTGGGCGTGGACCCGAAAAAGATGTCGTCGTCCATCTATGAATGTCTGGTTGACGACTATCCTTTGAGAGGAGCGGAAAACAAAACTTGCGTAGAAAACCTGGAATTGATTGGCTCCCGTATCGACTTGGTGGGAGCGGAACTGGAACTTATCAACAAACCCAACCGTGAACGCGTGCTGCGCCGGCTGCTTTCGGAAATCAAGGACAATTACGACTATGTGCTCATCGACTGCTCTCCGTCGCTGGGACTGATTACGGTGAACGCCCTTACGGCTGCCGACTCGGTCATCATCCCGGTACAGGCCGAATATTTTGCGCTGGAAGGTATCAGCAAGCTGCTCAACACTATCCGTATCATCAAATCGAAGCTGAACACGTCGCTTGAAATAGAGGGCTTCCTGCTGACCATGTACGACGCTCGTCTGCGCCTTGCCAACCAGATTTACGACGAACTGAAAGGCCACTTCGGCGAAATGGTGTTCGACACGGTCATTCCGCGCAACATCCGTCTGAGCGAAGCTCCGAGCCACGGACTTCCCGCCATTCTCTACGACGCTGAAAGCAAGGGGGCAACCAGCCACCTGCAACTCGCTAAAGAGCTGATGGCAAGAAATTAATGAATTTTACAAACCGTAATAACGACTATAGATTATGTCATCATTAAAACGAAGTGCCTTGGGGCGCGGGCTTGACTCGTTGATTTCGATGGACGACATCCAGACCGGCGGCTCTTCGGCAATCAATGAAATAGAACTGTCGCAAATTCTTCCCAACCCCGAACAGCCGCGTACGTGGTTCGACGAGGAGTCGCTGGAAGAACTGGCGTCATCCATCCGCGAACTGGGCATCATCCAGCCGCTCACCCTCCGCAAGGTGGGAGCGGAACAGTATCAGATTATTTCGGGCGAACGCCGTTTCCGTGCCGCCAAGCTGGCAGGACTTTCAAGTGTTCCGGCATATATCCGTACGGCGAACGACAGCGAGCTGACCGAAATGGCGCTCATCGAAAATATCCAGCGTGAGGACCTGAACGCCATCGAAGTGGCACTGACTTTCAAAAAACTTATCGACCAGTACGAACTGACACAGGAAAAGCTCAGCCTCCGCATCGGAAAGAAGCGTGCCACGATTGCCAACTTCCTGCGCCTGCTGAAACTGCCGGCCGAAGTACAGTTGGGCCTGCGCGACCGCCGCGTGGACATGGGACACGCCCGCGCGCTGCTGGCTGTGGAAAATCCGAAACATCAGCTGAAACTCTACAACGAAATCCTGAAAAAAGGGCTTTCGGTACGTCAGGTGGAAGAACTTGCCAAGCTCTACAACGAGCAGGAACACGGCGAAACTCCGGCAAAACCGGCTTCGTCGGGCAGCATCTCGAAAGAGTATGAGATTCTGAAAAACCATCTGTCGCAGTCGTTCCGCACGCCGGTTCAATTCAGTTGCGACAAGCAGGGAAAAGGGAAAATTACATTTCCTTTCAAAAATGAGGAAGAACTTGAACGATTAATTACTATCTTTGACCGTTTGAAAGGGAATATGGACAGCTAATCCGTCTGTGTTTCTTGATTCTCAGGATATTTTTATATCTTTGTAGAAAATAGGATGCGGTTCGGCATAGTCAAATTTGAAAACTGCGTTTTCATTTGCCTCTCCGCTCACCTTTCACTATCTTTGTAATCTGTTATAATGCAGTTGCAAACGAAAAAAAACGGTTTTAAACGAGTGATACATTTTGGCACGACCTTGGTATGAAATAGACAAGAAGCTGAAAAATGGTATAGTTACATTGCTATGCTGCATTTTGGCGTTTTCTTTTAAGGCGTATGCCGACGAGCCTGAAGCGGCCGGTACGGAAACGGCCGACGACGAATTGGAACAGGTGATTGTTCCCGAACGTCCGTCGCGGACCGAACGTCCCGTAATGCCTGCCGACACACTGGCCTCCGACAGCATTGTAGGCGAATCGCTGGAGATTGCCATGGCTGAGGACAGCTTGTCGCTTGCCGTCGACACGGTTCCTCAGGAATTCGAAAAGCGGATATTTTTCAAGCCCGACCCTACTCGTGCCGTTTGGCTTTCTGCACTCTGTCCCGGATTGGGACAAATCTACAACCGCCGCTATTGGAAGCTTCCGATAGTTGTTGGCGGTTATGTCGGTTTGATATATGCCACATCGTGGAACAGCCGCATGCTGTCCGACTATACGCAGGCGTATATCGACGTTATGGACAACGACCCGAACACGAAAAGCTATATGGAATTCTATCCCCCGACAACCAAGGAGGAGGATTTGGACATCGAATGGCTGAAAAAGTCGTTCAAGTCAAAAAAGGATTTCTACAGGCGTAACCGCGACTTGTGTATCATCAGTATGGTAGGCCTCTATCTTGTCTGTATGATTGATGCCTATGTGGATGCTTCCCTGTCGCAGTTCGACATTTCGCCCAACTTGTCGATGCAGTGGTCGCCGGCGGTATTCGATGCCTCCGACCGAACGCGGACAATCGGTGTGCAGTGTGCGTTTAGCTTTTAGGTAAAGCGAATTTTGAACTTAAACAGTAGATATATATGAAAAAAAGAATATTGGCGTTGGCTCTTGCGGCAGGTTTCTCGGTTGTCGCATTTGCACGTCCTACGGTATTGTCGATCAAGGAGTCGATACAGGATAGCACCATAGTCTATCCGGAAAGTTTTGAAACAGATACGCAGGAACTGATGAAGAACTGGTATCTGCAAAATTATGCAGTGCTTTCGGGCGACGGCGAAACAAAAGACGACGTGCCGACAAGCGACGAAGACTACCTGCAGCGACTGAAGGCTCTGCCCACCGTTATTGAAATGCCTTACAACCAGGTGGTGCGCAGCTACATCGACATGTACACCCAACGCCGCCGTACGCTGGTTGAAGAAATGCTCGGTCTGAGCCTCTACTATATGCCGATTTTCGAACAGGCACTCGAACAGGAAGGACTTCCGCTGGAACTGAAATATCTGCCGGTCATCGAATCTGCACTGAACCCCGACGCCGTTTCACGCGTGGGAGCAACAGGTCTTTGGCAGTTCATGCTGTCGACAGCCAAAGGATTGGGACTGGAGGTGAACTCGCTCGTCGACGAACGCCGCGACCCTATCCGCTCTTCGGAACTTGCCGCAAAATACTTGAAACAACTTTATGAAATCTACGGCGACTGGTCGCTGGCCATCGCTTCCTACAACTGCGGTCCGGGCAACGTAAACAAGGCTTTGCGCCGTGCCGGTGGCGGAAAACAGGATTTCTGGGACATCTACTACTATCTGCCGAAGGAAACCCGCGGCTATGTTCCCGCCTTTATTGCCGCCAATTATGTGATGACCTATCACAATGACCACAATATCGGCAACGCACTGGCCAAACGTCCGGTGCTGACCGACACTATCCACATTACACAACGCGTGCACTTCGACCAGATTTCGGAAGTGCTCGGCATTCCGGTGGAAGAGTTGCGCGTGCTGAATCCGCAGTACCGCCGCGACGAAATTCCGGGCGACATCCGCCCCTACGCCCTCACCCTGCCATCAAAACAGGTCTACAGCTACATCGTGAGTGAGGACAGCATCGTGAATCACAACAGCGCAAAATATGCCCGCCGCACGACAGCCGTTCCGGGCGGAGAAATTTCAGACAGCGAAACGCAGCTTGTGGTGAAATACCACAAGGTGAAACGCGGCGAAACGCTGTCAATCATCGCACGCCGCTATGGCGTGTCGGTTTCGACCTTGAAGAAATGGAACGGTTTGCGCAGCAGCCGCCTGAAAACCGGACAACGTCTCCGCATCAACACCTACCAGCGCGTAGCCAAGAAAGAAGAACCGGAAACCGTTCAGGAGGAATTGGCTGAAAACAAGGTAGAACAACCGGTAGAAAAGCCGAACACCACCGTACAGCAGTCGGTAGATGTCGACACGAAATACCACACGGTTCGCCGCGGTGAAACGCTCGGACTGATTGCCGAACGCTACGGTGTCACTGTCAGCCGTCTGAAAGACTGGAACGACCTCCGTTCGAACAAGATATTCGTAGGCCAGCGCCTGAAAGTGGTATCAATGGTCGACAAGGGCGAAATTGAAGTGGAAGGCGATGCAGATGTACAGGAAAATGCCACAACTCACAAAGTTCGCCGTGGAGAATCGCTGTTCAGCATTGCCGAGGACTATGGCGTGACTATCGACAATCTGAAGGAGTGGAACAACCTCAGCGGCTCGTCGATTGATGCCGGACAAACGCTGATTGTCAACGCTTCGGCTGCAAAAGCATCGAAAAAGTCGTCGGGTTCTTCTGAAAAGAAAGCAGCAACGACCAAACACAAAGTGCGCCGCGGTGAAACACTGGGAGCCATCGCTTCCCGCTACGGTGTAACAGTCGACAACCTGAAAGACTGGAACAACCTTTCTTCTTCACGCATTGATGTCGGACAAACGCTGATTGTGAAAGGCAACAAGTCGACTTCCTCATTGCGCTCCAGCAAATCGAGCTACACCACCCACACCGTCCGCAACGGTGAAACACTGGGCGGCATTGCCGAACGCTACGGAACAACGGCATCAGCCATCCGCAAGGCTAACGGTATCAAAGGCTCCATGATTCGCAAAGGACAGAAACTGAAGATTCCGAAAAAATAAATCGGAAATCCCTCATAACAAACAGCTCCGGATATTGGCCCACCGCCAGCATCCGGAGCTGTTTTTCATATCATCGTTGGAGAAATTAAGACAATCTTATTTTTTTGACACAAGAACACAAGAACATAAATTCCTCTATTTGTAACGAAAAACCTGCCGACAACCCTAACCTATAACCACTAAACCATAAACCTAAATATATCTTTCTGTTCTTCTGTCTGAGATTTTTTGACACAAGAACATAAGAACATAATTTCCTCTATTCGCCACGAAAAACCTGCCGACAACCCTAACCTATAACCACTAAACCATAACCCAAATATGTCTTTTTGTTCTTCTGTCAAAAAATTAATCGGTTCTGAAATTCTGTAAACCGTAAACTGTAAACCGTAAACTCTTACACTGTAAACACCGGCTTTGACGGGGAGGAAAGTTCGGGAGCGTAGGCAAATCCTTCATCGCTATGGAAAGCAGCCAAGTCGGCCACATTCTCGATGCGGTTTTTCAGAATGTAGCGCGTCATTTCGCCACGCATCATTTTCGTATATACAACAATGGTTTTCAACTTGCCGTCCTTCCATACGCGAAATTCCGGTGTCACCACCTCCACTTCTCGTTCCACGCGTTTCCAGTCGAACAATCCGCGCATTTCATCGCTCGCCAGATTGCAAAGCACACCTCCTGCCGCCTTGATGTCAGAGATAAAAAGGTCGGTCAACCGCTCACGCCAGAATTCAAACATCGTCAATCCGCCATATTCCGGCAGGCGAACACCGCCTTCCAACCTGTAAGGCAGAATTTCGTCCAGCGGACGCAGATAACCATAGAGAAACGACGTGAGCCTCAAGTGATCCTGCACATAGCGAAAATCGCCGTCGCTGAAATCCGACGGGTTCAGCCGCTTGAACACGATGCCCGTATAAGCCAGCAGCGCCGCCGTTCCCGACTTGCCCTCGACGGCAAAATCCAGATAGCGCATCTTGTTTTCAACGGCAATTTTTGCATTGGTTCCAAGCATTTTCGCAAGTTCTTCGGGCGTAAGCTGTGCCAGTTGCAACGCATTGTCGCGAGCCGTTTCGCGGAACTGCGGGAGGGTCGTGAAAGGCACTTCGGCCGAAGCTTTTTCGCTCATTGTCTTCGCACAGGATAGTAATGTCAGCATCGTCTTTTTCGGTTTTCTGTATTCTTGAATGTTGCTGTAAAACAGCTTTTCACTGTAAAATCAACAAACAAAGGAAAATAAAGTTCTGATATTTGAAAAATACTCCCTCATTTTTTTCGTAAATAATATTTATCTATTAATTTTGCAATTCGTGAGATAAACTGAAAAATTAGAAAAACAAAATAAAAATGGCAAAAGAAACAAAAAAAGAAGCTACACGCACTTCAATCGACGAATTGAACGAATCGCTCTCTACTCTGGAGCAACGTGTAGAGCAGAATCAACGTAAAATTGTTTGGTATGTTGTAGGTCTGCTTGTTGTAATCGGCTTGGGACTGGGTTACTATTATGGTATCCACAGAAATGGTATCGACAATGCAACTGAAATGATTGGTCAGGCTGACATTGCTTTGGCACAAGGCAACGACTCTGTAGCATTGCAGCAATATTTGCAGGTTGCCGACGAATACAGCAACAGCATTGCCAACCGCGCTAACCTCAACGCCGCAATCCTTCTCTACCAACAGGGCAAATATGAAGAAGCTATCAAGAGTGTTGACAACTACGACGTCAACGACGAACTTGTAGGCGCTGCTGCCGCTTCTTTGAAAGGCGACTGTCTGGTAAACCTCAAAAAGTATGACGAAGCCATTTCAAGCTTCGACAAGGCTATCAGCACATCAAACAACAACGCACTCTACACTCCGTTGTTCATGATGAAGAAAGCTACAGTGCTCAATGCACAGCAGAAATATGCTGAAGCTGCAGAAATCTACACAGCTATCAAGGAAAAATATCCAAAATATTTGATAGCATACCGCGTAAACATTGACAAATATATCGAACGTGCTAACTACTTGGCAGGTCAGACTAAGTAAATAAAACAAATTGTTTCAATACGAAAGAGGGCAATCCATTGACTGGGTTGCCCTCTTTGCTTTAGGGAACAGTGCAATGATTTACAGTGAGGGGTTATAGGTTATGGGTTAGAGTTGTCGGTAGATTTCTCTCGACAATCAAGGGAAAATTATGTTCTTGTGTTCTTATGTCAATAAGTTCTCAGACAGAAGAACAAAAAGACATAATTTTGAAGGCGCTATCAAAGGATATCCTCCTCTAAGATAGAGGAGGTGGGCGAAGCCCGGAGGAGTATGAGCGCTGTCGAAAGATTTACAGAACCCCTCTCTGCTAACCCTTTGCTGACGCTCATACCCCAGTCTGTATTCATACCCTTCAGTTGCAAGCGACGGCTTCCTCCTCTAAGATGGGCACAGGCTAACGCAGTGATTATCTTATGTCTGTGTTCTTATGTCGAAAACAAATTCTGTCATGAACGCCAACATAGGGATTAGCAGTTCGCGGAGCTCTGTAAACCGCAAACTGTAAACCAACCTATTTGATATATTAAAGGAAAATTCTAAATTTGTAGTACAGTGTCACAAAACCATTATCCAACCTCATAACTATGAAAAAACTATTATATTTTGCTTTGTTGCTTGTGTTGTGTGTTGCAGGATGTTCGCGGAAGACTGACAGCCGTTTGGCGTTGGCCGACAGCCTGATAGAAATCCGTCCCGACAGTGCCTATGCCATTTTGCGTTCCGTCAATCCCGACAGCCTTGCCGGCGAAGGGAACCGCGCGCTCTACAGTTTGCTGATGTCGCAGGCGATGTATAAATGTGATGTCCGTGCAAAAAATGATTCGCTAATCAATATAGCCGTTGACTATTATAAATCAACGGACAACAGGGCGAACTATGCGCGTTCCCTTCTGTTCAAGGGAGCAGTTCTCTACGAAATGGGAGAAAAAGAGGAGGCGTTGCGCTTCTACAAGCAGGCAGAGTCGGTGGCTGATACATCCAACTATGATTTTATCGGCTATGTCAATCTCCGTATGGCCGAGGTGTATACTTATTCCTATATTCAGAATCAGGAGCATATACCAAAATTTCGGAAGGCGTTGTCTAATTATAAAAAGTCCGGCAATACGAAATATCAGCTATCTTGTCTTTCGGGCCTTTCTTCTTGTTTTCGAGTTCATAATATGGACAGTGCCTACTACTATATGGATGTAATGGCGAATTTGGCGAGAACTGTTGGCGACAGTGTGAAATTGTATATGGCATTGGCGACAAAGGCCCGTGCTTATGAGTCGGAGAATAAGGATCGGGAGGCGATAGCGATAGGGCGTCCGGTCAGCCGGTTTCAAGAAAGAATACCGTTGGTTGCAAATGTTGACTACGACTTGTGCCGTGCCTATGCCAAAATCGGGAATCTGGATTCGGCCTTATACTTTTTCCGCAAGTTGCCGACGGAAAATCTCTCGGATCGCGAACGGGTGTTTAGATTGGTGGCAGAAACAAAAATCGCCTTAGCTCAAAAAGATTATAAAAAAGCATACCAGTGTAAGGACCATTCAAGTAAATTGGCAGATTCAATTATTGACAGAGCCCGGCAGATGGAACTGTTTGAAACAGAGAAGCGTTTCGACAAAAAGCAAGTAGAGCTCCAGAATCTTCAGTTGAAGCAGGAACGCACCTTATGGACGGCCTTGTTTTTCTGTGCCACTACGGTATGTATCGTTTTGATTGTGCTGTTTGTTCGCCGCCGTAATCGTTTGCACGACTATCGTCTGCTGATGGAACAGATGCAGAATGAAAACCTCTCGATGAAAAACAGCCTGATGGAAAAGCTGGAAACTCCTGACCCGATGCGCTCCGACGACTTTGAAGCCTTGCGTGCCGCCTTTCAGGAGCGTGTCGACGTTATCCGCCATCTGGTAGATTTCAGCTATTCGCGGAAACCGGAGGATTTTATCCGGGAATTCAACAAATGTGTCACTGTCAACAATCCGGGCAAGACCTTCTGGCGCGATCTTCGCTGTTTTGTGGACTATAATTTCAACTCGCTGATAACGAAAATAGCCGATGAGTATCCCCAGCTTTCGGACACGGAACTGAATTTCATCTGTCTGATGTGCTGCAATTTCTCGAATGTGGAAATAATGGTGTGCATGAGCTACAAGAACGAACGTTCCGTATGCAACAAGCGGCTGATAATAGCCCGAAAGATGGGAATTAATATGCCGCTCGAACGCTTCCTGCGGTCAAAAATCGACAGCGAAAACACCCCAAAATCACCTATGTGAACAAATGTGATAAAATAAAATTTCAGCACATTGAATATCAAGCAATTACAAAATGACTTGTGAATAACTGATGAATGGTATTCCTATATTTTTTTCATAATTTTGTAATGATTCGGTTGCGATACAGAATAAAAACACTTGAAACGAATTCCAATTTTTCATTTTTATTTCGCCCTATACCGCATTTGACTTAACCTAAAACACAAAATATATTATGAAAAGACTAACCTTATTGCTATTATTCTTAACGGCGTTCTGCTACAGTTCTGCCGAGTTGTTCAGCACAGCTGAAATAAATTACAATATCGACGAAATGCTGAACGACTATCCAATGCAAATGCGGCAAAAGCCGGGTACGGAAGAATTGTTGAAAGATTATTTGAGCGAAATCGATGCCCCGAACGACACACTTTTTGCTCTGCTTTACAATCCAATGCAATGCCCGCGCTGCGAAGGAATGTTTATCAGATTCTTTGAATCGTTTAAGAAATTGGTGCCCCAATATTCCACCGTGCTGATTTCAGTGGGCATCCCCGAAAAAAGCGCAAAAGCCTACAACGAACGCAACCGTTTCGTTGCCGACTATTATATCTACGATACGGAAGAACGCTATAAAAACATATTCAGTTTCAATACCTTCGGACTGGGAGCTCCCGTCCTGTTGAAAGTATGCAAGACCACAGGGCGTACTATCGTTTGCGGCGACTACCATTACATTAGCGACGACTACGTGTATGAACTGGTAAACTTTAAAGACCCCATTCCAATGTTGGACTACGAACTAAGCCATTCGCCACTGCAACTGGAACTGCCGGATGCCGAGCCGAAAGGCTTTTCCGACCGGATGCTTACCGGAGACTTCAACTTGTCAGCAACCGACTATCCATTGGGATATGACGATGACTATTTCTTTTTCAACGACCGTCTTGCCGAAGGCGTTGCGCTCTACAAGGCCGACGGCAACAAACAATTGCGCTTTGTAACGCTGTTTCAGGCCGACAGCACGGAACGCCGTCGCTTTGTGGAGGTGGACGACAAAACGTATGAACACGGCATGAAGTCGGGTATGTTCCGCTTTATGGCGCTTATGCCCAAGTCGATAGGAAACGGCGAAATGGGTATTTCTTATTCGCTTCCTCACCTGTGGGATGTCAACGAAACGAGAGTTGGCTATCGCAATGAAGCGGTGATACTGACACGCAATCTCCGGACACTGCAACCCGGCAACATGGTTGTATTTTCTTCCGACTTTATTACAAGTGAATTTTTCTACAAACATTTCACGTTCGGTCTTACCAATGATAAGGTTATCGTTTCATGCGTAAAGATCACTTGGCCGATGGATTTGGACCCTTCAGAATATCGCGGCAACACTTATCTGGACCCATTTGACGACCGTTTCTACGACACTCCCAATCCCTACATGGCGATATTCGACCGCAAGACCGGCAATCTGGTTACTCGTTTCGGGAAACTGTCGGAATGCCACCGAAAGAGCCTGACCGGATATAATTTTGTCGTTCCCGACTACGATGTATTGGGGAGGGAAGTCGCCTATACCGACGGCTTTTCAGGCGAAATCCATATCTGCAACATTGACGAGCCGGAGAAAACCACGGCGGATTTTTCAGCGTTCCGCATCGACTGTTTGCAATTTCCTAAGCCCGACACCACCTTGTTTAGCAATTATGAGTACGTTAAACCGTACCGAAAATTCTTCAATCGACAGATCATTCAACTGAAACTGGCGGAAAAATCGATAGGATGCATTATCCTGCATTCGGCAAGAACGGAATCGGCATCGCCCGACGACCGCTATACGTTTGTGGTGTTCGACCGCAAGACCGGCAAGAAAACGGAAATACTTCTCCCCGTGTACGACGACCTGACGATTCTCGGCAGAGGTCTGAAAAACGAAAACGGCACTGTGAAGCCGTTTGTGCTCCTTCGCGACAAAAACGACAACTGCTTCGTAAGAATGTTTAAATAAAGGGCTAACTGCTTACCGAAAATTCTGGTAGTAAGTTCAAACGATTTGATTGAAATTTAAAGATAAGTTGAAAAATCAGCGGCAAGAGTAATTGGGAAATTGCTCTTGCCGCTAATTCTATGTTCTTCTTTCGGAGAAATTTATTTTTGACAAAAGGACAAAAAGCTAATAATAATGTCCTCAAATTTATGTCCTTCTGTTCTTATGTCTAAAACTATCAGAACATTTTAGCTACTCGGGCGACGGCGGCGACGAAGGTGTCGACTTCTTCCGGGGTGTTGTAGACACCGAAAGAAGCGCGAACGGTTCCCTCAATGCCGAGCGAGGTCATCAGCGGCTGCGCGCAATGGTGTCCGGTGCGGACGGCGATGCCCAATTTGTCGAGCAGCATACCCATATCGTAGTGGTGAATATTGCCAACGAGGAAGGAAATCACCCCACTCTTGTGCGCTGCATTACCGAAAATACGCATTTCGGGAATCTTCATCAGACCTTCGGTTGCCTGTTGGAGCAAGGCATGCTCGTGTGCCTCGATTTGCTCCACACCGATGCGTTCCATATAGTCAATCGCTTCGCCAAAAGCGGCAATGCCTACAAAATCGGGCGTTCCGGCCTCAAACTTGAACGGAAGTTCAGCAAACGTAGTTTTCTCGAACGACACATGACCTATCATCTCGCCTCCACCCTGATACGGAGTCATGGAGTCCAGCCATTTCTTTTTGCCGTAGAGCACGCCGACACCGGTCGGACCATACATCTTATGGGCAGAAAAAGCATAGAAATCGGCGTCGAGGTCCTGTACGTCGATACGGAGATGGGGAGTGGACTGCGCACCGTCGACAAGCACGGGAACACCGTGACGGTGGGCAATGGCAATCATTTCCTTAACAGGGTTGACTGTTCCCAACACGTTTGACACGTGGCACATCGCCACCAGACGGGTATTGTCGGTGAACATGTCCTCAAAAATGTCGGTGCGGAGTTCGCCCTTGTCATTCATCGGCACCACGCGGATATTGATGCGCTTGCGTTTCTGCAACAACTGCCAGGGAACGATGTTGGAATGATGCTCCATGACGGTGAGAATAATCTCATCGCCGTTGCAGAGCTTGTCGCCGAACGACGATGCCACCAGATTGATGGCTTCCGTTGTGCCGCGAGTGAAAATAATTTCCTGCGTGGAAGCGGCGTTGATGTAGGCACGCACCTTTTCGCGGGTACGTTCCTGCAATTCTGTGGCTTCCTGCGAAAGCGTGTGCACACCACGGTGCACATTGGCTTTCTTCGTCGTGTACATATCGTTGATGCAGTCCAGCACACAGCGCGGAGTCTGCGAAGTGGCGGCACTGTCAAGATAAACCAGCGGTCTATCGTAAATCTTACGGTCGAGAATCGGATATTCCGCCCGTATTTCTTTCAAATCTATCATTGTTTCCTACTCCCTATTTCTTTGTTGACGGACAACTGTTCACACACTCACGGCAAGTGGCACTGCCTCCGAGTATGCGGTTCTCTACGAGATGGCGCAAGCGATCCTTCAGCGCTTCCATGCGCACACCCGAAATAACATCGTTCATAAACGCCTGCATGAGCATCAGACGGGCTTCATGTTCGGCAATACCGCGGGCACGCATGTAGAACAGCGCATTCTGGTCAATCTGACCGATGGAAGAGCCGTGGTTGCAACGCACGTCGTCGCAGTCAATCAGCAATTGCGGCTTCGAATACATGCGGGCATCTGCCGAAGCACAGACGTTCTTGTTGCTCTGGTAGGCTTCTGTCTTTTCCGCACCGGGGAACACCTGAATCAAGCCGGAGAACGAGCCTACAGCGGCATCGTCGAGCACATATTTGAACAGTTCGTCAGTGTGTCCGCCCTTTGCACGGTGGCGCACCACGGTGTGGTTGTCAATCAGGCGGTTTCCGTTGCCCATCGCCATTCCAAGCAGATGCAGTTCCGTGCGGTCGCCTTCCAGTTCCACCTCAAAGTTGTTGCGTGTCTGTCCGTTCATCAGCGTTATGCCGTCGACCATCACGTTGGATTCGCGCTGCTGGCTGACATAGAACGAAGAAACGCGATGAGTGTCGGCAGAAGAGTCCTCGATGTCATAATAATCGAACACGGCCTGTTCACCGGCAAAGATTTCCACTACCTGCGAATTGAGATAGCCCACGCTGCAGTTCTGCGTATGGTCGCACACAAGCAGACGCGCCTGTGCACCGGCCTCCAGCACAATCAGCATACGGCGGTTGGTCATCAGCGGTGCGCCGCTGTTAAGAATATTGACAAGCTGTATGGGCTTCTCCACCACAACCCCTTTCGGAACATAGACAAAAATACCGTCCTGTGCAAGCAGTGTGTTGAGCGCCACCTGCGGAGTCTTCAGTCCGGCAGCCTTGCCGTAGTAACGTTCCACGAGTTCGGCGTTCTCCTCAGCCGCCTGCTTCAGCGACTTGATTATTACACCCTTCGGCAACGCGTTTTCCGAATTCTTTCCGGCATGGAAAGCATCGTTGAAAAGGAAATACATGCAAGTGCTCATGTTCGGCACATCGCAGCGGAACGCGTCGGCTGGATTTGCTCCGAGGTCGATGCGGTTGATGTTCACACCATAGTCGGGGGCAAACATCGCTTCAAGGCTCGTCACCTCGTAGTCCTCATCGCCCTTCTCGGGCATGGCCGCGCCTTCCAACGCCTTCAGCGCAGCATCACGGCTCGCATTCAGCACACCTGCCGAATGGTCGCAAATGGCCTTGCTGTTGGCTTTATAGAGTTCTATATATTGGTCAATAGCTGACATAATCGTAATCCGGGTTTATTCGTTGTCCACTTCTTTCTTAATCCAGTCGTAGCCGCGCTCTTCCAGTTCGAGAGCAAGTTCCGGCCCGCCGGTCTTCACGATGCGTCCCTTGTAAAGCACATGCACGATGTCGGGCTTGATATAGTCGAGCAGACGCTGGTAGTGGGTAATGACAATCGTGGCGTTGTTCTCAGTCTTCAGCTTGTTGACACCTTCCGCCACAATGCGCAATGCGTCGATGTCAAGACCGCTGTCGGTTTCGTCGAGAATGCTCAAACGCGGTTCGAGCATCGCCATCTGGAAAATTTCGTTGCGCTTCTTTTCACCACCCGAAAAGCCTTCGTTCACAGAGCGTGAAGCCAACTTGTTGTCAAGCTGTACTATAGCACGTTTTTCGCGCATAAGTTTCAAGAAATCGCTTGCTGAAAGCGGCTCCTGGTTGAAGTATTTGCGCTTGGCGTTGACAGCAGCACGCATGAAATTCACCATCGACACACCCGGAATTTCCACCGGATACTGGAAGCTGAGGAACAGACCTTCGTGCGAACGGTCCTCCGGAGAGAGCTCCAGCAGGTTCTTGCCGTAGAATGTCACCTCGCCTTCCGTCACCGTAAACGCCGGATTACCGGTCAGTACAGAAGAAAGCGTACTTTTTCCCGAACCGTTCGGTCCCATAATTGCATGAACTTCGCCCGGACGGACGGTAAGGTTGATTCCCTTCAAAATTTCTTTGCCATCGATTGAGGCATGTAGATTTTTTATATCGAGCATTTTAGTATGATTTTTCAGTTAATAAATCTATCCGACAGAGCCTTCCAGCGAGATTTGCAGCAACTTCTGCGCCTCAACGGCAAATTCCATCGGCAGCTTGTTCATCACTTCCTTGGCATAGCCGTTGACAATCAGTCCGATGGCATCCTCGGTCGAAATGCCGCGCTGGTTGCAGTAGAACACCTGTTCTTCATTGATTTTCGAAGTGGTAGCTTCGTGTTCCACTACCGACGAATCGTTCTGCACGTCGATGTAAGGGAACGTGTGCGCACCGCAAGTGTCGCTCAGCAACAGGCTGTCGCACTGCGTATAGTTGCGGCAGTTGGTAGCGTTCTTGGCAATCTTCACCGCACCGCGGTAGCTGTTCTGGCTGAATCCTGCCGAAATACCTTTTGAAACGATGGTGCTGCGCGAGTTCTTTCCTACGTGAATCATCTTCGTACCGGTGTCGGCCTGCTGACGGTTGTTGGTAACGGCTACCGAATAGAACTCACCCACCGAATTGTCGCCCTGAAGCACGCAACTCGGATATTTCCAGGTAATAGCCGAACCCGTTTCCACCTGTGTCCACGACAGTTTCGAGAAGTCGCCGCGGCAAAGTCCGCGTTTTGTCACAAAGTTGTAGATACCGCCCTTTCCGTCCTTGTCACCCGGATACCAGTTCTGTACGGTAGAATATTTCACTTCCGCGCGGTCCTCTACAACGATTTCCACAATTGCCGCGTGGAGCTGGTTCTCGTCGCGCATCGGAGCCGTACAGCCTTCGAGATAGGAAACGTAGGCATCGTCGTCGGCCACAATCAGCGTACGTTCGAACTGCCCCGTTTCGGCAGCATTGATACGGAAATAGGTAGAAAGTTCCATCGGGCAGCGCACGCCTTTCGGAATGTAGACAAACGAGCCGTCGGAGAACACCGCCGAATTGAGAGCGGCAAAGAAATTGTCGCGGTAGGACACCACCTTGCCCAAGTATTTCTTCACCAGGTCGGGATAATCCTTCACGGCTTCGGAAATAGAGCAGAAAATCACGCCCAGTTCCGCCAGCTTGTCGCGATAGGTTGTTTTCACCGAAACACTGTCCATCACCGCATCGACAGCCACGCCCGACAGGCGCATCTGTTCTTCAAGAGGAATACCCAGTTTGTCGAACGTCTTGCGAAGTTCCGGGTCTACCTCGTCCATACTGTCGAGTTTCTTGGTTTTAGGTGCGGCATAGTAGCTGATAGCCTGATAGTCGATTTCAGGAATGTCCAGATGTGCCCATGTCGGCATCTTCATCGTCTGCCAATGGCGGAAAGCCTTCAGACGGAATTCCAGCAGCCACTCCGGCTCGCCTTTCACTTCGGAAATGTAGCGTACCACATCCTCGTTCAACCCCTTGGGGATGATATGCGTATCGATGTCGGTCACAAATCCGTACTTATATTCGCCCCCGGTGGCATCTTTAATCAGCTCTTCGTCTGTCTTATTCTTATCGAAGTTATTTTCCATATAATTATATTCCGTTACGGAAAGTTTTCACTTGATTTTCCATTGCCGCCCGCCTCAGGCCTCCGGCAATTACATTCTAACATTTTTCTTTCTCAAATTGTTCTCCGTGCTCACGAAAAACATTTGAAGCCGCCTTCGGCTACCATCCGCTAAGAAACTATGCGACACACGTTTACAAATCGCCGCGCAGAATCATCCGGCCGCCGTCGGTTCAGCCCACAAAGGTACGAAATTTTCACGGCTTCGCCACTATCCACATCCAAAAATCAGCACCTCCACACGGAACGCCCCAAAAAGAACGGCGGCCTCCCCGTCATCAGGAAACCGCCACCCTTCAGCCTCAAGCCTTTTATCGACACCTCGATTTAAATTATTCTCTGAAAGCAGGAAAGACAAGCATCGAATGCCAGCTGTCGTTGACATTGGTAATATAAAAGTCATAATAGAAGGCTTTTTTATAGCGTCCGACACCAAGAATTTCCTTCAAATAGTAGTCAGTCTTGATTTTTTGCGATTCCGTCATCGATTCGCTGAAAGAATAGGTGAAGAAAGTGGAAAAATTAAACACCTCGTCGTCTTCATCAAAAAACAGATTGTCGCCAATTTTCAGTTCCGGAATACCCGGCAGGCTCTTGCTCACAAACAAATCCACACAATCGCCGGAAAATCCCGACAGTTTGTCGCACACCACATAGTCAGACATCCTCTGCCCTTTCGCTGCCAACAATACGGGTGACAACCGATAAACCGACATGGGAGGAATGGCAATCACACGCTGCGCATAAGTCGTCGTCACCTCCCCGCTGGTTGAACTGCCCCCTACATTCACACCACTGGCAAGCGTTCCGACCGCGCCTCCAATACCCATTGCTCCGGTTACAGCACCCAAATTGACACTTCCACCGCCTGTCGAACTCGACATGCTTGACGTCACACTCGGAACATAATAGGGAGAAGATTCCTGATTACGCATCACGAAAGAATTTCCCAAATCCACATACAAAGTCTTGTCCGTATGGTTTTCCAATTCCGTCACGAAATAAGGAGAAAACGCCATAACACTAAAATATTCCACCTCCGAATAAGGTACAAACTTTTCGTCACGAGCACTAAAATAGCCGGAAACCAAACGTACCGACAAATTTCCGTCGTACAAGGCACTTGACGGCTTAACGCCCAATGCAAGGAACATCGTACTCGCTTCTTTGCCTTTTCGCTTCGTTCCTTCGTAAACCAAAGAACGGAGGTTGTGATTGCGTATCATCGTTTCATTCTGTTTCACAGCTTCTTCGCTGACCGATTTTGCAGCAGGGTTTACAGCCGCAGGCGCGGAAACAGCCGCACCGGCATCCTTCATCGTCATCGTCCGGCCATCTTCATACTTAATAATCAGGATTTCCGACTTATCCATACGATGTGTGGCATTGGTCGAATCTTCGGCGAGCGTATAAAACACGGAAGTCTGTCCCAACTCCAAATTTTTCACTTTATAGATATCTCCGCTGTTCGTTACAATCAAATCCTGAGCCACAACAGAAAACACTGAAGCAATAAGAATACAAAATGTCAAAATTCTTTTAGTTACCTTCGAATAACACATATCTTGTTTTTTCACAAAGATACATATTCCCACAACAAAAATTTTCCGCAATCGGGCACAGCTGTCCCTATCCTACGACAATGCACACCTATCTGGTTTAAATTAATCCCTAAGCAACTCAATTTAATAGTCTTAACCCAAATCGGGGAAAATGTCGAGTCCCCATACCCAGGGGGCAAGGTTCATCACCAGTTTGAAAAAGTCGCCGTCGAGCAGTCCTGAAGTATGGAAAATGGAAAGTGTAGGCGAAAGAACATAGATACCGTTGAGCGCCACGCTTAATAGCAACAAATATTTGAAAACACCGAAAGCGGCACCGCCCACACGGTCGACCATTGCCAGATGGGCAGCATGCACTGCCTTGCACATCACACCGGAAAGAATGACAATGGCAAAATATACGACGAGAAAAAGCAGAATATAAGCCAAAATCGTACCCGTATAAGGGGCTCCGGGAAAATCAGCGGCATCGGGCACACCGCGCAACAACAGCCCGTAAGCCTTGTCGCCGCAAACATGACAGGCAAAAATACCCGCCAACGCACCGACCACTGTACCAGCACCGCGGATAATGCCTTTCATAAAGCCCAAAATTCCCCCGATAGCGGTAACCACAAGTATAAGAATATCAATAAATGCCATAACTTCCGTTTTTTATATACACATTTACAGGCACAACCGAACCGCTGCCTGTCTTCTACAAAGATATAAACTTTTCCCAATCCACCACGTTTCCAGAATCATAGAAAAAGCAATAAAACCCACATTTTCATCGTTATATTAGGAAATTGTTACCATAGAAATGAAAAGGCTACTCTTTATCATATGCGCTCTGATGGCTCTTGCAGCGAGTTCGTGCATCGAAGACGGATTCACGACAAGCAGCAGCGACCTGCTGAAATTCTCGACCGACACGGTGAGTTTCGACACCGTTTTCACGGACGAGAACACCAGCACACGCCGTTTTCTTGTCTACAATCCACACAAAAAGCAACTGAACATCGAACATATCTATCTGAGCGATTCGCCGGAAGGCGCACAGTTCTTCCTGAATGTCGACGGACGCAGCGGCGAAGAGTTCCGAGACATCGAAGTGCGCGGACAGGACAGCATCTATGTATTTGTCAAAGCGCAGGTCAACGCCAATGAGGAGAATCTCCCGTTCGACGTTTTCGGACATCTGAATTTCGTAACCAACGGCGTGACACAGACGGTCGTGCTGCGTGCAGCCGGACAAAATGCCTACACCATACGTGACTGGCATATCACCGAAAACACGACACTCGCCACCGACCGCCCCTACCGCATCATGGACAGCATCGTGGTAGAGGAAGGGGCAACGCTCACCATTCCTGCCGGCCTCACCGTATTTTTCCATGACAAGGGAAGGATAAAGGTGCGGGGCACGCTGAAAGCCATCGGCGAACAGGCACTCCCCATCACGATGCGCGCCGACCGTCTCGACCAGGTGGCAGGCGATATTCCTTTCGACCTCATGGCAGGCCAATGGGACGGCATTCTGCTCGAACGCCAGAGTTTCGACAACGAAATGGCATATGTGGTCATGCGCGGTTCGTCGACCGGAGTGACTGCCGACTCCTGCGGAGTGCTCGACCGGCGCAAACTCCACCTGTTCAACTCCGTACTTCACAATTCCTCGTCATCAGTTCTCACATCCAGCCACAGTTGGATTGATGCCGAAGGCTGCGAATTTTCCGATGCCAACAATGGAGTTGTGACCCTCACAGGCGGCCGTCATGCGTTCAACAACTGCACCTTTGCCAACTATTACCTGTTTGATGCCATCACCAGCGCCATTGTCACCATAGGCTATGCGCTGCCCGACGAGCAGATTTACGATAACCCGCTGATGGAGGCGGTGTTCAACAACTGTATCATCTACGGAAACACCTCCGACATCTCTCACGGCGACCTTGCCGGCTCCAACGTGAAATTGCAGCACTGCCTGCTCCGCTCCAAAGGCGAGGACGACAATAATTTCATTGCCTGCACCTGGGGAGGCGACCCGAAATTCTATACCGTCCGCGAAGAATACGTTTTCGACTACCGCCTGAAAGACGAGAGTGATGCCATCGGAAAAGGCAACACGGCTCTCTGCCCGGAGAATGCCCGCTACGACCGCTTCGGCAACGACCGCATGCAAGCAAGCGGCCTCGACCTCGGTGCCTATGTCTATATTCCCGAACCTAAAGAAGAACAGCAATGAAAACCTCCATATCGCTCAACGACATGCCTTTCTATGCCTATCACGGCGTGCTCGAACAAGAACGCACCGTAGGCAACCGGTTCTCCGTATCGGTCACCGTCGACTATCCCTTTGAACGGGCCATGCAGACCGACGAGCTCGACGGCACGCTGAACTACGCGGAACTTTACGCCCTTGTACAAAGGGAGATGAAAACGCCGTCGAAACTGCTTGAACACGTGGCAGGACGCATCATCAACGCCATCCGTCGGGAATTTCCCGAAGTCACAGGCGGACGCATCACCATTACCAAACAGAAACCGCCTATTCCGGGCAGCGTGTCACCTTCGGCAGTAACCGTTGAATGGTAACAAGAACAACGCCGCCGGACCGTGTGGAGAGCCACATAGTCCGGCGGCGGTTTTTATTTCATGCCAACGCTATTTATCGGGGAGTTCGCGGTCGAACAATGAAACATACTGTGAAGCCATAATCCCTGTACCTCCTTCCACATTCGAATAGATGACAACCGGCTCTTTCAGCCCCAAGCCGCCCAATTCGGAATCCTCGCGCTGCTGATACTTGAACATGCTACGCAAATACTTGTAGTAGTCCTCCGAAATGCTGCGCAAGCAGAACCGGCGTTTTGGAGTAACAACAAAAGAATTGTCCACTTCCTTCACACGGACACCATAATGCTGACCGTCAATTGTTTCATCAGAGAACACACAACCCCAGTCGTTCCAGATATCGCCGCTGGTCACGTCAAGTATATCCTTGTTCTGCGAAACAATAAGCGGGTCGGTATAATATACATACATCGGACTGTATGAAGTCTCAGCACTGTTGGCAATCGCAAGCGCCGTCAGCAGATAGTAATTCTTTTCGCCGGCCGGATCCGTGAACCATATCGTATATTCAGCCGCATACCGCATCCAGGATTCTATATTGTCCAGCAATTTCGCATCCACCGACTCAACTGGCACCTGACGGGGCACAACATCCGTCACACGGGCATCACCATAACGCGTAGCAGCACGGATTTCCACCTTATCGCCGGCATGAGGCACGTAATCCGACATATACACCCACTTATGTTTCCGCAGCTCCGCGTCAGAACCCGGATAGAATGTTCCCGAATCCCAATCAAATTCCTTTCCTTTCATGTCTTGAACGAACTTATCGTTGACATACAACGAAACTTCCGCATCGCGAATCAACAAATCGTCGACCGATTCATCGTAGCGGTAAGTGCGGGATATGCTTGCCATCACCACCGTATCGGGATTGGCCACGGCATTGATGACGGGCACCGGCTCCGGCATCAGATTGTCGAACTCAATTTCAGAATAGCACGACGGCAGCAGGATTGCCGCAAGCAGTGCAATATATAGTTTCTTCAACATAACCGTTTAAAAATAATAAGTGTAGGACACATTAGGAATTATAGGGAAAATGGAGAATGTTTCGTAGGTCACATCCCACGGCCGCTGGTGGTTTCCGCCGGAAGGCGTATACTCAACCATCTTGCGTGTACGCACCACAATCGGATTCATGCGGCAATAGGCATTGTAGAGCCCGACACGCCACACACCCTTGCGGCCCTTCTTCAACTGTCGGGTGAACGATGCTCCAAGGTCAAGACGGTGATAAGCCGGCAGACGCACATTGTTGCGTCCCGTATAATAGGGCAATCCCAAATTCTCGTCATCAGAGTCGCTCGGCGCTGTCCATCCGGGAATACCGGTATCCTGAAATCCCTGAGAAAGTCCGACTGGCACAGTCATACGGTTGCCCGTAGCAAATACCCATGCGGCGTTCAGCTCGATACGGTCATTGAGTTTATAGCTTGCCACAAGATTGACTTTATGACGGGTGTCGAATTTTGCGGGATACCATTCGCCATGATTGATGCCGTCCACTTTCCGGTCGTTCCACATCAGTCCGTAGCTGAAACTTCCGGTAAGTTTGCCCACGTTTCGGGTCACCGTAAACTCACCGCCGTAAACACGTCCTTTTCCATACAGGATGTTTTCCATCTTGTCGTGTCCATAGGCATAATCCTCATTCACTTCCGCCACGCCATCAAGCCACTTGTAGTAGCCTTCCAGCGAGAACGAATAGCCTCGTTCCCAATCGTAGTACAATCCGGCGGAAATCTGGTCACTGATCAGCGGACCGTTATCCTTTCCCATCGGCATCCAGTTGTCAGTCGGCAGGTTCACATAACTGTCGCTCACCTGCTGCACATATTGTCCCATCCGCGCATAGCCGGCCTTGAAACTGAAATTCGGCATAAAGCGGAAATTGGCGAGGAAACGCGGCTCAAGCGAAGTTTCCCACCGGTCATAAATATGTATTGCCGAATAGCGCAGACCTGCATCCAGCCCTAACCATGACAGCGGATTCCAGGCGAAGTCGGCATAAGCACCGCCTTCGTTGGCAAAAATACGATAGTCGGAAAACGTGATGTCTTTAATGTCCTGATTCTTTTCCGTACGGTACGTACCATAGGAAGGCAAAAAATTATGGTGCTGAAAATACCCGCCAAAACGGAAATCGTAGTTGGAACGCGAATATTTCCAACGGGCAAAAAGTGAAATGTCGTCCACTGAATTGCGGTCCTCACGATAGGCATTGTCCGTATCCTGGTATTCTTCGGAGATTATTTCCCGCTTATACAACGATTTGTAGCGCGTAAAGGAAGCCGTTATCTCCGATGTCATCCAGTCGTTATATTTATACCACCAGCCGATTGAAGCCAAAGTATTTCCCCATCGCAGGTTGTCGACATTCCGCTCCAGACTATAGCCTTCGGGGTAATCTTTGCCAACCTCCGTTTCGTCGCCGAATTTCATCAGGTCATTGCCCCAATACACATTCATATACATTCGGCTGCGGTCGGAAAAGCGATGGTCAATCCGTGCGTTGACATCCGTAAAGGCATATCGTGCAATGGTTTTGGCAGCACTTTCATCCTTCAGTTTGTTGATGATGGCAAGCGTAGGCACGGAAAGCACATCCAGCCACGAGCGGCGCACGGAAACATCAAACGCCGTCTTGCCCTTGAATATCGGCCCTGTCAGGTGCACCATACCCGATGTCAGCCCCAGCGATGCGGCACCGTGATAGTTTTCAAAGTCGGGAGAAGCTGTGCGAATGTCCACCACACTCGAAAGCCGTCCGCCGTACTGTGCCGGAAATGACGATTTATAGAAAGTGACGTTGTCGACTATTTCCGTATTGAAAGAGGAAAACAGACCGCCAAGGTGACTGATCTGATAAAGAGGCACACCATCGAGCAATATCAGGTTCTGGTCGTTGCCTCCTCCACGCACATACAGTCCGGAAAATCCCTCAACGCCTTCCGAAACGCCGGGCTGAGTAGCCAAAGCCTTGATAATGTCGGGTTCACCGGTCATCGACGGCAGACTCAACAACTGCTGCTTGTCCATCTGCAACATTCCCATATCAAGCGTCGAGGCATCAGAACGCCTGTTAGCACCGGCCACAGACTCTACCTCCGGAAGCACAACGCCCTTCGGAAGAAAATCCGTGGAATCCTTCTTTTCCACAGTTGTCTGTGCAAACGAACTGAAGCAGACAACTCCTGTCATAAAAGACAGCCAATAGAGTTTCATATCATTTATTTCATTAGTCGGAAAAACAATGTCAGCCACAACCGACCTTTTCCAAATTTATTTATGTAATTTAAAACCTACAACAAAGGTACGACAGTATTACCCCCCCCCAAACAATTAATATAAATTAACACATAGCAATATCTATCCTTAGCCGGCAAGGGTGACAATCAGCAACAGCAGGGAATAAATCAGCATGTTGCGGGCAGTGGCACCCAAAAGCGGATTGAGGGCGGCACCGGTGGAACGGCGTATTTTCGCCCACGTGGTAAGGTGCAGCAACAGATAAACCAATGGAGCTGCCACAAATTTCCAATCTGCCCATACGTCGAAGGTCAATGCAACGGCTGCAATTCCGAAAAGCAGATAGGCAGCGGCTGCCACAGGCCGTCCGAAACGGACCACCGTCGTACGCTTTCCGGCAGCACGGTCGTCTTCGCAGTCACGGTAGTTGTTGACAATCAGCACGTTCACGCCCATCAGTCCGACAGCGATTGAGGCACGAACCACATCGTCGGTCACATAGCCCGTCTGCAAATAAAATGTCAGGCAAACAGGAACCAATCCGAAGAAAAGCAATACGGCCACATCGCCCAAACCGATACGCGACAAAGGATAAGGCCCGGCACTGTAGGCGAGTGCAAAAAGAGCAATCACAATGCCGACCGGTATAAGCTGCCAACCGCCAAACGGAATTAAACAGCAGCCTATGGCACAAGCCAAAGCGAGCGTTCCGAATGTGGCACGCTTCATGGCTTCGGGCGTGATGTCGCCTTCCGTCACCCCCCGGCGGAATCCTTCGCGTCCCTTTTTGTCGGAACCGTTCTTATAGTCGTAGTATTCGTTGGCAAAATTGGAAGCTACCTGCGCAAGCAAGGCAAACAGGCAGCACAACACGGCAGGCAGCCAGCGAAAACCGCTGTGCATGGCAGCATAGCCGCACGCCACGACAACGCCCGCCACCGAAACCGGCAGCGTACGCAACCGCGTGGCTTCTATCCAGCTTTTAGCAGTCTTGTTCATTTTAACAACGATGTAGTCAATATTGGTTGTAAGAAGCTATCTCCTCTGTAGTCTTGCGCGATTTCTCGCGATGGTTTTGAGTGGAATAGCCGAGCGCAATGACCAGCAGCACGCGTTTCGACGAAGGGATACTGAGCGTTTTCTTCAGCCGTTTCTCGTCAAACCAGCCCAAAATACAACTGCCCAAACCTTCTTCGGTAGCGGCCAGCGTAATGTTGGAAGTGGCAATGCCGCAGTCAATCAGCGGAAAATGCTTGTTCTTGATCCATCCTCCAAGCCGAGCCGTAAAGTTGGGCGATTCCTGCACGACAACAATGAAGCACGGTGCCTCGTAGGCAAACTTGTTCATACCCATCGAAGCCAGAGAGTCGGCCACTTCGTGGCATTTGTCCGGCTCGTCGACCACCACAAAGTGCCAAGGCTGCGAATTGCATGCCGACGGCGCCAGGCGGCCCGCCTCTATAATCCGGTCGATTTTCTCACGCTCCACCTTCCGCGACACGTCGTAACCGCGGTCGCTCTGGCGGGCGGCTATCAGGTCATAAATGCTGCTCATTTTCGTATCTTATCTTGAGAACTCCATCAGACGGCTCAAATATTTGCCGATGATGTCAAATTCAATGTTCACCACACTGCCCTTTTCAATTGTCTTGAAATTCGTGTGTTCGAATGTATAAGGGATAATGGCTACCTGGAAACTGTTTTTCTGCGAGTTGCACACCGTAAGGCTCACGCCGTTCACCGTCACAGAACCCTTTTCCACCGTCACATAGCCCTTCTGTGCCATTTCCGGCTTCACTTCGTATTCAAATGTAAAGTAGCGGCTTCCGTCGGCATCTTCCACATTCGTGCAAACGGCAGTCTGGTCGACATGTCCCTGAACGATGTGACCGTCAAGACGGCCGTTCATCAGCATGCTGCGTTCCAAGTTCACCAAGTCGCCCACTTTCAGCAGTCCGAGGTTGCTGCGGTCGAGCGTTTCCTGAATGGCTGTTACCGTATAGGTTCCGTCGCCCGGAAGGTCGACAACTGTCAGGCAGACACCGTTGTGTGCCACCGACTGATCGATTTTCAACTCGTCGGCAAACTCACATTTCAATGTTAGATGAAGGTTTCCCGCCTCTTTTCTCAATGCAACTACCGTTGCCGCTGTCTCAACAATTCCTGAAAACATATCCTAAGTTGTCCTTTTAAGTGTTACTTGTTTTATGCCGTAAAAATACGAATTTTCAGCCGGAGATTCATTTCTGAAGCAGATTATTTTTGGTATTTTAGGATAAAATAGGATGCTGAAAACTCTTTCCCGTCCGTATCCTTACAAAAATGGCTCAACCCAACTTCTTTCGAAGAAAGATAGAGCCATTTGCCATTATTCTGTGTGAAGCACAGCACTATTGAGGCCCTGCGTCACAACCATTTGTTCATCAATTTCAAACCATTCGGTTTCAGAACACCACTTTACGGCTGCCGTTGACGGTCTGAAGAATGTAAAATCCTGTCGGAAGGCGTAGTTCACTGCCGTTACCGCTATACATCTCGCGACCGTTCAAGTCGTAGATACGTATATCTTCACCCTCAGGATTGCGCAACACGCCACCACTCACCACAATCTTATCAGTTTCCACTGTGCCAACGCCGGCATCCTGTCCTTCTATCGTACCGAAATCCTTCCACACATCTGCATTTTTATATTTCTCAACGCTCGAAGATGGGACAGACAATTGGACATTCTCAAGTTGAACATTGTTGAAAACATCAGATGTTATCTGCTGGGGTTCTTCTGCGAAGTTTACAAACTCTTGGAGCCCCACACAGTCGGAAAAAGCATAATTACTGATGGAACAAACTGAGCTTGGCACAGTGACCGAAGTTAGCCCAGAGCAGCGGGAGAAAACCCACGAACCAAGAGAAGTAACAGAATTAGGAATTGTAATAGACGTTAGACCGGAACAAGAGGAGAAAGCTGAATTACCAATAACAGTAACAGAATTTGGAATGACAACAGAGGTTAACCCCGTACAACCGGAAAAAGTAGCATCACCAATGGAGACAACAGAATTAGGGATGGCAATAGAAGTTAGCCCAGAGCATTGAGAGAAAACCCACATACCAATGAAAGTAACAGAATTAGGGATAACAACAGACGTTAGTCCAGTACAGGAGGAGAATACGCCATCACCGATGGTAGTAACAGAATTGGGAATAGTAACAGATATTAAGCTATCACAGCCGTTGAACGCAGAACCACCAATAGATGCGACAGAATTAGGAATTATATAAGTAGTTCTACTATTTCCTATCGGATATTGAACAAGTGTAGTTGCATCGAAATTAAACAACACACCGTCAATGGATTTATAATATTTATTTTCGTCATCTACATTTATCGTTGTCAGTCCGTCACAACCAGAGAACACAGCACCTCCAATAGACGTCACAGAATTAGGAATGAAGATCGAAGTTAACCCCAAGCAATTGAGAAAAGTAGAATTGCCAATCGTTGTAACAGAATTTGGAATAGTAACTGAGGCTAATTCAGCACACCCGGAAAAAGCATAATCACCAATGGATACGACTGAATTAGGAATGGTAATAGAGGTTAGCACGGTACAATTGTTGAAAGCCCAATCACCAATAAATGTTACAGAATTGGGAATACTATAGACTAAACGACTATTTCCTATCGGATATTGGATAAGTGTTGTTGCATCGGAATTAAATAATACGCCATCAATGGATTTATAATAATTATTTCTGCTATCTACATTTATCATTGTTAGCCTGTCGCATCTATCAAAAACTTGCTTACCAATGGATGAAACAGAATTAGGGATATTGACAGAGGTGAGTCCATCACAACCGTTGAACGCAGAATCACCAATAGATGCGACAGAATTAGGGATCATGACGAAAGTTAGTCCAGAGCAGCCAGAAAAAGCAAAATCTCCAATGGATATAACTGAATTAGGAATAAAAACTGAGGTTAAACCTAAGTTGCCAGAAAATGCAGCATCACCAATGCTCGTGACAGTATAGTTTTTTCCTTCATAAGAAACAATTGTTGGGATAGATATTTCACCATTTAAATCATAGCCAAACAATACTTCAACTGTCTTATCAGATTCTGACAAAATTTCATAGGTCAAACCATCCACATAGAATTGAGTTTGTGCCATTGAAACAATCGACGAAAAGGCAAAAGTTATCAATAAAATTAATTTTTTCATAATCTGTAATTGGTTTCTATTTAACGATTTGATCTGTATCCACTGTTAATCGATATTCTCCCTCAATTCCTTGATAACGTATTTTCATATCATAACCATAACAACGAGTACCGGATGGGGCATTACGATCTACTGCATCAAAAGTAACCACCCCCTTACTGCGTTTAGTAGACGTCACTGGGAATATGATTTTATAACCAGAT